>Ga0210378_10000364_pt1 | contig 22820 bp, 25 predicted proteins | sample PLM1_60_b1redo_FD_155465 | JGI IMG/M metagenome (GOLD analysis project Ga0210378, IMG submission 155465) | Groundwater sediment microbial communities from an aquifer in East River, Colorado, USA - PLM1_60_b1 redo | ecosystem: Environmental > Terrestrial > Soil > Riparian zone | place: USA: East...
CGGCGCCACCAAGGCCGCCGAGGTGAACGGATGACACGATCGAGAGTGGTCTCCGCCGCCTACCGCAGCTTCGTTCCTCTCATCGCGAACATCCACGGCCGAAAGGCCCAGGTTCGTGGCGGATCGACGTCTTGCACCTCGAGTCCCGCGCCGCTGAGCACCTGGCGCAGTTTCTCGGCGGTGTTCGCCCGGAACCCCCACCGCGGCGACGTGGGCTGTTCCTTCCGCAGGGCCCGCAGCGTCCTGGTCAAGGGTTGCAGATCCACAAGAAGGAACGTCCCCCCTACGCGCAAGAGGCGCGCGACCTCGCCCGCCGCATCTTCCTTGCTCCCCGGCGGAAGATGATGGAAGGCGAGCGTTGATATCACGACGTCGAAAGATGCGCCCTCGAGTCCAGTCTTCTCGGCCGGGGCGCACACGAGATCGACTCCGCTGACCCCCGCTTTCGCCATGTGCCGGCCGGCAATCTTGAGGATGTTCGGGTCCACGTCGAGGCCCGTGACGGCACACCGCGGATAGCGTTGCTTCACGAGCAATGCCGTCAGCCCGGTCCCACACGCCAGATCCAGCACGCTCGCCCCGTCCACGATCCCAGCCGCCTCCACCACTTTCGTCTTGAATCCGCGTCCGAGACCCAGCAGAGCGCTGAAAGAGTCATACCAAGGCGTCAGGAAGTGATGGCCGGCGGCCGGAAGGAATGAGTATCCGTGTCCGCCCTTGTCCCGTGTTTGTAGGCTCATCCCTTAGCCTAGACCGTCCGAGGCTCTCTACGCGCTCTCGCCCCCCGAGCTCCGCCCCACCGCCAGAACAGCAGCGGCACCACGGCCAGGTTGAGGAAGGTCGAGCTGAGCAGTCCCCCGAGGATCACCTGCGCCATGGGGCTCTGGATCTCGTTGCCGGGGCGGTCACCGGCGAGAACGAGTGGGATTAGCGCCAAGCCGGCAGTCAGAGCGGTCATGAGCACCGGCGCCAGCCGTTCGTGCGAGCCGCGCACTACGGCCTCGCGCAGCCCCGCGCCCTCCTCGGCCAACAGGTGCTCGTAATGGCTCACCAACAGCACGCCGTTGCGGGTGGCGATGCCGAAGAGGGTGATGAAGCCCACCAGCGAAGCGACGCTGAGCACGCCGTCGCCCAGGGCCACCGCGAAGACACCACCAATGAGAGCGAGAGGCAGGTTCACGAGCACGATGGCTACGTGGCGGTGGTTGCGGAAGGCCAGGAAGAGCAGCCCGTACATCGCGGCCAGCACGCCCAACGCCATCAAGCCAAGGTTCTGGACGCTCCGCGCGGCCTCCTCGAACTGGCCCGCGAAGACGACCTGATAGCCCTCGCGCAGCGGGAGCGAAGCAAGCGCGTTGCGTGCCGCCTCCACCGCTCCCGTGAGGTCCGCCCCGCGGACGTTGGCCGTCAGCATGGCGAGCCGCTGCACGTTCTCCCTCCGGACCAGGCCCGGGCCAAGGTCGAAGCGCACGCGCGCCAACTCGCCGAGCGCTACGACGGCCCCCGCCGGAGTGGTGACGGGCCGCGTGTGGAGGCGCTCGCGGTCCGCCCGCAGCGCCTCGGGCAGGCGCACCGCGATGCGCGAGGTCAAGCCACCCTCCACGATGTGGCCTGCGGTCGCCCCCTGGAAGAGCGCCTCGACCGAGCGGGACAGCTCGGCGGGCGTGACTCGATGGCGGGCCATGGCTTCGCGGTCGAACTCGATGAGCAGTTGGGGGACGCTGGCCTGTTCCTGGTTGCTCAGGTCGACGAGCGCGGCCACCTTCCGTAGGCGACCCTCAGCATCCGCGGCCAGAGCCCGGAGCACGGAGAGGTCCGGGCCGAAGATCTTCACGGCCAGGCTGGTGCGGCTGCCGGAAATCATGTGGTCGATGCGGTGGCTGATGGGTTGGCCGAAGCTTACCGCCACTCCCGGAATGGTGGACACGGCCCTGCGCATTTCGGCCAACAGCTCGGTCTTGGGCCGTCCGGGCCGCAGCACGACTTCCATCTCAGAGGCGTTGACGCCCTGCACATGCTCGTCCTTCTCAGCCCGTCCGGTGCGGCGGCTGGTGGAAACGACCTCCGGGAAGGCGAGGAGCGCCTTCTCTACCTCCCGGCCCAGCGCGTCACCGTCCGACAGCGGTGTACCGAGCGGGCTGACGATTCCGATCGTGAGGCTTCCTTCGTTGAAGGTGGGCAGGAACGCCCGACCCAGGAAGGGCAGCAGCGCGACGGCCAGCAGGACGGCCACGCCCGTGACCGCCAGGACCGGCCGGGGCCGGTCGAGCCACCGCACCAACATCCGGTCGTAACCGCCCTTGAGGGTGCGCAGCAGCCACGGCTCGGGCTTCTCGAGTACTCCGCCGCGAGAGAGAAGCAGAAGGCACAGCACGGGCGTGACCGTCACCGCCACCAGCAGCGATCCGAGAAGGGATGCCACGTAGGCGACTCCCAAGGGGCGCAGCAGCCGGCCTTCGATTCCGGGCAGCGCGAGCAGCGGCAAGAAGACGAGTGCGATGACGAGGGTCGCGAAAAGGATCGCACCGCGGACTTCCGAGGAAGCTCGGAAAACCACTTCCTCCGCGGGCCGCCGCAGTTCTTCCGGCTTGCCCCGCTCCTCCCGCAGGCGGCGGAAGACGTTCTCCACGTCGATGATGGCGTCGTCGACCAGCGCGCCGATCGCGATCGTGAAGCCCCCCAGGGTCATGGTGTTGAGCGTGATGCCGAGGAGCGACATGACCAGGATCCCTACGACCAATGAGAGCGGTATGGCCAGGGCCGAGATCAGCGTGGCGCGGGCATTGCCGAGAAACAGGAAGAGCACGATCAGCACCAGCACCGCCCCGTCGCGCAGCGCCACCGAGACGTTGTGGATGGCGATCTCGATGAAGTCGGCTTGACGGAAGTTCTCCTTCTCGATCACCACGCCACGCGGCAGCGTCCGGGACATCTCCGCAAGCACCCGGTCGATGGTGCGCGTCAGGGCCAGCGTGTTCGCGTCCGGCTGCTTCTGCACGCTGAGTACCACCGCGGGGCGGGCTCGATAGGAGGCGGTGCCGCGCGCCGGCTCCGGCGCCAGGCGGACCCGGGCTACCTGGCCCAACCGCAAGGGCACGCCCTGGTGTACGCGCAGCACGGTCGCTTCCAGCTCATGCGTCGAACGCGCACGCCCCAGCCCGCGGACCAGGTATTCCTGGCCGGCGTCGACGTGGAAGCCCGCGGCCGGCGTGGCGCTCGCTTCTTCGAGGGCCGCCACCACCTCCTCCACCGCGACCTGCGACTGCACCAAAGCGGCGGGGTCCAACTCGACCAGGTATTCCCTCACCTCCCCGCCGATCGGCACGACCTGGGAGACGCCCGGGATCGCCAGCAGGCTGCGCCTCACGACTGTCTCGGCGATCCGTCTAAGCTCCATGGGAGGGACGTTTTCCGACGTCAACGCGATGAACGTGATCTCACCCATGATCGAGCTGATGGGACCGAGCGTCGGCCGCTCGACGCCGGGCGGCAGCTCGACCGCCTGCAGGCGCTCCGCCACCACCTGGCGGGCACGATAGATCTCCTCTCCCCACTCGAACTCGACCCACACCACCGCGATCCCCACGCCCGACACCGAGCGCAGGCGGCGCACGCCGGGCGAGCCGTTCAGCGCCGACTCGACGGGAGCGGTTACGATCAGCTCCACCTCCTCCGGCGCCATCCCCTTCGCCTCGGTGATGACGGTGACGGTGGGCGCCGTCAGGTCGGGGAAGATGTCGACAGGCAGCCGCTGCAGCACGAGTGCCCCGACGAGCAGGAGGACGCCGGAGGCGGCCAGGATCGCAGAGCGGTGGCGAAGCGAGGTCCGGATGATCGCGTTCAGCATCGCCTCAGTGCACGTGGCCTTCGGGCGCGCCGGTCGAGAGCAACGCGGCCCGCCGGATGGCTTGCCCGCCCCGCGTTACCAGCCGCTCGCCCACCCGGAGGCCCGTTACCGCCACTTGCTCTCCCTGGCGCGCGCCCAGGCGCACCTCGCGCCGCGCGAAGCTCTCGCCCTCGAGTTGCACGTAGACGATCGTCACCCCGCCGTCGTCGACCAGGGCCGAGGCCGGGACAGCGATGTCTCGATGCTCTCCGGGCAGCGCCACCTCCGCCTCGACCGTGCTGCCGAACGGAAGCTCGGCCGCGCTCTGCTGCAGCTCGAGAATCACCTTCACGGTCGCGGTACGCGGGTCCACCTCAGGGGAGCGCGACACGACGCGGACCGCCCGCAACGGGATGGCCACCGGCTCGGGTTGGCCCGCGCGTCTCAGGTACAGGCCCTGCACCCCCGGCGCCGCCGCGAGCTGCGATGCGTCGGCAGGCGTGAGCGCGACCTCCAGCCATACCGGGCTTGGTCTCACCAGACGCGCGAGTGCGGCGCCGGCACTCACTGCCTGCCCGGGCGCAACCGAAATCTCCGCGACCTGAGACGACCAGGGCGCACGCACAACCACGCTCGTCCCGCCTCCACCCCCACTGCGCGTGGCCCGCACCGTTGCCACGTCGCGGCGCACGGAGGCCAGACGCGCCTCCAAGCTGGTCCGCACCGTGTCCGCGCGCTCCACTTCGGCGGGACTGACGGCCTCGAGCTTGAGCAGCTCGCGCAGCCGCTCGCTGCGATTGCGTGCGGTCAGTACCTCTGTGCTGAGCGCAGTCACTTCCGCCTCCAGTTCCCCCGCACTCCGGATGCCGCTCACCTGGGGGGTGAGCTGGAAGACGATGGCGCCGCGGGAGAGGGCCTGCCCAGGGAACGGCCACGGCCGCGGCGACACCACCGCATCCATGCTGGCGGTGAGCACCGCTTCGCCGCCTCCCGCCGGGCGTACTCGTGCGGGCCCGTGCACGGTTGCGGGCACGACCCCTTCACGCACCCACTCCGTCGCGAAGACCGTGCGCCACTGCTGCTCTTTCAGGAAGCTGGTACCGTCTTCCTTCGGCGCGACGCCGCTCGCTTCCAGTGCGCCGCCGGGCGACGCCTTACTGCCTACGCGCACGCGGCCAGCGGAGATCCGTTCGCGACCGGAAGGAGCCTCGACCTCGAAGACCAGGTCGAACTCCCCTTCCCGAGCTGGATTGAAGGTCACCGCGTAGATGCCGTCGCGGCTCTTGGCGGGCTGGCGGAAGACCTCGTCCGCCGTGCCCGGTGCGCGCAGGATGGCCGCAACCTCCCCTGCGCGGAGCGGCGAGAAATCCGCGAGCACGGTGACGTGCGTGTGCGACACCGCCGGCTGCCCGGCGACCAGCGGTTCGACCTCGGCGAAGATCTCGAACCGCTCGCCCCAGGCCGTCACGGCCCATCCCTCCTCTTCAGCCCCAGCGTCCGGGGACCGGCGACAGCCCGCCGCGCCGATGAGGGCCGCCGCAACGGCGAGAGCCAGGATCCGCTTCATCGTTGTCCCCCGCTCGTCAAAGGCCCCGACGTCCACAGCTCCAGCTCTCGGTGCGCTTCGAGAGCGGCGCCCAGGAGGTCGAGGGAGCGAAGGCGTGCCTCGCGCACGGCTCTCAGCGTGTCTAGCAGGTCGGTCAGCGTCGCCTCGCCCGCGCGGAAGCTTGCTGCGGCGGCCGTGATGAGCCGGTCCGCGTCGATAGTGGTGTCGGCGGACGCTTCCGCAGCGGCCGCCGCGACCGCATAGGCCTCCTGCGCCGCCTTGAGCTCCCGCTCCGCACGGGCGGATGCGAGAGCCAGCCGCGCGACCGCGATCTCCTCGCGACGCGCTGCCTCGATGCGGCCGGCCTGGTTGCGATCGAATAGCGGCACCGTCCACGCGAGGCCAAGCACCGGGCCGCTGACCGAGCTTCCTCGGTCCGCGAGCCTCTGCCAACCCGCCTGGAGCTCGGGTGCGGTCCAGAAGCGACGAGCCAGGCGCGCCTCGAGGGCGGCCTGCCGCGCCTCATGTTGAAGCGCGCGCAGGTCCGGACGATTGGCCGGATCGAGCGTGGACGGCGGAGGGGGAAGCTCCGGCAACCCGGGACGGCGCCCGGCGAGTTCGGGCCGCCAACCCAGGGCGGTGGCCTCCGCACGGATCTGCTGGGTGCGGGCCACCACAAGCTGTGCCTGCACTTCCGACGCGGCCAGCTCGAGCCTTCGCGCGGCGAGGCCGGATTCTTCGCCGACGCGTGCGCGCTGTTGGGCCTTGCCCGCAAGGTCTTCTACCAGAGCGAGCTGGCCGGAGAGGAGCTCGCGGCGCTCCAGAGTCGCACTCCAGTCGGCGTACGCCCGTCGGACCTCACTCCGGAGCCGCGCGCGCTCCAGCGCCGCTCTCTCCTGCGCGGCTTCGAGTCCGGCTTCGGCGGCGGCGCGCGCCAAGCCCCGCCGGCCGTCAACAGGGGGCACCCAAGACAGGCTCCATGTGTCTTGCCGCGGCGAGTCGTCAGGCTGCTCGCGCGAGAACTCGAGGCGAGGGTTGGCGAGCGCGGCCGCCCTCCGTCGGAGCGCCTCCGCCCGCGCCAGGTCCTCGCCCAGCGCACGCGCAGCGGCGTGCTCAGGCCCCACGCCTTCCAAGAATTGCGATTCGGTGACGGCCTCCTGGGCACCGCCCACGTTGCCAAACGCAGGAGCCGCGAGCACCACGACCAACCCCAGACCGCGCATAGCCCTCCCCTGTTCAAACGGCGCGAAAGACACGACGCCCACGGCGGACGCCGCCCGTTCAGGGGAGGATCAGATACGTAGGACGGAAGGAGGTGCGGCGGACGGACTCGCTCTGGCCGCGCCGTCGACGCGAAGGCTCATGCGGACGGAACACGTGACGGACGCGGGAGCTCCAAGCGAAGCGTCGAAGGCATAGGCCGGCGCGTCGAGCGCGTGTGTGCCGCGCACGGTCGGGAGCGGCCCCTGCAGCGCATGATCATGCTCCGGAGTGTCAGTCGGGTGGTGGTGACCATGCAGTCCGGCATCGGGATCACCACCGTGGGGCCGGAGTCCATCGTGGTCCACGACCAGATGGATGGCGATGGCCCCCGCGGTCCACGGTGAGAGAACCGCGATCACGCCTAGAGCGACAACCGTCTTCACCAGACGCGGCACCAGGACATTCTGCTATGCCCTCGCCCCGGCCACAAGCTGTACTCTGCCCGCAATCGAGCGCAGCCGCTGGCTCATCTCAGCGGCTGCGCCCGGACCCTGTGCGAAGAGCTACGTCTGCTGCGTCCTCGATTTGGCGCAAGCACAGTCCTTCGGGCAATTGCACTTGCCGCCCTTGTCGCAGGAACAGTTCATTCGTCCGCACGCAGAACATTTCATGGAGCGCCTCCTTCGTCATAATCCCTCCTGCAATGCTGGTGCCAAGGGCTCTGCGTGTGATACGACCTGAACACGCCCCAAGGGAGCGCCGGGTCGGCGTGTTTGACCTTCGACTAAGGTTGAAGGTGCACGCTTCTCCAAGGAGGTCGGGATGCGGATTGGTGAGCTGGCTCGGCTGTCAGGAATGCGCCCCGGGACGCTGCGCTACTACGAAGGCCGCGGGCTCCTCTCGCGTCCGGCGCGAACGGATGGCGGCTACCGCAGCTACACGCCGGAAAGCGCCGCCCAACTGCGGCTCATCCGCTGGGCCAAGGGGCTCGGCTTCACCCTCCGTGAGATCCGCGACATGACTGGAGCGATCGGACAGCACGCCGTGGGCCGCGGCGACCGCGTGCGGTCGCAAGTGCGGGCCAAGATCGCGGAAGTGGACGCCAAGATGAGCCAGCTCGCCTCGATCCGCTCGCAGCTCGAGGGCGTGGCGTCCTGCCACTGCAAGCAGAATTGCCCCGTCATCAGGGCGGTCCTCGCGGGCACATCCTCCCGACCCACACGAAGGAGATGAGACGATGTTGCATTCGTTGATACTCGCTCTGTCAGCGTCCGCGCCAGCCGCAACTCAGTCAGCACCGCCGCCGATCGCATGCCGGGCAAACGCACTCGACAAAACCCAACGCCAGCGGCAGCAGGCTCTGCTGGAGACCGTGCGCCGTACCGCCCTCGACAAGCACGATCTTCCTGACGGCCTCGCCTTGAGCTTCCCTGCGGACACGGCGGTTTTCCTGGAGCTTGCCGAGTGGATCAGCCTGGAGCGGCGCTGCTGTCCGTTCTTGGAGTTCGCGCTCGAATGGAAGCGGGACGACAGCGTGTCGGTCCGCCTGACGGGCCAGCCCGGGGTAAAGGAGTTAATCGCGGCCGAGATGGGGATCGGATTGGACGGCTGACCTCAGGAGACGGGTGCCCGTGACGACTCTCCCAGACCCCGCACGCGGGCGCCGGTGCGAGATGCTGTGAGCACGTCCGGGTACGATGTAGCTCACCGCGTTTGGGCGGCTGCGGAGGTCCGGCATGCTGGTGCCGAGGACGGTGGGCCTTTTCGTTCTGACGGCGCTGGCGGAGATCGTCGGTTGCTACTTGCCCTATCTGTGGCTGCGGCGAGGTCAGTCGGCCTGGCTCCTGCTTCCGGCGGCCCTGAGCCTGACGACATTCGCGTGGCTGCTGACACTGCATTCATTCGCGGCCGGCCGGATCTACGCCGCCTATGGCGGCGTGTACGTGACGGTGGCGTTGCTGTGGCTCTGGTTGGTGGACGGCGTCTCCCCGGACAGGTGGGACCTCATCGGCGCGACCGTGACCCTCGCCGGCATGGCGATCATTGCCTTCGCGCCGCGCAGTTGAGCACCGGAGCCCTCGAACGCGACCTTACTGACCTTTCGGCGAGGGCTGGATGATGCCAAGACTCGGTCTTACGCTTTACCTGGCCTTTCTAGCGGTCGCCTTCGGATGGCGAACCTGGCGCCAATACCGGCGGACGGGTGATCATGGCTTTCGTGGCCTGGCTCGGCCTGTCGGGTCGGTCGCTTGGTATGGAGGGGTCGCGCTGGTCATTGGCGTCAGCAGTGCCGTGCTGGCGCCACTCGCGCAGCTCGTGGGCCTTGTGGAGCCGTGGCCCGCACTGGACGGTACGTGGGCTCATCTCGTAGGCGTGCTCACGGCACTCACGGGAATAGCGTTGACTGTCTTGGCCCAGTTGCAGATGCTGGGCGCTTTGGCCCTGTCGCTCATCGGCATCGAGATCCAGGTGCGCAAGGTAGAGGAACCATACCTCGCACGTGCTCATGGAGAGCGCTACCTGACGTACGCGCGCGACGTGGGGCGGTTCGCCCCGGGGTTCGGCCGCTTCGATCGATGACCGCGCGACGACTACTTCTGATCAAGCAAACGGTGTCCCGTCATCACCCAGCCGCCCGGGACGCGCTGAAGGTGGATCTCGCCCCCCGCGGGAACCGGCAGCGGTGTCGGCGGCGCGGAGTGAACGTGGCCGCGTAGGTCTGTCTCTGCCCGCGGCATGGTCCCCTCGACACGGTAACGGACGACGGCCGTGTCTCCTGTGACCTCGACTTTCACGTCTTTCATCGCGAAGTTCTCGAGTCGGCCCAGGCGTCCGAAGTCAGCGAGCATCTGCTCATCGAGGGCCTCCTGCGCGGCACTCGCGTGCCCCGGCTCATGTCGCGACTCGACGTGAAGCCAGATCCGTTCGCCGCGAGCGCGGATGGCCCTCTCCATCTCCGTGGCATGCCGGAGGAGCGCATGGCGGTCCCGCTCGTGCTGGCGGGTCTCCATGTAAGTCACAACCGCCGCCGCTCCGACGAGGATCACGGCCCCCGACGCAAGCAAAGCGGCTTTCTCGCGACCTTTCATTCGCAGCATTCCTCCCCGCGCCAGGCTTCACGTCCTTCGCGGACGAGAAAGACGGTCATGCCCAGGGCCGCGGCAGGATCCGCCCACCACCACCCAAACGCCGCGTTCAGTCCGATCCCCCCGAGCGCGATGATGGAAAGCCACCAGCAGGCGGTTGTCTGAAAGGCATCGGCCTCGAGGGCATGACTACCCAGGGTGACCGCGGCCTGGCGCTTGGCTCGGGCCAGCCACCACATGACCCCCAGAGAGATCGCGGTCACGGCAATACCGACGAGAGTCGGCTGTGGCCGCTCGCCGGTCCAGAGCGAGTGCGTACCATCGAAGGCGACCCAGGCGGCCAGCGCGAAGAGCGAAGCCGCGACCAGTCGCCGCGCCCGCCTGTCCAGGTTTTCCACCGCGCGCAGGTCCTCCGCGCGGCGCTCGGCCATGAGCCGCCAGATGAGGATGAGGCCCGAGGCGGTCTCTACGAAGCTGTCGATGCCGAAACCCAGGAGGGCTACGCTGCCGGCGGCCAGGGCGGCGGCGACGGCGATGACACCCTCCACTACGTTCCAGCCCACCGTGAGGTACTCCAGGCGCAGAGCGTGCTGCAACTGAACCCCGCGCACTTCCGCCGAGCTCACGCTACCTGGCCTTCAGGGTGCCGCACCGCCCAGCGCTCCTGCATCCGGTGGACCAGCATGTAGAACGTCGGCAATGCGAGCAGCGTGAAGACGGTGGAGGAGACCAGGCCGCCCACCATGACCACGGCCAGGGGCCGCTCCAGTTCCGTACCGTGCAGTCGCAAGACGAGCAGGGGCAGCAGCCCAAGGATGGCGCAAGCGGCCGTCATCAGCTTCGGACGCGCCCGGCCGATGCTCGCCTCGCGCAGCGCCTCCTCGAAGGGCTTGCCTTCGGCCAAGAGCGACCGGGTCTGCGCCACCAGCACCAGGCCGTTCTGCACCGCGATGCCGAAAAGGCCAATGAGGCCTACCAGGGAGGATACGTTCCACGTCTCGCCCGCCAGGAAGAGCGCCACGATGCCTCCCACGAACGCCGTGGGCAGCGTGGCCAGGATGACGACGCATTCCGCCGCGGATCCGAGCGCGAGGTAGAGCAGCACGAAAACGGCGAGCAGCGCGACCGCGGTGGCTCCCATGAGGGCGCGCGTAGCCCGAGCCTGGCTCTCCACACGCCCGCCCACGTCGAAGAAGTAGCCCGTCGGAAGCGAAAATTGTTTCTCGAGCCGACTCTTCACCTCAGCGGCGGTGCTGCCAAGATCTCGTCCGGCGACAGTGGCCTCCACCGCGATGCGCCGGCTGCCCGCCTCACGGCGCACCGCGACCGGTCCGAACGTCTCCTGGATCGTCGCCACCTGACCCAAAGGCACCTTTGTACGGTCATGGCCGTCGAGCAGCAGCGACCGGATGGCGCTGACATCCCGGCGCCGATCGTCCTGGAGCCGGAGCACCAGGTCGAACCGCCGCTGCCCGACCCACACCTGGGAGAATTCCTCCCCCACGAGACTGATGCGTACCGCCCGGACCACCTCCCCGGGCGTAAGGCCTACGCGCGCGGCCGCCTCACGGTCCACCACGATCCGGATCTGTGGGAGACCGGCCAATTTCTCGAGGCGCAGGTCCGCTACGCCCTTCACGCCTTGCATGACGCTCTGCGCCTTGGCGGCCAGACGGCCCAATTCTTCGAGATCCGGGCCGAAGATGCGCACAGAGATGTCCGCCGGTGTGCCGCCGAGCCCCTCGTCGATGCGCATGCCTAGAGGGGTCGTGAACAGCACGCTGATGGCCGGTACGTTGGCCAGTTCCTCCCGCATCGTCTCTTCGAGCTCCTCGAGCGAGCGACGTCGGTCGGCCTTGAAGACCACCAGCACGTCCGAGACGGTGTGCGGCATCGGGTCTTCCGTGCGCTCTGCGCGACCAGTCCGCCGTACGACGTCCTCCACCTCGGGAAAGCCGCGCAGGATGTCCTCGACCCGATGGTTGGCGGCGTCGACCTGCGCCAGGGAGGCCTCCGGCGGAAGCATGGTCTGCAGCAGGAAAGCTCCTTCGTCGAGCTTCGGCATGAAGTCCCGGCCTACAAAAAAGGCCAACATCAGCACCGGCACCGTGACCCCCGCCGTCACCAGTTGCACGCGGCCGGCGCGACGCATGCAGGTATCGAGGAGCGGGGCATAGAAGCTCTTGAAGCGGCGGATGAGCCACACGTCTTCGGGCGCTCCGACGCGGTGCGGCCGCAGCACGCGGGCAGACACCACCGGCACCAGCGTGACGGCCAGAATCAGGGAAGCCGCCATGGTAGCCACCACGGCCGCGGCCAGCGGGCGGTACATGCGTCCCTCGATCCCGGTCATCCCGAAGAGCGGCAGGAAGACGGCGATCACGATCAAGGTCGCGAAGGCGATGGGTCGTGCCACCTCCACGGCGGCCATGAGCACCCGGCCCGCCCGGCCCTCGCGGTGGCCGGTGAGCCGATGAAGGATGTTCTCCGTCATGATGATGGAGGCATCCACCAGCAGGCCCACCGCTATCGCGAGGCCACCCAGCGTCATGGTATTGAGGCCAACGTCCGCCTGGCGCAAGAAGACTCCGGCCAGGGCCACCGAGAGCGGAATGGTGAGCGTCACGAGAAGCGCCGCGCGCACGTCGCCCAAGAGCCCGAAGAGCACGAGCACGACGAACACCGCCCCCAGGAGCACGGCGCGCCCCACACCGCCGAGTGCGGACTCGACGAGCGTCGACTGGTCATAGACGATGCGCAGCGCGACACCGCGGGGCAGACCGCGCTGGATGCCGGCGATAGCCTCGCGGATGCCGCGAGCCACCTTGACCGTGTCCGCCCCGAACTGCTTCGTGATGCGCGCGCTCACCACTTCGCCCTCGAGCCGGTGAGCGATGCCGCGACGTACGGCCGCGTCCTCCCGGACATCCGCCACATCGCCGAGCAGCACCGGGGTGGTCGCCCGCACCGCCACGACCGTAACTCGCAGATCCTCGATGCCACTCACCCGGCCCACCGCGCGCACCGCCCACTCGCTCGAGCCTTGCACCACGAACCCGCCCGCCGCGTTCTCGTTGGCGCCCTCCAGGGCGTGCAGCACCTCTTCCAGCGATACGCCACGCGCAGCCATGCGGTCGGGGTCGAGCTGCACCTGGAACTGGCGCAGGTGGCCCCCGAGGGTCTCCACCGCCGCGACTCCGGGCACCGCCAGCAACCGATTGCGGACCTCGAACTCCGCCAGGTCGCGCAGGGTCATGAGGTCGGCCGCGCCGGGCTCGGCCTCGAGCGTGAATTCGAAGATCTCGTTGAGACGGCCCGTGAGGCTCGATAGCAGCGGCGGGTCCGTCCCCGGCGGCAGCTGCGCGCTCGCTTGCGCGACGCGCTCGGCCACGAGCTGGCGAGACCGGTAGTAGTCGGCGTCGGGCTCGAACTCGATCGTCACTTGGCAGACGCCAAGCTGCGAGTTGGAGCGGATGCGCCGCACCGCGGGCAACCCCGCCAGCGCCACCTCCATGGGCACGGCGATGCCCGTCTCCAGCTCCTCCGCGCCCATGGCCGCGTTCTGCACGATCACGTTGAAGACAGGGGCGGAGAGATCGGGGAACACGTCACGCCGGAGCTCCGGGAAGGAAAACACGCCAATGCCCACGCCGGCCAGCACCAGCGCGGCCCCGAGCACCGGCTTGGCGAAGAATGCCCCGATCGCGCGCTCGATCACGCCCGACCCTCAGTGTGCATGCTGTTCGCCTTCGCCGCGGGCCTTCTCGGCTTCCGCCTTGAGGAGGAACGCGCCTTCCACCACCACGGTCTCGCCGGCCTCGAGCCCGGACAGGATCTCGACCTCGCCCCCCAGGTCGCGGCCGCGTCCAACATTGCGCACCTCGAACACGCCTTCCGCCCTGGGGATGAACACGGACCATTTCTCGTCCAACCGCTGCAGTGCGGCCACCGGTACCGCGATCACCGGACTGCCTTCGCCCACCGGCAGCCACACCGTGGCCGACATTCCGGGGCGCAGGACACCGGCTCGGTTGTTGATCTCAATGCGCACCGGAATCGTGCGCGAGCTGACTTCTACCTGACTCCCGACCATCGCCACGCGGCCGGTGAGCGACATGCCGGGCAGCGCGGGAATGGCTACCCGCGCTCGAGAACCGGGCCGCACGCGCACCGCATCCCGTTCGGAGGCGTGCGCCGTCAACCAGAGCACCGCGAGATCACCCACCTTGAAGAGGGCCTGGGCAGGCTCGGTCACCTGGCCACGCATGATGTTGCGTTCGATTACGGTGCCCGAGACCGGCGCGCGCAGCGCGAACCGCGAGCCATCGTTGCCGGCCTCCGCCGGCGCCCCCAGCGCCTGCAGCGCGGAGCGGGCTGCCTGAAGGGTCGCTTCGGCCGTCTTGAGCTCGGCTTCCGCCTCCTGGACCTCCCGCTGCGGCGCGATCCGCTCCTGAGCCAGGCTGCGCTTGCGGTTCAGGGCTTGGCGCGCCAGTTCAACCCGCGCCTGCGCCTCCAGGTACTCGCCCCGACTCTTGCCCAGCTCCAGGCTCTGGAGCTCAGCCAGGACCTGGCCGCGCCGCACCACCTGCCCGGGCGCCGCGAGCAGGCGGACCGCCCGCGCCGGCACCGGTGACCCTACCTCGGCATAGGTGTCCTCGTTGACCCGCAGCTCCCCCAGTACCGGCGTTCCCTCCGCTCCGGGTCGTGACTCGGCGACGGCGGTCGTGACCCGTAGGTCGCGCAGCATTTCCGGGTCGATGCGCACGCGCTTCTGCTCCGCACCTGCCGGGGCCTCCTCTTCGCCCTGGTGCCCGCCATGGTCCTCAGCCGCCGGCGGGGTGTTTGCCTTGGGCGGCGCGTGGTCGCCATCCTTGCCCCGGCACGCCAGGGCGACGACAAGGACCACGAACGCCGGCGCCACTGCTCTCATCGAAGCAGCCCCGCGCGCGATTCCAGCTCGCTCCCGGCTTGCGCCGCGTCGAGGAGGCGATCGAGCGCAGCCAAACGCGTCTCCAACACCTCCCTTCGGACGAGCAGGAACTCAGCCAGGCCGATCTGGCCCGCCTCGTAGCTCCGGCGGGCCAGGTGCTCGTTATCGTCGAGCGCACCCAACGTCGACTGAAGCTCCTCCGCCGCCTGAAGCCGCAGCCGGTACGCCTCCAGCGCGGTCTCGATCTCGTTCTGGATGGCGTGCCGGAGCGCGCCGATCTCGGTCCGGATCCTCCGTGCTCGCGCTTCGCCCACCGCCCTCAGCTCCTGTCCGCGATTGAAAAAGGGAAGAGTGACGGTCAGGCCGCCCCAAAGGACGCGCTTGCCTTCGTCACGCTCGTAACGGACGGCCGGGCTGACATCCGGCCAGGAAAAGCTCCGGCCCAGGCGGATCTCCGCTTCCGCTGCGCCAAGCTCGGCCTCGAGGGCCCTGAGGTCGGGTCTTTCCAGAGCTCTCGACGTCAGCTCGCCAAGCTCATAACTGCGGCGCTCGCGCAGTTCGCCCGAGACCGATAGCGGCTCCCCGGGAGCGAGGTCGAGCAGCACGCGCAGCTCTCCCAGGGCCACCGCTCGTGAGGCTTGCGCCGTCAGCACTTCCGAGCGGGCGCGGGCCTGCGCGCTCGCGGCGACGTTCACCTCCAATACTGCGATGTCCCCGGCGGCGTGACGTCGCTCTGCTATGCGGTGTACGTCGGCGGCATGCGTCTCGGCCGCCCGAGCCACGTTCACCCGCAACTCCGCATGGACGGCTCGAAAGAAACCGTCCGCCACTTGCCGCAGCACCATCCGCGACGTGTCGTCCGCGGAAGCGATCGCGCGGGCGACTTCCGCCTGCGCGCCCGCGATCCGAGCGCCGCGGCGCCCGCCCAGCTCGAAAGTCTGGCTCACACCCACGTCGAGGTCCGCGGGTGTGCCGCCCTGCGACCGGCGTCCTATTGCACTCTCCAGCACTGGGTTGTCCCGCAAAGTAGATGCGCCCCGCAGGCGCCCGCGCGCTTCCTCGATGCGACCCCGCGCCGAGGCAATGGCCTGACTTTGCTGGCGGGCTCGCGCCAACGCGGCCTCGAGCGTCAGCACGCCCTCGTCCGCCCATGCAGACGTGAAGACTATGAGACTGGCGGCCACATGGGCCGCTCCCAAACAGCGGTTCATGACGCCTCGCGGTCAAGGTCTAACGGTGTGCACCCGCACGGCGGGCGCTAAACAGGGAGTTCTAGAGGACCGCGGTTTTCGGGACGTGGAGGAGATCGCGGGGATCAGCAGAGAGAGCGGATGCAGCGGTAGGCACGTAGGTGGGAGCCGAATGAAGCATTGGATGCTGCAGCGTTGGCGGGCCCATCGTCGCCGGTCCCGCGTGCAGGCAACAGGAACAACAGACTTCGTGGGCGCAGCGGCTATCTACGTCGTCGCCTTCGCAGGCCTGCGGGCACCCGCTCAGTGCCTCCACACCGGGAGCCAAGGCGCCGAGCAGGAGCAATCCCAAGACCAGGACGACCACGCCCCGATGCATACGGCGCCAGTGTACCCGATTTCTCAACCCACCCGCGGCGTGGGCGTTATACTCGGTTGAATGAGCCCCATATGAATAAAGATGACCTGATGATCGCCCCTCTCGCCACCGCGCTGGTCCTCCTTGGTCCGGCGGGCTGTCGTACCGCGAGCGTACACAGGGCTCCGGCGCCCGCCACGGCGCGAGCCGACACGAGTGAAGCTCCGGCGTCGGCCGGGGCGCGCGCCGACGCGAATGCCGCTCCGGCCCCGGCAGCGGCCCCGGCACCGGTTCCCGCCGACGGCCTGCAGACGGGCATCGCGCTGTTCCAGCAGGGCGAGTACGCACGCGCCGAGGCGGCGCTGCGTGAGGCCCCGGGGCCGGAGGCCAGCGCCTACCTCGCGGGCAGCCTCGCGAAGCAAAAGAAGTACGCCGAGGCGGAGGCCCCGGCGCGAGCGGCCCTCGATGCGAACCCTCTACACGAAGTTGCCGTGGCCGCGCTCGGCGCGTCGCTGGTGGGGCAGCGCAGGTTCGACGAGGCGATCGCGACGATGACGGAAGTGCTGACGAAGAAGTCCGACCTCGCGTACGCGTACTTCTGGCGGGGCCAGGCCTACTACGGCAACAAGAGGGCCGACCGCATGGTCTCCGATTTCGAGACGTTCCTGAAGCTCGCCCCCAACTCCCCTGAGGCGCCGGTCGTCCGGCAGTTGCTGCGGAGTCTGGGCTAGTAGAATGCGAACTTGGCCGTGAACATCATCGACCCTCGACGATCGTTGCCGCTCCTGATCGCAGTAAGCTTGCTGGCGATGCCGCGCGAAACGGCCCCCGCGACGCGCTGGTGTGACCTCCTCCCGCGACCGGGCCACCAGGCCTTGCCGCGCGTCGACGTCCCTGACGACTGGTTCGTGGTCTACCGGCTTGGCGACGGCGTCTTTGCGATCTGCGAGCCATTTCAGTTCCAGGAGGTGATCTCCTACCTCATCCTCGGCTCCAGGAGCGCGCTCCTCTTCGACACCGGGCTCGGCATCGGCAAGATCAACCGCGTCGTGAACAAGCTCACCAACCTTCCCGTGACGGTCCTGAATTCCCACACCCATTTTGACCATGTCGGCGGCAACGCCGACTTCGATCGCATCCTCGCGATGGACACCGATTACACGAGGGCCAACGCCCGTGGCTTCTCCCACGAAGCGGTGCAAGGTGAGGTCGAGCCGGCGGCCCTTTGCCGCGGCGTGCACGCGGGCTTCGACTCCGCAGGCTATCGGACGCGCCCCTTCACTCCTACCCAGTTCATCAAGGACGGACACAGCATCGATCTGGGGGGACGCAAGCTCACCGTCCTCCACGTCCCTGGCCACACTCCCGATGCGGTCGCGCTGGTGGATGCGGCCGCGGGCCTGCTGTTTACCGGTGACTCGTTCTACGAGGGGACGATCTGGCTGTACGTTCCCGAGACCGACCTCGCGGCCTTTGCCGTCTCGGTCGATCGACTGGCCGCCATGGTGCCCAACCTCAAGAAGCTTCACCCCGCGCACAATGTCGCCCTTTCCACTCCGGAATGGTTGAGCCGGCTCAAGGTCGCGATCGCCCAGGTCCGCAGCGGTCAAGCGAAGGGCGTGGAGAATGCCAACGGACAGATCACGCTCTCTTTCGAGGGGTTCGAGATTCTTACCTCCAGGGCGGCCGTGGCGGGCCGGAGGGGCGACCCCACACGCGGCGGCTCCGGTCTCGACGTCCCCCTCATGCCGAAGTGATGGGCGCTGGCTGAGCCCGCTGCCGTCGTGCCTGCGCGTCTCAGATTGGAAGGCGGATCGGCCGGCGGCGCATGAGGCGCCACTGCGCCGGTGTTTCACCGATGTGGGGATTGTTGAGCTGTTGGATGCGCGGAGGCCACGTTCCCAGACGCTATCCGCTGGGCGGGTTCAAATGCATCCGATGTGGCGCTGTCGGAGCGGACCTGGAGGAGATGGGCTTCGAAGGCCTGGGATACGTCTCCTCGAGCTGGCGCTCGCCGAGGACGCTTACATCCACGAGAGAGCGTTCTCCCGCGCCGTAGGCGCGCCACGGTCACTCGGCGGCCGGACCTGCGGCCCGCAGCCGGGTCTGCAGCCAGGCGAGGGCGAAGGCCCAGTGCCTCTTCACCGTTGCCGGCGAGATTCCGAGCGCTTCCGCCGTCTCCTCCACACTGAGCCCACCGAAGGCGCGTAGCTCGACGATGCGCGCCTGCTGCTCGTCGCGCGCCGCCAGCTCCACGAGGGCCTCGTCCAGGGCCAGGAGATCGAGGCCGCGCGGGGCGACCGGGGAGAACGCATCGTCGAGGGTGACGCGCGTTCCGGAGCCGCCGCGCTTCCGCGCCTTCTGCCGGCGGCCGTGGTCCATGAGGACGCGCCGCATCATGGACGCGGCGATGGCCAGGAAGTGGGCGCGGTTCTGCCAGACCACGCGGTCCTGATCGACCAGGCGGAGGTAGGCTTCGTGGACGAGGGCCGTGGGTTGCAGCGTGTGACCGCCGCGCTCGCGGCGCAGGTAGCCGGCGGCGCGGCGCCGCAGGTCGTCGTAGACGAGCGCCAGCAGGCGCTCCTGGGCCTGGGGGTCGCCTTGACGCCACAGGACAAGGAGCTCGGTGACGCCTTTGGCCGGTGTGTTCACGGAGCGGGCCTCGGTCGGTCCCGCGGAACGGGACGCGAAAGAGTACCGCAGAACACGTCCCCTCAGCCCGTGACCGCGATCCCGATGAGCTTGCCGATGCCGAAGGTGACGCCCGCGGCGGCCAGGCCCATCAGGAGCTGCCGCATCCCCGAGCGCCAGACGGACACGCCCGTGAAGACCGTGATCGCGGCGCCAGTTCCAAAGAGAGCCACCGCGCTGAGAATGACGCTCGACGCCACGGCCGCGCCGCCGCGAGCGACGAGGAAGGGCAGGACGGGGACGGCCGCGCCCAGCGCGAAGAGCACGAAGGAGAACGCCGCGGCCTGCCAGGCGGACCCGCCGAGCCCCTCGGGATCGATGCCCAGCTCCTCGCGGGTGAGCGCGTCCAGAGCCTTGGACCGATCGGCCAGTAGCTGCTTGACCATCGCATCGGCTTCGCTGGGCGCCAGGCCCTTGGCCTCATAGATCAGCTTCAGCTCGTCGCCCTCCCCTTCCGGATCCTCCTCGAGCTCCCCCGCCTCGATGTGGATCTCGCGGCTGGCCAGCTCGCGCGAGCTCGTGACCGAGATCCACTCGCCGAGGGCCATGGAAATGGCGCCCGCCAGCAGTCCCGCCAAGCCCGCCACGAGCATCCCGCGGCTGTCGATCGCGGCGCCGGCGACGCCCATGACGAGACTGAGGTTCGAGCACAGGCCATCGTTCGCGCCGAGCACTGCCGCCCGCAGCGCGTTGCCGCCGACGGTGCGGTGCCGCCCTTCGATCCGGCCCAGGACGCTGCCCGCGACGCCGCGCGGCTGCGTCCGTACGAGCTGTCTGAGCACCGTTGCATGCCAGCGCTCCTGGGCGGGCATGCCGGTGCCGGAGGTCTCCGGCTGATCGTCGTAGACGTGCTGGTCGGCTTCCTCCTTGGCCGCGATGATCGGCATCACCGGATCCGGTCCGAAGCGGCGAGCGATCCAGCCCAGGACGCGGCTCCGCCAGGACGGCCGGGGGGGCCCACGACCGCGCCGGCATCGCGCAGCCGCGACTCCCAGAAGGCGATGTGCCGCTCCTCCATCTGCGCCAGGTTCGCGTACACCCTGGCCAACCGCGGATCGGTCTCACTGGCGGCCATGGCGCGGTACTCGGACGCGCTGTCGACCTCGTCCTGCCAGTTCTCGCGATAGCGCTCGACGTCAAGGGGCGCGGGGCCTCCTGCCCCGCGCCCGCTTCTGGCGTCCGGCCTGCCTGGCTGTGCCACCGCCGCGGCCTTACTTTCCGGCCGTCTCTTTGCCCGCGACCTGGAGGTCGTTGGTGACCGAGAACGCGCCGAACACACCGTTCGCCTTGATGCCGGCGACGTCGCGGTCCTGCGCGTTGTCCACGACGCCGGCGAGCGTCACGTTGCCGTTCTTGACCAGGATGTGGATCGCGTAATCGCCCACGGGCTCGAGGCCGAAGAACGGCTGGCTCATCCAGCGCGGCTGGCCGAAGGTGCCCATGCCGCGGAAGCCGCGGCCCCAGCCGGAGAAGCGCGGGCGCGACGCGCCCAGCGCGTCGTCCGGAGTCCCATAGCGGGAGAGGAACGAGTCGCGGTAGATGGCGCGGTAGACCGCCCGCCGTACGTTGTCGTCGCTGATCGAGGCGGGTGCGATCTCGATCTGGTTGGCGACCTCGGTCACGCCCTTGACCTTCTTCACTTCGTGCTCGGCGTCCCCCTTGAGCGACCCGTTAACGACGTAGCCGCCGAGGGTGACGACGCCCTGGTCGCTGACCTGGAAGGTGAGCAGGTCGAAGACACCGTAGTACGGCAGCCCCGCCAGTTCTTTACGCACCTGCTTCTCGATCTCCGGCACGGTGAGGGCCGACGGCTCGGCCTGCGCCGAAGCGCTCGCCGAACCCGCTGTCAGGACGCCCGCCAGCGTCAGCAGGCCCATCTGCGTTTGCCACTTCATGACATTGCCTCCTTCTCAGGAGCCGGCCCCGAGGGCCGCTCCCACCGAGAGACGCGCGCGAAGCGCTCGCCGGGGCTCACGCGAAGACCTTCTCCAGGTTGTCGACTTCATCGAGGATCGGAGTGGCCAGATGCGCGAACCCGTCTACGGCCGTGACGGCTTCCGCCGCCTTCACGAGCGAGTCGAAGCGCGAGGCCACTCCGGACCCGCCCCGCGCCACGACCTGCGGCCGCAGGCGGCGCCAGGTTTTCCCCATGCCCTCAACCGTCGACCGCAGCTTCGCTTCGTCGCGGGCCGACGCCCAGATCTCGATCTCGCGGCCGTAGTAATCGAGCAGCGTCACGTCGACGGGCACCGCGGGCTTGAACGAGCGGCTGATCTCGGCACCCAGCCGCGTCAGGAGGTTGGCCTCGCGCATCGCCGCCGGCTGGTCTCGGCTGGATACGGCCTTCTCGAGCGCCGACAGGGCGCCGTCGAGCTCGCGCGCGCGGGCCGTGTCCTTGCGTTCCGCGGGACCGAGCCGGCCGGCCGCGGCCTTCAGGGCCACGAGGCTCGCCCTCCCTTTCGGCCAGTCCGCGATGCGTGCCTGGTCGTAGGCGTTCTCGGCGTAGTGGCCCAGATCTTCGATCGCGGAAGCCTTCGGCGGCGCCGTGGTGGCGGGGGTCTGTCCGGCGAGGACCGCGGCCCCGGAGCCCGTCGCCAGGGCCAAACAGGCGGATATCAGGGATCTCATGATGACATTGCCTCCTTCTCGGGATCCGGTCCCCGAGGGCCGCTTCCGCCGAGAGACGCGGGCCAGACGCTCGCGGGGGCTCATCGGCTCGCGGTCGCGACCCAATCCATGGCCTCGAGGAGCCGCTGCGAGAACACCACGATCAGGGTGAGCTGGCCGGCGCCGTGGCCGCGTAGGCATTCAAGACGCGCGCCGAGTAGACGAGCGCGGCGCCGGCATTCACCGCGATCGCCACCCCGAGCGCTTCGACGATCTCCTCCTTGGTCGCGCCTTGCTTCAGCGCCGCGGCGGTGTGGATTGTGATGCACCCGTCGCACTGGCGCGTCACCGCGACGGCCAGCGCGATGAGCTCTCTCGTTTTCGCTCCGAGGACGTCCTTCTTGCTTCCCGCGTCGCTCAGCGCCCGGTAGCCTCTTATCGTCTCCGGGCTGACCCTTCCGAGGTCGCCGATCGTCGCGAGCAGTTCGTCACGGTACGCGTTCCAGTCGAGCATCATCGGTCGCTCCTGTGTGTGAGAAGAGTACCCAGCGCTCGTCGATCTCCCGGGCTGGTCGATGCGAAAAGGTGAGGCGCGGCGGTCGTGCCACGCCTCGCCCCCAACGCTCAGTTGTTTTCGCGCGTCTCGCGCGTCTCGCGCATCTCCTTCACGAACCGCTTGACGAGGGTGTCGACCGCCTTGCCGATCGTCTTGTCAGCCTTGTTGACGTCGATCTGGTCGGTGTCGTACCCACGCCAGACCAGCATGTTGGTATGGGCATCGATGATGTCGACCACGAGAGTCGACTGGGTATAGGGAATGTTCCAGACGTCGAAGTCCGGACCCCAGCCGCCCCAGCCCCACCGGTGACGTCCCCAGCCGGGGAAGCCGTAGCCGAGGTAGCGCACGTCCTCCCTCTCCTTCGCGCCCATGGAGTACGCCACCAGGAAATCGGGGTTGCCGGCCTGAGCGACCTGGAAGCCGTCCGCGGTCAGGTCCGTGGTCAGCTCGTCGCGGATCCGCCGGTTCCACAGGTCGTTCGGGCCGTGCGTATCCTTCACCGCCGGCCGCGCCTGCTGCTTGAAGTCGAACGTCTTCAGCTTCGCGAAGTCGTATTCCTTGTCGTAGTCCGACTTCGTCTCGGCCCCGACGGTGGCCGCGGCGGCCGTGAGTGCCACCGCGGCGAGCAGAGTCTTCACCTTCATTTGCATCTTGCCTCCTTATGGGAAGCCGGCCCCGCAGGGCCGCTCCCACTGAGAGACGCGGGCCAGACGCCCGCGGGGGCTCATCGGCTCGCGGTGGCGACCCAATCCATGGCCTCGAGGAGCCGCTGCGAGAACTCCTCGACCCGGCCGGAAAAGCGATGGTCCTGGGCCTCGATGACC
>Ga0210378_10000365_pt1 | contig 22816 bp, 21 predicted proteins | sample PLM1_60_b1redo_FD_155465 | JGI IMG/M metagenome (GOLD analysis project Ga0210378, IMG submission 155465) | Groundwater sediment microbial communities from an aquifer in East River, Colorado, USA - PLM1_60_b1 redo | ecosystem: Environmental > Terrestrial > Soil > Riparian zone | place: USA: East...
TGCGACGCAACTCGCCGGTGCCGGGGTCGTCGACACCGTCGGATGGGGCGCGGACGCACTGGTGACGAGCGGCTACAAGTGGCTCTCATCCCACGGAGGCGTGGCGCTGCTGGCGCTCGGTCCCGATCTGGTGCTCCGCCTTCCAGGCCTCGTCGGCTGGATGGGTGCTCAGGACCCGTTCGATCTCGACCCGCTCACGCTTCGCCTGGCCGATGACGCGCGCCGCTTCGAGCTTTCGACGATGTCCTACGTCTCCGCCATCGGGCTCGAGGCATCGATCGCGATGCTCTCGTCGCTGGGGTTCGACCGCATCGATCAGCACGCGCGGCGTCTGGCGACGCACCTCGTCGATCGGGTCGCCGAGCTGGGATGGCGCCCGTTCCGGCCACCGAGCGATGCATCGGCGGCGCCTCATATCGTGTCCCTGCGGCACGCCGATCACGACCCGGGGGTGACCGCGGAACGTCTCGCTTCCGAGTCCCGGATCATCTGCGGCCGTCGAGCGGGCGGGCTCAGGATCTCCCTCCACGCCTACAACGACGGCGACGACGTCGATCGACTCGTGGAGTCCCTGAGGCGTCTCTAGCCCCGCCCGGGTCGAGCCCTCGCTGTGCTCGATGCCGCGGCCTGCACCACGACCCCGGACGCGTCAGCTTCCCCGGGACCCGTCGCCCCCGTCGCGCCGTTCGATGCGGTCCAGGAACGGGGCTTGTGCGGCCTTGATCTTCACGCGCGCCTCGCCCAGGTCGAACCAGGCGACGCGATCGATCTCCGGGAACTCCCGGATACGTCCTGACCGGGGCGGCCATTCCATCTCGAACGAGTTGCTCACGGCGGTCTGGGTGTCGAGATCCCCCTCAACCGCCCAGACCAGGACGCGCTTGCCGGACTTCTGACGGATCTCGCCGAGCTCGATCGTCGGACCCTCCGGCAGCGGATGTCCCGTCTCCTCCTCGAACTCGCGCCGGGCGACGGCCAGTAGGTCCTCGCCCGGATCCACCTCCCCCTTCAGCACGGTCCAGTGATCCTTGTCCTTCCCGGCAAAATACGGACCCCCGGGGTGGCCGAGCAGCACCTCCACCCGGCCCTCCCGCCGGCGCCACAGCAGGATGCCGGCACTGGTGCGGCCGGTCTTGTCGACCTTCGGCTTTGGGACGCGCGCCATCGGGTTCGCCGAAACGCGAGACGCGCGCTCAGGCCTTCGACCGAGCTTTGACGATCGCCCGGATCGTGAGCAGGGCGACGACGGCGACGACCTGGGCCCCGAGGATGATCTTGTTGAGATCGACGGCGGGCCGCCAGGTCACCTCGTCGCCCTCGATGAGGAACGCGCCCACCGGCCGGGCGCTGACTCCGAACCCGCTTCCCGAGCCCTTGCCCTGGCCCTCGGGACCCTCCCCGCCTCCTCCACCGGCGCCACCCTGGACCCTGGCGGCGGGGATCACCGTCACGCCGTTCTTCTCATAGGGGTCGCCGAACACGCGCTTGACGGTGAGCGTGTCCCGGGCCTGCGTGATGACGTCGTTGACCTCCATCACGGCCTCCTTCCCGCGTCCTGCGTCCCTTTCATCTTGCACCTTCGGGATGGTTCCCGCAGATCCACGATCACCAGGCCGAAGCCGCGGCCGGAAGCCTTGACCGAACCTGCTGTCCCCGAGGATCCGTGACACCATACGGAGACGCGGAGATCGAGGAGCACCGAGGTTGACCGACGAGACCGCACTCGACGAGCACTCCCTCGCGAACGAGCTCGATGAGACCGGCGAGCAGCAGCTCTACCGCGCGATGCGACGGTTCTGGCACGCGGTAGCGTACGGGGCTGCCGTCACGGACCGCCCGGTGCGGGCGACCCTCCTCGACGAGCAACTCGTGCTCGTGCGGCTCGCCGGAGCGGTTCGCTGCTTCAGAGATCTCTGCGTGCACCGAGGGACGGCGCTGTCGCTCGGTTCGATCGAGGATGACGAGCTCCGATGCGCGTATCACGGCTGGACCTACGGATGGGATGGCGTCTGCACCAAGATCCCCTCGAGGTTCGGAGCCAACATCCCCAGCCGCGCGCGGCTGTTCGGATACCACTGCGAGGAGCGAGACGGGCTCGTGTGGGTCTGCCTCTCGGACGAGCCACACTACCCGCTGCCGGAGTTCGCCGAGTGGAGCCGTGAGGGCTTCCGGGTCGCGACGATCCCTTCCTACGACTGGAACTGCTCCGCCACTCGACGAGTGGAGAACTACGTCGACTTCGCGCACCTCCCGTGGCTCCACGACGGGATCCTCGCCAGCAGGGAGCACCCGGAGGTCCCCGACCATCCCGTGTGGCGCGAAGGCGCAGAGCTCCGCTTCGAGGGGGTTCGGATGGAGCCGCCATCGACGAACAAGCCGTCGATCGAGGGCGAGGGCGAGCCGGTCCACAGCCGCACCGAATACCGACTCTTCATGCCGTTCACCGTCTGGCTCCATCAGGTTTACGACGACGGGAGGGAGTCCTCGCTGCTGATGGCGGCCTCACCGACCAGTCGCAGACGCGTCCGGAGCTTCACGTTCCACGCCCGGAACTACGACCTGGAGGGCGACGATGCGGCGTACATCGAGTTCCAGCAGCTCATCGTGAGCCAGGATCTTCCGGTCGCGGAATCGCAGCGGCCGGAGGAGCTGCCGATGGATCTGTCCGCTGAGCTCCACGTCCGCGGAGTGGACAAGATCTCGCTCGAGTACCGGAAGTGGCTGGTCGAACTCAAGGCGCTCGCGGAGGCCGGCTCACCGACCTGACGACGTGCCATCTCGGGCGAACGCCGCGAGCTCCGCGGCACCGAGGCCGTCGAGCCCCAGCGATCCGAGCGTTCGGCCTTCCGTGCGGAAGTCTCGGTCCAGCATCCGGGCCGCCACATCGATCAGCCCGTCGATCACGGGGGTCGCGACACCAACGGCGGCGCCGATCGACGACGCGAGGACGAGCGACCATGGCACCTCCAGCGCCAGCCTCGCCTCGAGGTCCGCGGGCGAGCCGCTCGGGCGGTAGCTGCGCACGATGCCGCCCGCCCGCATGACCGCGTACAGGTCGCCCCGGTCGGGCGCCAGCCCCTGCGCGACGAGCAGGTCCCGGTAGCGGCGGGGATCCTTGCCACCCAGGGCGCGCCGGATCTCGAACAGTTCACCGTCCAGGGCTTCGATCAACCGCACGACCGATGGCGTCGCGCCTTCACCCCACAGGAGGATCCCTCCGGCGCGGTTCTCGATCGTCGCGGCGTTCGCGATCGCAACGGGGACGACATCGATCGCGTCGTAGTTCACGAGCGTCGTCTCGAAGACGGATCCGGCAGGCTCCACGAACGGCCACACGTCGTGGATCATCGCGAGCAACTCGTCGGTGCGCGAAGCCGGGATCGCCGCAAGCAGGACACCGCCGGTCTTCCGGTCGCCGGTGACCGCTCCGGGGCCGGCAGCTCGAGCGATCAACGGCAGGCAGTTGGTCTCGCCCACCAAGACCCCGGGCCGACGCGCGTCGAGCAGCGCCCGCCGGGCGACGAGCGAGCCGCTCCCCTCGCCCACGAACAGCAGGGCCGCGGTGTCACGCATGGCGGGCACGATCTCGGCGACCCACCGATCGTGTGCGAACGCGGGGACGCTGACGACGACGATCTCGGCCTCCCCCACGGTGTCCGGCACCCGGCTCGAGCTCTCCACGGGCGCGATGGAGGCGCCCGTCCACGCCGAGCGGACCTCGACGCCGCCGCGCTCGGCGATGGCGCCCAGGTTCTCGGGGAACTCGGCCAGATCCACGATCGTGACGTCGCGCCCGGCGGCTGCCAGGTGGGCCGCGATCGCCATGCCACCCGGGCCGGATCCGCAGACGGCGGCCCTCATCCGCGGAACCACGGTCCCTCGGGGAAGCCGATCCGCTCCATGTAGGCGCGGGTGATCGACTCGGCTTCGGCGATGAGCGCGTCCTCGTCGAGGAGCGTCGACCGCCCGTCGCGTACCACCAGCCGGCCCTCGACCAGCACGTGGCGAACCATGCCGGGGTGGGTCGCGTACAACAGGGCGTAGGCCGGGTCGATGAGGGGGGCCTGAAGGAGCGATCGCGCGTCGAGCAACGCCAGGTCGGCGAGCCGGCCCGACTCGATGAGGCCCGTCCGATCGCCCCAGCCCAGGGCCCGAGCGCCGCTGCTCGTCGCCATCCGGAACGCGTCGAGCTTGCTCACGGCGTTCGGATCGAGGCGGTGGGCGGCCTGCATCCCGATCTCGGTGCGCATCTCGATCAGCAGGTCGAGCATCATGTCGACGCCGAGCGCAACGTTCACGCCGGCGGCAAGCAGATCCGGAACCCTCGTGAAGCCCTTCGCAAGCTTCATGTTGTTGGTCGGGCAGTGGATCACGTGTGCGCCGCGCTCGGCCAGGAGCTCGATCTCCCCGTCGTCCAGGTACACGCAATGGACGAGCACGGTCCCTTCGGTCAGGAACCCGAGGCTGTCGAGCGCGCGGATCGGCGAGGCGCCGGCCTCTCGTTTCCAGACGTCGACCTCTTCCGCCGTCTCGGCGACGTGGGTATAGAGACCGACACCGAGATCGTCGGCAAGGGAACGGGCCCTCGCGAATTCCTCCGGCAGCGCCTGTCTGATGCTCACGGGAGCCACGAACAGCCGGTCCCGAGCGACGAGCCCGCTCGCCACGAGGTCCCGGATCTTCGCCTCCGCGTCGTCCCACGCCTCGCATACGGGCTCGAACGGCCGGGTCATGATCCCCCGCGCGTAGAACCATCGGACCCCCGACGCGCCGTACCCCTCGATGCTCGCCTCGTCGAGCCCGGGGGCGTGGAACGTGTAGCAGTGATCGACGACCGTGGTGATCCCGGTCTTGAGCCGCTGGAGAGATCCAAGCGTCGCGCCGATCCGGTATTCCTCGCGACCCATCTCGGCGCCGTTCGCCCACAGGACCCTGAGGAAGTCGTCGAGGCTGAGGCCCTCGGCGCTCGCGAGACCCGGCGTCAGGGTCCTGAGGTGATCGTGGCAATCGATCATCCCCGGGAACGCGAACAGACCGCGGCCGTCGAGCGTCCTCTCCTCTTGCCGCGACTCGGCCTGCGCCGGCCCGGGTGCTACGACATCGGCGATCCGGCCGTCCGCGAGCCGGAGGTCGACCACGCGCGGCTCGAACCTGTCGCCGACGAACGCCGTCACGTTCGTGATCCGGTCGACCACAGGGGCGTCCGTCATCGCTGCTATCGGGGGAACCGCCCGCTCTCGGCGAACTCGCGCAGCCCGTCGACCCCCCCGCCGGCGAGCCCCAGCGTGGCAAGCGTCCGGCCCTCGGCTCGGAAGTCCCTGCCGAGCATGGCCCCGCCGATCGCGATCAACCCGTCGATCACCGGCGTCGCCACGCCGACCTCCTCGCCGATCGAGGACGCGAGAACCAGTGCGTAGGGGATGTCCTCGGTGAGGTATCGGCTCTGCAGGGCATCGGGACCCGTCGGGCAATAGGACACGATCAGCTTGCTGGCGCGAACGACCGCGTACAGCTCCGGCCCCGCGTCCGGAGCGAAGCCCTGGGCGATCAGGAAGTCGCGGTAGCGACGCGCCTCCGACAGTCCGAGCGCCCTTCGGATCTCCAGAAGCTCGGCGTCGACCGCCTCGATCACACGGACGACGGCGGGCGTCGCCCCCTCGCCCCAGAGCAGCATCCCGCCGCCGCGTGCCTCGAGGGTCCCGGCGTTCGCGAGCATCGTGGCGACGTGGTCGATCGCGTTGTAGTTGATCAGCACGGTGTCCCACACGGACCCGGTGGGGGTCACGTACGGCCACACGTCGGCCACGAGTTCGAGCAGCCTGGAGGTGTCGGAGGACGGCGTAGCCGCGAGGAGCACGCCTCCGGTCTTCCGATCCGCCGTCACGACGCCGGGCCGCACCGGCCGAGCGAGGTACGGCAGCGTGTTGGTCTCACCGACCACGACCCCCTCGGCCCCCGCGACCGCCAACGCCCGCCGGGCGACGATGGAGCCACTCCCCTCGCCGAGGAAGAGCAACCATTGGCCCGACACCAGGAGCGGGGCCAGCACGTCCATGAAGGGCTCGTGGCCGAAACACGGCACGACGACGACGATCAACCGAGCGCCGTCGACCGCGTCCTCGATGGACGGCGCGACCTCCACGGTCTCCTGCTGGAGCCCGAGCCATCCAGTGGACACCTTCACGCCGCCCTGGTCGCGAACGGCGTCGAGGTTCGCCGCGAACTCGGGGAGGTCGGCCAGCACCACCTCGCGGCCGCCGCGCGCAAGATCGGCAGCGACGGCGAGGGCGCCGCCGCCGGACCCGAGGACCGCCGTCTTCATCGAGGCTCCTCCGTCAGCTCTCGGTCGAGAGCAGCATGCGGTTCGCCTTGCCGCTGAACGTCCGGGGCATGCGCTCCAGGATCGTCGTGGCCGCCGGCCGGAGGCCCTCGGCAACCTTGCCAGCGGCGAACGACGCGAGCTCGTCCACCGAGGTCCCCCGCCCCTCGCGGAGCTCCACGAAGGACACGACCTGATCGTCTGAGACGCGCTCGACGACCGCCGCGTGCTTCACGTCCTCGTGCTCGTAGAACGAATCCTCGAGCTCGCGCAGGAACCCTCCCCGGCACGTCGCCGCGGCGGCCTCCCTCGTTCGGCCCAGGACCTTGAGGTACCCGTCCGGGTCGGCCACCCCGAGGTCGCCGCAGTGAAGCACCCCACCCGCGAGCGCCTGAGTGGTCTCGTCGGGCTTGTTGCGATACGCGGCGAAGTAGCCCGACGGGACCACGACCTCGCCGATCTCGCCGGACGGCAGCTCGACCCCATCGGTGTCGCCTACGTAGGCCAGCCGGTCCGGGAGGGGGCGTCCCACGAAGCCGGCGAGCGCGCGCTCACCGTCTCTCCAGCCGCCGAGTGCCATGAACCCGCCCAGCTCGCTCTGCCCGTAGCTCTCGAGCAGCGGGATCCCCAAGCGCTCCATGAAGTCGCGCTTGAGCCGGGGGGCGAGCGGCGACCCACCGGACAGCGCCACCCGGAACGGCGACCCCGCCTCGAACGCCTGCGGCGCGTTGACGACATCGGCGAGGGTCAGCGGGTAGCCCACGAGTACGCTCGCCCGTCGCTCGCGCGCGATCGCCCAGATCTCATCCGTCGAGCATCCGGCCACGAGGCCGACCGTCGCGCCGACGTGCACCGCCGGGAGGAACGCCGCCACCAGCTGGAAGCTGCTCGCCGTCGGCGTCGTGGCGAGCAGCACGTCGTCCCGACCGACCCCGAGCCGGTCGGCGATGCACGAGGTCCCGATCGTGACGGGGCACGAGGCCAAGATCGCCCCCTTCGGGGCCCCGGTGGTGCCGGACGTGTAGGAGAGGTAGAGCGGCGCGTCGGGACCGTGCCGATCGACGCCGGTCCCGGCGGTGTCGTCGCCGAACGTCGCGATATCGGCAACGTCGGGGGCGCCGGCACGCCGCAACCGTTCGTGGAGCTCCGGCACCGCCAGGACGAGCCTCGCACCGACATCGCCCGTGAAGTAGGGCAGGTCCTCGTCGCTGGTACGGGCGTCGATCAGCCCGGGGAGCAGGCCGGCCTTCCACGCGGCGAGGATCGCGATCAGCTGTTCGACGCTGTCCGGGGACGAGAGACCGAGCGTGTCCCCGGCCTCGAGTCCCGCCTCCACGAGGGCCGTCGCCACCGCCTCCGAACGGAGGTCTGCCTCCGCGTAGGTGATCGATCTCTCGGCGTCGAAGACGAAGGTCCGGTCGGGGCCCCGATGCACGGCGCGCCGGAACGCGGCGATCGCGTCCACCCTCACCTCCTCGACCGGTTCGGTTGTCAGACAAGTTGGCCCAACGGTCGGTCGGCTGTCAAATCCGGCAGGCCGGAGTGGACGCGAGCGGAGCGTGCCATCCTGGGTCGACGTTCGAGGGGGGGCGATGAGAGCAGGGATCTTGGTCTGGCTCGACCGGCCGGTCGCGGACCTCGCCGAGCTCGCGATGTTCGCGGAGGACGCGGGCTTCGCCGACGTCTGGCTGCCCGATCACTACTTCCTGCGGGACGTGTACGTGGCCCAGGCGTTGATGGCCGAGCGCACGACACGGATCGGACTCGGGACCGGCGTCGCCGCCGTGCAGCTCCGTCACCCAGCGCTGATCGCCAGCTCCGCCGCGACGCTCCACGAGCTCTCCGGCGGGCGAGCGCTCATCGGGATCGGACCCGGCGGATTCGAATTCCCGGCCCAGTTCCGGATGCGTCCGGAGAGCCCTCTGAGCCTGATGCGGGACTCCATCTCGATCATCCGGGCTCTGCTCGACGGGGACGCGAACCATACGGGCCGCGTGCTCACGGCTTCCGGCGCGAGGCTCGGGTGGCATCCGGGCCCCATCCCGATCTTCATCTCCGGCCGCGGTCCTCGGATGATCGAGCTCGCCGGCGAACTCGCCGACGGCGTGATCGTCCACGGCTTGGGTCCCCGCTTCATCGGGTACGTGCGGGACCACGTTGCGCGCGGGGCGACCCGCGCCGGCCGGGATCCCGGCTCCTGTGCGATCTCGATCATGCTCGATGTCCAGATCAATGAGTCCGAGGCCGACGCGATCGAGCTCCTCCGGCCTCGCTGCGCGCTCATGGCGGGCGGCTCGTACACCGACGAGCTGATCCCGGTGTACGGACTGGACCTCGAAGACGTGAACCGCCTGCGTTCCGCGGTGTCGTCCGGCGACCCGGACGCGGGCGCTCTCGTCACCGAGCAGATGGTACGAGCGTTCGCGATCGGCGGGTCGGTGTCGACGATCCGGGACGGGCTCGCCGCCCTCAAAGACCAAGGAGTCACCAACGTGATCTTGAAGCTCGGCGAGGGTGCGCCCGACGCCACCGCCGCGCAGATCGAACTCATGAAGCCCGTCGTCTCCGAACTGCACCAGGGATCAGGCAACGCCCCGTAGGGCGCGACGCACGAGGACCCCGAGGAGCTCACGACGGTAGTCGCCGTCCGCGTGGATGTCCGTCGGGGGATCCACGGCCGCCGAGGCGGCTTCGGCGGCCTCGCGAACCACCTCGTCGGTCAGCTCGCGACCGCGAACCGCCGCTTCGGCCGCCGACAGCCGCACGGGCGAGCCGCCCACGCCGATGCCCACGAGCGCGACATCGGCCGAGCCTCTCGCTCCGCGATCGATCGCACACACGCCGGCGAGGGCGAAGTCACCCGATCTCCTTGCGAGCTCGAGGAACATCGTCCGAGCTCCGAGCGTGGCCGGGAACCGCACGTGGGTCAGCAACTCGTCCGGACCGAGGGCGGTCGTGAACGGGCCGACGAAGAACTCCGCCGCCGGGACCGACCGATCCCCGGTCGAGCCGCGCACGATCAGCTCGGCGTCGAGCGCCAGGACCACGGCGGGCAGCTCCGCAGCGGGGTCGGCATGCGCCACGCTCCCCCCGACGGTTCCACGATTCCGGATCTGCAGGTGGCCGACCAGCGCGAGGGCCTGACCGACCAGCGGGCAGGACGACCGCAGATCCTGCGAGCGCTCGGCTTCGCTCTGGCGTGTCATGGCACCGACGACGTACGTACCGTCGCGTTGTTCGATCCCGCGGAGCGTGTCCACGAGCTGCAGGTCGATCAGCACGGATGGACGGGCCAACCGGAAGTTGAGGAGCGGCACGAGGCTCTGCCCGCCGGCGAGCAGCTTCGCTTCGTCGCCGTACTCGGCGAGCGCGTCGAGAACGCCTTCAGCCGTGTCCGGCCGCAGGTAACGGAAGGGCGGTGGCTTCACGCTCCTCGCTCACTTCCGAACGCGCGGGGAGGTGCCCGACGTGGAAGGGACCTTCCTTCGGGGACGGGCGAGCCCTTCGGCGTCCGGAGAGTCCTCCAGTCTACGCGGGACCTTGCGGAGCAATTCGAAGCGGGTCCTGCCGGGGATCAGGTAGTTCGTGTTCCACGCGAGCGGCAGGTCATCGTCCGCGAAGAACAGTTCCTCCAAGACGATCACGGGGTCGCCCGGCTGTAGGGCGAGGGCCGACGCCAGTTCGGGCGTACACGCCACCGCCGTGACCTCCGCCTGCGCGTACCGGAGCGGCTTGGCCCGCTGGATGAGCTTGGTGATCGAGTCCTTGAACTCCCGCAGGAGGTACTCGGGCGACACGGCGCTCCCTGGCACCACGCTGTCCATCAACGCCAGCGGCTTCCCATCGAGGGTCTTGATCCTGGAGATCAGCGTTACGGGCGAACCCGAGGGCACCCGAAGCCGTTTCGCCTCCTCTTCGGTGGCGTTCGAGGTCTCGATGCGGATGTCGCGTGTCCCGCAACTCCATCCCTGCCGAACGGCCAGGAGTTCGAGAGGCTCGAGCACCTCGAGTCCGAGCACCGGTTGGTGGAAGAGCTGGGTGAGGGTCGTGCGTGCTCCCTGTGATCGCTCGATCAGGCGCTCGTTCTCCAGGTAGACGAGCGCCTCGCGGATCGTCGTGCGACCGACGTCGAACATCGTCGCGAGGTCGGGCTCGCTGGGAAGCGGACTGCCCGGCCGCAGGCCCTCGTCCTTCGCGTACTCCATGATCGCACGCACCACCTGCAGGTACAGCGGCCTCGAATCGGACCGGATGCTTCTGTCCGGACCACGTCGCACGTTCATCTCGACCACGTCCCTCTCCGGTCTCACGGATCCTCGAGCGTCGTAGACCCCGCGAGCGCCGGTCGTCGGAGCGTCATACGAGGGTGCCGGAGACGAGCCGTCGGTACCGGCGCGGCTCCAGCTCCTTTCCCAGGCGTTGGGCGAGCTGATCGGCCTCTTCGAGCAGGTCGCCCTCGTCGATCGTCAGCAGCTTCCCGCCGTCCACCACGAGGCGCCCGCCCACCATGACGCTTTCGGCGTCGGTTCCGACCGCATAGCGGACCAGAGTCCCGATCGGGTTGTACGAGGGGAAGAGCCTGGCGTTGTCGCCGTCGAGCACCGTGACATCCGCGGCCTTGCCGACTTCGAGCGACCCGATCTCGGCCTCCCAACGCAGGAGCCTCGCAGCGTCGATCGTTCCCATCGCGAACGCATCCTCGGTGGTGAACGCGATCGGGTCGTAGAGCGGGATCCCGGACGCCTGCGTCTGCATGATGAACGCGATGCGCATGACCTTGAGGATGTCGTTGATCACCGTGTCGCAACCGAGACCGACGCGAACACCGAACGCGCGCATCGTCACGATCTTCGTGATCGCGGACACGATGTCCGTACAGACGACGGGGGCATGGGCGATGCCCGTGCCGGTCTCGGCGAGCAGGCGGATCTCCCGGTCGGTCGTGAGCATCGCATGGATCCCGACGAGACGGTCGCCGAGCGCCCCGATGCTCTGGAGGTGCTCGATGGGTCGCTCACCGAAGAGAGAGAAGCTGAGCTCGATCTCCTCCCGGTCCCGGTTGATATGGGTCATGACCCCGGTGTCGTATCGCTCGGCGAGTTCCATCGCCTCGAGGTACATCTCGTCAGAGCAGGAGGGCACGCCGAGGTTGTGGATCCAAGGTCGGAGACGCCCGGCTCCGGCCTCGGTCCAGCGCCGGAGGAAGTCCTCGGTGGCTGCGAGGTTGTCGCGCCGAAGGCCGGGGTCGTCCGTGTACTCGGAGCGCCCGTCGATCTGCTCGTAGTTGCCCGCGAGCCGCGACACGCGGTCGCCCTGCCCGACAGCCATCGCCGAGCGGATCCCGACCTCCATGATCGTCTCGGCGATCGGGTCCTCGTGCGCTCGGGTGCACGTGGTCTCGGTCAGCGTCGTGACGCCGGCACGAAGGAGCTGGGCGGCCGCGACCCTCGTGCTCGTCCGGATCCCCTCCTCACCCATCACATCCTCTGCCGGGATGTAGACGCGGTAGATGTTCGGGTAGTCCTCGAGCGCGTACTCACGCACGAGCGCCTGCGCGACGTGATTGTGGCAGTCGATGAGCCCGGGGATCACGAACCGGCGCTTCCCGCCGAGGACGCGACTCGGCGCGAACCGTTCCCGCAGGGTCTCGGCCTTGTCGATCGCGACGATCCGCCCGTCCGAGACCGCCACCGCACCGTCCCGGATGATCCTTCGATCCGGGTCCATCGTGATGACGGTCCCCTCGACCAGCCAGTCAACGGACTCCGCCATCTGGATCGCCTCCCCACGACAGTTCGAGCCACCTCGACGTCGGGGTCATATCACGGCACTGACTTGACAGACAAGCGGGCCCGTGGGTAGCGTCGCGCCCTGCGCCGAGACCACTCGGTCCCGGGGGGGAGGCGATCGCCGTGGTGCGTGAACGGTTCACCCGGAGGCAGTTCCTGATCAAGACAGGCATCGGGGGGACCGGCCTCGTGCTCGCCCCCAGCCTCTTGGCCGCATGCTCCGACGACGAACCGTCCGGCTCCTCGGGGACCAGCGGTGCGACGGGGGCGACCTCGGCCCAACCGACGGATGTGAGGTTCCGGACCAACTGGATCCCCTCGGTCGACTTCGTCGGCTGGTACGTGGGCGACGACAAGGGGTACTTCGACCAGCAGGCCATCTCGATCGAGATCCTCGCCGCCGGGTACAACAGCCCCGAGAGCAATCAGGTGCTCGCCGCGGGGAAGGCCGACGTGGGGCTCTCCACCGACCTGCTCACGGTGTCGGACTCCAACGCGCAAGGCACCGACTTCGTGATCTGGGGTGCCAGGTGTCAGAAGTCGCCGTTCGGGCTTCTGTCCCTCGCGGACAACCCGATCAACACGCCGCAGGACATGGTCGGCAAGACCCTGGGAGGTCCCGAGGGTGACCAGGTCTTCCTCGATGCCGTGCTCACCATCAACGGCCTGCAGGCCGGTGACTACGACTTCGTGCCGATCGGGTTCGATGCGACCCCGCTGGTGAACGGCAAGGTCGAGGGCATGACGGCGTACTCCACGAACCAACCCCTCTACCTGCAGGTGGACGGTATCGACAACGTCATGGTCCTGTTCGCGGACATGGGGATGCCTTCCTACGCCGACATGCTGTTCGCCGATCGGACCTACCTCCAGGACAACCACGACCTCATGGTCGGGTTCCTGAAGGCAACGATCGCGGGCTGGGACTTCGCGAACGCCAACCTCGACTACGCGGTCAACCTGACCCTCGACAGCTACGGGGGCACCGAGGCCGGCCAGAAGTTCGATCAGTCGATGCTGAACGCGCAGGCGAACGTCCCGTTGATGCAGTCCGATGCTGGGTTGTTCTCGATCGACTTGGATGAGCTGGCGGGCCCGATGTACGACGCCCTGCGGGCCTCCGGCCGGCAGGACCTTCCGGACCCCGCGACGATCGTCGATCTCTCCATCCTCGACGAGGTCCACGCGACGACAACGGCATCACCATCGGCGTAGGCGACCGCCACGACGGGCCCGACACCGGTGAGCTCATGACCCCCGATCCCCTCGAGCGGGTCCAGCTCGGCGGGACGGGGCTGAACGTCACTCGGCTCGGCCTCGGCGGGGCGCCGTTGGCCACGTACTTCTGGGGGAACGAGCCCGAGGCCGCTCGGTCGGCGGTCGTGCGGGCCCTGGACGCGGGGATCCGGCACTTCGACACCGCGCCCCTGTACGGGCTCGGGGAGTCCGAGCGGAGGTTGGGCTCGGTGCTCTCCGAGGTCGACCGCGACCGCTTCGTCCTCGGCACCAAGGTGGGTCGCCTCCTGCGGCCGAGCGGAGCCGACCTGGATGAGCGCGACGCGGTCTTCGATTTCAGCCGAGACGGCGTGGTGCGGTCGCTCGAGGAGAGCCTCGAACGACTCGGCCTCGACCGCGTGGACATCGTGCACATCCACGATCCTGACGATCACCTGGAGGCGGCGATCTCGACGGCCTTCCCCGCTCTGGCCGAACTCCGCTCGCAGGGGGTGATCTCCGCCGTCTCCGCCGGTCTGTCGAGCGCGCTCACGTCACTCGTTCGGGAGACCGACCTCGACTGCGTCCTGCTGGCCGGCCGCTACACCCTGCTCGATCAGGGCGCCCTCCAGGATTTCCTGCCCCTGTGCGTGGAGCGGAACGTCGCGGTCATCGCGGCCGGCGTCTTCAACAGCGGGGTCATCGCCGACCCCAAGCCTGGCGCGTGGTTCGACTACGCGCCCGCCGAGCCGGATGTCCTGCAGAAGGTCCAGGACCTCTCCGCGATCTGCGCCCGCCATGACGTCCCGATCAAGGCGGCGGCGATCCAGTTCCCCCTCGCCCATCCCGCCGTGGCGTGCGCGATCGTGGGGATGCGGGACGGCGGTGAGGTGGACGAGAACCTCCGGCTCTGTGCGACGGAGATCCCCGATGAGCTGTGGACCGAGATGCGGGACGAAGGGTTGCTCGACGATCGCGCGCCATCGCCCGGCTCTCACCTCGGGGGCGGCGGATGAAGATCACCAGCGTCGATGCGATCTCGCTCGGCTTCGAGAAGCGCGACCCGACCATGGGGCGCAGTTGCTCGGTGATACGGGTCGACACGGACGCCGGCATCGTCGGATGGGGAGAGGCGAGCACCAACTGGGGTCACTCCTACCCGACGGTGGTCGCCGCAACGGTCCACGACGTCCTGGCCCCGCTGCTCGTCGGCAAGGATCCGCGGGACATCCGCCGGCGGCTGGCCGAGATGCACGTCGCGCTCGACGGGTATCTGGGGTGGGAGGGGTTGACCTCGCAGGCGATCGGGGGCGTGGAGATCGCGCTCTGGGACATCCTGGGCAAGGACGCCGGGATGTCCGTGGCGCGGCTGCTCGGAGGCGGTGCCGACCGGATCCGCTTGTTCGCGACCGGGACGACGATGTTCGAGATGTCGGCCGAGTGGCACGCCCACTACTTCGACCCGGCGCTGGACGCCGGCTTCAGCGCCGTGAAGGTGCGGCTCGGGAAGGACCCGGCCGCCGACCTCGAGCTGATCCGGACCGTCCGCGACCACATCGGTCCCGACGGACTGCTGATGGCCGATGCCTACTGGGGGTACTCGCCGGATCAGGCGCTCGAGCTCGCGAAGGCGATGGCGCCGTTCGACGTCTACTTCTTCGAGGAGCCGTGTCCCCAGTACATGCAGGAGGGACTGGCCTGGCTCTCGGCGAACTCCCCGGTGCGGATCGCGGTCGGAGAACGCGTGTACTCACCCACCCAGTTCGCAGAGATCGCTCGACGAGGGTCGGCTCGCGTGTTCCAGCCCGACGCGCAGATCTGCGGGGGCATCCTCGCCTGCATGGAGATCGCCACCCTGGCTCGGATCGCGAACATCGAGGTCTCGCCGCACGTCGGCGGACCCACCGCGATCGGGTTCGCCGCCAACCTGCAGTGGGCCGCGGCCGCGTCGGTCGCGATCATGGAGTACGACATCGACGTGTATCAACCCGTCCTGCGGGAGATCCTGTCGGACAACCTCTTCGCGATGGATCGGATCACCAACGGGACGATCGCGGTTCCCGACGGACCCGGGCTGGGGATCCAGGTCGATGAGGGCTCCTTCGCACGGTTCCCGTACGAGCCCGGCCGAACCTACGCGGAGATGTTCCCCGAACACGAGACGGGGAGAGCCTGACCGAGGTCAGAGCGACCAACGCCGGCGTGTCCGCCGCTCGATCGCGCCGGACACCGAGTACGCCGTCACCGAGAGAACCACGATCATCAGGGACGCCCCCCACGCCTCGGGCGTGTTGAACTGCTGGAAGGAGCGGGAGAACATCGTCCCGAGACCATCGATGCCCATGAGGGACTCGCCGATGATCGCGGCGATGATCACGATCGACGCGCAGATCCGGAGTGCGGTCATGAAGTTCGGCACCGCCGAGGGGAGGGCGAGCCGTCGCAGGGTCGTCCACTTCGAGGCGCCGAGCACCGTGAACAGGTCCTCGGAGCCGCTCGGGGTCGCCCGCAGGCCGGAGGACACGAAAACGAACGTCGGGAAGAAGGTGAGCAGCGAGGCGATCCCGACGACCGTTCTCGGTTCGTACCCAAGCACCAGGGCCATGATCGGCACCACCGCGACCAGCGGCACGCTCTGGAGCAGGACGGAGCCGGGCGTCAGGAGGCCCCTGAGCACGGAGGAGAACCAGCACAGGACCGCGATCACGGCGCCCACGACCAGCCCGAGCGAGAGGCCGATGATCGAGTACAGCACCGTCCGGGCGATATTCGACAGATAGGCGGCCGGCTGCGACCAGATGTCCTGGACGACCTCCCATGGCGTCGGCGCGACGATGCGTTGGACGTGACCGAAGCTCACCCATGCCTGCCACAGGGCGATTACCAGCACGAACGGCCATACCTTGAGCGCGACCCGGCCGATCCTTCGCAACGCCCGATCCCCTACCTGAACCGCTTCTCGACGCGGTACTGGATCGCTCCGAGCGCGCCGTAGGCGACCATCGCCATCAGCGCGGCGAGGCCGGCAGCCGCCCACAGCCGCTCGGGCAGGAACAGCTGCGTCGAGCTGATGATCAACAGGCCGAGGCCCGAGCTCGCTCCGAACCACTCGCCGAAGATCGCACCCAGGAGCGCCGCCGGCGCGCCGAGCTTCGCCCCATCGATCAACGAGGGGACCGCCGATGGCAGCTGCAGGCGGCGGAGCCTCGCGAACCTCGAGGCCCCGAAGACCGTGAACACGTCTTCGTGAGCTTCGCTCGCGGACTGCAGTCCGGAGCTGATGGAGATGAAGCTGGCGAAGAACACGGCCATCGCCGCGATCACCACCGGCGTGAGGTCCGGAGCGACCAGCATCACCAGCAAGGGCCCCAGCGCGAGCCATGGCACGGAGTTGACGACGGTGGCGAGCCGACCGATGCCGGGACGCAGCACCGGCAGAAGCAAGCCGGTGACGGCCAGCGCGTACGCGATCGACGTCCCGATCAGGAAGCCCTTGACGGCCGCGATGGTGGTCGCGACCAGCGAGTCCCACATGAGCCCCCGATCGGCGAACCCCTCGCGCACCACCGCGGAGAACGGCGGCCAGGAGACGCCGAGCGCACCGGCTCGACCGAGAACCTCCCACGCCACCAGGAGGATCGCGATGCCGATCAGACCGAGGGCGACCCGACGGCCCCGCGCCTCGCCCGGCTCAGCCATCGAGCTCCGGGGACGATCCCTCGGGATCGAGCGCGAGGGTCAGCTCGTCGGCAAGGGCGTGGAACGCATCCGTCGTCAGGACCTCCCGTGCCCGAGGGCGCGCGAAGGGCACGTCGCGCACGAGCTTGATACGACCGGGGCGCTCGGTCAGGACCACGATGCGATCGGCGAGGAAGATCGCCTCCTCGACCGAGTGCGTGACGAGCAGCGTCGTGATGGCCAGCTCGCTCCAGATCCGCTGCAGCTCCAGGTTCAGACGTCGCCTGGTGACCGCATCCACGGATCCGAACGGCTCGTCGAGCAGGAGGACCTCCGGGCCGAGCGCGAGTGCCCTGGCGATGGCGACGCGCTGGCGCATCCCCCCCGAGAGCTGTTTCGGCCTGGACCCGGCGAACCCCTCCATCCCGACCAGCGTGAGGAGCGCGGCGACATGATCCGCATCCGGTTTCCTGCCGGCGAGCCGGTACGGCAGCGCGACGTTCTCCCAGGAGCTCAGCCACGGGAGGAGCGCGTGATCTTGGAACGCGACACCCAGTCGATGCGCCAGGGCGAGTTCATGCGGCGGGCGCCCGCTTACCATGACCGTGCCCGAGGTCGGTTCCTCCAGCGAGGCGACCATCCGCAGGATCGTCGACTTCCCGCACCCCGAAGGTCCGATGATCGCGAGGAACTCGTTCGAGGAGACGTGGAGGTCGATCCGATCGACGGCGAGCAGCGTCTCCTTCTTGGAGACGGGGAAGCGTTTCGAGACCCCGACGAGCCGGACGTCCTTGTTCCCGCCGGTGCGAGGCTCGTCGGAACGCGGCTCGGTCACACCCGCGATCGCGATCTCCTCGCGTGGATCAGTCAGGACCCGCCCCCGATCCGGCGCGGATCAGCTCACGGACGGCGGGTGGTGACAGAGGCAGGGTGTCGATCTCGACGCCGAACTCAGCGAGCGCGTTCGCGACGGCGTTCGTGATCGCGGCCGGTGGACCGATCGTTCCCCCCTCTCCCGCACCCTTCAGCCCGAGCGGCGTGTTGGGCGAGGGGCTCTCGAAGTGCTCGACGACGACGTCCGGGATCTCCCCGGCCGTCGGGATCAGGTAGTCCATGAGGCCGGCGACGAGGGGCTGACCGACGTCCGAGTAGGCGAGATGCTCGAACAGCGTCCCCCCGATCTCCTGGGCCACCCCCCCGCGCACCTGCCCCTCGACGATGGGCGGGTTCACCATCGGTCCGCAGTCATGCACGGCGATGTAGTCCAGGACCTCGATCCGACCGGTCTCCAGATCCACCCTCACGACCGCCGCGTGGGTCGCGTTCGCGCACGTGGCGACCGGGTTCATGCGACCGCGTTCGTCGGGAGCGTCGTCGACCCCCGGAGGGGCGTAGGTCACGACCGCCTCGAGACCCGGATCCAGATCCGCAGGGAGATCGTCCGTCCGCATCCACGCGGCGGTCCCCACCTCGGCGAACGCCACCCTCCGTTCGGGCGCGCCGCGCACCCGCACGAACCCGCGCTCGATCTCGAGGTCATCCTGAGACGTCTCCAGCATGTGTGCAGCGATCCTCAGGACCTTGTCGCGCAGACGCCCGGCGGCCCCCAGTATGGCCCCACCCCCCACGATCGTGCTGCGGCTCCCCCATGCGCCGAGCCCGTAGGGGCTCGCGTCGGTGTCTCCGGACTCGATCCGGACGCTCTCGATGGGGACGCCGAGCGCATCGGCGGCGAGAACGGCGGCCATCGTCGTCGTCCCCTGCCCCGCGGTGGTCACGCCGACCGAGACCACGATGCTCCCGTCGGGCTCGATCCGGACCCTCGCCGAGTCGTGGGACATCCATCGACCGGTGGTCCCGAAGTACGTGGGCGCCGTGCCCTCCAGGTAGGTCGCCACCCCGAGGCCGATCCGCGCGTGCGGGTCGTCGGCGTGCTCGGCGCGGCGTTTCCCTTCGGCCGCGCGGCCCAGTTCGACCGCCCGCTCCAGGGCCTCGGCGAAGCTCCCCGAATCAACGATGCCACCCGACGGGTTGGTGTACGGCAGATCCGAGGCATCGAGGAGCATCTTGAGGCGGAGCTCGACCGCGTCGACCCCCAGCTCCCTGGCGATCTTGTCGACCAGGACCTCCAGGGCGAAGTACGCCTCCGGCTGGCCGAACCCTCGATACGCCCCCGAGGGCGTCTTGTTCGTCACGACCTCCGTGATCGAGCACTCGGCCAGCGGGATCCGGTACGCGCCCGTGATCGAGCCCGCGGTCACGAACGTGGGATTGATCCCCGGCATGAAGATCTCCGCCGAGCCGACGTCGTGCAGCAGGTGGCAGCGGAGGGCCACGATCGTCCCGTCCTCCTCGACCGCCGCCTCAAGCTCCATGGTCTGCTCCCGCGCGTGACAGCTGGCGAGGAGGTGCTCGCCCCGATCCTCGATCCATCTCACGGGACGCCCGAGCTTCATCGCGAGCCACGAAACGAGGACCTCCTCCGGATAGATGTGCGTCTTCACCCCGAAGCTCCCACCAACGTCCGGCGCCACGACGTGGATGTCGCGCTCGTGCAGCGGCAACACGTACGAGAGCGTGGTCCGGGTGATGTGTGGGCTCTGCGTGCCCGTGTACAAGGTGAGCCGGCCGTCTCGGTACTCGGCCACGCACCCCCGTGTCTCGATGGGGACCCCTGCGTGACGATGCATCGAGAACCGTCCGCTCACGACCCTGCGCGTGGCGAACGCGTCCACCACCTCGGGTGACGACGTAGGGAGATCGACGATCCGGTTGTCAGGCCAGTCCTCGTACAGCCTCGGAGCGCTCTCGGCGAGCGCGCCGTCCGCGGAGCCCACCACCGGGAGCGGGTCGTAATCCACGGCCACGAGCTCGGCGCCGTCCTCCGCCCGATAGCGGTCCTCGCCGATGACCACGGCGAGCGGAGCACCCACGAAGCGCACCACGTCGGCGGCGAGGACCGAAGCGCGCACCGGCTTCATGTGGGGAATGAAGTCCGGGAAGGGCTCGACGTCGGTGAGATCGGCGGCGGCGAAGGCGGCGACGACGCCTTCGGCGGCACGTGCCGCCTCAAGGTCGACCCGGATCCGCGCGTGGGGGAACTGACTTCGTACGACGGCCATCTCGAGCATCCAGGGGAGACGGATGTCGGCGACGAACCTCGCTTCCCCCCGAAGGAGGCGATCGTCCTCGACCCGGACGACCCGCGCACCGAAATAGGCCGGACGACCCGCGAGGCTCAGATCGGGCAGCTTGCCTGACAAGTTACCCGGCATGCTAGGAGTGGCTCGGAGAGGCGTCAAGACGGTTCGAGGCTCAGCGACGCCAGGGGGCCCGCAGCTTGTCGAGCCCGCATCGGGCGACGAGTCCCTCGGCGGCCGCCTGAGCCTCCGCGATCACCCGCTGTTCGTCGACCCTGGTGCTGCGGCCGTCTTCGACGACGATCTCTCCTCCGACGATGGTCATCTCCACGTCCGACGCCCGCGCCGAGTACACGAGCGCGGCGACCGTGCGATGCAGGGGCGTCGTGTGGGCTCGGTCGAGCCGAACCACGACGACGTCGGCGAGCCTCCCGGCGCCCAGGACGCCGGCGTCCGACCCGAGGTACCTGGCACCTTCGCGCGTCGCGAGCTCGAACGCCTCCTCAGCCCTGGAGGCGGTGGGCTCGAGCGTGTGGACGCGCTGGAGCAAGATCGCCTGCGTCATCTGCTCGAACATGTCTTGGCGGTGCCCGCTCGCGCCGTCGTAGCCGAGCCCGACCACCGCACCGGCGTCCCGGAGGTCGCGCAGTCGCATGACGCCGAGCGCGCTGTATTGGTGCGAGATCGGACAGTAGGCGATGCCCGTCTGCGTCTCGCCGACGCGCTCCACCTCCTGGTCCGACAGGAAGATCATGTGCGCGAGCGTCGCGCGGTGGCCGAGCAGGCCCTCGTCGTAGAGCCAGTCGACAGCCCGCTTCCCATAGTGCGCCGGATAGGTTTCGGGGTCGGTGTGGAACTCGGAGCAGTGCGCATGCCAACCCGTACCGAGCTCGCTCGCGAGCTCCACGGCCGAACGGATCAGGTCCTGCGCAACGTAGATGACGTTCAACGGTGCGGGCCACACGACCACGTGGTGCCCGGCGCGTGCCTGCATCGCTTCTCGGGTGATCGAGAGCTCCTCGTCGATCGAGTACCTGAACATCCCCAGGTCCAGGTTCAGCTGCCGAGCCACATCCGTCACGGGCCCGGTCATGCCTCGCGCCACCGCACCGCGCAGACCCACCTCCTCGATGGCCTCGGCCACGGCGAGCGTCGAACCCAGGTCCGTGGGCGCGTAGTGGTTGTCCAGGGTCCCGGTCGTACCACCCTTGACCGCCTCGAGCGCGCCGAGCCGCACCGCCGCCACCGCCTCGTCGCCAGTGATGCTCTTCGAGACCGGCCACATGAACTCCGACAGCCACGGCCAGAGCTCCATGCCTTCACCGAGCCCGCGTGTCAGGAACTGGAAGAGATGGTTGTGGCAATCGGTGAACCCCGGGATGACCGCTCGGCCGGCGCAGTCGATCGTTCGAACCGCCGAGTAGTCGGCGAGCTCGGCGGCGGGACCCACCGCGACGATCCTGTCGCCGGCGATGGCAACGGCGCCGGGCTCGAAGACGTTGCGCTCGTCGTCGACGGTGACGACCGAGCCGTTGGTGAGGAGCAGGTCGCACGTCCGCGCGCGACTCATGCGGGTCCCATCACTCCGTGGTTCTCCCCCAGGCGGCCTCGACGGCATCGATGATGGTGCCGTAGCCCGTGCATCGGCACAGGACCCCCGAAAGCATCTCCCGGATACTCGGCCGGTCCGGGTAGTCCTCGGGATCCACGCCGGCGATGGTCATCAGGAACCCGGGTGTGCAGAACCCGCACTGGAGACCGTGATGATCCTTGAACGCCTGCTGGAGGGCGTTCAACCCCTGGTTGGGGGTTACGCCCTCCACGGTGGTGATCTCTCGTCCGTCCGCCTGAACCGCGAGCATGATGCACGAGCGAACCGGCTTTCCGTCGAGCAAGATGGTGCAGGCGCCGCACACACCGTGCTCGCACCCTACGTGCGTGCCCGTGAGCGCGAGGTCGTCGCGGATGAAGTCCGAGAGCAGCCGTCGAGCCGGGACGGTCGCCCGATGGACACCCCCGTTGACCGTCACCGAGATGTCCAGCGTGTCCACCGGCACAGCGACCCGCTGCATGGCTACGGCATCTCCAGGAGGCCGCGTTCATCCATCGGGAAGGACGGGCTCCACACGACCTCCCAAGGGTAGCCGTCCAAGTCGGCGAAGTACCCCGACACACCGCCCCACTCCATCTGCGTCGCCGGCTTCACGATCGCGCCTCCGGCGGCCTCGGCCGCGTCGAGCACCGGCTGCACCTCATCGCCGGCCGCGACGTTGATCGCGAAGGTGATCCCGCCGAACCCGCCGCGACGTCCGGCCGGCATCTTCGCGTCCGCCGCCAGTTCCTCGAATGGGGACAGACCTAGGACGGTGCCCGCCGTCACGAACCAGACGATGTCCGCCGTCGACGCGCTCGATCGCCGCCACCCGAGCCTGTCGTAGAAGCCCGCCGCACGCTCGAGGTCCGCCACCCCGAGCGTCACGATCGTGATCCGTGCCGGTACCGTCACTTGGACTCCCCCTGCCGGTCGATCCGGCTCGAGTATCGGCGATTTCGCAGAGGACCGTGGGCCCGGTCGACCCGCAGATCGACTTGATCGAGCGGATGAGAAGGATCTTCCTCGAGCGCTATCGTGCTCGACACGGAGACGTGGGACGCGATCCTTGCTCGCCGGAACG
>Ga0210378_10000366_pt1 | contig 22781 bp, 19 predicted proteins | sample PLM1_60_b1redo_FD_155465 | JGI IMG/M metagenome (GOLD analysis project Ga0210378, IMG submission 155465) | Groundwater sediment microbial communities from an aquifer in East River, Colorado, USA - PLM1_60_b1 redo | ecosystem: Environmental > Terrestrial > Soil > Riparian zone | place: USA: East...
GCTTCGCTGCTTGAGCCCCCCGGACCCCCAGGGTCTCTCCGGGGGGCTACCGCTTCGCTGCTTGAGCCCCCCGGACCCCCAGGGTCTGCCCGGGGGCGGAGCAGGCGCTCGGCCACCTGCTCCAGGCCGACCACGCGGCTCGCCTTGACCAGGACCACGTCGTCGGGACCGAGGGTGGGGCCGAGCAGCGCCAGGGCGGCATCGGGGTCGGCGGCCGCGTGGGCCTCCTCGGGCCACATGCCCTCCATGCGGGCGGCGTTGACCATCACCCGGCCCAGCTCCCCGACCCCGACCAGACGGTCGATGCCGAGCCGGGTGGCCAGCCGGCCGACGCGGTCGTGCTCGGCGGCGGTGGCCTCGCCCAGCTCGGCCATCTCGCCGAGCACGGCGACGGTGCGGCCTCCTGGGCGGCGCAGGGCCGCCAGCGTCTTGAGCGCGGCCGCCACCGACGACGGGTTGGCGTTGTAGGCGTCGTTGACGACCGTGAGGCCGTCGGCGCGCCGCTGCACCTGCATGCGCATGGGCGAGAGGCTGGCGCCGGCCAGCCCCGCCGCGATCTCGTCGGGGCCGAGGCCGAGGACGTGGGCGCCCGCGGCGGCGGCGAGGGCGCAGGCGACCAGGTGCTCGCCGGGCGCCGGCAGCCGCGCCGCGGCGGTCCCGCGGGGGGTGCGGAGCCGGAACCGGGCTCGTGCCTCGCCGTCCAGCTCGACCCCTTCGGCACCGACGTCGGCGCCAGGGCCCAGGCCGAAGCGGAGCACGGCGGCCACCGTCCGGTCGGCCATGGCGGCCACCTGCGGGTCGTCGGCGTTGAGGACGGCGGTGCCGTCGGCCGGCAGCGCCTCGACCAGCTCGCCCTTGGCCTTGGCGATCGCCTCGCGGGAGCCGAACATGCCGAGGTGGGACTCGCCGACGTTGAGCACCACGCCGACGTCGGGCCTGGCCAGCCGGGCCAGCGCGGCGACGTGGCCGGGACCGCGGGCGCCCATCTCCACGATCACGGCCTCGGTGTCGGGCTCGATCCGGGCGAGGGTCAGGGGCAGGCCGACCTCGTTGTTGAACGACGCCGGGTTGGCCACGACCCGCAGCCGGGTGGCGAGCACGCCCGCGAGCAGGTCCTTGGTGGTGGTCTTGCCGGCCGACCCGGTGACCGCGACCACCCGGGCGCGGGAGCGTGCCCGGACGGCGGCGCCGACGGCCGCGAGGGCGGCGAGCGGCTCGGCCACCTCGACGCGGGGCCCGGCGAAGACCGCGCCCGGGGGGGCGATGGTGGCGGCGGCCCCGGCGTGGACGGCGGCGGCGGCGAACAGGCTGCCGTCGGTGCGGCCGCCCGGCAGCGCCACGAACAGGTTGCCGGGCTGGACGACGCGCGAGTCGACGGCGACCCCGGTGACCGCCGCGCCCGGGTCGGCGTCCAGCAGCCTGCCGCCGGTCATCCCGGCGACCTCGGCGAGGGTGAGCGGGATCACGAGGCCCGCCCCCCGGCCGACCCCGCCCCCAGCAGCGCCCGCAGCTCCTCGGCGGCGACGACCCGGTCGTCGAAGGGGATCTTGACCCCGCCCGCCAGCTCCTGGCCCTGCTCGTGGCCCTTGCCGGCGACCAGCACCGCGTCGCCGGGCTCGGCCATGGCCAGGGCGGCCCGGATGGCGGCACGCCGGTCGACCTCGACGTGGACGGCGCCGGGAGCGGCGCGGGCGACGCCCTCCGCGACCTGGGCGACGATCGCCTCTGGCCGCTCGGAGCGCGGGTTGTCGGAGGTGACGACGGCGACGTCGGCCAGCCGGCCCGCGATCTCGCCCATCAGCGGCCGCTTGGCGCGGTCGCGGTCGCCGCCGCAGCCGAACACCACGATGACCCGCCCGCCGGTGACCGCCCTGGCCGCGCGGAGCAGGTTCTCGAGCGAGTCGGGCGTGTGGGCATAGTCGACCAGCACGGTGAACGGCTGGCCGGCGTCGACCCGCTCGAACCGCCCGGGCACGCCGGCGAGGCCCTCGAGGCCGGCGACGGCGGTGTCCAGGTCGACGCCGAGGGCGTCGGCGGCGGCCAGCGCCCCGAGCGCGTTGGCGACGTTGAAGTGGCCGGCCAGCCGCAGCCGGACCGGCCGCGAGCCGGCCGGCGACCGGAGGCGGAACGACGCGCCGTCCAGGGAGGCCGCCACCGCGGTCGCGTGCCAGTCGGCCTGGGCGTCGATGCCGGTGGTCACCACCGCCACCTCGGCCGTCTCGGCGAGCAGCCGGCCGTAGGGGTCGTCGAGGTTGACGATCCCGAGCGGCGTGAACGGGGCGGTGAACAGCCGTCGCTTGGCCTGGAAGTAGTCGTCCAGGCCGTCGTGGAAGTCCAGGTGGTCCTGGGTCAGGTTGGTGAAGACGGCGGCGCGGAAACGGGTTGCGTCGACGCGGTGGAGGGCGAGCCCGTGGCTGGACACCTCCATGGCGGCCGCCTGCACGCCCGCCTCGGCCATCTCGGCGAGCAGCCGCTGCAGGTCGGGTGCCTCCGGGGTGGTGTGGACGGCCGGCCGGCGCTGCTGGCCGACGTGGACCTCGACGGTGCCGAGCAGGCCGACGGTGCGGCCGGCGGCCCGCAGGATCGCCTCCAGCATGTAGGTGGTGGTGGTCTTGCCGTTGGTGCCGGTCACGCCGACCAGGTCGAGGCGGCGGGAGGGATGGTCGAAGAAGGCGTCCGCCAGCCATGGCAGCACCGCCCGGACCGAGCCGACCAGGAGCTGGGGGGCGTCGAGCGCGAGCGGGCGCTCCACGCAGAGGGCGGCGGCGCCGGCCCGAAGGGCGGCGCCGGCCAGGTCGTGGCCGTCGAATCGGCTGCCCGGCACGCAGCAGAACAGCGCGCCCTGGACGACCTTGCGGGTGTCGAGGACGACGTCGGTGACCATGGTCCCGCCGTCGCCGCGGACCTCGCCCCGCACAGCCGGGGCGAGGTGTGCGAGCGGGACGCGCCGGGGCGTCAGGGTCATGAACTTCATGGCCCGCATCGTCGGCTCGGACGGCCGGCGGCGGGTACGCCGGCGTCCGCTTGCGACCGCCACTCGCTGCTTCCTGGTCACCGGGGAGGCGGCCGGCGAAAGCCTAGCATCAGCGCACGGCCTTGGGCGGCAAGCTGGGCGGCATCCCGAGGCGGCGCAGGGCGGTGCCGGCGACCTCGCGGAACACGGGCGCGGCGACCACGCCGCCGTAGATCGGCGTCGGCTGGTCGAGGACGACGGCGACCACCGCGGCCGGCCGCTCGGCGGGCGCGAAGCCGATGAAGCTGGCCACGTAGGCCCCGGCCAGGTAGCCACGCCGCTTGGGGTCTGGCTTGCGGGCGGTCCCGGTCTTGCCCGCCACCCGCCACTCGTCCAGCGCGGCCAGCGTGCCGGTGCCGCCCTCCTCGACCACGCCCTCCAGGATGCGGCTGAGGGTGCGTGCGGTGGTGGCCGACAGCACCCTGCGGCCGGGCCGGCGCTTGCTGGCCTCGAAGTGCCCGGCGGCGTCGACCGTCCCGCGCAGCAGGGTGGGCGCCATCAGCACCCCGCCGTTGGCCACGGTGGCGTAGACGCTGGCCATCTGCAGCACGGTGACGGCCACGCCCTGGCCGATCGCGTTGACCCCGAGGTCGGTGCAGCGCCAGTCCTTGACCGGCAGGATGATCCCGGGTGACTCCCCGGGCAGGTCGATGCCGGTCCGCCGCCCGTAGCCGAAGTCCAGCTCGGCCTTGGCCAGCCGCTGCGGTCCGAGCGCCCTGGCGACCTGGATGGTGCCGATGTTGGACGACCGCGCGACCACGTCGGCGAACGACAGCACCTCGGTGCCGTGCGAGTGGGCGTCGTGGAAGGTCTTGACCCCCGGGCACAGCTCGAGCGCCGGCGGGACGGTGACACGGGTGCGCGGGGTGACGACGCGGTGCTGGAGGGCCGCCGCCGCGGTGAGCGTCTTGTTGGTCGAGCCCGGCTCGTAGACGTCGGTGACCGCGCGGTTCTTGCGGCCCTCGGCGGTGCTGCGGGCGAACCGGTTGGGGTCGAAGGTGGGCAGGTTGGCCATGGCCAGCACCTCGCCGTTGCGCGGGTCCATGACCAGCACCGAGCCGGCCTTGGCGTGGTACTGGCGCACGGCCCTGGCCAGGGACTGCTCGGCGACGTACTGGAGGTGCTGGTCGATGGTGAGCACCACGTCGGTGCCTGGCACCGCTCGCTCCAGCTCCTGCTGGACCTGGGGGATGGCGCGGCCGTGGGGGTCGCGCTCCAGCCGGACCTGGCCGGGGTGGCCCCGCAGCAGCGCGTCGTACTGCTGCTCGACCCCGGCGAGGCCCTTGCCGTCGTCGCCGACGAAGCCGAGCACCTGGGCGGCGACCTTGCCGGAGGGGTAGCTGCGGACGGTGGTGGCGAGCACGCCGACGCCGGGCAGCTTGAGCGCGGCCACCCGGTCGCCGCGCGCGACCGACAGGCGGCGGGCGAGGTAGACCCATGGGGTGCGGGAGGCGAGCCGGCCCGCGATGAAGGCCCGCGAGCGGCGCAGCAGGGGGGCGAGCCGGCGGGCGGTGTCGGCCTTGTCGCGGACCAGGCGGGGCTGGGCGTAGACGATCCTGGCCGGCACCGAAAGGGCGAGATCGTCGCCGTCGCGGTCGAAGACGCGGCCGCGGGTGGCCGGCAGCTCGATGGCGTGCAACCGCTGCTTGGCGGCCGCCTGGTCGAGCGAGCCGGCGTCCAGCACCTGCAGCACGATCAACCGGCCGGAGATGGCCAGGAAGGCGAGGACGCTCACCACCAGCAGCGCGAGCAGCCGCCGGCGGGCGTTGCCGCGGCGCGCCCGGCGCCGGTACCTGACCGGCGGCCGGCGGCGCGGCGGGGTCGCGCGCCGCCGGGCGGGTGCCGGCCGTCGCCGGCTCGTGCCTCTCCCCTGCGCCATCGCTTCCCCCCTCCGGTACGGTCGGCACGAGACCGTGCCGGCATGCTAGGGCTCGGCCAGGTAGCGCTTGAGCGGGAACGGGTCGCCGAGCGCCCAGCCGGACTGGTCGTCGCCACCGGCGACGCGGCCAGCCCCGGGAGCGGCGGGGGAAGTCGCCGCCCCCGGGGAGGCCGAGCCACGGCCGCGCACCCGGGACCCTGGCCAGGCGACCACCCGCGCCCGGCCGGCCGGGACCAGATGGGCGGCGCTGGCCGCCTTGGCGATGCGCGACGGTGCCTTGAGCCGGTCGACCTCGGCCTGCAGCGCGGTCCAGCGGGTCTCGGCGGCCTGGTTCTCGCGCTGCAGCCTGCTGATCTCGAACGACTGCTGGTTGACGCTGACGTTGAGGGCGAGCAGGCCGAGCACGCCGACCACCATCACGGCGAGGGTGAGCAGCAGGAACAGCAGTCGGGGGACGCGGCGGACCGGGATGACGGCACGCAGGCTGGCGCGCTGCTCGCGAACGGGCCGGCTGGCGCGTGCGTGACCGGCATAGCTCATGGTTGCCCCCCTGTGGCTCCGGTGCTGGTCTGCAGCTTCTCGGCGGCGCGGAGCTTGGCGCTCTCCGCCCGCGGGTTGGCGGCCACCTCGGCGGCGGTGGGGGTCTCCGGCCGCCGGGTGAGGACGACCACCCGGGCCGGCGGTCGCACGGCGACCGGGAAGCGGGCGGGCGCCTGGTCGTCGCGACCCGCGGCGGCGTTCAGGGCCTGCTTGACGATGCGGTCCTCGAGGGAGTGGTAGGCGAGGACCACCAGCCGCGCGCCCGGGGCGAGCAGGTCGACGGCCTGCGGCAGGGAGGCCCGCAGCGCGTCCAGCTCGCGGTTGACCTCGATGCGCAGGGCCTGGAAGGCCCGGCGGGCCGGGTGGGGACCGGTCCGCCGGGCGGCTGCCGGCACGGCCGCCTTGACCAGGTCCACGAGCTGGCCGGTGGTCTGGATGGGACGGCGGCGGCGTGCCTCGTCGATGAAGCGGGCGATGCGGCCGGCGTAGCGGTCCTCGCCGTACTCGCGCAGGATGCGGGCGAGCTCGGCGCGCGGGTAGGTGTTCAGCACCTCGGCGGCGGTGACCCCGCCGGTGGGGTCCATGCGCATGTCCAGGGGGGCGTCCGCCCGGTAGCTGAAGCCGCGGGCCGGCTCGTCGAGCTGCAGCGAGGAGACCCCCAGGTCGTACAGCACCCCGTCGACGGTGTCGACGCCGGCCCGCGCCGCCACCTCGGCGAGGTCGGCGAAGGAGGCGGCGACGGCCAGCAGCCGCTCCCCCGCCCCGGCGAGCCGCTCGCGCGCGAACGCGAGCGCGGCCGGGTCGCGGTCGAGGCCGATCACGCGGCCGTCGGGGCCGCTGGCGGCCAGCAGCCGCTCGGCGTGCCCGCCGAGGCCGAGGGTGGCGTCGAGGTAGACCCCGCCCGGGCGGGGGCGGAGCAGCTCGACCACCCGATCGACCATGACCGGGTCGTGGCGCACGGCGGTCAACACCATCAGATCCCCAGGTCGGCGAGGTGGGCGGCGTTGGTCTCGTTGGAGTAGGCGGCCTGGGCGGCGGGCACGTACCGCTCCCACTCGGCCCGGTCCCACAGCTCCACCCGGGAGAGCTGGCCGACCACGACGACGTCCTTGGCGAGGCCGGCGTAGTCGCGCAGCGGCTGAGGGATGACCACCCGGCCCTGGGAGTCGGCACTCTCCTGACCGGCGCCGGCGACGAACACGCGGACGAAGTCGCGGCTGGGGCGCTCGGTCAGGGGCAGGCTGCGCAGCTTGGTCGCGAAGGCCTCGAACTCGGCCAGCGGGAAGACGTACAGGCAGCGCTCGATGCCCTTGGTGAAGACCATGTCCTGCCCCAACTCGTCACGGAACTTGCGGGGGAGGATCACGCGCCCCTTGGGATCGAGGGAGTGGTCGTAGGTGCCGATGAACACCGCCGCTCCCCCTCCTGCGTCCTCCACTTGGCGCCACTTTACTCCACCAGCCATCCACCGTCAACGCATGGGAGGCCACGCAGAGAGGCCGTTGAGCAGGGAAAACAGGTACATGTGGGCACGGAGCGCGACACCTCGGACGAAGGCGGCGTCCTCCACTTCGCTCCACCGGGTGGAGGGGCCGCTCAGCCCCCCGTGGTCCCGTCGGGAGCCTCGATCACCTGGCCGGAGGTGGTCGGCGGCGTGCGCAGCAGCTCCGGCGGCACCGCCACCGGGTCGGGTTGGAACGGCGTCTCGCCCTCCGGCAGCAGCACCCGCTCGACCGAGAAGGACGACTCGAGCGGCCCGACCGTGATCCGGTCGACCGCCAGCGGCCGCCTGGTCGCCGGCGAGAAGTAGATGATCTCGGCGGTGGCGGGAGGCGGGTCGGCGGCGCGAAGGTTGTCGGGGCCCGCGGCGCCGGCGGTGCCGGTCCGCAGCATCCGGGTGCCGTTGACGACCTCGGTGCCGAAGGCGTGCAGGTGGCCTTCGAGCACGGTGGCGACGTGGCCGCGGGCGTAGGTGGCCAGCCGCCCGTCGTGGACCAGCAGGACGTTGGGCCGGAGGGCCTGGTGCTCGATGGCGTCGCCCACCGCGACGCTCAGCTCCTCCTTGAGCTTCTCGAACTCCTCCACGCGGTAGCCCTTGCCGGGCGTGAACGTCGGGTCGGCGACCCCGAAGAAGCGGATCCCGGCCACCTCGACGCCGGAGCCGTCCAGCACGTGGGCGCCCGGGTTGGCGGCGACGGCCGCCACCATGTCGGCGTCGTCGTGGTTGCCCTTCACGAACAGGTAGGGCACGTCGAAGCGGCGGATGTTGGCGGCGATCTGCGGCTCCGGGGGCAGGCCCCAGGTGCCCATGTCGCCGGTGTCGACCACCGCAGCCACCTCGAACTGGGTCGCCAGGCGCTCGGCCAGGTCGAAGCCGGCGGGGTTCAGGTGCATGTCGGAGACGTGCAGCACCCGCACGGTCCCGTTGCCCGGGTCGGCGGGAGGCTTCGCCAGGGCGGCGTAGGCGCGGTCCAGGTTGCGCCCGATCAGGGTCATCTCCTCGCGCAGGGTGCGCAGCCGGTCGAGCCCGGTGCGGACGTCGCCGATCAGGGCCGGTGCGTACTCCAGGGCGCCCTGGTAGCGGGGCTCGCGAAAGGCCCCGATGTCGTAGGTGGCCAGCGCCGGGCCGAGCAGCGCCGCGGTGGCCAGCAGGCCGCCGAGACCGCAGCGGATCGCCCGCCGCCGGGTCCGCCTCGGGAACAGGACCACGGCGGCGACCCCACCGAGCAGGCCGAACACGGCGATGCGGACCAGGAACTCGCGGCCGGCCTGGCGTGCCTGCCGCTCCAGCGGGCCGAGGGTCGCCTCCAGCGCGGCGGAACGGGGACGGCCCGGGACGCTGGGGGTGTCCAGGAGCTTTCCGAGGCGGCCGACGTCGACGTCGTCGACGCTGGCCCGGAACTCGAGCGGGCCGAGGTGGGTGCGGGCCGACATCGAGCCGAATGGCGGCACCGCCAGCCGGCTCGATCCCTGGAGGGTCGGCCGCGCCGACAGGCGCACGGTGGCCGGACCGATGCGGGCGTCCTCGCGGGCCAGGAAGGTGATCGCCAGCAGCGCCCCGACCATCCCGGCGAGCAGCGGCAGCAGCCAAGGGCTCAGGCGCTGCCAGCGGGCGAGGACCCGGACGCGGGAGGGAGCCCGCAGCCTCAGGCGGAGACGGCGTCCACCTCCAGGCCCAGGAAGGGGGCCCAGCCAGGCTCGACGCGGCCGACGGCGATCACGATCCACAGGGTCTCCTTGGGCGCCCGTGGCTCGCGGCGCAGGCGGAAGCCCGCCTCGTGGGGGAGGCGGTCCTCCTTCCTGCTGTTGCAGCGCCGGCAGGCGGCGACCACGTTCTCCCAGACGTGGAGACCGCCGCGCGACCGCGGCACGACGTGGTCGACGTTCTCGGCCCTTGCTCCGCAGTACTGGCAGGTGTGGTCATCGCGTACGAACACCGCTCGTCGGGAGAGCCCCGCCCGGGCTCGGAAGGGCACCTTCACAAAGTACCGGAGCCTGATGACGCTGGGTGCCGTCACCTGAAGCGTGGCCCCGCGGACGAGGCCGCCGCCCTCCACCAGCACGTCGGCCTTCTCCTTGAGCACCAGCACCACCGCCCGCCGCACCGGCACGACGCAGATCGGCTGGTACGAGGCGTTGAGGACGAGCGCTCGCTCCACCCCTGCCCTCCCGCTGAGCGAACCTGGGGAACCGCAGGCAGTATAACCGCGAGCTTCAGCGTTCCTGCGGCGCGTCGGGGATGAGCACCCGGAACGAGGAGCCGCCGCCCGGCCGCTCCTCCACCCAGGCCCGCCCGCCGTGCAGCTCGGCGAAGCGGGCGACCAGGGTCAGCCCGATTCCGACCCCGGGCGCGTAGGGGGGCGCGTCGGGACCCTGCCGGAAGGGCTCGAACACCGAGTCCCGCAGCTCCTCGGGGATGCCGGCGCCGGCGTCCTCGACCGCGATGAGCACGCCGTCGCCGCCCCGGGCCCGCTCGACCCTGACCCAGACCGGCGTCTCCGCCGGCGTGTGCCTGGCGGCGTTGGCCAGCAGGTTCTCCACGATCCGCTCGACCTTGGCCTGGTCGACCGAGACCGTGACCGGCTCGGCCACGACCTGCGGCTGGCGGTCGCTCAGCAGCCCCCAGTCCTCGGCGATGCGCTTGGCCAGCGCGGCCACGTCGGTCGGCCGGCGCTTGGGGGTGACGATGCCGTGGGTCAGCCGGTCCAGGTCGAGCAGGTCGTCGAGCAGCCGGTTGAGCTTGCGCGCGTTGACCACCAGCCGCGTGTACAGGTCGTCGCGGTCCTGCTTGGCCAGGATGTCGCCCTTCTGCTCCAGGGTGATGCCGATGCCGACGATCGCGGCCAGCGGCGTGCGCAGCTCGTGGGAGACCGCGTCGAGGAAGGTGTTCTTCATCTTGTCGAGGGCGCGCAGCCGCTGGGCCACCTCGCGCTCACGTTCCAGCGCCCGCTTGCTCTCGCTGATGTCGACGATGATGCCCTGCCAGAACAGCGGCGTGCCGTCGTCGTCGTGGACCAGCACGGCCTCGTCGCGCACCCAGATGGGGTGGCCGTCCTTGTGGAGCGTGCGGTACTCGATGCGGAACGGCTCGCCGGTCGCGTCGGTGCGGGCGTCCTCGGTGAGCACCCGCTCACGGTCCTCGGGGTGCAGCCGGCTCTTCCAGAGGGCCTTGTACGCGGCCTCCTCGGGCGTGAAGCCGAACATCGGCTTGATCTGCGGGCTGGTGTACATCCGCCCGTCCTCGATGAACTCCTCGCTGTAGACCATCGCCGGGATCTGCTCGACCAGGGTGCGGAAGCGGCGCTCGGCGGCGCGGAGCTGCTCCTCCGCACGCCGGCGCTCGGCGAGCTCCTGCTGGGTGGCGGCGTACAGGCGCGCGTTGTCCAGCGCGATCGAGGCCAGCTCGGCGAAGCGGCTGACATGGTCGACCTCGTCGGCGTCGAAGGTCCGGCCGGGCTCGGTCCGGGACAGGCCGATGACGCCGGTGACCATCCCTCCCGACGACAGCGGCACCCCGAGCACCGCCCGGAAGACGTCGTCGGCGAACCGCTGCACCCGGCCCTCCCAGCGGCTGTAGTCGGGGATGGCGAGCGGGGCGCCGGTCTCCCAGACCTGGCCGGACAGGCCCTCGCCCTTCAGCATGCGCAGGCCGACCAGGTCGGCGTAGGCGCCGGTGCCGACCCGCAGGACCATCTCGCGCGCACCGGGCTCGATCAGGCAGATGTAGCCGTGGGGGGTGCCGACCACCTGACCGGCCCAGGTGACGAGCCGTTCCAGCAGACCGCCGGCGCCGACCTGCTCGGAGAGCCCGAGCGCGGTCTCGTGGAGCGCGGCGAGATAGGCCCCGTCGACGTGCTCGCCCTGGGGTTCCACCTGGGCGCTCATCGCCTGGCCCCCAGCTCCCGCTCGAGGGCGCCGCCGAACGTCTCCACCGCGGCCTGGTCGTAGAGGGCGAACACCACCGTGTGGACGCTGGTCGGGCCGGCGGCGTGCTCGCGGACCGCCGCCGCCATCGCCGCGGCGGCGGCCTCCAGGTCGACCCCGCCGACACCGGTGCCGAGGGCCGGCAGGGCCACGCTGCCGAGCCCCTCGGCGGCGGCCAGCCGCAGCGCGGCCGCGGTGGCGCTGCCGACCGCCTCGGCGCTGGCCGGCCGGCCGGGCGCCATCGCCGCGGCGTGCAGGATCGCCTTGACGCCCCGGCCGCCGAGCCGGCCCGGGCCGGTCCGCACCGTGTCCCCCACCGGCCAGGGGCCCTTGGCGACCGCCTCCCGCTCGACCTCGTCCCCGGCCGCCCGCCGGATCGCGCCGGCCACGCCGGCGCCGAGCCAGCCCTCGTTGTTGGCCGCGTTGACGATCGCGTCGACCGCCAGCGCGGTGATGTCGCCCTGCCACACCCGGACGTCGGTCGCCCCGCAGCGGGCCAGGCTGCGCCCAGGCTCGCGAAGCTCGCTCACCGCTCCCTCCGGCTGTAGGTTCCCGGCCGAGCCAGTCGATCCGGTTACCTGGCCCGACCGACGGGCAAACCAATCGAAGGTCCCCTTCCAGGCACACCGTACCCCGGAGAAGAGAATGGCAGCGACTCGCAACCTGAAGGCGCGGGCGACCGGGTGGGTCGCCGGCGTGCGGGACCGCCACCACTGGCTGGACGTCGCCGTGCGGGGCTACGGGCGCTACCAGCGGACCGAAGGGTCGGTCTCGGCCGTGAACATCGCCTACTCGGCCTTCTTCTCGATCTTCCCGCTGCTGTTCGCCGCCGTCGGCGTCTTCGGCCTGGTGGTGCGCAACAACACCGAGCTCCGCGACCGGATCCTCGCCCAGGCCGCCGCGAACCTCCCCGGCCCCCTGAACGAGCTGGTCAGGCAGAGCATCCAGAGCGCCCAGACCAGCGCCCGCACCGCCCTCGGCGTCGGCCTGCTGCTGCTGCTGTACAGCGGCACCGGCATGGTGGTGGCCCTGGAGCGCGGGCTCAGCCGCGCGTTCGGCCTGGAGCGGGCCGGCACCTTCGTCAAGCAGCGCACCAGGGCCCTCGGCTGGCTGCTCAGCATCGGCCTGCTGCTCGGGGTGTCGGTGGTGGCCGCCGGCGTCCTCGGCGGAGCCAGCGGCGCCATCCTCGAGGCCCTCGGCGTGACCGGCGGCCCGGCGAGGGCGTCCAGCTTCGTGGTCACCCTGCTGGTCAGCTTCGCCTTGGACGTGGTGCTGTTCACGCTCACCTTCGTGCTGCTGCCCAACCGCGCGGTGCGCGCCCGCCAGGTGCTGCCGGGGGCGGTGATCTGCGCCGTCTGGTGGGGGCTCCTGAAGTATTTCGGGGCGTTCTACGTCGGCCGCACCATCCACAACGCCGGCGAGGTGTTCGGGCAGCTCGCCATCGTGGTCGGCCTGCTGGTCTTCATCCACCTGGCCGCCCAGCTCCTCATGCTGACCGCGAGCATCCAGGCGGAGCTGCTGCTCGGACCCGTGGAGGCGGCGGCGCCGACCGTCGGCCTGGTCGAGGCAGCCCGCGGCAACCCGCCGCCGACCGAAGCTGGCGCGCCGCGCCGGCGCCGGGTCGGCCGCCTGGCCGCCGTCGGCGCGGGTCTCGCCTGGCTCACCCTCCGCCGCACCCGCCGGCACCGCCGCCGCACCCGCCGCTGAGCCCTACACGTACAGGGCGTGGAGCCAGAGGTCGGCGAGGGTCTGGACGGTGAGGTCACGATCCAGCGGCTCCCTGCGGACGGCCCTGAGGAACATCGTCTGCTCGGCCATGGCGGCCAGGGCGGTGGCGGCCGTCCACGGGTCGACCTGTCTGGTCAGCCCCTGGGCGGCCGCCCGCTCGATGTTGCGGGCGATGCGGGCCACGAACTGGCGGCGCACCTCGCCGAGCACCCGGCCGAGCTCGGGGTCCTGGGTGGAGGCCTCGGTCCAGAGGGCGATCAGGTCGGCGTCGCGGTCGTAGAGGTCGGAGAGGCCGCCGAGCACCTCGATCAGGCTGGCGCGCACGTCGCCGGGACGCCACGGCTGGCCGGCCAGCTCGACCAGGGTCGCCGCGTTCTCGTGGACGAGCGCGGCGAGGGCGTCTCGCTTGTTCTTGAAGTAGGCGTAGAAGGTGCCGTGGCCGACGCCGGCCCTGGCGACGATGTCCTCGACCCGGGTCCGGGCGTAGCCGAGGTCGGCGAAGGCTCGCCGGGCGGCGGCGAGCAGCCTGACTCTGGTCTCCGGGGCGCTTGGCACAGGGCGTAAGGATAGAACCCGCGAGCAGGAGAACAGAATCGAAGGTTCTCACGTCCTCCTTATCGGGGCATCACTACAATCGTCTCCGGAGCGAACCTGGGAAAGGAGCAGGGCGGGTGGCAACGACGCGCCCCGACACGGGCGGCATGGACGACCTTGCCGCCGACTTCGACAAGATCCGCGCCAACATCGAGCGGGTCATCGAGGGCAAGACCGAGGTCGTCCGTCTCGCGCTCATCGCCCTGCTGGCCGAGGGACACCTGCTCATCGAGGACGTCCCCGGTGTCGGCAAGACGATGCTGGCCAAGGCGCTGGCCCGCTCGATCGACTGCTCGGTCCGGCGCATCCAGTTCACCCCCGACCTGCTGCCCTCGGACGTGACCGGGGTGAGCGTGTTCAACCAGGAGCGCGGCGACTTCGAGTTCAAGCCGGGGGCGATCTTCGCCAACATCGTCCTCGGCGACGAGATCAACCGCGCCTCGCCCAAGACCCAGGCGGCCCTGCTGGAGTCGATGGAGGAGCGCCAGGTCACCGTCGACGGCATCACCTACCAGCTCGGGGTGCCGTTCATGGTGATCGCCACCCAGAACCCGATCGAGCACGAGGGCACCTATCCCCTCCCGGAGGCGCAGCGCGACCGCTTCATGCTGGAGCTGGCCATCGGCTACCCGACCAGGCAGGCCGAGATCGAGATCCTCGAGACCCACGGCCGCACCTCGACCCTGCTGGCCGACCTCCAGCCCGTGGCCGACGCGCCCACCGTCGCCGAGATGATCGAGAGCTGCAGGACGGTCCACGTGGCCGACACGCTGAAGCGCTACATCGTCGACCTGGTGCGGGCCACCCGCGACCACGCCGACCTGGCCCTCGGCGGCAGCCCACGGGCCGCCCTGTCGCTGCTGCGTGCCTCGAGGGCGGGCGCCGCCACCTTCGGCCGCGACTACGTCGTCCCCGACGACGTCAAGGAGCTGGTCACCCCCGTCCTCGCCCACCGGCTGATCACCGCGCCCGAGGCGCAGATGATCGGGCGGACGGCGGCCGACGTGCTCGCCGACATCGTCGAGTACGTCCCGATCCCCATCCGCGGCCGGGGCCAGCAGTAGCGATGCTGCGGGCGTTCACGCCCCGGGCGCTCGGCTTCGCCGCGGCCGCGGTCGCCATGTACGTCGCCGGCCGGCTCACCGGGGTGCCCGAGCTGTACATGCTCGCGGTCGCCGCGCTCGCCCTGCCGGCCGGCGCCCTGCTGGTGGTCACCTGGGGCAACTACCGGCTGGCGTCCAGCCGCTCGGTGCGGCCGGTTCGGACCTCGGTCGGCAACCGCATCGCCGTCACCGTCCGGGTCGACAACCCGACCAGGCTCGAGACGGGCGTGCTGCTGCTGGAGGACCGCCTCCCCTACCAGCTCGGCCCCGGCGCCCGCTTCGTGGTCCCCGCCATCGGCGGTGGCGACCGCGAGATCCTCCACTACGAGCTGCGCGCGTCGGCCAGGGGCCGCTACACGATCGGCCCGCTGGCCGTGCGCCTCGCCGACCCGTTCGGGCTCGCCCAGGTCACCTCGGAGCTGGCGGGGACCTCCGATGTGATCGTGCACCCGCGGGTGGAGGCGCTGACCGTGCCCGGTCTCGGCGGCGAGCTGGCCAGCTCGGCGGCGACCAAGGTCCGCTACCTGTTCAGCCAGGGCGACGAGTTCTACACCACCCGCGAGTACCGGGACGGCGACGACCTCCGCAAGGTCCACTGGCGTTCGTCGGCCAAGCGGGGCCAGCTCATGATCCGCCAGGAGGAGCGGCCATGGCAGGCCCGCGCGGTGCTCGCCATCGACCTGCGGCGGGCCGCTCACCGGGGCCACGGCGGCCGGGCCTCGTTCGAGCGGACCGTCTCGGCGGCGGCGTCGATCGCGCTGCGGCTCGGCCGCTCCGGCTACGAGCTCGCCATGATGACCGACGACGGCCAGCAGGTCCGCCCCACCGGGGTGGCCGACCAGGCCACCGCCGTGCTCGACTTCCTGGCCAGCGTCGAGCCGACCACCACCGCCTCGCTGGTACCGATGGCCGAGCGGCTGGCGCGGTCGGCCGGCGAAGGGCTGCTGGTCGCCATCCTCGCGGTCCCCTCCGCCGAGGAGGCGGCCGCGCTGGCGCGCTGCCGGCTCGGCTTCGGCGGCGCCCTCGGCCTGCTGGTCCGGGCCGACTCCTGGCTGGGGCTGGCCGCCCGTGAGGTCGCCGCCGCCGACGCCCAGGCCGCCGGCATCGCCACGCTGCTCGAACGGGCCGGCTGGCGGACCGCGATGCTCTCCCGTACCCAACCCTTGGACGACCCATGGCGACGACTGACCGCGCCACTCGGGCGCACGACACTGACTACGCGCAAGCGCTAGCGCTGGCCGGCCTGCTGGCCGGCGCCTCGCTGTCGCTCAGCCGGCTGTACGCCGGCAACCAGTGGCTGCTCCCGACGTGGCTGACGATCGCCTGCGCGCTCGGGCTGGCCGCCCTGCTGCGGCGGATGGGCGTGGGCCAGCTCCTGTCCCTGCTGGCCATGCTGGCCGGCTTCGTGGTGGTCGCCGGCATCCTGCTGTTCGCCGACACCGTCCTGCTGGTCGTCCCCACCAGGGAGACCCTGGCCGCGATGCTGGAGGCCACCCAGGTCGCGCTGCGGGAGGTCGGCGCGCAGGCCGCGCCGGTCGAGGTGACCCGCGAGTTCCTGCTGCTCACCTGCGCTGGGGCGTGGGCGGTGACGACCGCCGCCGACGGGCTCGCCTTCCGCGCCCGCCAGCCGCTGCTGACCCTGGTCCCCGCGCTCGGGCTGTTCGTCTTCCCGGCCGTGATCCGGCCGACCAGCCCCGCCTGGTACACCAGCTGGTTCCTGCTCGGCGCCGCCGGCCTGCTGCTGTTCGAGGGCCGGGCGCGGCTGGCCACCTGGGGACGCTGGGTGTCCAGCGCCAGCAGCAGGCCGGCGGTCGGCTGGCGGCTGCCCATCACCAGGGCGGCGTCGACCGGGCGCTGGCTCGCCCTCGGCGCCTCGCTGGTGGCGCTCACCCTTCCCTCGCTGCTGCCCGGCTACGGCCAGCAGCCGCTGCTCGACTTCAAGGAGGGGCCGGGCAGCGACATCGGCGTGGCCATCAACCCGTTCGTCTCGCTCCGCACCCGCCTGCGCAACCCCGAGGAGGTACCGGTCTTCAAGGTCAAGACCACCCAGCGGACGCGCTGGCGGCTGATCGTCTACGACCGCTTCGACGGCACCGTCATCACCGCCTCCCGGCCGCCGCAGCGTAGCCTCACCCCCTTCCAGGGCCAGACCGCCGACGAGATCGGCCCCGACGTTCCCACCGGCCAGGTGACCCAGCAGTTCGAGATCCAGCAGCTGTTCTCCCTCTGGCTGCCGTCGGCCACCGCGCCGGTCGGCGTGGACGCCGGCGGCCGGCGCGTGCTGGAGAGCGAGGCCTTCCGCGGCCTCACCGTCCGCCAGCGGGTCAGGGAGGGGTTCCGCTACTCGGTCGTCTCCCAGGTGCCCAACGTCCGGCCGGAGGACCTGGTCGGGCAGGCCGACGGCGACGACCAGCGCCCGGAGCTGCAGCCCTACCTGGACACCGGCAACCTCGACAACGCCGTCCGCAAGCTGGCCGACACGGTGACCCAGGGCAAGGAAACGCCGTTCGAGAAGGCCCTCGCCATCCAGGACTACCTGCGCGACCCCAAGGTGTTCCGCTACAGCCTGAACGTGCCGAGCCTGGCCCAGGGCGGCAACCAGCTCCGGCGCTTCCTGCTGGAGGTGCGCGAGGGCTACTGCGAGCAGTTCGCGATCGCCATGGCGATGATGGCCCGGCAGGCGGGCATCCCGGCCCGGGTCGCCGTCGGGTTCACCCCTGGGACACCGGTCGACGACTACCAGCAGGTGACCACCCACGACGCGCACGCCTGGCCGGAGCTGTGGTTCCCGCGGGCCGGCTGGGTCTACTTCGAGCCGACGCCGCGCGGCGACGGCCAGGTCGCCGTGCCGAGCTACACCACCGCCACCGGTCGGGTGCCGGCCAACCAGTCGGGCGCCGGGCCCCTGCCCGCGACCCCTGGCGGGCCGACCACGACCGGCCGCCCGGCGGGGATCCAGGAGCCGCCGGTGGCGCCCACCGCGGACCAGCCCCTGGGCGGCGGGGGCGGCCGGGTCGGCCTGCTGGAGCGCCCGGCGGTCCGGGCGGGCCTGGCCGTCGTCCTGCTGCTGGTCCTGGTCCCGGCCGTCAAGTGGAGCCGCAACGTGCTGGCGAGGCGGCGGGCCGGGAAGCTGCCACGCGACGCGGTCGCCGAGTCCTACACCGAGGTCACGAGCTGGGCGCGCGACGCCGGCATCGGTCGTCGCGGCGCCGAGACGCCGGCCGCCTATGCCCGCCGCCTGGACGCCGACTTCGCCGGCGACGCCGCCCCGCTGGTGGAGCTGACCGGGCTGTACGAGCGGGCCGAGTATGCGGCGGCCGAGCCGGGCAGCGAGCAGGCACACCTGGCCAGGCGGCTGGCGCGGTCGGCGCGGTCGCAGCTCGCCGGCCGGCTCGGCTGGCGACGCCGGCTGGCCGCCGCGCTCAGTCCCCGCAGCCTGTTCGCGCCCCGCCCGGTCCTGCACCGCTGAGCGGGCCGGGCGCGCCGGCGGCGCGCGGAACTCCTATGGCGGGCCTTGGCCGCCGCGCTCCTCCCAGCGCTGGCGCCAGCGCTCGGTCGTCCGACCCCACCAGGAGTCCAGGCCGCCGGCAGGGCCGGGTCGCTGGGCGGGCTGCTGCGGGGGGCCGGCGGCGGCGTTGGGCAACCGGTCGACGCTCGCCCGCCGGCGCATGGTCCGGACGAACAGGAAGACCGAGGCCAGCATGATCACGAAGCCGGCGACGCCGAGGGCCACGTAGTTGACGAAGCCGACGACCAGGACGATCAGGCCGAGCACGAAGCCGGCGACGGCCAGCTTGAGGCGGCGAGCGAGGTGGGCGCGGAACGAGGAGCCGACCTGGTGGGCGAACTTCGGGTCCTCCTCGAGCAGCCGCCGCTCGATCTCGGCCAGGATGCGTTGCTCATGATCGGACAGCGGCATATGAGGCTCCGGCCGGAACGTACGGTGGTGGCACAAGCGAGTGTACCTGGGCACTACCCCCTCAACAACAGCGGGCAACGGCAAATTCGGGCCCTCAACGCCCACCGAACCGGGGCGGGCGGCGCTCGGCGAACGCGGCCCTGGCCTCGGCGTGGTCGGCGGAGGCGAAGGTGCGCCGCTGCGCTCGCCTGGCGGCCTCCATGCCCTCGACGGTGGAGCGCTCGAACGCCTCGTTCAGGGCCTGCTTGGCGAGGCCGAGGGCCAGCGTCGGGCCGGCGGCGAGCCCGCCGGCCAGCTCGGCCGCCTCGGTGGCCAGGTCGCGCTCGGGGACCACCCGGTTGACCAGCCCGATCCGCAGGGCCTCCTCGGCGCCGACCTGGCGGCCGGTGAAGATCAGCTCCTTGGCGCGGCCGAGACCGACCAGCCGCGGCAGCCGCTCGGTGCCGCCCAGGTCGGGGACGATCGCCCAGCGCATCTCCATGCTGGCGTACTTCGCCCGTTCGCTGGCCAGGCGCAGGTCGCAGGCGATGGCGAGCTGCAGCCCGCCACCGAACGCCAGCCCATTCACGGCCGCCACCACCGGCTTGGGCAGCAGCTCGAAGGCGCTGATGGCGCGCTGCACATCGGCGACGACCCGCTCGGCGGCCGCCGGGTCGCCCATGGCGGCGAACTCCGCCACGTCCAGCCCGGACGAGAAGGCCCGGCCGGCGCCGCTCACCACCACCGCCCGGACCTGCGGGTCGCCGGCGGCGCTGGCGGCGGCCGCCTCCAGCTCGCCGAACATCTGCCGGTCCATGGCGTTGAGCTTCTCGGGCCGGTCGAGGGTGACGGTCGCCACCTGACCGGCGACCTCGTAGCGGACGTGGGAGGGCATCGGTGCTCCTTGGCGAGGGGGACCAGCAGCCTACCGCGCGTCCGGTGGGAGCAACCGCTGGCGCCGTGGCCGCGGCTGCTGGCGGGCCTCCCGGAACGCCTCGGCCGGCCGCTCGCCGACCAGCGACGCGAGGTCGACGGCGTCCTCACCGAAGCGCGCCCGGACCGCGTCGGCGGCCCGCACCGCCGCCTCCCAGCCGGGCCGGTCGGGGCCGAGCTGGAGCTGCACGGGGGCGCCACGCGGCTGGAGGTTCGAGACGGCCACGCCGACCAGGCGGACGGGCACCCGACCGAGCCGCAGCCTGGCCAGCAGGTCGCCGGCGACCTCGTGCAGCTCGGCGTCGGTGTCGGTGGCCGCCGGCAGGGTCCGGGCCCGGGTGATGGTGCGGAAGTCGGCGAAGCGGAGCTTCAGGGTGACCGTCCGCCCGGTCAGCCCGGCCTCGCGCAGCCGGCGGCCCACCCGCACGCAGCAGCGGAGCACCTCGCGGGCGAGCCGCTCCGGGTCGTCGATGTCGCTGGCGAAGGTCTCCTCGGAGCCGACCGACTTGGCCGCCTCGAACGGCACCACCGGCCGGTCGTCGCGACCCCAGGCCAGCTCGTGCAGGTGCGAGCCGAGGGCCGGTCCAAGGGCCCGCTCCAGGGTGGCCCGAGGGGTGGTGGCGACCTCCCCGACCGTCCGCAGCCCGTAGCGTGCCAGCAGCTCGACGGTGGCGTGGCCGGCGCCCCAGAGGGCGGCGACCGGCAGCGGGTGGAGGAACTCGATCGCGCGGTCGGCCGGGACGACCAGCAGGCCGTCGGGCTTGCCGCGGGTCGAGGCCAGCTTGGCCAGGAACTTGTTGGCGGCGACCCCGACGGTCAGCGCCAGGCCCGCCTCCTCGCGCGCCCTGGCGCGCAGCAGCCTGCCGATCCGGACCGCGTCGCCGAACAGCGCCCGCGCCCCACGCACGTCCAGGAACGCCTCGTCCAGCGAGAGCGGCTCCACCAGCGGGGTGACGCTCTGGAAGATGCCCATGACCCTGGCCGACCAGTGGCGGTAGCCGGCGAAGTCGGGCGGGATCGCGACCGCGTGCGGGCACAGCCGGCGAGCCTGAGCCATCGGCATGGCGTTGCGGCAGCCGTAGGCGCGCGCCTCGTAGGAGGCCGAGGTGACCACCCCGCGGGCGCCGACACCGCCGACCAGCAGCGGCCGGCCGCGCAGGCTCGGGTCCTTCAGGACCTCGACGCTGGCGTAGAAGGCGTCGAGGTCGGCGTGGAGGACCCCGAGCCGGCCGGCCTCGCCGGGGGCGAGCGGCCGCCCGCCGGCCACCACCTCGCCGGTCGGCCGCACCCGCTCGACCCGCCTCGCCACCGCTCCCTCCAGTGCCAGCGCCAAGCCTCGGCCAAGGCTACCGGCTGGCCGCGACGGTTCGCGCCCGGGCCGCGGCGCATCCACGGGCGTCCATCCGGATTAGGATGACCGGGTGAGCGACCGTACCGACCCCGTCCCGGCAGGCCCGCTGGACCTCGAGGGCCTGCGCGCCCGGGTGGACCGGGCGCTGGCGACGCTGCTCGACCGTGAGCTGTCCGCCCTCGGCTTCCTCGGCGACGACGCCGGGCCGGTGACCGCCGCGCTGACCCGCTTCGTGCTGGGGGGCGGCAAGCGGCTGCGGCCGGCGTTCGTGTGGTGGGGCTACCGAGGCGCCGGCGGCGCCGCGGACGGGCCGGGCGCCGAGGCCGCCGTCGTGGCCGCCTGCTCGGTGGAGCTGCTCCACGCCTGCGCGATGGTCCACGACGACGTCATGGACGGCTCCGAGGTCCGCCGGGGCCGCCCGGCCATGCACGTCGGCTTCGCCGAGCTGCACCGGAGCCGGTCCTGGCGTGGCGACCCGGCCGCCTTCGGCGAGGGCGCCGCCGTGCTCATGGGCAACCTGGCGTTCACCTGGGCCGACGTCGCCCTCGTCGAGGCCGGGCTTGCCGGCGACCGGCTCGCCGCCGCCCTGCGGGTGTTCAACCGGCTCCGCTCGGAGCTGATGGGCGGCCAGTACCTGGACCTGGTCGAGGCGGCCCGGGGCGCGCCCAGCGACGCGGCGATCCGCCGGGTCCTTCGGTACAAGTCCGGCAAGTACACGATCCAGCGGCCGTTGCACCTCGGGCACGCGATCGCCGGCGGCGACCCCGCCCTGGTCGCCACCTACTCGGCCTACGGGCTGCCGCTCGGGGAGGCGTTCCAGCTCCGCGACGACGTGCTCGGCGTGTTCGGCGAGCCGAGCGTGACCGGCAAGCCCGCCGGCGACGACCTCCGCGAGGGCAAGGAGACCTACCTGGTCATGCTCACCAGGCGACGCGCCGGCGACGCCGACCGCCAGCTCCTGGAGAGCGCCCTCGGCGACGGCAAGCTCACCGAGGACCGCGTCGCCGAGCTGCGGAGGGTGATCGCCGGTTGTGGCGCCCTCGAGGAGACCGAGGCCCGCATCGCCGAGCTGCTCGCCGAGGCCAAGGCGGCGGTCGCCGGTGCCGCGGGGATCACCGAGACCGCCAGGGGCGCGCTGCTGACGCTCGCCGACCACGTCACCGACCGGAGCGCCTAGCCGGCCGTGGGCAGGCGTCCCCCGACCAGGCGGTTGAGCAACCCGGGTTCGGGGCCTCGGCGATCGGGCCGCGCGCCGAGGAGTGGCTCGGCGAGGCAACCCTGGCCATCCGCGCCGAGATCCCCATCTCGCTGCTGACCGACCTGGTGCGCACCCGTTCCCCAGCTTCGCCGAGCGCCCGACGAACACGGCATCCCCGCTCACGGCCACCGCGCGAGCCTCCAACGCCCGTTCACCGCCCCGCACCCGCCTGCACCCGGCAGCGAGTGTACCGACCCGCCTCGCGTCCCAAGGTGCTCGCCGCCGCCGTCCACCGGTAAGCTCGTTTTCAACGGGTGACGAGTTCGAGGGAGGAGGTCGACCGCAGATGGCGCGGACCGGCCGGCGTCCCGGGAACAGCGGCACCCGGGAGGCGATCCTCGACGCGGCCAGGAGCGCCTTCGCCGAGCGCGGCTACCAGCAGGCCACCATCCGCGAGGTGGCGGGGAAGGCCGGCGTGGACCCGGCGCTGGTCCACCACTACTTCGGGACCAAGCAGGACCTGTTCGTCGCCGCCGTCGAGATCCCCGTCAACCCGGTCGAGGCGTTCATCGCGCTGGTGAGCGAGGAGGGCAGGGAGACCCTCGGCGAGCGGCTGCTCGGGCTGTTCCTGTCGGTCTGGGACCAGTCGGAGCAGCACAGCCCGATGCTGGCGCTGATCCGGTCGGCGGTGTCCGACGAGCGCGCCGCCGCCATGCTGCGGGAGTTCATCACCGAGGAGATCCTCGGCCGGATCGCCCGCGAGCTCGGCACCCCGGACGCGAGGCTCCGCACCAACCTGGTCGCGTCCCAGCTCGTCGGCCTGATCATGGCCCGGCATGTCCTCCGCATCGAGCCGCTCGCCTCCACCCCGGCCCCGGTGCTGGTGGCCGCCATCGGCCCGACCCTGCAGCGCTACATCACCGGCGACATCGGAGGGCCCCCGCCGACGGCCGGCGGCTCAAGGTAGCGCGGGGAAGCTGCCGGTGGCGGTCTCGGCGACCACCATCTGGGCGGCCGACTCCGACGGCGTCTGCCGGCTGGCCAACGCGGCCAGCGCGGCCTGGTCGCCGACGTCCTGGCCGGCCTCCTCCGACAGCAACCAGCGCACCTCGAGCAGGTC
>Ga0210378_10000367_pt1 | contig 22768 bp, 23 predicted proteins | sample PLM1_60_b1redo_FD_155465 | JGI IMG/M metagenome (GOLD analysis project Ga0210378, IMG submission 155465) | Groundwater sediment microbial communities from an aquifer in East River, Colorado, USA - PLM1_60_b1 redo | ecosystem: Environmental > Terrestrial > Soil > Riparian zone | place: USA: East...
CGGAGGACCCCGGCGAGCCGCCCGACCCCGGGGAGCCGGAGGAGCCTGGAGAACCCTGCTCCCGGGTCTGGTCGGCGTCCCGCAGATCGTCGAGCGCGTCCTTCGGGATGCGTGTCGTCTCGTCCGGGTCGCCGACCCTGGTCGGGTAACGCGGCTCGCTCATGGGCTACCCCTCGTCCGGCTCGTCCGCGTTACGCGCCACGGCCACCAGCGTGACGCCGTCGGGGAGGTTCATGAGCCGGACTCCCATCGTCTGCCGCTGCGCCCGCCGGACCTCACGGGCGCTCGTCCTGATCACCCCGCCGTTGGACGTGATCGCGTAGACCTCGTCCTCCGGATGGACGGCGAGCGCCCCGACGAGCCCGCCCCGGGTCGACACGATACGCGCCGTCAGCACACCCTTCCCCCCGCGACCTTGCTGGGGGTACTCGTCGATCTTGGTCCGCTTGGCGTACCCACCCTCGGTGGCGACCAAAACCTCGGTGCCCTCCTGCGCCACCTCCATCGACAGCAGCTCGTCCTCCGAGCCGAAGCGCATCCCGATGACGCCGCTGGTCGCCCGGCCCATCGGCCGCAGCGACTCGTCGTCGGCCTTGAACCGGATCGACTGCGCCCGCCTGCTCACCAGCAGCAGGTCGTCGGTCGGCTCGATCAGCGCGGCGGCGATCAGCTCGTCGTCCTCGCGCAGGTTGATCGCGACGATGCCGCCGGCCCGGCTGGAGTCGAAGTCGGTCAGCTTGGTCTTCTTCACCAGGCCGCGCTTGGTCGCCAGCACCAGGTATGGCGCGATCTCGTAGTCGCGCAGCTGGATGACCTGGGCGATGTGCTCCTCCGGCTGGAAGGCGAGCAGGTTGGCCACGTGCTGGCCGCGGGCGGCCCGGTTGGCCTCCGGCAGCTCGTACGCCTTCGCGCGGTAGACCCGGCCCTTGTTGGTGAAGAACAGGATCCAGTTGTGCGTCGAGGTGACGAAGAAGTGGGCGACGATGTCGTCCTGCTTCAGCGCCGCGCCCTGGATGCCCTTGCCGCCGCGCCGCTGCGCGCGGTAGAGGTCGGTCTTGGTGCGTTTCGCGTAGCCGGTGCGCGTGATCGTGACGACCACGTCCTCCTCGGCGATCAGGTCCTCCATGGACACGTCGCCGTCGTGCGGGACCAGCCGGGTGCGCCGCTCGTCGCCGTACTTCTCCACGATCTCGGCGAGCTCGTCCCTGACGATCTCCCGCTGCCGGGTCTCGCTGTCGAGGATCGCGTTCAGCTCGGCGATCCGCGCCTCGAGCTCGGCGTACTCGTCGATCAGCCGCTGCCGCTCCAGTGCGGCCAGCCGGCGCAGCTGCATGTCCAGGATGGCCGTCGCCTGGATCTCGTCGATGTCGAGCAGTTGCATCAGGCCGCCGCGCGCGGCGTCGGCGGACGCGCTGCCTCGGATCAGCGCGATCACCGCGTCGAGCTGGTCGATCGCCTTGAGCAGCGCGCGCAGGATGTGCGCCCGCTCCTCGGCCTTGCGCAGCCGGAAGCGGGTGCGCCGGACGATGACCTCGAGCTGGTGCACCACGTAATGGCGCACGAACTGGTCCAGGCGCAGCGTCCGCGGCACCCCGTCGACCAGCGCGAGCATGTTCGCGCCGAACGTGGTCTGCAGCTGGGTGTGCTTGTAGAGGTTGTTGAGCACGACCTTGGCGACCGCGTCCCGGCGCAGCGTGATCACGAGCCGGCGGCCGATCCGGTCCGACGACTCGTCGGCGATGTCGGCGATCCCGGCCAGCCGGCCGTCCCGGACCGCGTCCGCGATCGACTCGGCGAGGTTGTCCGGGTTCACCTGGTACGGCAGCTCGGTGACCACCAGGGTCGTGCGGCCCTTCGGGTCCTCCTCGACGTTCACCACCGCACGCATCCGGATCGAGCCGCGACCCGTCCGGTACGCGTCCTCGATGCCGTCGCGGCCGACGATCAGCGCGGCGGTCGGAAAGTCCGGCCCCTTGATGCGCCGCATGAGCGCGGTCAGCAGCTCCTCGTCGGACGCATCCGGGTTGTCCAGGGTCCAGGTGACGCCCTCGGCAACCTCGCGCAGGTTGTGCGGCGGAATGTTCGTCGCCATCCCGACCGCGATCCCGGAACCGCCGTTGACCAGCAGGTTGGGGATCCGGCTGGGCAAGATGAGCGGCTCGGTGGTGTTGCCGGCGTAGTTGGGCTGGAAGTCGACGGTCTCCTCGTCGATGTTCCGGAGCATCTCCATCGCCAGCGGCGCGAGCTTGCACTCGGTGTAGCGCGGCGCCGCGGCCGGGTCGTTGCCCGGTGAGCCGAAGTTGCCCTGCGGGTCGACCAGCGGGTAACGGAGCGACCAGCTCTGCGCGAGCCGGACGAGGGTGTCGTAGATCGGGGCGTCGCCGTGCGGGTGGTAGTTGCCCATCACGTCGCCGACGACCCGCGCGCACTTGACGTAACCGCGGTCCGGGCGGAAGCCGGAGTCGTACATCGCGTAGAGCACCCGCCGGTGCACCGGCTTGAGCCCGTCCCGGACGTCGGGCAGCGCGCGCCCGACGATCACGGACATGGCGTAGTCGATGTACGAGCGCTGCATCTCCAGCTGGATGTCGACCGGCTCGACCCGGTCTCCGCCGCCCGGCGGCGGGGTGGTCACGTCGACCACGCGGTCACGATCCCTTCGTCTGCGTCAGTTCGGTCGGTCGCGGCGCCGGTCCTCAGATGTCGAGGAACCGCACGTCCTTGGCGTTGCGTGTGATGAAGCTGCGGCGGGCCTCGACGTCCTCACCCATCAGGACGCTGAACAGCTCGTCCGCCGTTGCGGCGTCGTCCAGGGTGACCTGCAGCAGGATCCGGTTGGCCGGGTCCATCGTGGTCTCCCACAGCTCGGTGGCGTTCATCTCGCCGAGGCCCTTGTAGCGGGAGGTCTGGTCGTCCTTGGGCAGCTTCTTGCCCGCGGCCAGTCCGGCCTCGATCAGCCCGTCCCGCTCACGCTCGGAGTACGCGTAGCCCGGGTCGTCCCGGATCCACTTGATCTTGTACAGCGGCGGCTGGGCCAGGTAGACGTGCCCGGCCTCGATCAGCGGCCGCATGAAGCGGAAGAGCAGGGTGAGCAGCAGCGTCCGGATGTGCTGGCCGTCCACGTCGGCGTCGGCCATCAGCACGATCTTGTGATAGCGCAGCTTGGTCAGGTCGAAGTCGTCGTGGATGCCGGTGCCGAGCGCGGTGATCAGCGACTGGACCTCGGTGTTCTTCAGCACCCGGTCGATGCGCGCCTTCTCGACGTTGATGATCTTGCCGCGGATCGGCAGGATCGCCTGGAACATCGAGTCCCGGCCGGACTTGGCCGAGCCGCCGGCGCTGTCGCCCTCCACGATGTAGAGCTCGGACTCGGCCGGGTCCGCGGACCGGCAGTCGGCCAGCTTGCCCGGCAGCGAGCCCACGTCGAGCAGGCCCTTGCGGCGGGCCAGCTTGCGCGCCTCCTGGGCCGCCTTGCGGGCCCGGGCGGCAGACGACGCCTTGGTGACGATCGTGCGGGCCTCGCCCGGGTTGCGCTCCAGCCAGTCGGCCAGCCAGTCGTTGCAGGCCTTCTGCACGAAGGTCTTCGCCTCGGTGTTGCCGAGCTTGGTCTTGGTCTGCCCCTCGAACTGCGGGTTGGCCAGCTTCACCGAGATGATCGCCGCGAGGCCCTCGCGGATGTCGTCGCCGGTGAGGTTGTCCTCCTTCTCCTTGAGCAGCTTCTTGTCCCGGGCGTACTTGTTCACCAGGCCGGTCAGCGCGGTGCGGAAGCCCTCCTCGTGGGTGCCGCCCTCGTGCGTGTTGATCGTGTTGGCGAACGTGTACACCGACTCGGCGTACGTCGAGTTCCACTGCATCGCGACCTCGACGGCCATCCCCTCGCCGTCGACGCCGAAGCCGATGACGGACTTGTGGATGGCGTCCTTGGTCGCGTTCAGGTGCCGAACGAAGTCCTCGATCCCGCCCTTGTACTGGTAGTGCACCTCGACCGGGGTCTCGTCGCGCTCGTCCCGGATCGTGATCGAGAGATTGCGGTTGAGGAACGCCATCTCCTGCATCCGCCGGGACAGCGTCTCGAACGAGTACGTGGTCGTCTCGAAGATCGCCGGATCGGCCCAGAAGGTCACGATGGTGCCGCGCTTGCGCGTCGGCGCCCCCTTGTGCAGCGGGCCGGGCCGGCTGCCGGTGTAGGTCTGGGTCCAGGTGAAGCCGTCCCGGAAGATCTCCACGTGCAGCCGGCTGGACAGCGCGTTGACCACCGAGACGCCGACGCCGTGCAGGCCGCCGGACACCGCGTACGACTTTCCGTCGAACTTGCCGCCGGCATGCAGGGTGGTGAGCACGACCTCGACCGCCGGACGCTTCTCGACCGGGTGCCGGTCGACCGGGATGCCGCGGCCGTTGTCCTTGACCCGGACACCGCCGTCCGGGAGCAGGGTGACCGCGATCGCGTCGCAGTAGCCGGCCAGGGCCTCGTCGACGGCGTTGTCCACCACCTCGTAAACCAGGTGGTGCAGGCCGCGCTCACCGGTCGACCCGATGTACATGCTGGGGCGCTTGCGGACCGCCTCGAGACCCTCGAGAACGGTGATCGAGCTCGCGCGGTAGGTGGAAGAGCCGCTGGCGCGAAGATCGGTGGTCGCGGATGAGCCGCCCGCGCGAAGACCGGTGGGATCGGTGGGCTGGGCCTTGGGCGCCACGCGCGCTCGCTTCCTCCCGCCGCGACTCGGCGGGAAACCTGGGGTGGGCACGCGGGCGGCGGCTCACACCCGGCCGTCGAGCGCCGTCGGGCGCTGGGGCCGGCTGGAGCCGCCGCACGCGGGTACGTCTCCTCCAGTCTACCGCGAAACCGGCCCTGGACGGGGCATCGGCGGCGCCTGACGTGTCTCGTGCCTCGCCAGCATGCGCCGTCGATGGTCCCCCACGTACACCCCCGGGTGTACGGCCCGCTCGGCCGGCTGAGCCGCTCACACCCTCGCCTACCGTACGGAGCATGACGGACGAGTGGCGCGCGGCCGGCCGGCGGCGCGGGACCGCGGTGTTCCGGGACGTGCCGGCGCTGGTCGGCGGCGCGCCGGTGCCGGTGCTCGTGCTGGCCGCGCCGGAGCCGGCCGGCCGTTTCGGTGAGGCGGGCGGCAGCGCCCTGACCGGCGCGGCGCGGGAGGCGGTGCGGGCCCTGCTGCCGGCGGACCGCTTCGTCGAACTGCCGGGCGGGCACGCCCTGCACCGCGACCACCCCGACCGCTGGCTCGCCGCCGTCAGCGCGTTCGCCGACGCCGCGCTGCCCGCCGGCGCCGGCTGACCGGTCAGCCGAGCACGTTGGGCTGGTCGGCGACCCACAGCCAGCCGCCGTCCGGCTGGCGACGGGCGACCTCGGCGGTGGCACCGCCCTGGAACCGGTTCGAGGTGAGCGCCAGGTCTCCGGCGCGGAGCGCGGGCCGCACCTCGCCGGCGAACGGTGGCGGATCGGCGAGCAGCTCGTCGTAGACCCGGCGGAGCGCCTCGTGGCCGGCCGTGATCTCGCCGGGCGGGAAGGCGAGCACCGCCGCCGGCTCGTAGAGCGCGACCACCCCCTCGACGTCGCCGGCCCGGGCGCGCTCCAGGAAGAACCGGTTGAGGTCCTCCGGCTCCGCCGCCGGCCGGTGACCTCCCATGTCCGCCATCGCTCCCACCTCCGCGGCCGCCGGGACAGTCCCGACGGCGGCGCCATGCTCCCCGCTCCCTCCGACACTTCCGCTCGCCTCAGCGGGTCGCACGGGTCGCCCAGCCGCCCCGGTCGTGGGTGGGGGCCCGGGCGGCGCCGGGACGCCTCAGCCGTACGTGTCCCGGGGGCCGCGGCCGGCGATCCGGCGCGGGCCGGTGCCCCAGGTGGGTGCGGTCGGGCCGTGCACCCGGATCCGGGTGACGACGCCCGGGCCGAGCTCGGCGCGGATGCGGGTCATCAGCGTCGGCAGCAGCACCCCGCGCAGCTGGGTGGCCCAGGCGGTCGACTCGGCGGCGAGGGTGAGCTCGCCGTTGCGCAGGCTGACCGGCTGGCACCGGGCAGCGACCTCGGCGCCGACGATCCCGTCCCAGTTGGACAGCACCGCCGCCGACGCGGCGGTCGACTCCCAGCCGCGGTCGGCGACCAGCCGGCGGACCAGCGTGCCGAAGCGCTGCGGGTCGCGGGGGTCCGGGCCGGCCCCGCTGTAGCCTCCGCGCCGGCCTGGCTCGCCGCCACCGCGACGCCCGGCCACCCGCCGGGCCCCGGGCCGGATCGGCGCCCGCCGGGATGCCGCTCGCGCCGAGTCCAGCGCCGACCGCACCAGATCCGGGCCACCCTCACCGCCGTCGCCGGCACCGCTGCCGTCCCCGCCGGTCGAGCCGGCTCCGCCGGGCCGGCCCGCGCCGGGAAGCAGCTCGGCCGACGCCGGGCCGCCGGCTTCGTCCACAGCATCCACAGGTCCGTCCACAGGTGACGCCGGCTCCGGACCGTCCACACCCGACGGACGCCCGGCGACTGCCGGCGGCCGGCCGGCGGGAGGAAGCGCCTGCGCGGCCCCGCGGTCGGCACCCGACCCGCGCGGCGAGCCGGCGGGCTCGACCGGCTCCGTCCACTGGGGACGGTGGTCAGCGGACACGGCGGACCTGCCCGTCCGCGACGTCGTAGCGGGCGCCCTGCAGCTCGGCCGGCACGTCGGCGGCCACCGCGGCGGTGACGAGCACCTGCTCGGCCTTGCCGGCGAGCGCGGCGAGCCGGCCGCGCCGCTGGGTGTCCAGCTCGGCGAAGACGTCGTCGAGCACGAGCACCGGCTCCGCCCCGTCCGCGGAGAGCAGCTCGTACGACCCCAGCCGCAGGGCCAGCGCGTACGACCAGGACTCGCCCTGGCTGGCGTAGCCCTTCGCCGGCCGGCCACCCAGCGAGAGCACCAGGTCGTCGCGGTGCGGCCCGACCAGCGTCACCCCCCGCTCCACCTCCGCCGGGCGCAGCCTCGCCAGCTCGGCGAGCAGCGCCGCCTCCAGCAGGTCGGCCGCCGGCTCGCCGGGCGGCAGCGTCTGTCCGAGCGAACACGCGTACGCCACCTCCGCCGGGCCCCCGTCGCGCGCCACCTCCTCGTACGCCGTCGTCACGTGCGGGGCGAGCGCGCGGACCAGGGCGAGCCGCCCCGCCAGCAGCTCCGCGCCGTGCCGGGCCAGGTGGCCGTCCCACACGTCCAGGGTGCGGAGGTCTCCGGCACCGCCCGCCCGGCGGGCCGATCCGGCCGTCTTCAGCAGCGCTCCGCGCTGCTTCAGCACCCGCTCGTAGTCCGCCCGCACCCCGGCGAACCGCGGCGCCCGCTGCACCAGCAGCTCGTCCAGGAACCGGCGCCGCTCGCCGGGGTCGCCGCGCACCAGCGCCAGGTCCTCCGGCGCGAAGAGCACCGAACGCAGCGCCCCGAGCACGTCCCGGGCCCGCGGCAGCGGCGAGCGGTTGAGCCGGGCCCGGTTGGCCCGGCCCGGGTTGATCTCCAGCTCCACCAGGAGCTCACGGCCGGAGGACACCACGGCGGTCCGGATGACGGCACGAGCCGCCCCCTCCCGGACCAGCGGCGCGTCGGTGGCCACCCGGTGCGAGCCGAGCGTGGCCACGTAGCCGAGCGCCTCGACCAGGTTGGTCTTGCCGTGGCCGTTCGGCCCGACCAGCACGCTCGGGCCGGGCTCGAACGGCACCTCGGCCGCCGCCCAGGACCGGAAGTCGCCGAGTGACAGGTGGCGGACGTACACCGCCTCAGCCGGTGCCCGGCGCCGGCGGTGCCACCGCCCCGGCCGGGTCCGGCTCGGGCGTGATGCCCGGCGTCGGCTCGTCCTGCGCGGCGCTGGTCGCGTGTCCGCCGAACTGGCTGCGCAGCGCCGCGACCACCTTCATCGCCGGCGAGTCCTGCTGCCGGCTGGCGAACCGGGCGAACAGCGCGGACGCGATCACCGGCATCGGCACCGCGTGCTCGATCGCCGCCTGCAGGGTCCACCGGCCCTCGCCGGAGTCCTCGGCCCGGCCGCGGATCCTCTTCAGGTCCGGGTCCTGCTCCAGCGCGCGGACCAGCAGGTCGAGCAGCCAGGAGCGGATGACCGTGCCCTGGGTCCAGCTGCGGAAGACCGCGGGGACGTTGGTGACCTCGTCCGAGGCCGTCAGCAGCTCGTAGCCCTCGCCGTACGCCTGCATGATCCCGTACTCGATGCCGTTGTGGACCATCTTCGCGAAGTGGCCGGCGCCGACCCTGCCGGCGTGCACGAAGCCGCCCTCGGACGGCTTGAGCGCGTCGAAGGCCGGCTGCACCTTGGCCACGTGCTCCGGGTCACCGCCGACCATGAGGGCGTAGCCGTTCTCCAGGCCCCACACGCCGCCGGAGACGCCGGCGTCGACGTAGCCGATGCCCTTCTCGGCGAGCAGCTTGGCGTGCTCCTTGTCGTCGGTGTAGCGCGAGTTGCCGCCGTCGACGACCACGTCGCCCGCCTCGAGCAGCTCGTACAGCTGCCGGACGGTCTGCCGGGTCGGCTCCCCGGAGGGCACCATCACCCAGACCACGCGCGGCCTGCTCAGCTTCTGGACGAGCTCCTCGAGGGTGGCCACGTCCCGGGGTGAGGACTCGTTGCGGTCATACCCGATGACCATGTGACCGGCGCGGCGCAGCCGCTCGGCCATGTTGCCGCCCATCTTGCCGAGCCCGATGAGACCGATCTCCACCGCGACCTCCCGACGCCGTCGTCCGCCGGATCTAGTGTCCCCCCGCGCGGGCCGAAACTACCCAGGCAGCCGGACCGGCATGATCAGATAGCGGAAGTCCGTCGTGCCGTCGCCGTCCACCGCGGTGATCACCGACGGCTTGCTCGGCGTGGTGAACGACATCCGCGCGATCCCGGCGTGCACCGCGGCCAGCCCGTCGAGCAGGAACGCCGGGTTGAACGCGATCGTCAGCGGCTCGCCGCTGAACTCCACCTCGAGCTGCTCCTCGGCCCGGCCCTCGTCGTCGCCGCCGGCGGTCAGGGCGAGCGACCCCTCGGCGAAGTCGAGCCGGACCGGGGTGCCGCGCTCGGCGACCAGGGCGACCCGCTTGACCGCCTCCAGCAGAGCCGGCACCGGGATGTCCGCGGTGGCCGACCACTCGGACGGGAAGAGCGAGCGGTATTTCGGGAACTCCGCGTCGAGCAGCCGGGTGGTGGTGCGCCGGCCCGGGCCGGCGAAGCCGATCATGCCCTCGCCGGCGCCGCCGCTGGACAGCGCGAGCGTCACCTCGGAGCCCGTGGTCAGCGTCTTGGCCGACTCGGCCAGCGTGCGGGCCGGGATGAGCACCTGCGCGGAGAGCCCGCTCTGCTCCGGCTTCCACAGCAGCTCCCGCACGGCCAGCCGGTAGCGGTCGGTGGCCGCGAGCCGCAACTGCTCGCCGTCGATCTCCAGCCGAACGCCGGTCAGCATCGGCAGCGTGTCGTCCCGGCCGGCGGCGACCGCGACCTGGGACACCGCCGTCGCGAACGTCGAGCTGTCCACCACGCCGGCGGTCGTCGGCATCGTCGGCAGCGTCGGGTAGTCCTCGACCGGCATCACCGGCAGCGTGAAGCGGGCGTTGCCGCACGCGATGGTCACCCGCGGGCCGTCGACGGCGACGTCCACCGGGTGCGGCGGGAGCGCCCGGCTGATCTCGGCGAGCAGCCGACCGCTGACCAGCGCCCGGCCGGCCACCGAGGCGTGCACGTCGACCTCGACCTGGGTGGACACCTCGTAGTCGAAGCCGGAGACGGTCAGCCTGCCGTCGGTCACCTCGAGCAGCACCCCGCCGAGGACGGGGACCGCGGGACGGGCCGGCAGGCTGCGCGCCGTCCACGCGACGGCCTCGGCGAGCGGGTCGCGCTCCACCCGGAACTTCATCGTCCGCACTCCTCCAAGACCCTGCGCGCGCACCTACGCGGCGGCCGGCTGTGGGTGCCCATCATGCCCGGCCGGTGCGACGGTCCGACGAGCATCCCCAGACCCCGGCCCGCACCCTGTTCCGGTCGTTGTCCTGATGGAGAAGGAACCGGAGCCGTAGTAGGTGCTGTGGACGCTGTGGACGAGCCCCGTCCGGCGAGGCCAGCGGGCCGCGGCGACTGTGGATCGGCTGTGGGCGCGGGTGACGACGAGCCGGTCGGCCGGTGGACGGTGCGTGTCCACATCCCGTCGTCCACTTCTCGTCCCCAGTTGTCCACAGACTTCTCCCCAAGCTGTGCACATCCGGCGCGCCGTGCCCGTGCCTGCGGCGGGGCCGAAAAGGATCACTGCCGGGCCCGGTGCTTGATCCGGTTGGTCAGCTCGGTCACCTGGTTGAAGATCTGCCGGCGCTCGGCCATCAGCGAGCGGATCTTGCGGTCGGCGTGCATCACCGTGGTGTGGTCGCGGCCGCCGAAGGTCTGCCCGATCTTCGGCAGCGACAGGTCGGTCAGCTCGCGGCACAGGTACATCGCGATCTGCCGGGCGGTGACCAGGACCCGGCTGCGGGACTGGCCGCAGAGGTCCTCGATGGTGACCCCGAAGTACTCCGCCGTCGCCGCGATGATGGTCGCCGCGGTGATCTCGGGCCGGTCGTCGTCCGCGATCAGGTCCTTCAGCACGATCTCGGCCAGCGTCAGGTCCACGCCCTGCCGGTTGAGGCTGGCGAACGCGGTCACCCGGATGAGCGCGCCCTCGAGCTCGCGGATGTTGCTCTGGATCTTGCTGGCGATGAACTCCAGCACGTCCGGCGGCGCCGCCAGCCGCTCCTGTGCCGCCTTCTTGCGCAGGATCGCGATGCGGGTCTCCAGATCCGGCGGCTGCACGTCGGTGATCAGGCCCCACTCGAAGCGGGTCCGCAGCCGGTCCTCCAGGGTGGACAGCTGCTTCGGTGGGCGGTCGGAGCTGATGACGATCTGCTTGTTCGCGTTGTGCAGCGTGTTGAAGGTGTGGAAGAACTCCTCCTGGGTCCGCTCCTTGTTCTCCAGGAACTGGATGTCGTCGACCAGGAGGACGTCGTTGTCGCGGTAGCGCCGCTGGAAGGCGGACTGCTTGTCGTCGCGCAGCGAGTTGATGAAGTCGTTGGTGAACTCCTCCGAGCTCACGTACCGCACCCGCGCGTTCTGGAAGAGCCGCTGCGCGTAGTGCCCGATCGCGTGCAGCAGGTGCGTCTTGCCCAGCCCGGAGTCGCCGTAGACGAACAGCGGGTTGTACGCCTTCGCCGGCGCCTCGGCGACCGCCACCGCGGCCGCGTGCGCGAACCGGTTGCTGGAGCCGATGACGAAGGTCTCGAAGGTGTACTTCGGGTTCAGCCGGGCCGGCTCCGCCCGGGTGGACGGGCGCGCACCCGGCGCCGGCGGCGGCCAGTGCATGCCCGGGACGGTGTCCTCGACGCCCGGGTCGGGCCCCTCCGGCACCACCCCGGCCACCCCGGGCACGCCGTCGACCAGTGTCCCGTCGGCCGCCGGCTCGGGCGCCGGCGGCGGCTCGACCGTCACCGCGACCCGGATCTCCCGGCCGAGCAGCGCGGAGAGCGCGAGGGTGATGACCGGCCGGAGCCGGGTCTCCAGCACGTCCTTGGTGAAGTCGTTCGGCGCGGCCAGCAGCGCGGTGTCGTCGAGCAGCCCCAGCGGGCGGGTGGTCCGCAGCCACCCCCGCTGCTGGGGGGTCACCGCGCTGTCGGCGAGCCCGTCGATGGCGTGCGTCCACAGGCCCTCGAGGTCGACCGTCTCCTCCGGCACGCGCTCGCTCCTCCCCCTGGACGTCGGCGCTTCGATGACCGTGACGAGCCCGCTGTCCACACGGCTGTCCACAGGCTGTGCATCCATTGCCCACGGTCCGTGTGTGCGGGCTTCAGCGCGTTCCTCGACCTCCCCGACGACTGCCGGTGCACACCGCTGATGACCGGTGGGGGAAGTCCGGCGGATCGGAACGGTACAGCGCGCGACTGGCGAGCCACAACCGCCGGACGCCGCCTCGTTTGACCCGGCCCGCAACGGTTCCGTACCGTTGACGGGTCCTGAGTCCGCCACGGTCCGGCCTGCCCGGCCGCGGGTCTCCGGACGCCGCCGCCAACCGCTTCCTGGAGCCCGTCTCGTGAGCAAGCGCACGTACCAGCCGAACAACCGCCGCCGCGCCAAGACGCACGGCTTCCGGCTGCGCATGCGCACCCGGGCCGGTCGCGCCATCCTCGCCCGCCGCCGCCGCAAGGGCCGCGCCGAGCTGTCGGCCTGACGGCCGTCGGCGTGCTGTGCTCCCGGCGACGGCGCGGCTGAAGCGCCGCGAGGACTTCGCGCTCGTCGTCCGACGCGGGCGGCGGGCCGGCCGGGGCACCCTGGTGGCGCACTACCTCGCTCCGGATCCCGTTGACACCTCCCTGCCGGCGCGGGCCGGCTTCGTGACCGGGCGTACGGTCGGCGGCTCCGTCGTCCGGCACCGGGTGGCCCGCCGGCTGCGGCACCTGGTCCGCGACCGGCTCGACCGGCTGCCCGCCGGCTCCCGCCTGGTGGTCCGGGCGCTGCCGCCGGCCCGGGACGCCGACTCGGCCGCCCTCGGCCGCGACCTCGACGCGGCGCTGGCCCGACTCGGGCTCGCCGCGCCCGCCGGCTCGAATGCCGCCGCTCCGCCCGGGTCGGATGCCGTACCGGAGGTGAGCCGGTGACCGCGTGGCAGGTGACGCTGGCCCTGACTGCCGCAGTCGCGCTGCTCGGGCTCTACGACGCCGTCCGCGTGCTGGCCCGCGGCGCCGAGCCGGGGCGGCGCTCGACGCTGGCCCGGGTCGCGCTGACCGCGGTCCGGGCGTACCGGCGCTGGATCAGCCCGGCCCGCCCGCCGGCCTGCCGCTTCACCCCCTCCTGCAGCGCGTACGCCGTGGAGGCGATAGAGCGGCACGGCGCGCTGCGCGGCGGTTGGCTGACCGCCCGGCGGCTGCTGCGCTGCGGTCCCTGGCACCCTGGAGGGCACGACCCGGTGCCGCCGGCCGTTGGACACAGCGGCTCCGCCGCCAGCGGACACGGCGGTGCCATCCCCAGCACCCGAGCCGACGACACGACGTCGACCCCGACAGGAGCACCCCGTTGCTAGATTTCCTCTACACCGCCGTGTCGTGGGTGCTGCTGCGATGGCATGACCTGTTCACCGCGATCGGGCTGAATCCGGCCGGCGGCAGCACCTGGGCGCTGTCGATCTTCATGCTGGTCGTGACGATCCGCATCCTGCTCTTCCGCTTTTTCATCAAGCAGGTGCACAGCCAGCGCAAGATGCAGGAGGTCCAGCCGAAGATCGCGGCGCTGCGGGAGAAGTACAAGAACGACCGGCAGACGCTCAGCCAGGAAATGATGAAGCTGCAGAAGGAGGAGGGCTTCAACCCGCTCAGCGGGTGCCTCCCGATCCTGATGCAGGCCCCGGTCTTCCTCGCGCTGTTCCACGTGCTCCGGGTCGCCGCCGACCCGCGCGGGCTCAACCCGCTGCTGTCGTACGGCTGGAACCGCGATGAGGTCGTCCAGGCGCTCGGCGCCAGGCTCTTCGGCGCTCCCATCGCTGCCGCGTTCGGCACCCCGGCCGACCGGATCGAGTCGCTGGGCGGCACCGTCACCGCCACCCGGATCGTGTCGTTCGCCTTGATCGTGCTGATGGTCGCCGCCACGTACATCACGCAGCGCCAGATCATCTCCCGCAACACCCAGGTGCTCGACGGCCAGCAGGCGATGATCCAGAAGCTGCTGCTGTACGGCATCCCGGCCAGCCTGTTGGTCTCCGGCTTCCTCTTCCCGATCGGCGTGCTGCTCTACTGGTTCACCAACAACCTGTGGACCATGGGTCAGCAGTTCTACATCCTGAAGCGGATGCCGCACCCGAACGCGAAGAAGGACGAGAGCAGGCCGGCCATCGACCCGAAGCTGCTCGCGCCCAAGCCCGGGCAGAAGCCGGTGCGGCCGCCGCGGCGGCCGGCCACCGGGGCGGCCGCGGGCGACAGCGCCGCCCCCGCCGACGCGTCCCCCGCCGCCGATGACGCCGGCACGGAGGCCGGTGCCACGCCGAACGGGACGGCACCGGGGGCGAAAGCGGCCGATGGGAAGGCGCCGCGGCGCAAGGGCACGGCCGGGGCAGGGGCGCCGAAGCCGCCCGGCGCCGGTCCGTCCGGCGACGGGCAGGTGCCCGGCGTCACCGCGGACGGCGACGGTGCTACCCCGGACGGGGACAAGCCTGTCCCACCCGCCTCGCGTCCGGCGAAGTCGGGCGGCGGCTCCGGCGGGCGGCCCGGCGGCGGTCGCCGGCCCCAGGGGCAGCGCGCCCCCACCCAGACCCGGCAGAAGAAGAAGCGCCGCTGACCTCTCCCGCCTCCAGGCGGGCGGCACCACCCGTGGAGACCCCGTGACCGACACCCCAGTGACCGACACCCCAGTGACCGACAGCCTGACCGACACCCCGGTGACCGACGACCTGGACGCGGAGCCGGCCGAGGACGGCGGCCGCGCCGCCCGCGGCGAGGCGCTGCTGGTCCAGGAGGGCGACATCGCCGGCGACTACCTGGAACGGCTGCTCGACATCGTCGACTACGACGGCGACATCGACCTCGACGTGGAGGGCGACCGCGCGGTCGTCGCGGTGATCGGCGAGGGCCTGCAGGGCCTCATCGGCCCGAACGGCGTCACCCTGGAGGCGCTGCAGGAGCTGACCCGGCTCGCGGTGCAGCAGCAGACCGGCTCGCGCAGCCGGCTGATGCTGGACGTCGGCGGCTACCGGGCGCGGCGCCGGACGGCACTCGCCGACATCGCCCGCAGCGCCGCGGCCGAGGTGCGCGCAGGCGGCAACCCGGTCCGGCTGGACGCGATGAACCCGTTCGAGCGCAAGGTGGTGCACGACGCCATCGCGCCGATCGACGGCGTCCGCAGCGAGTCCGAGGGCGAGGAGCCGGACCGCCGGGTCGTCGTCCAGCCGGACTGAGCGGTGTGCGGGACCTCCCCCGCTCAAGTCCACTTCGGACCGCACGGCCGTTGGTGTCCTTAGTGGACAGTGAGGTTCCGGCGGAGCTCCCGGCGCCGCCGGCCACGGCGGCCGGCGTCTTCGGCGATGCGCTCGACCGCGCGGTGGCGTACGCGGAGCTGCTCGCGACCGACGGCACCGTCCGCGGGCTGATCGGGCCGCGGGAGGTGCCGCGGCTGTGGGACCGGCACCTGCTCAACTCGGCGGTGGTCGCCGAGCTGGTCCCGCCCGGCGCCAGGGTGGTCGACATCGGCAGCGGCGCCGGCCTGCCCGGCATCCCACTGGCGCTGGCCCGACCGGACCTGGCGGTCACGCTGCTGGAGCCGCTGGCCCGGCGGGCCGCCTTCCTGGCGGAGGCTGGGGAACGGCTCAGGCTGGCGAACGTCTCGGTGCGGCGCGGCCGGGCCGAGGAGCCGGCCGTCCGCCGCGAGCTCGCCGGCGCGGATGTGGTGACGGCCCGGGCGGTCGCACCGCTGGACCGGCTCGCCGGCTGGAGCCTGCCGCTGCTCCGGCCGGGCGGGGTGCTGCTGGCGGTCAAGGGCGAGGCGGCGGCGGACGAGCTGGAGGCGGCCCGGGTGGCGCTGGCGAGGCTCGGCGCCGGCGCCGCCGAGGTGGTCCGGTGCGGGGTTGGGACGGTGGACCCGGCAACCACGGTGGTCGCGGTGACCCGGGGTACGGTGCGGTCGACGGCACGAGGAGGACGCGTCCGGTGACGAGCACGAGCCGAGTGCGGCGACCGAGCGACCTGGGCTGGCCCGCCGAGCCGCCGCTGCCGCCGCCGGCCGACGGCCGGCTCACCCCGAACGGGTGGATCGATGCGCCACCGGTCGGCGTGCCGCCCACCGCGGACGGGCTGGGCGGGGACGATGACCCGAGCGGCGACTCCCCGAGCCGCGACGAGGACGCAGGTGGTGGCGATGACTCGAGCGACGGCAGCGACGCCCGCCACAGCGGGAACGCGAACGGCGGTGGGCCCGCGGGCCGGGACGACGCGGCAGATCGGTATGGAAACGCGGGCGGCGCGGCCGTGGGCCGGAGCGACGGCGCGGGCCGGCGCGGCCCCGCCGGTGAGGATGGCGCGGTGACCGACGAGGCGACCACGACGCTGGACGCGAGCCGGACCCGGATCAGGAGCGTGCTGGACGAGGCGGTCGGCCCGGTGCCGGACGCGGAGTTCGACACACCGATCATGCGGGAAGCCGCCCAGGCCGTCCGGGTGCTCAACCCCGACCGCGACAACGCCTTCCCCCGCCCGACCCACCGGCGGGTGATCACCGTCGCCAACCAGAAGGGCGGCGTCGGCAAGACCACCAGCGCGGTCAACCTCGCGGTCGCCTTCGCGCTGAACGGCCTGCGGGTGCTGGTGATCGACCTCGACCCGCAGGGCAACGCGAGCACCGGGCTCGGAGTGGAGCACACCAGTGGCACCCGGTCGATCTACGAGGTGCTGGTCGAGGGCGCCTCGCTGGCCGAGACCGCGGTGCCGGTGGAGCAGGCGCCCGACCTGTGGTGCGTGCCGGCGACCATCGACCTCGCCGGCGCCGAGATCGAGCTGGTCTCGATGGTCGCCCGGGAAAACCGGCTCCGTACGGCGATCGCCGCGTACGAGGGTGAGGTCGACTACATCCTGGTCGACTGCCCGCCGTCGCTCGGCCTGCTCACCGTCAACGCGCTCGTCGCCGGCGACGAGGTGCTCATCCCGATCCAGTGCGAGTACTACGCGCTGGAGGGACTCGGCCAGCTGCTGCAGAACATCGAGCTGATCCAGTCCCACCTCAACGGCGGGCTGCGGGTCTCCACCATCCTGCTGACCATGTACGACGGGCGGACCAAGCTCGCCGACCAGGTCGCCCAGGAGGTGCGCACCCATTTCGGCGAGCTGGTGCTCGACGTCGTCATCCCCCGCAGCGTCCGGGTGTCCGAGGCGCCCGGCTATGGTCAGTCGGTGATGACGTACGACCCCGGCTCGCGTGGTGCGCTGACCTACTTCGAGGCGGCCCGCGAGATGGCGGAGCGCGGCGCCCTGCCGGCTCCGGCGGGCACCGGGGAGTCCGCCGCGAACGAGCGCGACGGCGGCCGCCCGGACGGCGTCCTGTCCGGGCGGTCGACGGAGCGGGCCCGGTGAGCCGCCGCGGTGGGCTGGGAAAGGGCCTCGGGGCGCTGATCCCCACCGGTCCACCGGCCGCGTCGGCCAGCCCGGTCCTGACGGCCGAGCGGCCGCGCGGCGAGCCGGGGTTCCGGGTCGGGGAGGAGGTCGGGCCGGCCGCGGTGCCCGGGGCCACCTTCCGCGAGGTGCCGGTCGAGGTGATCCGGCCCAACCCGAAGCAGCCCAGGCAGGTCTTCGATGAGGACTCGCACGAGGAGCTCAAGACGTCGATCAAGGAGTTCGGCCTGCTGCAGCCGGTCGTCGTCCGCGAGGTCGACGACGGCGCGTACGAGCTGGTCATGGGCGAGCGCCGGTGGCGGGCGACCCGCGACCTCGGGCTGGCGACCATCCCGGCGATCGTCCGCGGCACCGCCGACGACGCCATGCTGCGCGACGCGCTGCTGGAGAACCTGCATCGCGTCCAGCTCAACCCGCTGGAGGAGGCCGCGGCGTACCGGCAGCTGTTGGAGGAGTTCGGCACCACCCACGAGGAGCTGGCGCAGCGGATCGGCCGGAGCCGGTCGCAGGTCACCAACACGGTCCGGCTGCTCAACCTCCCGGTAGCGGTCCAGCGCCGGGTCGCCGCCGGGGTGCTGACCGCGGGGCACGCCCGCGCGCTGCTGGCGCTGGACGACCCCGCGGCGCAGGACGGGCTGGCCGGCCGGATCGTCGCCGAGGGCCTGTCGGTGCGGGCGGTCGAGGAGCTGGTCGCCCTGGCCGGACGCGAGAAGCCGGTGGCGGCCCGGGCGCCGCGCAGCCAGCGGGTGACGGCACCGGCGCTGACCGACCTCGCGGACCGGCTGTCGGACAGCTTCGACACCCGCGTCAAGGTCGAGCTGGGCCGGCGCAAGGGGAAGATCGTGGTGGAGTTCGCCTCGGTCGACGACCTGGAGCGGATCGTCGGCCTGATGGCGCCCGGGGTCACCCCTCGCCCGGCCGGCTCGTTCGGCTGAGCCGCAGGTACGCCTCGCCGCGCGGGGAGAGCCGGTAGCCGACCTCCAGGCTGGTGGTCAGCCCGAGCGCCTTGAGCTTGCGGACGTCCGTCTTGAAGGGCCGCAGCTCCCGTCCGGCGGCGGCGGCGAGGTCGCCGGCTCGCCGGCCGGGGCTGGCGGCTATGGCGTCCAGCACGGCCGCCGTCCAGGGTCCGTGGCTGCTCGCCCGGTCCAGCCGGTCCAGGCGCCGCCGGATCTCGTCGGCGTCGTCCCGGTCGAGCTCGTCCGCGGCGGCCAACTCGTCCCTCGGGTCGGGGTCGTCCGCGAGCTGGACCCGCAGGCGGTAGACCGGGTCACCCGGACTGCCTCTCAGGTCGGCGCACAACTCCTCCGCGGAGGCGTAGCCGGCGGGGCCGGCTTCGGCGTCCGTCAGCGCCTCCGGCTCGACCAGGTCTACGGCCGTCACGACGAGCCGGCCGGCGGTGGTGCGGTAGGTCCGCCCCGCGACGACCTGGGGCCGCCGCCACCGGCGGAACAGAACCGTGACGGAGCCGTCGAGAATCCCCTCCCGACTACGCCGCTCCAGCAGCACGGCCGGAGCATAGGGGCGTGTCCCTCGCCTGCGGCCTAGGCTCGTTCCGTGCTCACCGCCTTCGGTGTCGCGTCGCTGGTCTTCATGATGGCCATGTACGCGCTGGAGCGCCGCGGTCCCGGCTTCGTCCTCGCCTTCGCACTCGGCTGTGCTCTCTCCAGCGCGTACGGATTCCTCTCCGGCGCCTGGCCGTTCGGCGTGGTCGAGGCGGTGTGGGCGGTCGTCGCGCTGCGCCGCTGGCGGTCCAGGGCGGCGGTGACGGTGTGACCGACAAGCTGTCGACGTACCGGGGGAAGCGGGACCCGAGCCGCACCCCCGAGCCGGTCCCGGCGGACGGGCCGCTGCCGCAGGGCAACGACGACACCTTCGTGATCCAGGAGCACCACGCCCGGCGGTTGCACTGGGACGTGCGGCTGGAGCGGGACGGCGTGCTGGTCTCCTGGGCGGTGCCGAAGGGCCTCCCGCTCGACCCGAAGACCAACCACCTCGCCGTGCACACGGAGGACCACCCGATCGAGTACGCGACCTTCTCCGGGGAGATCCCGAAGGGCGAGTATGGCGGCGGCAAGATGGTCCTCTGGGACCGCGGCCACTACGAACTGGAGAAGTGGAGCGACCGGGAGGTCAAGGTCGTCTTCCACGGCGCGCGGGCGCAGGGCCGGTACGTCTTCTTCCAGACCCGGGGGCGGGACTGGATGGTGCACCGGATGGACCCCCCGCCAGACCCGGACTGGCGGCCGGTCCCGGTCGGGCTGCGGCCGATGCTGCCGGTGCGTGGCGAACTCCCGCCGCCTGGGGAGCGGAAGTCGTGGGCGTACGAGATGGCGTGGGGCGGCCTGCGAGCGCTCGTCGCGGTCGAGGGTGGGCGGGCCCGGGTCACGGACGCGCGGGGTGAGGACGTGTCGGCGGCATACCCGGAGCTGCACGGACTCGGGCCAGCGCTCGGGAGCCGGGTGGCCCTGCTGGACGGCGAGCTGATCGCGCTCGACCGGGGCGGCAGGCCGGACCCGCGCCTGCTCCGGCGACGGTCGCCTCGGGACGGCGCACCCGAGCGGCGGGCGGTGGCCGAGGTGCCGGTCAGCTACCTCGCGTACGACCTGCTGCACGTGGCCGGGCGGGACACCACCGGCCTTCCGTACGAGGACCGCCGGGAGTTGCTGGAAGGGCTCGGTGTCGGCGGCGAGCGGTGGGACGTTGCGCCGTCCCTTGGAGGCGCGGAGGAGGCGCTGGCGGCGAGCCGCGATCTCGGGTTGGAGGGGGTCGTCGCCAAGCGGCTCGACTCGCCGTACGAGCCCGGTCGCCGCAGCCCACACTGGCGGCTGGTCGAGAACCGGGAGACCCGACAGGTCGTGATCGGTGGCTGGGTGCCGGACGGGTCCGGCGAACGGGTTCGCGCCCTGCTCGTCGGCTCGCCGGACGAGGGCGGCCTGCGGTACGCCGGCCCCGTCCGCTCCGGGCTCGCGGCGGACGGGCCCGAGTTGGTGCGTCGCCTCCGGCGACTGTCCCGCAAGACGAGCCCATTCACGGATGAGGTTCCGGTCCGCGGGGACGTCCACTGGGTCCGACCGACTCTCGCCGGGGAGATCGCGAGCACCGCCAACGGCACCCTCTCCTGGCGCGGTTTCACGTGAAACCAGGGACCGACTGTTTCACGTGAAACGTTGGCGGAAGCGGGCCCAGCCGCGGCGGATGCGACGGAGGAGGAAGACCGCCAAGCCGAGGCCGAGGGCGAGCAGGATGAGCGCGATGACAGCGGCGACCCAGGGGTACTGCCAGGCGAGCAGCGTCACCCCGACGACGGCACCGTCCTCGACCAGGCTCGTGCCGACGTTCGTCACCGGCTCGGGCGAGGTGTTGACTGCCAGCCGGAGACCGCCCTTCGCCAAGTGACTCAGCAGTGCGGTCACACTCGCGCCGGTCGCCGCGAGAGCCTGCTCGAGCGTCGACGCGTCCCCCGCGATGAGCACGCCGAGCACCGCCGCGATCGTGGGCCGGATGACGGTGTGGACGCTGTCCCACAGGCTGTCCACGTAAGGGATCTTGTCCGCGACGAACTCCACTGCCAGCAGGATTCCGACGAAGACGAGCACGTCGGTGCGCTGCAACGCCGCCGGCGTGTCCGCCGCCCCGGTCCGGCCGAGCAGGCCGGCGATGAACACGACCGCGTACGCGCTGAGACCGGAGGCCCAGCCGTTGGCGATGACGAGCGGCAAGGTGTCCATGGCGACCGGAACGCTACCCAGTCACGCCGACCAGCCTCACCAGGCGCCCCGGTGCACGACCTCCTCGACCGGCCGGTGGCCGCGCCGCAGCGAGGGCGACCGCCGGTCCGGCGCCGGATAGCCCACCGACACGGTGCCGATCGGCGTGTACGCCTCCGGCACTCCGAACGCGGACCGGAAGCCCGCCGTCCGCTCCGCCGGCACCCCGAAGAAGCACGCCCCGAGCTCCTCGTCCACCGCGGTCAGCAGCATGAGCAGTGCCGCGAAGCCGGTGTCGATGTGCCAGTACGGCACCGGCCACCGCGCCTCATCCTTGTCCGTCCAGCCCTTGTCGCCCTCCGCGTAGCGGTCCAGGTACGCCCGGCGGTGCGAGAGCGCGACGATCAGCAGCGGCGCCCGCTGCATGTCGGCGAGCCAGGGATCCGGCTCGGCCGTGACTGTGGCCGCCCAGTAGCGCCCACGCTCCTCCGGCGACTCCAGCACGAGGAACGCCCACCCCTGGGAGAAGCCGGCCGACGGCGCCCGCAACGCGTTCGCCAGCAGCCTCTCCCGCACCTCGGGCGGCACCGGCCGGGCCGGGTCGTAGTTGCGCACCATCCGCCGCCGCCGGACCACGTCCTGGAACTCCATGCCGGACAGGATCCCGCAGGCATCCGACAAGTCAGCGAGCGGTGGCCCGGCGCAGCAGCGTCGCGCACACCTCGCCGAGCTCCAGCCCGGCCGCCTCGACCGCCATCGGCAGCAGCGAGGTCTCGGTCATCCCCGGCGAGACGTTCACCTCGAGGAACTCCACCGTCCCCGCCGGCGTGACGATGGCGTCCGTCCGGGACAGGTCCCGCAGCCCGAGCACCTCGTGCGCCCGGACCGCCACCTCCGCCACCCGGGCCGCGACAGCCGCGTCCAGCCGGGCCGGCGTGTGGTAGGTCGTCGTCCCGGCCGTGTAGCGCGAGGCGTAGTCGAAGACCCCGCTCGACGGCACGATCTCGACCGCCGGCAGCGCCACCGGTCCGGCGCCGAGGTCCAGCACCGAGACCGCCACCTCGACGCCGTCGACGTACGGCTCCACCAGCACGGTGTCCCCGTACGACAGGCAGGAGACCATCGCGCTCGGCAACTCGGCGGCCGAGTGGATCGCGACCGCGCCGAGGGCGGACCCGCCCTGCGCCGGCTTCACCATCAGCGGCAGTCCGAGCCGCCCGACGATCCGGTCCAGCACCGGCCCGGCGCCGAGCTCGCGGAACGTCGAGTGCGGCAGTGCCAGCCAGTCCGGCGTGGACAGCCCGGCCGCCCGGACGGCCGCCTTCGCGTTCGGCTTGTCCCACGCGATCCGGCAGGCCGCCGGGTCCGACCCCGCGTACGGCAGGCCGACCAGGTCGAGAACCGACCGCAGCGCGCCGTCCTCGCCGGTCCCGCCGTGCAGCGCGACGAAGACCGCATCGGGCCGCTCGCCGTCCAGGCCCGCCAGCAACCCGGCGTCGGCGTCCAGCAGCCGGACCGCGACACCAGCCGCCTTCAGCGCGTCGCACACCCGCCGGCCCGACCGGAGCGACACGTCCCGCTCGTACGCCAGCCCGCCGGCCAGCACGACGACACTCAGCTCACCCACGGAGTCCGCGCTCACCTGTGCCCGCTCCGACGCCAGGCCGCCGGGCGCTGGCGCCAGGCGACCGGCCGCCGTCGCTCCCGCGCTCGCGCTGCGAGCCCTCGCGCTCACCTGTGCCCGCTCCGACGCCAGGCCGCCGGGCGCTGGCGCCAGGCGACCGGCCGCCGTCGCTCCCGCGCTCGCGCTGCGAGCCCTCGCGCTCACCTGTGCCCGCTCCGACGCCAGGCCGCCGGGCGCTGGCGCCAGGCGACCGGCCGCCGTCGCTCCCGCGCTCGCGCTGCGAGCCCTCGCGCTCACGCCAGCTCCGGGCCGGG
>Ga0210378_10000369_pt1 | contig 22726 bp, 20 predicted proteins | sample PLM1_60_b1redo_FD_155465 | JGI IMG/M metagenome (GOLD analysis project Ga0210378, IMG submission 155465) | Groundwater sediment microbial communities from an aquifer in East River, Colorado, USA - PLM1_60_b1 redo | ecosystem: Environmental > Terrestrial > Soil > Riparian zone | place: USA: East...
GGCCCCGAGGCCGAGCGCCTGGCCACCGTGCTCGACGGCGACCACGACAACGGCGCCGTCAGCGACGCCCTCGAGCTGCTCCGCCGTTCGCCCGCCCTGGCCGAGGCCCGCCGCACCGCCCAGGCCGAGGTCGACGCCGCCCGAGCCGCGCTCGACGGCGTCCCCGCCGGCCCCGTCCGCATCGCCCTCCAGGAAGTTGCCAGCCACGTTCTCGACCGTCAGGTCTGAGGTCGCTGGCAGCCTGACAGGGCGTGGTCCCCGCTCCATGTGGGGGAGTTCCGGCTCGGCCCACCGCCACCCGGGAGCGCCCGTGCCATGGTCAGGCTGCGGACGGGATGCGGAAGGTCGCCCGTAGCACGACGCCGGCCCCGGGGCGGGTGTCGAGCCGGAAGCGGCCGCCGGCCATCTCGACCCGTTCCTGCATGGCGATGAGGCCGAGGTGGCCGTCCTGGTCCAGCGTCGCGCTGGTGAACGGGTCGAAGCCGACCCCGTCATCGCGGATGCACAGGTTCACCCGGTCGCCGACCCCGTCCAGGTCGAGCCAGAGCCGGCCGGCGTGGGCGTGCCTGGCCACGTTGAGCAACGCCTCCTGGGTCATCCGGTAGATGATCGTCTCCAGCTCGGGGTCGAGCCGGCCGGCCAGCGACACCTGCACCGAGCAGTCGACGCCGGAGCGGCGGGCGAAGGCGCCGACGTGGTCCTGCAGGGCGGCCTCGAGGCCGACCTCGTCCAGCGCCGGCGGCCGCAGCGACGCCATCAGCTCCCGCAGCCCGTGGATCTCGGTGGAGAGCGCGGTCTGGGCGTGCTCGAGCCCGGCCGCCGCCGCCGGGTTCGCGCTCAGCACCCGTTGCTTGGCCCGTTCCAGGTCGTAGGAGAGCACGGCCAGGCGCTGGATGGGGCCGTCGTGGAGCTCGGCGGCGATGTGGATGCGCTCCTGCTCGCCCGCCTGCACGGTCCGGTCGAGCAGGCGCCGGCGCTCGGCCTCCGCCCGCTCGATCCCGCGCACCAGTCCGGCCATGCGCACCATGATCAGCACGAACAGGACCGCCCAGGCGCCGGCGATGGCGGCGACCGCGATGTCGCTGCCCTGCAGCCGCTGGATGATCAGCAGCGCCGGGGCGACCAGGGCGGCCGCGCCCATGGCCAGCAGCCGCCACCGGCTCAGGCGGGCTCGCCGCCGCCGGGCCGGGTCGGACAACCGCGCCATCGACGGGTGCAGTGCGGCCGCGCCCAGCAGCAGGTAGGCGACCAGGTAGCCGCCGTCGGTGAGCCCGGTGTCGGCACCGCTCAGGGCGAGCACCGCGAACAGCGTGTCGGCGGCCATGGTCACGGCAAGGCTGGTGATCAGCAGCCGGAAGGACAGCGTGCGCCGGCCCGGGGTGGTGGCCAGCCGGGCGGCCAGTGCCAGCAGCAGCACATCCCCGACCGGATAGGCCAGCGAGACGAGCAGCTCGACCAACCCCAGCGACGGGTCATGGAAGTAGGGGACCATGACCAGCACCCAGGACAGCAGCCCGAACCCGATGGCGATGATGGCCGCGTCGGCCACCCCCGCCCAGTCGCGCCTGGCCGAGCGGCTGAGGGCCAGCAGGGCCAGGCCGGCGGCCAGCGCCGGGTAGCCGGCGACGTAGAACGCGTCGGCCAGCGACGGGAACGGCTCGATCTCGAGGATCAGCTGGTTGACCGAGAAGAGCGCGTCGCCGGCCACGAACAGGGCCTGCCCGGCCGCGATCAGCCACCAGGCCAGCCGTGCGGGCGGCCGGTGCCAGGCGATCCCGGCGGCGATGGCGATCACGGCCGAGGCGCCGACCACCACGTTCAGCACCGCCCCGGCCGCGTCGGACAGCAGGTAGTAGGCCCCGATCGCGAGCGCGCCGGCACCCAGGTAGGCCCTCCACACCGTTCCCCTCATCCCTACAGAGGTCGGCGCGCCCGGCCAGGGGTTTGAGCTTGGCCGCCCACCCGTGCACTGGACTAGAATCTGCGCCACCTATGACCGCGTATTTCCAGGCCTACGGCACGTTCGCCGCCCTTCTGGTGCTCTCGATCGCCTTCCTGGTGGTCGCATTTGGCGCTAACCGGGTACTTCGACCCAACCGGCCAACGGCCGGCAAGCTCACCACCTACGAGAGCGGCATGGACCCCGTGGGCAATGCGTGGTCGCAGACCCAGATCCGCTACTACGTGTTCGCGTTCCTGTTCGTCATCTTCGACGTGGAGAGCGTGTTCCTGTTCCCATGGGCCCTGGTCTTCGCCGACATCGGGGTGGCCGCGTTCTGGGAGATGGTCGTCTTCATCGGAGTGCTCGCCATCGGCCTCCTCTACGCGTTCAAGAAGGGGGTCCTCAGATGGGCCTAGTCGACTCGGTGGAGCTGCCACAACCGATCAAGTTCGTCTTCAACTGGGGCCGCAAGTACTCGCTGTGGGTGTTCAACTTCGGGCTGGCCTGCTGCGCCATCGAGTTCATCGCCACCTCGATGGCCCGCCACGACTTCATCCGGCTCGGGGTGATCCCGTTCGCCCACGGCCCGAGGCAGGCCGACCTGCTGGTCGTGTCCGGCACCCTCACCGACAAGATGGCCCCGGCCATCCAGCGTCTGTACCAGGAGATGCCGGAGCCCAAGTACGTGATCTCGTTCGGCTCCTGCTCCAACTGCGGCGGGCCCTACTGGGACTCCTACTCGGTCACCAAGGGCGTCGACCAGATCATCCCGGTCGACGTCTATGTCCCTGGCTGCCCGCCGCGCCCCGAGGCCCTGCTCCACGGGATCATGAAGCTGCAGGAACGGATCGGCTCGGAGTCGCTGAAGCAGCGCTACGCCAATGGCGAGGAGCGGCCGGAGCCGATCGTGGTAGGGGCTGACGCCTAGTGGACGCCCAGGCCATGCGCGACCATCTGGTCGCGGAGCTGGGTGCCGCGGACGGGTCTGACCCCTGGGGTCCGGGGGACCCCGAGGGGGTCCCCCGGTTGGTCGGGGAGCTCTCCGAGGGGGGTGCCCCGGTCGGAGGGATCCGGGCCGAGGTCGCCTACGGGCTGCTCACCGCCACCGTCCCCCCTGGCGACTGGCGCAAGGTGGCCGAGCTGGCCCGGCACGGGCCGGACCTGGTCTGCAACTTCTTCGACTTCCTCTGCGGGGTCGACGAGGAGGCCGAGGGCATCGGCGTTGTCCTCCACGTCTACTCGACCAGCCACCGCCACCACCTGCAGGTCCGGACGATCGTGCCGCGGGAGGGCGGCCGCCTGCCCACCGTCCACGACCTGTGGGCCGGTGCCGACTGGCACGAGCGGGAGACGGCCGAGCTGTTCGGGATCGGCTTCGACGGCCACCCCAACCTGGCCAAGCTGCTGCTGCCGGAGGAGTTCGAGGGCTTCCCGCTGCGCAAGGAGTTCGCCCTGCTGACCAGGGAAGCCAAGCCCTGGCCGGGAGCCAAGGAACCGGGGGAGTAGCGGTGGCGACCGAGCTCGAGCGCGGTGGCGTTGCCTTCCAGGCCGCCGACGGCACCGGCGTCGGCATCATCGTGCGCGACAAGGCCGACCGGGAGCTGCACACCCAGGACATGACCCTGAACGTCGGCCCCCAGCACCCGGCCACCCACGGGGTCCTGCGGGTGCTGGTCACGCTCGACGGTGAGATGATCGAGGACGCCCAGCCGGTGATCGGCTACATGCACCGCTCGTTCGAGAAGCTGGCCGAGTATCGCGACTTCCGGCAGATCATCGCCCTGGTCAACCGGCACGACTGGGTCTCGTCGATCTGCAACGAGCTGGGCGTCGCCCTGGTGGTCGAGAAGCAGCTGGACCTGGAGGTGCCCGAGCGGGCGACCTGGATCCGGATGCTGATGGCCGAATGGACCAGGATCCTCAACCACCTGATGTTCGTCGGCTCCTACCCGCTGGAGCTGGGCGCGATCACGCCGATGTTCTACGCCTTCCGGGAGCGGGAGGAGATCCAGGCCCTGATGGAGTGGATCACCGGTGGCCGCCTGCACCTCACCTACTGCCGGGTCGGCGGCCTCAAGCAGGACCTGCCCCGGGGCGCGATCGACCTGTCCCGCGACCTGGTGCCACGGATGCGCGAGCGCCTCAAGGAGTACCACGACCTGGTCCTCGGCAACGAGATCTTCGCCGCCCGGACCAAGGGCGTCGGAGTGCTCCCGGCCGACGTGGCCTGCTCCTACGGGGTCAGCGGGGTACCGCTGCAGGCGGCCGGGGTGCCCGAGGACTCGCGCAGGACCGAGCCCTACCTGTTCTACGACCAGGTGGAGTTCGACGTGCCGACCGGCCGCAACGGCGACTGCTACGACCGCTACGCCACGCTGCTCGCCCGGATCCGGGAGTCGCTGCGGATCATCGAGCAGGTCAACGAGCGGATCCCGCCCGGGCCGGTGAACGTCAAGCTGCCCAAGGTGGTGCGGGCCCCCAAGGGCCACGCCTACGTGCGCAGCGAGGCCCCGCTCGGCCAGCTCTCCTACTACATGGTGTCCCACGGCGAGAAGACCCCATGGCGGTTCAAGATGCGCACGCCGTCGTTCAACAACATCTCGTCGCTACCCTATCTGCTGAAGGGAACCCTGCTGCCCGACATGATCGCCGTGATGGGCTCGATCTTCTTCATCGTGGGGGACATCGACCGGTGATCGACACCGCCCGCGACCTGCTCGACAACTACTGGGTGCTGCTGCCCGTGAAGGTGCTGGCCGTCCTGGCCATCTTCCTGACCTTCCCCCTGGTCGTCGGGTACATGGAGCACAAGGTCATGGCCCACATGCAGGCGAGGGTGGGCCCGATGGAGGCCGGTCGCTTCCACGGGGTGCTGCAGCTGGTGGCCGACGGGATCAAGTTCGTCCAGAAGGAGTCGATCATCCCGCGGGCGGCCGACAAGTGGGTGTTCGCGCTGGCCCCGGCGGTGGCCCTGATCCCGGCGATCCTGGTCTTCGGCTTCATCCCCTACGGCCGCGACCTGGTCCCGATCCGCTCCGACGTCGGCCTGTTCGTCACCCTGGCCCTGTCCAGCGTCAGCGTCATCGGGGTGCTGATGGCCGCCTGGTCAAGCGCCAACAAGTACTCCCTGATGGGCGGGATCCGGGCCGCCGCCCAGCTGATCGCCTACGAGCTGCCGCTGGTGCTGGCCGCGGCCGCGGTCGCCATGCAGGCCGCCTCGGCCGACCTGGCCGTGATCGTGGAGCGCCAGGGCTGGTGGGGCTACATCGTCGGGCCGCTGGTGATCGGGTTCTTCGTCTACGGTACGGCCGCGCTGGCCGAGCTGACCCGGCCGCCGTTCGACATGCCGGTGGCCGACTCCGAGCTGGTCTTCGGCCACCTCACCGAGTACACCGGCCTGCGCTTCGCGTTCTTCCTGCTCACCGAGTACGCCGGCATCGTCTCGCAGTCGGCGATCGCGGCCACCCTGTTCCTCGGGGGCTGGAAGGGGCCGTTCCTTGACGGGCCGTGGTGGCTGGCGGTCAAGGTCCTCGCGCTCTCGTTCTGCGTGATCTGGGCCCGCTCGACCTTCCCGCGCCTGCGCGAGGACCAGCTGCAGTCGTTCGCCTGGCTCCGCCTGGTGCCGGTGTCGCTGCTGCTGCTCCTGGTGGTTGGCTTCCTCAAGGTCTATTGAAAGGGCGCTGAAAACGCCAAACGGAGGTACCACGTGACAGCGAAAGGATCAGCTTGGGGGCCTCTCCACTGGCACCGGTTGACGGTGGAGAGGGCGTTTTCAGTGCCCTTTCAGGTGGGGATCTGATGCCAGCGCTCAAGGGGGTCGGGCTGCTCAAGGGGCTCGGCGTCACCTTCAAGACGATGTCGCGGCGAGCCGCCACCCAGCAGTACCCGCACGTCAAGCCGAACCTGCCCGCCCGCTCCAGGGGGGTGATCGCGCTCATCGAGGAGAACTGCACCGTGTGCATGCTCTGCGCGCGCGAGTGCCCCGACTGGTGCATCTATATCGACTCCCACAAGGAGGTCGTCGCCCCCAAGGAGGGCGGCCGGGCCAGGACCCGCAACATCCTCGACCGCTTCGCGATCGACTACGCGCTGTGCATGTACTGCGGCATCTGCGTCGAGGTGTGCCCGTTCGACGCGCTGCACTGGAGCCCCGAGTTCGAGTACGCCGAGCTCCAGGTCGAGAAGCTGACCCACGAGATGGACACGCTGCGCACCTGGGCCTACTCGGTGCCGGCGCCCGACGCGCTCGAGGAGGGCGCGGTCGAGCCCAAGGAGGTCGAGTCGGCCCGCAAGGCCAGGGAGGCCGCCGCCACCAAGGCGGCCGCCGCCGCCGAGCAGGCCCGGGCGGCGGCCCCGCCCCCACCGGCCGCTGCCGCCGCGGCTCCGGCCCAGGCCGCCTCCGGCCAGGCCGCCCCCGCCGCCCCGGCGCCCGAGGCCGCGCCGGCGGCAGCCCCTGCCGCCGCCCGGCCCGCCGACGTCCAGGTCGAGCCGGGCATCGACCAGGCCACCTACGACCGCCTCCTGGCAGCCGGCGAACCCGACCGGACGGCCAGGGCCAAGGCCAAGGCCGCCTACATGCGCAAGGCCAAGGCCGAAGCCCGCGCCGCCGCGGTCGAGGCGCCCACCGCCACCGAGGCGCCGGCCACTGCGCCGGCATCGGTGGAGACGCCGGTGGCGGCGGTGGCGGCGCTGGAGGTCGAGGTCGACCAGGAGACCTACGACCGGCTGATCGCCGCCGGCGAGCCCGAGCGCACGGCAAGGGCCAAGGCCAAGGCCGCCGCCGCCCGCAAGCTCCGCGCCGCCCAGCGAGGCGAACAGGCGTGAACGGCCAGGAGATCGCCTTCCTGATCCTGGCCGTGATCGGTGGGCTGGCCGGCCTGCTGGTGGTGACCAGCCGCAACGTCGTCCACGCGGCCCTCTTCCTGGTGGTCGCCCTTTCCAGCATTGCCGGGGTGTTCCTGCTGCTGGCGGCCCCGTTCGTGGCCTTCGTCCAGGTCATCATCTACGTTGGCGCGATCGTGGTCCTGATCCTGTTCGGCATCATGCTGACCAGGGCCCCGGTCGGCCGCCGGGTGCTCGACAACACCCTGCGGGCACGGGTCGGCGCGTTCGTCATCGGGGCCGGAATGTTCGTCATGCTGACGGTGTTCCTGGCCGGCGCCTTCGGCGACAAGCGCATCGCCAACCAGGCCGCCACCTCCACCGCCGCCCTCGGCGACTCGCTGTTCCGCAACTACGTGCTGCCCTTCGAGGCGGTCAGCGTGCTGCTGCTGGCCGCCCTGATCGGCGCCATCGTCCTCGCCCGCCGCGACTAGCCACTAGGAGAGCCAGCAATGCCGCTGCTGTATCCGCTGGTGTTCGCCGCCTTCCTGTTCAGCGCCGGGGTGTACGGCGTGCTGGCCCGGCGCAACGCGGTGATGGTGCTGATGAGCATCGAGCTGATGCTGAACGCGGTGAACGTCAACCTGGTCGCGTTCAACGCCTACCTGCGCGACCAGCTCGTCTCCGGCCAGGTCTTCGCGCTGTTCGTGATCGCCGTGGCCGCGGCCGAGGTCGGCATCGGACTCGCCATCGTGCTGCTGATCTTCCGCAACCGGGAGACGGTCAACATCGACGAGGTCGACCTGTTGAGATGGTAGGGGTTCGGGGGGCCGAGGGGGGATCGGGGGGCTCCGCCGCCCGATCAGTCAGGATCATGGTGGCCATCGACCAACTGGAATCGGGCAGAGGAGCGTAATGGAGAAGGTGGCCTGGCTCGTGCCCACCCTGCCCCTGGTGGCCTGGGCGGTCCTGCTGCTGGTGGGCAGGCGCCTGCCCGGCGGCGGGGCCCCGGTCGGCATCTTCGCCGTCGCCGTCGGCTGGGTGATCAGCCTGGCCATCCTGTCTGGGGTGATCGGCGGGGCGGACGCCTACCACGTCAGCTTCGAGTGGGCGCCGATCGGAGCGGAGTTCGACATCCCACTGGGCATGACGGTCGACGGCCTGGCCGCGGTCCTGCTGGTGGTGGTCACCACCATCTCGCTGTTCGTCCAGATCTACTCGGTCTCCTACATGCGCGGCGACGAGCGCTACACCCTGTTCTTCGCCAACCTGTCGCTGTTCACCGCCGGGATGCTGATCGTGGTCCTGGCCGACAACCTGCTGCTGATGCTGTTCGGCTGGGAGGTCATGGGCGTCTGCTCCTACTTCCTGATCGGCCACTACTGGGAGGACGTGGCCAACGCCAGGGCGGCGGTCAAGGCGTTCCTGACCACCAGGGTCGGCGACCTCGGCTTCATGGCCGGCATCTTCGTGTTCGCCTGGGCGGCACGGAGCTTCGAGATCGAGCGGATCATCGAGGGCGTCGAGAGCGGCGCCATCTCCAGCACCACCGTCACCCTCGGCGCCGCCCTGCTGTTCTGCGGCGCCATCGGCAAGTCGGGCCAGTTCCCGCTGCACACCTGGCTGCCGGACGCCATGGCCGGCCCGACCCCGGTGTCGGCCCTGATCCACGCCGCCACCATGGTGGCGGCCGGGGTCTTCCTGGTCGCCCGCATCTACCCCGTGTTCGAGGCATCAGGGGCGGTGCTGAACGAGATCGGCGTGCTGGCCAGCATCACCATGCTGATCGCGGCCCTGCTGGCGCTGGTCCAGGACGACATCAAGCGGGTGCTGGCCTACTCCACCGTCTCCCAGCTCGCCTACATGATGGCCGCGCTGAGCGTCGGCGGGTACTCGGCCGGGATCTTCCACCTGTTCACCCACGCCTTCTTCAAGGCGCTGCTGTTCCTGGCCGCCGGGGCGATCATCCACGCCGTCCACTCCAACAACATGAGCGAGATGGGCGGCCTGGCACGGGCGATGCCCATCACCTTCGTGACCTTCCTGGTCGGCGCCCTGGCCCTTGCCGGGGTGGCTCCGCTGTCGGGGTTCTGGTCCAAGGACGAGATCCTCACCGACGCCTGGAACGCCGGTTTCGGCGGGGCCGGGGAGGCGGCCACCAGCCAGAGCGTCGCCCAGATCGTGTTCGTCACCGGCATGCTCACCGCCTTCCTGACCGCCCTGTACGTGGCCAGGATGCTCTGGCTCACCTTCGGGGCCGCCTACCGCGGCCAGGGCCACCCCCGCGAGGCCGAAGCGGCCATGCTGTTCCCGCTGGTCGTCCTGGCCATCGGCGCCGCCCTGGCCGGCTTCGTCGGCCTCGGCGACAACTCGATCGCCACCTGGATCCAGACCCCGGCGTTGCCGGCCCACGGCCCGGTGACCCTCAACGTCGGCCTGATCGTGGTCGCCACCGGCCTGTCCCTGGCCGGCCTGGCCATCGGGACCGCCCTGTACCGGCGCGGCCTGCCCGAGCACGAGTACCTGGAGCGGGCGCCGCTGGTCTGGAAGACCCTGCAGCGGAAGTACTTCCTCGACGACCTCTACGAGCAGGGCCTGGTGCGGGCTGTGGCCGGCGCCCTCGCCCCTGCCACCTACTGGTTCGACCAGCGGGTGGTGGACGGGGTCGTCAACGGGGCGGGGCTGGGGACCAGGCGCCTCGCCCGCGGCCTGCGCTATGTACAGTCCGGGCAGGCCCAGTGGTACGCGGCCGCGCTGTTCCTGGGAGTGGTCGGCCTGGCCGTGGTGGTGACCCAGCTGATCGGCCGCTAGGTGAGTGTGAGGCGGCAGGGTGGGAGGCGATCGTCCGGGGCCGAAGGCCCCGGACCCGGGGGGTTCGGGGGGCCGAGCGCAGCGCAGCCCCCCGATGAGTCAAGATCGGCACCGAACCGGCACGAGGACGAAGGGAGGACGAGCCTGTCATGGGATGGTTCGACGATTCGGCCCTGACCCTTGCCGTGTTCCTGCCCTTGCTCGGCGCGGTCGCCCTGGCCGTGCTGCCCAAGGACCGGGACGGTCTGATCCGGGGGGTCGCCCTCGGTGTCTCCCTGCTCGCCCTGCTGGTGGGGGTGGGCATGCTGGCCCGCTTCGACTACGACGCGGGGGCGGCCATGCAGTTCGAGGTGAACCGCTCCTGGATCTCCTCGATCGGGGCCGGCTACCACCTGGGCGTCGATGGCATCGGACTGCCCCTGCTGGTGCTGTCGTTGCTGCTCAGCCTGCTCTGCGTGCTCTACTCCTGGCGGGTCCTGCCCGAGCCGCGCAACCCCAAGGCCTTCCTGGCCCTGCTGCTGCTGCTGGAGACGGGCATGAACGGTACCTTCGTCGCCCTCGACCTGGTCTTGTTCTTCGTCTTCTGGGAGACCGTGCTCATCCCCATGTACTTCATGATCGCCGTCTGGGGCGGAGCCAGGCGCGACTACGCCTCGATCAAGTTCATCCTGTACACCCTGATCGGCTCGGTGGTCATGCTGCTCGGCTTCCTCGCCCTCTGGCTTCGCTCCAGCCCGGACGCGGCCGGCCGCACCTTCGACATGCTGGCCCTGCAGGAGCTGGGCGCCGCCCGCTTCGGGGGCACCTTCGGCACGATCGTGTTCGCCGCCGTCGCCCTCGGCTTCGCCGTCAAGGTGCCGGTGTGGCCGCTCCACACCTGGCTGCCAGACGCCCACACCGAGGCGCCGACCGTCGGCTCGGTGCTGCTGGCCGGGATCCTGCTGAAGATGGGCACCTACGGGTTCGTGCGCATCGCCCTGCCGATCCTGCCCGAGGCCGCCAGGACCTGGGCCCCGGTGCTCGGCGTGCTCGGGGCCATCGCCATCATCTACGGCGCGCTCTGCTGCCTGGCCCAGCGGGACGTCAAGCGCCTGATCGCCTTCTCGTCGGTCGGCCACATGGGCTTCGTGATGCTCGGCATCGCCACCCTCACCCCGATCGGCATCAACGCCGCCGTGTTCGGCATGGTGGCCCACGGGATCATCACCGGGATGCTGTTCTTCCTGGCCGGCTCCATGCACGAGCGCTACCACACCCGCGACATCGTCGAGCTGGGCGGCGGCATGGCGACCCTCATGCCCCGCCTGGCCGGGGTGTTCACGATCACCTGCATCGCCTCCCTCGGCCTGCCCGGGCTGGCCGGCTTCTGGGGTGAGATCCTGGCCCTGCTGGCCGCCTGGAACCCGGCCCCCGGCCTCTCGGTGCCGCTGTTCCGGACCTTGGCCGCGGTCGGTCTGCTGGGGACGCTGCTGACCGCCGGGTACTTCCTGTGGCTGATCCAGCGGGTCAACCTCGGCCGGGTCCCCGATCGCTGGGGCGGCAGGGCGCTGGGCGACCTGGCCCCGATCGAGGTCGCCGCCTGGTCGCCGCTGATCGTGCTGATGGTGGCCATCGGCTTCGTGCCCGGGCTGGTGCTGTGGCTGACCAACCCGTCCGTCACCGGCTGGTTCACCGAGCTGTTCGCATGAGGAGACGCTGACCGTGCCGATCGACTTCCACGCCATCCTCCCCGAGCTGGTCCTCGCCGGCACCGCGCTGCTGGTGCTGCTGGTCGACCTGTTCGTGGAGCGGGCCAAGGTGGTCGCCAACTACCTGTCGCTGGCCGGCACGGTGGCCGCCGGGGTCGCCCTCGCCTCCCTTGTCGGAGGGGGCACCCGCAGCACCTTCGGCGGCTCGTTCGTGGTCGACAACTACGCCCTGCTGTTCAAGGGGCTGTTCCTGGGCTCGCTGCTGCTGGTGCTGCTGATGAGCCAGCGCTACGTCAACGCCGGCACCGCCTACCAGGGCGAGTTCTACTTCCTGGTCCTGTCCAGCTTCGTCGGCATGCTGCTGATGCCGTCCTCGCGAGATCTCCTGATGCTGTTCCTCTCCCTGGAGATCGTCTCGGCCACCGGCTTCATCGCCGCCGGCTTCCGCAAGGGCGACCCCCGCGGCAACGAGGGCGCGCTCAAGTTCCTGCTCATCGGCGTGCTCTCCACCGCCGTGATGCTGTTCGGGATGAGCCTGGTGTACGGCTTCACCGGGTCGCTGCAGCTGGGGCCCATCGCCGAGCGGCTGGCCGAGCTCGGCGACGAGCCGGCCGCTGTGATGAGCGTGTTCCTGGTCGTCACCGGCTTCGCCTTCAAGGTGTCGGCCGCGCCGTTCCACTTCTGGGCGCCAGACACCTATGAAGGCTCCCCGGTCCCGGTGGCCGCCTACCTGTCGGTCGCCTCCAAGGCCGCCGGGTTCGCCGGCCTGCTCCAGGTGACCTTCGTCGCCTTCCCGTCCTACGCGCGCTACTGGGCGCCGGCGTTCGCGGTCCTGGCCGCCTTCACCATGCTGCTCGGCAACGTGATCGCCCTGGCCCAGACCAACATCGTCCGCCTGCTCGCCTACTCCTCGGTCGCCCAGGCCGGCTACATGCTGGTCCCGTTCGCGGTCGGCTCCTCCGCCAGCCCGGCGGTCCGCGAGGAGGCCTTCCAGGCCGTGCTCGTCTACCTGCTGATCTACGCCTTCACCAACCTGGGCGCGTTCGCCGTCGTCACCCTGGTCAGCCAGCGCCAGCCGTCCAACCTGATCGCCGACTACGCCGGCCTGGCCCGCCGCTCCCCGGCCCTCGGCGTGGCCATGACCTTGTTCCTGTTCTCGCTGGCCGGCGTCCCCCCGGCCGCCGGCTGGTACGCCAAGTTCGTGATCTTCAAGTCGGCCATCAACGGCGACACCCTCACCCTCCAGCTGCTGGTCGTGTTCATGGCCGTGATGACCGTTGTCGCCCTGTTCTACTACGCCGGCATCGCCCGCAGCCTCTGGCTCGGCACCCCACCCGAGGGCGCCCCCGAGCCGGCCCCCCAGCGCGTCTCCCCGACCCTTGGCACCGCCATCGCCCTCTCCACCGCCGGTGTCCTGGTCCTCGGCGTCCTCCCCAACCTCCTGGTCCAGTACGCCCCCCTCTCCACCCTGGTCGCCGGCCCCTGAAGCTCGACTCAGTGGCAGAACCCGGTGCCCGAGTCGGTGAAGCTGTGCCCGGCGATGGGAAGGAACCGCCAGTCGTAGCTGGTGGGACGCAGGGTCAGCTTGAGCACCCCGAACGAGCTGTTCTGGAGCAGGTGGCTGTAGGAATGCCGCGTCTGCGGTATGGCGGTGAAGAACACCCCGCCGGTGCCGACCACGAACTGCCGCAGGCCCCGCACCGTCTCGCCGGTGGCGGCGTTGTTCTGCTTGGCGAATCGCTCGTAGTCGTGTGAGTGCCCGCTCAGCACCACGTCGGCCCTGGCGTCGTACAGGGCCTGCCAGAGACCCCCCATGAAGGTGCCGTCGCCGCCATGGCCGCTGGAGTAGCGCGGGTGGTGCCAGTAGGCCAGCGTGCAGCGGTTGGGATGCGCCGCCAGGTCCTGCCGCAGCCATCGCTCCTGCGTCGACCCCGCGGCGCAGCCGCCGGGCCGCCAGCCGGCACCGGTGGCGCAGTTGGAGTTGAGCGCGATGAGATGCCAGCTCCCGACGTCGTAGCTGTAGTAGCCCAGGGACGGGTTCCCGGCGATGCCGCCGAAGTAGCCGTAGTAGCCGCTGGCATTGGCCACGGCGTACTCGTGGTTGCCGGGGATCGGTCTCGTCAGGCTCTTGAAGCGGCCCCAGGTCGGGTCGTACGAGCGGTTGAGCTGGTCGAGCGTGGCCAGGCTGTACTGGAGGTCGCCGAGCGCCAGCACGGCCGCGCCCGACTGGGCCAGGACGAGGTCGGAGGTGGCGCGCTGGCGGCAGGCGGTCGCCGTCCCAGCCCCGTTGTTGTAGGAGGGATCGCTGGTCGAGCAGGCGATGTCGCCGGCGGCGACGATCACCGGGTCACCCGACGGCACACCCGTGGTGTAGGTGAGCTCCAGCTCCGGGGGCTGCGAGGTCTCGCGGGACCTGAAGGACGTCTGGGTGGTGCTCGCCTGGGTCAGGATCACGCTGTAGACCCCGTTGCCGGACACGTAGCTCGAGATGTCCCACTCCACCGGCCCCGTCGCCACCCCCGGGCTGTTGTCGGTGCGCAGGCCGTAGACCGGGGCGTTCGACCACTTCACGCCCGACTCGGACCAGTTGTTGTGGCTGCCTGGCTTGGCGCTGACCACCGCTCCCGACGAGCTCGTCGCCGTCATGTGCAGCATGGCCGCGCTCAGGCTGGCGTCGGCGGGCACGCCGGACACGACGAACTTCAGGTAGATGCGCTTGGTGACACCGCTGCCGTAGTCGGCCTGCAGGGTCGTGCTGGTCCCGAAGTTCGTGCTCGGCGTCGCTTGCTGGACGTGCGCATCGGCGTACGCTCTCACGGTCAGCACCTGGGTCACGGCGGCCACGGCCGGAGCCGCCGCCAGGGGTATGGCCACCGCCGAGCCGAGCGGGGCGACGACCGTGGCGATGGCGACCGTCGCCACGGCAAGGCTGGTCCGGGAGCTCGGCCGACACCGGAAACGAGACAATGGCGACATGGGCGCTACTCCTTGTTCATTCCACCATTCTCGCCGAAGGGCCAAGCAAAGCAAGCTCGGACCTCCCATGAGGCTGCTCACCCCGGCCGGGCTCGTCGTGCTCGCGATGGTCGCGAGCGGGTGCAACCGCTCGACCGAGCCCGCCCCCGGCGCCACCTCGTCGGCCGGGACCGCACCGTCGACGGCGTCGCCGACCCGGACCTCCGCGGACCCCGCCGTGGCCAACTGGCCGGCGTTCACCAGCATCCTCGGCGGCTACCGGCTGCGCTACCCGCCCGGCTGGCGGGTCAAGGAGGGCACCGGCAGCGGCGGGCCCGTGCTGTCGCTGCTCCCGCCGGAGGGTGCCGGTATCAGCGTCCTGGTCACCTCGACCACGCCCCCTGAGGCGGGCGCCGCGACGCTGCCCAACACCCGCTGCCGGCCGGTGCGGGTCGGCGGGCTGGAGGGCACCCGCTGCCAGGACAGCGTCGCGATGGTGGTCAGCACCGCCCTGAAGGGCCGGGAGCGATGGTATGTCCTGCTCACCTCGCTGCAGCGACCGGCCGTCCCGGCCGGCGCGTACGACCGGGTGCTGGCAAGCTTCCGGCTCAGCTGAGACGCGGAGACCGCCGATCTGACGGCCCCAGGCCTGTTATGCTTTGCGAGCCGATCGTCTGGTATGGGGGGGTCTTATGCGGTGGATGCTGCTGGCGACCGCGCTCGCCGCCCTCGCCACATCGCTCCTGGCGCCGCCGGCGACCGCGCAGACCAACGACGTCTACCGCGATGGCTGGTCGTTCAAGAGCTGGTATCACCTGGGAAACCCCCACAGGGGCGAGGTCTCCGCCGAGTCCTGGGTCGACCTCGACTGGCCGTGCGGCACCCCGCGTGACATCGGCATGAACTGCGACATCCAGCGTCTGCGCGGGCATGGCCTGGTGAAGAAGGAGTCCAAGGTCGCCCGGGTCGAGATCGGCCTGGTGCGCCTCGGCCGCTACCCGGCCGGCACCCTGGTCCAGAACGAGCGCAACAAGAACTCGGGCAGCCTGCCGCAGATCGAGCAGACAACCGCCTGGTACCCGGTCGCCGAGGATTGCGTCGTCGCCTTCCGGGCGTGGACCCGGACCAGCTTCGCGGTCCGCTGGACTGACGGCCGCCTCAGCAAGTTGAGCCTGCTGGGGGACCCGACCACCATGGAGATTTGTCGGCAAGGGGACCTGACGGTTGCCGAGCGTCAGCGGCGACGGGCTAGGCTCGGCTGACGGCGCTCGGCTGACGGCGCTCGGCTGACGGCGCTCGGCTGACGGCGCTCGGCTGACGGCGCTCGGCTGACGGCGCTCGGCTGACGGCGCTCGGCTGACGGCGCTGCCGGTCAGCGCGCGGAGCCGTCCGTAGACAGGCCGCCCTTCCAGTTCTTTCCCGCTGCGGGCCTCTGCCCAAGACGCCCGATTGGCTACGCCTCTACGCCCGATTTACCCTCGAACTGCGTAGTCAGCCTACTGCGCGCAAACCTTTCCTATCGCGTGGATGTCCCATATGTTTCTTCGTACCTGAAACCGTAGGCTGGGGGGGGCGTTTGCCAAGGGCCCACGCCATCCCCAGACCGGTCACGCTGGGTGTGGTACTTGCGTGCCTGCTCTGCCTGCTGGCGCTTTCCGTGCCGTCGCGGACGGCCGCACAGGAATCCGGCCAGCGGGCGGTAGTCGCCGGCGGGGCCGCGACCGCCGCCGAGGCGGCCGCCGTTCCCACCGGGATCACCCCGCTGATCGGGGACTTCGACGGCGACCACCGGTCCGACGTCTTCATGTACGGGCCGGGCGGCCTGCCCGACCACGTCTGGCTCGGGCGGCCAGACCGGGCCTTCCGCGGGGCGTCGGCCACCGTCGGCCGCAGCTACCTCCCCTTGGTCGGTGACTTCAACGGCAACGGCCGGGCCGACATCTTCTGGTACGGGCCGGGCGCTGACCCCGACGTGCTCTGGTACGGCATGACCGACGGCACGTTCTCGGGCTGGCCGGTGACCGTGAACGGCAGCTACCAGCCGCTGCTCGGCGACTTCAACGGCGACGGGCAGAACGACATCTTCTGGTACGGGCCGGGCGCCGCAAACGACGCGATCTGGTACGGGCGGTCCTCCGGCGGCTTCACCGGCCGGGCGGTGACCGTGAGCGGGGCCTACCAGCCGCTGGTGGCCGACTTCAACGGCGACGGCCGCCGCGACATCCTCTGGTATGGGCCCGGGGCCGGCTACGACGTGCTCTGGCTGGGGCTCGCCAGCGGTGGGTTCTCCAGCCGGGCCATCACCGTCGGCCGGACCTACCAGCCGCTGCTGGGTGACTGGAACGGCGACGGCCGCCGCGACATCCTCTGGTATGGGCCCGGCGCCGACCCCGACGTCCTGTGGTTCGGGCACTCCAACGGGACCTTCACCGGTAAGGCAGTCGACGTCGCCGGCGCCTACCAGCCCTTCACCGCCGACTTCGACGCCGACGGCAAGCGCGACATCTTCTGGTACGGGCCGGGCGGGAGCTACGACGTGGTCTGGTACGGACGGTCCGACGGTAGCTTCGGGGCCGTCGCTGCCACCGTAGCCGGCACCTATCAGCCGTACGTCGGCGACTACGGTGGCGGCGGCCCCCAAGACGTCTTCTGGTACGCCCCAGGCGGCCCAGACGACATCCTCTGGTTCGGCCACAGCGACCGGCAGTTCACCTCCCGAGCGACCACTCTGGACATCGGCTACACCCGGGCGGTGCCGCTACGTCCCGAGTCGCTCGCCAACGGGTACGACCCCTACGGGTTCGTCGCCCATGCCTTCGGCTCGGTCGACAGACGCTTGTACACCAACTCCCTGGAGGCATTCCAGCGGAACTACGCGCGGGGCTTCCGCGTGTTCGAGGTCGACCTGGTCCGCCTGGCCGACGGGACCGCGCTGCTGGCCCACGACGGCCTCGAGGCCAACTACGGCCTGAGCAAGCCCTTCAAGGAGTCCACCTGGGCCGACCTGGCCGGCCACAGGTACCTGGGGATCTATACCATCCTGCGAGCCCAGGAGCTGGCCGGGGTGCTGCGCGACCATCCCGACATGTACGTGATCCTCGACTCCAAGTACAGCCGGCTCGACATCTACCGGAGCATGCTGCAATACGCGCCCGAGCGCGGCCTGCGCGAGCGCATCTTCCCCCACGTCGAGGACAGCGCCGAGCTGGCCGAGTTCCGAACCGCCTACCCGCTGCAGAACTACGTGCTGGCCCTGTACCACACTCAGGCCCAGAACCGCTACGACGATCCCATCGCCGGCGACTTCACCGCCCGCTATCGCGCGCCGGCGGTGATCATGTGGTGGCGGGACCGCGACCTCTCGCTCAGCCTTGCCGCCAACGGCCGCGAGAGCCGCCGCTACCGCCCGTCGTTCGCCAGCGCGCTCAAGGGCGTCGGCGCCAACGTCTACGTCCACAGCCTGGGCGACGCCGGCGAGGTCCAGCGCTTCTGGGACCTGGGCATCGGCGTCTACTCCGACGAGCCGTTCCCGCCGCTCGAGGTTGGAGCGCTGCAGGAGCAGCCGCTGATCATGCCCGACTTCCCGGAGGGTGTCATCCCCGCGTAGCCGCGGCGGGCTGGCGGCGGGCGCTGCGCCAGGCGTCGCGGAGCTTGACCCTGGCCCCGGTGCGCAGGATGGCGCCCTCGTAGAGGCGGGCGGCCAGCAGCACCACGGCCACGATCGAGGCCAGCATGATCCCGAGGGAGAGGGCCACCTCCCACATGGTCGTGTCCCCGCCGGCGATCCGAAGGGGCATGACCAGCGGGGCGACCGGCGGTAGGAACGACGACACCTTGCTCAGGGTCGTGTCCCCTCCGCCGACCGAGCTGGAGAAGGCGATGAAGAACGACGCGATCATCAGCAGGTTCAGCGGGGTGGCGGTGTTCTGCAGCTCCTCCTGCCGGGACACGATCGCCCCGGCCACCGCGAACAGGCTCGAGTAGAAGGCGTAGCCGAGCAGGAACCAGAGCAGCACCGAGCCGATCGTCCCGGCGGCGTCCGGGGGCAGGCTGATGGTGTTGCTGGCCGTGGCGACGGCCAGCCCGACCACCCCGACCACGGCCAGCTGCAGCAGGCCGACCAGGCCGATGCCGATGATCTTGCCGGCCAGCAGCTGGACCGGCCGGACGGCGGCCAGCAGCACCTCGACCACCCTGGTCGACTTCTCCTCGACCACACCCATGGCGACCGCGAAGCAGTAGCCGATGAGCTGGCCGTACAGCAGGAACACGGCGACCGTTGCGATCGTCCGCTTGGACCGGGCGTTCTCGTCGACCGGCTCGAGGCTGCGGACGGGCAGCGGCGGGGGAGCGAGGGCCGACTGGATCTCCCTCTGGCCGACCCCGGCTCCCCGCAGGGTCTCCTGGGCCCTGACGATCCGGGAGGCCGACTGCACCAGGACGTTGAGCTGCTCGTCGGCCTCTGCCTCGGCAACCAGCTCGCGCCCGTCGATCACCGCCAGGTCGAGCGTGCCGTCGCGGACGGCCGCCTCGGCCTCCGGCGCCGTCGCCGGCCGCTGCAACCGGATCTGGACGCCGACGGCCTGCCCCTGGGCGGCCAGGGCGTCGCCGAGCGGCGCCGAGGCCTGGCCGACAAGGCCGACGTCGAACTCCTTCGGGTCGTCGGAGCCGAGCAGCCGCGGCACGAAGATGATGGCGAACAGGATGGCCAGCGTGACCAGGGTCGAGATGAGGAAGGAGCGGTCGCGCCGGGTGCGCTCGACCAGCTCGCGCCGCGCGATCAGCTTGATCCCGTGGAAGGTGCCGGTCCCCTTCATTGCTGCACCGCCTGGCGGAAGAGCTGGGCCAGCGTCGGCTGGACCGCGCTGAAATGGATGACGCGCCCGGCGGCCCGCGCCGCGTCGAGCACCCGCTGCTCGTCGCCCTCGACGGCCAACACCACCCGGCCGTTGGCCTTCTCGATCACGGTGGCTCCGTCCAGGCTGCTGGCCCAGTCGGTGGCCGCGTCGACCACCTCCACCTGGTAGCGGCGCTCACCCCCGGAACTCCGTAGCTCGTCGACCCGGCCGGCGGCGACCAGACGGCCGCGGTTGATGATGGCCACCGCCTCGCAGAGCCGCTCCACCAGCTCGAGCTGGTGGCTGGAGAAGATCACCGGCACGCCCTCGGCCGCCTGCTCGGCCAGGACCGTGGCGAGCGTGTCGACGCCGACCGGGTCCAGTCCCGCGAACGGCTCGTCGAGCACCAGGAGCTCTGGTTGATGCACCAGCGCCGCAGCGAGCTGCACCCGCTGCTGGTTGCCGAGCGACAGCGCCTCGACCCGGTCGCTGGCCCGTTCTGCCACACCGAGGCGCTCGATCCAGTAGCCGGCCGCGTCGCGCGCCGCCGTGACCGAGAGTCCGTGCAGCCGGGCGAGGTATTCGAGCTGGTCACGCACCCTCATCCTCGGATAGAGCCCACGTTCTTCGGGCATATATCCGGTTCGCTGTCGCGTCTTGTCGTCGATGGGTCGGCCCTGCCAGAGGACTTCACCGGCGTCGGGCTCGAGCACGCCGAGGATGATCCGCATGGCGGTGGTCTTGCCGGCGCCGTTCGGCCCGACGAACCCGAACATCTGCCCTTCGCGAACGGTGAACGACAGGTCGTACAGGGCGACCACCTCGCCGTAGCGGCGGGTCAGCCCCTGCAGCTCGAGCACCTGGTCCGCCTTCCTGTTCCTGCCCGTCCCCCTCCTCCCCGGCACCATACCAGCGGCCAGTGGCGGCACCGTCGGCCGCCAGGACGAGATGCTCTGGGGGACACCGGCCGCGCCGCCGAGCGGCTGTCCAAGTCCTTCGCGGCCGCCTGCGGGGACGCCAGCGGTTCCTTACACGGCCTTGAATCCGCCGACGTAAGCTTGAGGGGAAGTCCCGGCGAGCACCCGTCGCCGGGCCCTTGCTGGCACAGGAGCCAAAGACAGATGACCGGTAGGAACTACTTCAAGACCACCCTGCTGCTGGCCGGGCTGAGCGGGCTGCTGCTCGCCATCGGCTCGGTCCTTGGGGGCAACTGGATCACGATCATGCTGGTCGTGGCCATTGGCATCAACGGCATCGCCTATTTCTTCTCCGACAAGATCGCCATCCGGGCCGCCAGGGCGGTGCCGGTCACCGAGGCCCAGTTCCCGGAGCTGTACCAGATCGTCAAGGGTCTGGCCGACCGGGCCGGCATCCCCATGCCGCGGCTGTACGTCTCGCCCAGCCCGCAGCCCAACGCGTTCGCGACCGGGCGCAACCCCAACAACGCCGCGGTGGCGGTGACCCAGGGCATCCTGCCGATCCTCGACCGCCGCGAGCTGGAGGGCGTGCTCGCCCACGAGCTGTCGCACGTCCAGAACCGCGACATCCTGATCTCGTCGGTGGCCGCCACCATCGGCGCGGTGATCACCTGGATCGCCTACCTCGCCTACTTCATCCCCATCGGCGGGGACGACGACGAGGGGGGCAACCCGCTGGCCGGGCTGCTGATGGTGATCCTGGCCCCGATCGCGGCCATGCTGATCCAGATGGCCATCTCGCGCAGCCGCGAGTTCGGCGCCGACTCCACCGGCGCCCGACTCACCGAGGACCCAAGGGCGCTGGCCAGCGCCCTGCGCAAGATCGAGGCCTACTCGCGCGGCACCCCGCCCGCGACCACCAACCCGTCGACCGCCCACCTGTTCATCTCCAACCCGTTCAGGGGCGGCGCCGGCGTGGCCAACCTCTTCTCGACCCACCCCAGCACCGCCGAGCGGGTCCAGCGGCTCGAGAACATGGCCTTCCGTCAGGGCTGAGCCCGGCGGCGACGAACCAGCCAGATGGCCGCCCCGGCGCCGAGCACGGCCGTGCCGGCCAGCACCGAGGCCGCGGGCAGGCTGGCCGCGAGCACCAGGCAGCCGGCCAGTCCGAGGCCGGCCAGCCAGCGCGGCCGGCCCCGCTCGGCCCGGCCGAGCGTCCAGGCGGCGGCGTTGGCGATGGCGTAGTAGACCAGCACGAGGGTGGAGCTGAAGCCGATCGCGCCTCGCAGGTCGACCGCCACGACCGCCACCCCGACGAGCGCGGCCGCGGCCAGCTCGGCCCGGTGCGGCACCTTGTAGCGGGGATGGACGGCGGCCAGGGCCACGGGCAGGTCGTGGTTGGCGGCCATCGCGAACCCGGTCCGGCTCAGCCCGGCCTGGAGCGACAGCAGCACCCCCAGCGACGCCACCGCGGCGCCGCCCCTGACCACCGGCTCGAGGAAGTCGAGGCGACCGGCGGCCACCGCCTCGGCCAGCGGCGCTGCCGAGGCGGCCAGGACCACCGGGCCGACGGCGAGCAGGGCGGCGGCGCAGACCACCGCATAGATGATCAGCACGATCCCCAGGGCCAGGGGAATGGCTCGCGGGATGGTCCGGGCCGGGTCGGCGACCTCCTCCCCGAGGGTCGCCACCCGGGCGTAGCCGGCAAAGGCAAAGAACAGCAGCCCGGCCGCCTGCAGGACCGCGTAGGCTCCCGGGCCGGGGATCGACCACTCCAGGTTCGCCGGATCGGCCTGGCCACCCAACAGCATCCCGGCCACCGCCACGACCAGCACCGCCAGGACCACGGCGACGATCACCCTGGTGGCGGCGGCCGTCTTGGCCACGCCCAGCGAGTTGGCCACGGTGACCGCGGCCAGCCCGGCCAGGGCCACCGGTCGGGCCAGCCCCGGGGCGACGTAGCTGCCGAAGGTCAAGGCCATCGCCGCGCAGCTGGCCAGCTTCCCGGCAAGGAACGCCCAGCCGGCCAGGAATCCCCAGAACCGCCCGAGGCGCCGCCGCCCGTAGACATAGGCCCCACCGGACTCCGGGTACCGGGCGGCCAGCGCCGCCGACGAGGTCGCGTTCCCGTAGGCGACCAGCCCGGCCAGCAGCAGGCCGACCAGCAGCCAGCTCCCGGCGGCCCTCGTCGCCGGCCCGACTGCCGCGAACACGCCCGCCCCGAGCATCGACCCCAACCCGATCACCACCGCGTCGGACGTGCCGAGGCGGCGGTCGAGCCGATCGGGAGTGGGTTCAGGGCCCATTGGCGAGTCCGAGGGTATCCCCGCGCCGGATCAGCCGGGATCCACCTCGGCCAGGCGGCGGGTCAGGTAGGCGCGCTCGACCGGGTTGTCGGCCAGGTCGAGGGCCCGCCGGTAGGCGGCGGCCGCCTCGGGGGCGCGACCCATGCGCCGGAGCAGGTCGGCCCGCCCGGCGTGCAGGAGATGGTAGCCGGACAGCTCCCCCGAGGCGGCCAGCTCATCCATCAGGGCAAGGCCGGCGTCCGGCCCTTCCACCATGGCCACCGCCACCGCCCGGTTGAGGGCGACCACCGGAGACCCCGCCACCCGCATGAGCTGGTCGTAGAGGACGATGATGCGCCGCCAGTCGGTGACGGCGGCCGTCGGGGCCACCGCGTGCAGGGCGGCGACACAGGCCTGGAGCCGGTAGGGCCCGGGCGGGCCGCGGCGGATCGCCCGGTCCAGCAGCTCG
>Ga0210378_10000370_pt1 | contig 22707 bp, 26 predicted proteins | sample PLM1_60_b1redo_FD_155465 | JGI IMG/M metagenome (GOLD analysis project Ga0210378, IMG submission 155465) | Groundwater sediment microbial communities from an aquifer in East River, Colorado, USA - PLM1_60_b1 redo | ecosystem: Environmental > Terrestrial > Soil > Riparian zone | place: USA: East...
TCCGATCTCTGCCGTCCGTCCCCTCCTGCCGCCGCGCGGCCGCATGGTCCGTTCCTGCAGGCCGGCGCAGTGAACCACACGCGCAGGACCGGTTCAATCCTCCCGCGGCGGCTTGCCGGGTCCCGCCGTGCGGTGGCAGCATCGCCGCTGCGCTCGAGCACCGACGAGGCCGGGGAGAACGTGGCGGACAGCAAGCGGGTCGTCGTGCTGGCGTCCGGCAACGGCTCCAACCTCCAGGCGCTGCTCGATGCCGCCGCAGTGCCCGGGGCGGGCATGGCCGTGGTGCTGGTCGCCAGCGACCGTCCCGACGCCTACGCGCTGGAGCGGGGCCGGCTGGCCGGGGTCGACACCGCCGTGGTCCGCCCGGCCGACCATCCCGACCGGGCCGCCTTCGACCGCGCCCTCCGCGACCTGGTGCGGGACGCCATGCCGGACGCGGTCTGTCTCGCCGGCTTCATGCGGGTCCTCGGCCCCGACTTCGTCCGCGCCTTCCCCGACCGGATCGTCAACACCCACCCGAGCCTGCTGCCCGCGTTCCGGGGCGCGCACGCCGTCCGCGACGCGCTGGCCTACGGGGTCCGGGTGAGCGGCTGCACCGTCCACCTGGTCGACGAGGAGGTCGACCACGGCCCGGTGCTGTTCCAGGCCGCCGTGCCGGTCGAGGACGGCGACGACGAGGCCAGCCTGCACGAGCGCATCAAGCGCGAGGAGCACCGGCTGCTGCCGGTCGCGGTCGGCCTGGTCGCCTCGGGCCGGGTGCGCACCGACGGCCGGAGGGTGTGGCTCACCGAGGAGGTGCCAGGTTGAGCGGGCGGCTCCCCATCCGGCGCGCCCTGGTCTCGGTCTTCGACAAGCAGGGCCTCGACCGGCTGGCCGCCGCGCTGCGCGCCGCCGGGATCGAGGTGGTCTCGACCGGCGCCACCGCCGCCGCCCTCGAAGGCCACGGCCTTCGCGTCACCCGGGTCGAGGCGCTCACCGGCTTCCCGGAGATGCTCGGCGGCCGGGTCAAGACCCTGCACCCGCGGGTCCACGCCGGCCTGCTGGCCGACCGCGGCCGGCCCGAGCAGCTCGCCGAGCTGGAAGCGGCGGGGATCGCCCCGTTCGACCTGGTGGTGGTCAACCTCTACCCGTTCGAGGAGACGGTCGCCGCGGAGGACGTCGACGACGCGCTGGCGGTCGAGCGCATCGACGTGGGCGGCCCGGCGATGGTGCGGGCCGCGGCCAAGAACCACGCCTCGGTGGCGGTGGTGTGCGACCCCGGCGACTACCCGCTGGTCGAGGCGGCCGTCGCCGCCGGGGGGACCACCCTGGCCGAGCGGCGGGCGCTTGCCGCCAAGGCGTTCGCCCGCACCGCCGCCTACGACGCCGCGGTGGCGGCCTGGGCCGCCGGGTCATCAGACGCCGAAGCGGGGCGCTTCCCGGCGGTGCTCGTCCTTGGCGGCCGGCTGCTACAGGCCCTCCGTTACGGCGAGAACCCCCACCAGGCGGCCGCGTTCTACGCGGTCGACGGGCCGGACGGGCCGTGGGGGCTCGGGTCGGCCGTGCAGCTCGCCGGCAAGGAGCTGTCCTACAACAACCTGCTGGACGCCGACGCCGCCTTCGGCCTGGTCGCCGAGCACCCGGACCGGCCGTTCGCCGCCATCGTCAAGCACACCAACCCCTGCGGGGCGGCCTTCGGGGCGACGCTGCAGGAGGCCTACGCCGGCGCCATCGACGGCGACCCGGTGAGCGCCTTCGGCGGGGTCGTCGGGCTGTCGCGGCCGCTCGACGCGGCCACCGCCGCCGGCATCGCCGGGGTGTTCACCGAGGTCGTCGTCGCTCCCGCCTTCGAGGCGGAGGCGCTGGAGGCGCTCGCCGGCAAGCCGTCGCTGCGGCTGCTCCAGGTCGACCTGGCGCGGCCGTCCCGGGGGCTCGGGGTCCGCTCGGTCGCCGGCGGGCTGCTGGTCCAGGAGCCCGACGCCGTCGCCGACGACCCGGCCGGATGGGCGCTGCAGGCCGGCGACCCGCCGGCGCCCGGCCTGCTCGCCGACCTCGTCCTTGCCTGGTCGGTGGCCAGGCATGTGAAGTCCAACGCGATCGTCCTCGCCAGGGGTGGCCGCGTGGTCGGGGTCGGCGCCGGGCAGCAGAGCCGGGTTGACGCGGTCAGGTTGGCGGTGGCCAAGGCGGGGGGGCGGGCGGCCGGCGCGGCCGCCGGCAGCGATGCCTTCTTCCCGTTCGCCGACGGGGTGGAGGAGTTGGGGGCCGCTGGGGTCGTGGCGGTGGCGCAGCCGGGGGGGAGCGTCCGCGACGCCGAGGTGACCGCGGCGGCCGCTGCGGCCGGGATGGTCATGTACCACACCGGGCGGCGGCACTTCCGGCACTGAACCCCCCGGGTGCTTCGCCCCGGGGTGAGGGCCGCCGGGGCCGCCACCTCCCTCGCACGTGAACCCGTCGGCCGGTCGGCGGCGGTTGGGCGCGGTGGCATCGCCGGGAGATAGCCTGGGCCGGCGGGCGACGGGTCCAGGCGAGTGGAGGGCCGATGGCGGCGAGGGTGCTGGACGGGAAGGCGGTGGCGGCGGCGATCCGGGCCGAGCTGGCCGAGGAGGTCGAGCGGCTGGCGGGGGTGGGGTGGCGGCCGACGCTGGCGGCGGTGCTGGTCGGCGACGACGAGGCCTCCCGCATCTACGTCGGCGCCAAGCAGCGGGCCGCGGCCGCCACCGGCATCGAGTCCCGCCGGATGGAGCTGCCGGCGGACGCCGCCCAGAAGGACGTGCTGGCGGCGGTCGCCGAGCTCAACGCCGACGCCGCCGTCCACGGCATCCTGGTGCAGCTCCCGCTGCCGGCCGGGCTGGACCCGGTCGAGGTCCAGGACGCCATCGACCCGGCCAAGGACGTCGACGGCCTGCACCCCTGGAACGAGGGGCGGCTGCTGCGGGGCGACCCCCGGTTCGCGCCCTGCACCGCCGTCGGGATCGTGGAGCTGCTGCGCCGCGAGCGGGTGCCGGTGGAGGGCAGCCACGCGGTCATCGTCGGCCGCGGCCTGCTGGTCGGCCGGCCCCTCGCCGTGCTGCTGTCGGCCAAGGCGTCCGGCGCCAACGCCACCGTGACCCTCTGCCACACCGGCACCAGGGGGCTGCCCGGCTTCACCCGTCAGGCCGACGTCCTGGTGGCCGCCGCCGGCCGGCCGGCGATGATCACCCCCGACATGGTCAAGCCGGGCGCGGCCGTGGTCGACGTCGGCAACCACCGGGTCGAGGGCCGGATCGTCGGCGACGTCGCGCCGGAGGTGGCCGCGGTGGCCGGTGCCCTCACCCCGGTCCCCGGCGGGGTCGGGCCGATGACCGTGGCGATGCTGCTCGCCAACGCCGTCACGGCCGCCCGCGAGCAGGCCGCGGGCCAGGCTCCGCCGAGATGACCCCGTGAACCTCGCCCGCCTGCTGGAGGACGGCCGCTTCGTGGTCACCGGCGAGCTGGTGCCGCCCCGCTCGGCGGACCCGGAGGAGGTCCGCCGGGCGGCCCGCCGGCTCCGCGGGCTGGTCGACGCCGTCAACGTGACCGACAACGCCACCGCCCGGGTCGGCATGGCCCCCACCGCCGCCGCCGTCCTGGCCGCCGGCGAGGGCCTCGAGCCGGTGCTGCAGCTCACCTGCCGCGACCGCAACCGCCTGGCGCTCACCGCCGACCTGCTCGGCGCCCACGCCCTCGGCATCCGGGCCGTGCTCTGCCTGTCCGGCGACCCGGTCGAGGTGGGGGCCAGCGGCGCCAAGCCGGTCTTCGACCTGGACGCGGTCGGGCTGGCGCGGCTCGCCACCGAGCTGGGGGACGGCAGAGGACCCGATGGGACGGTGATCGCGCCGCCGGCGCGGTTCCTGGTCGGGGTGGCCGAGGCGCCGGGGTCGGACCCGTCGGACGGCGCCCGCCTGGCCGCCAAGGTCGCCGCCGGCGCCAGCTTCGTGCAGACCCAGCCGGTCTACGACGTCGCCGGGTTCGCGGCCTGGCTGGAGCGGCTGGCCGCCCGCGGGCTGCCAGACCGGGTCGCGGTCCTCGCCGGCGTGCTGCCGCCCGGCTCGGCCGCCCAGCTCGCGCGCCTTGCCACCCTGCCCGGCTGGGCGGTGCCCGAGACGACGCTGGCCCGAATGCGGGCGGCCGGGGACCAGTGGGCCGAGGGCATCGCCCTGGCGGCCGAGGTCGTCGAGCGGGTCCGCACCCTGCCAGGCGTCCGCGGCGTCCACCTCATGGGACTCGGCCCAGCTTCCGGCGTGCCCGAGGTCATCCACGCCGCGGGCCTGCTCCCGCGCCCGGGCCCGGCCTGACCAGGCTCACCTCCGGCCACCTGGGACGCGACCCCGCTCGCACCGCCGCGGCTCAGGCGGGACGGCGGTCGCCCGTGCCGCCGGACGGCCTGCCGGGCGTCGCGGCGGCGGCGAGCGCGGCGACCGCGGGGACGGCCAGGACGACCAGCCCGGTCATCACCCACGGCGGCGACGCCGGCCGCCATAGCGGCCCGAACAGGCGGGCGGCCTGCTGCGCGAGGAGCACCGAGACCGCGGCCGCCACGCCGAGCAGCGCCCCGAGCTCGGTCAGCAGCCAGGCGGAGGCGGCGGCGAGCAGCCGCCGGGTCGCGGGCGCGGCGCCGATCGCGTCGAGGACGGCGAGGTCGTCGCGTGCCTCGGCGCGGCCGAGCGCGTTGACGGCCAGCACCACCGCCAGGGTCATCGCCGTGAAGACCACCAGCAGCACCCGCAGCGCCGGCGGGAACGGCGGCGTCCGGACCCCCTGGGGCGGCACCACCAGCCACCCGGTCTCGGCGGTCATCGGCTCGGCGGCCAGGCTGCCGAAGACCACCAGCACCGCGAGCCCGGCCGCGATGGCCGCGACCGCCGGGGCGCTCCGGCCCTGGTGCCTGGCCGCGTCCCTGGCGGCGAGCCGCAGGACCGCGGGCCGCTGGGGGGCGACGCGCCCCGCCAGCCCGACCATCGCGGGCGTGAGCAGCGTCGCACCCGCCAGCGTCCAGACCAGGGGCGAGGGAATGCTCTGGAAGCTCCCCAGCAACAGCAGCTCGACCTGGATGGGGGGCCGCGCGCCGCGGCTGTCGACGGATGCGGCCAGCACCTGCAGGCCCAGGCCGAACAGGGCCAGGGCCACCCCGGCCACCGCCAGCCAGGGCCTGAGGGGTCGCGACGGGCGTCGCCCGGCCAGCGCCGCCACCACCGGCACCTTGGCCGCCGCGAGCGCCGGCCGGAGCGAGGCGAGCAGCGCCACCGTCACGGTGAACGCCGCCACCCAGCGGAGGTCACGGCCGACCACCGAGAACCGCGGGACGATGCTCGCACCCTGCTGGTCGAGGACCGGGTTGAGCCAGGTCCGCATGACCGGGAAGGCCGCCCAGGTGACGGCCAGGCCCAGCGGGATACCGGCCAGCCCGCCGACCAGCCCGAGCCCGGCCCCCTGCAGCAGCACGACCCGGCAGAGATGGCGCCGGTCCGCCCCGGCCGCGGCCAGCAGCCCGAGGTCGCGAAGCTGCCGGCGGGCGCCGACGGCGATGGCGGCGGCCGCGGTCAGGGCGGCCGCCGCCACCGTCGGCAGGAACAGCAGCATGAACACGTTTGCCTGCTCGAAGCTGCCGCTCGCCTTCAGGTCGGAGGTGCGCAGGAGCACCGTGGCGCTGGCGAGCTCGGCGGTCGGCAGGGCGAGCACCGCGGCGACCAGCAGGCTGCGGCCGGGATGGCGGGCCACGTCCCGCCAGGCGAGCCTGGCGACCGCCCGGGACCCGGCGAGCGCGCTCACCGGGACCCGCCCGGGCTCCCGCCGGCCGGGGCCGGCGCGGCGCGTTCGGTCTCGTCCACCACCCTGCCGTCGGCCAGGAACACCACCCGGTCGGCCCAGCCGGCGTAGCGGGCCTCGTGGGTGACGAGCACGCCGGCGATGCCGTCGTCGCAGCGCGCCCGCAGCACGCCCAGGATCGCCTCGCCGGTCAGGGCGTCCAGCGCCCCGGTCGGCTCGTCGGCGAGCAGCAGGACCCGCTCGCCGGCGACCGCGCGGGCGATCGCGACCCGCTGGCGCTCACCGCCCGACAGCTCGTCGGGGAAGGCACCGGCCCGCTCGGCCAGGCCCACCAGCTCCAGCGCGGCGAGCGCCTCCGCACGGGCGTGGCGGGTACGGACCCCGTCCAGCTCGCGGGGGAGGGCGACGTTCTCGGCCGCGCTCAGGCCGGGCAGCAGGTTCACGTCCTGGAACACGTAGCCGACGCGGCGCCGCCGCAGCGCCGCCAGCGCGCGCCCGTCCAGCCGCCCGAGGTCGCTGCCGGCCACCACCACCCGGCCGCCGCTCGGCCGGTCCAGCCCGCCGGCGAGGTTGAGCAGGGTCGACTTGCCGGCGCCGCTCGGGCCCATCACCGCCACCAGCTCCCCGGCCGCCACAGCGAGCGACACCCCGTCCAGCGCCGCCACCGCCACGCGGCCGCTGCCATAGACGCGTGTCACCTCGTCCAGCTCCAGCACCGCCGTCATCGCGGCACCTCCTCATGGTCTGCGGTGGTGGTCCGGGCCTCGCACAGGTCGAGCCAGGCCGCCTCCGCCTCGGCCTGGGCGATCAGCAGGTCGATGGCGAGCAGCCGCGGGAGCTCGCCCCGCCCGGCGGCGTCGGCCTTGGCCCGGGTGTGGTGCTGCAGCAGCTCAAGCGTGGCCGTGCGCTGCGCCCGGATCACCCCCAGCACCGTGTCGCGCCCGGCGTCGAGCGCGGCCGTCAACTTGACCAGCAGCTCGTCGCGGGCGAGGCCGTCGCGCGCCACCGGGCTGGCGTACCAGTCGGCGAGCGCGTCCCTGCCGGCCTGGGTGATCCGCCAGACGCGGCGCTCGTCACCAGCCCGGGGCGGCCCGGCGTCGGCCGGGTCGGGGGCGACCAGGCCGTCGCGCTCCAGCCTGCCCAGGGTCGAGTAGACCTGCCCGACGTTCAGCGGCCATGCCTGTCCGAGCCTGGCCTCGAACTCGCTCTTCAGCCCGTAGCCGTGCATCGGGCCCTTGGCCAGCGACGCGAGCAGGGCATGCTTGACCGACATCGCCTCCGCCGTCCCTCGACGGGAACTCTGCATACGTAGTATGCATACCGAGTAACACAAAGGCAAGGGTGTATCGGGGCGGCGCTGCGTCGGCAGGGAGCGGGGTCAGCCGCGGGCGGCCAGGGGCTGCCAGGCCCGCACGGGCGGGCCGACGTACTCGGAGTCCGGACGGATCAGCCGGTTGTCGGCGTACTGCTCGCGGATGTGGGCGGTCCAGCCGGCCATCCGGGAGGTCGCGAACAGGGGGGTGTACAGGTCGGGCGGCAGGCCGAGGGCGGAGTAGACGCTGGCCGTGTAGAAGTCGACGTTCGGGTACAGGCCCTTCTCCTCCATCACGGTCTCCTGGATCCGGGCCGAGATGGCGTACCAGTGGGTGTCCCCGAACTGCCTGCCGAGCCGCTCGCCGATCTCGCGCAGCACGGTGGCGCGCGGGTCCCAGGTCTTGTAGACCCGGTGACCGAAGCCCATCACCTTCTGCCTGCGGCCGAGGTGCGCGCGGACCCAGTCGGGGGCCCGGTCGGCCGAGCCGATCTCGTCCAGCATGCGCCGCACCTGCTCGATCGCGCCGCCGTGCAGGGGACCCTGCAGGGTCGCCGCGGCGGCGGTGGCGGCCGCGTACATGTCGGCGAGGGTGGCCGCGGCCACCCGGCCGGCGAAGGTGGACGCGTTCATCGTGTGGTCGGCGTAGAGCACCAGCACCACGTCGAAGTCGCGGGCCAGCGGCGGGTCGGGCTCCTTGCCGGTCAGGGCGTACAGGAAGTTGGCGGCCACCCCGAGGTCGTCGCGCGGCTCGATCGCATCCGCGCCGGTTCGCAGACGCTGGTAGGTGGCCACGATCTGGGGTGTCTTGGCGACCAGCCGGTAGGCCTTGCGAAGGTTGGCCTCCTCGGAGTCGTCGTCGCGGTCGACGGCGGCGGCGGCCGAGATGACCGTGCGCAGCGTCGTCATCGGGCCGGTCCGGCCGACCAGCGACGAGATCAGGTCGACCAGGAAGCCGTCCAGGCCGCTCTCCGAGCGCAGGGTCGCCACCGTCTGCCGGAGCTGGGCGCTGGTCGGCAGCTCGAGGTGGTGCAGCAGGTAGATCGTCTCCTCGAAGGTGGCATGGGCGGCGAGGTCGGCGATGTCGTAGCCGGCGTAGTACAGCTTGCCCTGCTGGCCGTCGATGTCGGAGATGCTGGTCCGGGCGGCGACCACGCCCTCGAGCCCCTTGCCCCTGCCGTTCGCCATCTCGCGGTGCCTCCGGTCGTCTCGAGGACGGGATCACCGCATTATCGTAGGTGTTTCGTTTCGCCCCTGCCGCGGAGAGATACGCTTGGAGCACCCAAGCAAAGGAGCTCCCGCCATGGCCCATCGCGTCACGTTCATCCCGGGGGACGGCGTCGGCCCCGAGCTCTCGGAGGCGACCCGGCGCGTCCTGGAGGCCACCGGCGTCCAGTTCGACTGGGAGGTCCAGGAGGCCGGGGCCGAGGTCATCGACAAGTACGGCACGCCCCTGCCGGAGCAGGTCCTCGACTCCATCCGCGCCAACGGGGTCGCGATCAAAGGGCCGCTGACCACCCCGATCGGGACCGGCTTCCGCAGCGTCAACGTCGCCCTGCGCAAGGAGCTGGACCTGTACGCCTGCCTGCGCCCCTGCAAGTCCTACCGTGGGGTCCGCTCCCGCTACGACGACATCGACCTGGTGATCGTCCGCGAGAACCACGAGGACCTGTACGCCGGCATCGAGTTCGAGCAGGGCAGCGACGAGGCCAAGCAGGTCCTCGAGTTCCTCAACGGCGTCCAGCCCAAGCGCATCCGGGACGACTCCGGCCTGTCCATCAAGCCGATCTCGATCACCGGGACCCGGCGGATCGCCAGGTTCGCGTTCGACTACGCCCGCGGCTACGGCCGCAAGAAGGTCACCGCGGTGACCAAGGCGAACATCATGAAGTACACCGACGGCCTGTTCTACGCCGTCGCCCGCGAGGTCGCCAGGGAGTACCCGGACATCGAGTACGACGAGTACCTGGTCGACAACATGTGCATGCAGCTGGTGCAGAAGCCGGAGAACTTCGACGTGCTGCTGCTGCCCAACCTGTACGGCGACATCATCTCCGACCTGGGCGCCGGGCTGATCGGTGGCCTGGGGGTGGCGCCGGGCGCCAACCTCGGCGACCGGGTGGCGGTGTTCGAGGCCACCCACGGCTCCGCCCCCAAGTACAAGGGGCAGAACAAGGTCAACCCGATGGCGATGATGCTGTCCGGCATGCTGATGCTGCGGCACCTGGACGAGCGCGAGGCCGGCGATCGGCTGGAGCGTGCCCTGGCCGCGGTGATCGCCGAGGGCCGCAGCGTCACCTACGACATGAAGCCCAGCCGCGACGACCCCACCGCCGTCGGCACCAGCCAGGTCGCCGACGCGGTCATCGCCAAGCTCGAGGAGGGCGCGTGATGCCCCACGTCAAGGTCACGGTCGTCGGGGCCGGCAAGTACGGCTCCACCACGGTCCAGCGCATCGCCGAGAAGGACATCTGCGACGAGGTCGTGATGACCGACATCATCGAGGGGCTGCCCCAGGGCCTCGCCCTCGACATGATGCAGTCGCGCCCGCTGGAGGGCTTCGAGACCCGCGTCGTCGGCAGCAACGGCTACGAGGAGACGGCCGGGTCCGACGTGGCCGTGATCACCGCCGGGGTACCTCGGAAGCCGGGCATGAGCCGCATGGACCTGCTGGAGGTCAACGCCAAGATCGTCGGCGAGGTGACCCGCAAGCTCGCGGAGCGCTCGCCCGAGGCCGTCCTGGTGGTCGTCTCCAACCCGCTGGACGAGATGACCGCGCTGGCCGCCGAGGTGTCCGGCTTCCCGCGGGAGCGGGTCATGGGTCAGGCCGGCATGCTGGACACCGCCCGCTTCAAGCACTTCCTGGCCGAGGAGCTCGGCACCAGCCCGAGCCGGGTCGAGGCGATGACGCTCGGCTCGCACGGCGACACCATGGTCCCGGTGCCGAGCATGGTCAAGGTGGACGGAAGGCCGCTGGCGGAGCTGGCCGACCAGGAGACGGTCGAGCGGCTGGTCCAGCGCACCAGGGACGGCGGCGCCGAGGTGGTCGCCCTGCTCAAGTCCGGCTCCGCCTACTATGCGCCGTCCAGCGCGGCCGCCGCGATGGTCGAGGCGGTGCTGGCCGACAGCAAGGCGGTCATGCCGGTCTGCGCGTGGGTCACCGGCGAGTACGGCATCGACGGGGTCTACCTCGGGGTGCCGGCCCGGCTCGGCCGGCGGGGGATCCAGGAGGTCGTCGAGCTGCCCCTCACCGACGGGGAGCTCGCCAACCTCCGCGAGGCGGCCGAGGCGGTCCGCTCCAAGCAGGCCGATGTCGCCAAGCTGGTCGGCTGAAGGGGGTTCGGTCGGCGCGCCCTGCGATCTGTGCGCGGCCGAGCGCCGCACGCCGTGGTACCACGAGGACGAGGTCTGCTGGGTCGCGGAGTGCCTGATCTGCGGCACCCCGATGGTGGTGTGGCGCCGCCACGGGCCCGACCCGCCGCCGGCCGACCGCGTCCACATGCTCGAGCGCCTGGCGGAGGTCGCCGCGGCCCGCCTCGGCGCGGACCGCTTCCGGGTCGACGCGGTGATGCGCCGCATCCCCGACCACTTCCACGCCCACGCCCGCGACCCGGCCTGGTGGGGCTTCCACCGGGGCTGACCGTACCCCCGCCCGTGCTAGGCTGCCGATATGAGCGAGGCAGCCGCAGTGCGCGAACCGCCCCGGCCGACACCTGAGCAGCTGGCCGAGTGGCGGGCTGCCGTCGAGCGGTTGAAGGCCGGCGACGAGTCCGAATTCCTCCCGTGGGAGGACGTCGCGGCCGAGCTCGGCCTGCGCTAGCTTCCGGCATCGATCGAGTCCGCCGCCGGGTGAACAGGCGGCCTGGGCCAGCCGTCTGCAGCGGTGATGGGCCGGGCGTCGCGAACCACGCTGGTGGCCACCTTGGGGGTGGTGGCCTCGCTGGCGGCGTTGCTGCTCGCCGGGCGCCTGACCGGCCGTACGTTGCAGCGGCCCGCCGGTCCCGCGACCACCGTGACGGTCGGGCGGACCGGCCCGCGGTTTCCGCCGGTGCACAAGGTCGCGCTCGGCCACCCGGTCGACGGCGTCGCCGTCGCCGACGACGGTGGTGTCTGGATCGTCCACCACGGCCGGCTTTCCCGGGTGAACCCCCATACCTTGCGGATCACTGCCACCGTGGGCACCGGGCGACCGGTCACCGCCGTGGCTGCTGGCGCCGGGGCGGTGTGGGCTTCCGCAGGCACGGAGCTGCTGCGCGTCGACCCGCGAACCGCCGAGGTCGCCGCGCGGCTGGCGGTCCCGACCGGGACCGTCCCGGTCGCCGCCCCCGGCATCGCGGCGGGAGTCTGGGTGGTCTGCGCGGCGCCGACCGCACGCTCGGCCCTCCACGGCTGACCCGCATCGACCCGGCTGGCAACCGCGTGGTGGCCTCGATCCCGCTGCCCGGCCCGGCGGACGCGGTCGGGGCGGGCCTCGCCGGGGTATGGGTGCGGTCACCGGGCGGGCCGGTCTGGGAGGCCGACCCCGACCGCAACCGGCTGGCCGGCACCGTCGAGGTCCGGGGCGGGCTGGGCGCGACGGCCGGCAGCGTCCTGGTCACCGGAGCCATGGTGCTGGTCGCCGACCCGGACAACGGCGCCGTCCACGTCGTCGACGGCAACCGCCTGACCGAGGGCGCGTTGGAGGCCGCCGGGCGGGACGTGGTGACCGACGAGCGCGGGATCGTCTGGGCGCACAGCGACCAGCGGCTGATGGGGTTTGACCCGCACCACACCAGGGGCAGGACGCTCGAGGAGGCCGGCGGGGCGATCCGCGCGCTGGCGGCCGGGCGCGACGCGCTGTGGGTGGGGGCGCCGGCCGGGCTGTTCCGCGTCGACTTCGGCGCGCTGCCGTGAGTCAGCGGCCGGCTTCCTGCCTGCGCCAGTAGGGCGGAGGGGAGCAGGGCAGGCAGCAGCCGTTGGCAAGGTCGACCGGCGGCGACTCCAGCCTTGCTGTTCAGGTTGTACCTGGTATCACGGACCCGAGCACGAGACCACAACAGGGGTGCCGTCGATGGCCGTCCTTGCCCCTGTCCTGCTCGCCGCCTGGCTGCTGCTGGTGGCCTGCGTGCGCACCCTCATCCAGATCCGACGCACCGGTGACGCCACCACCCCCCGCTTCCGGGACCGACCCGGGTCTGCGCAGTGGTGGACACGGCTGCTGTCGGGGGTCGGCTTCGCCTGTGCGGTGGCCGCCCCGCTGGCCGAGCTTGCCGGCCTGGACCCGATCCCCATCCTGGACCGGACCCCGGTCCGCGCCGCCGGCGTCGTGCTGGTCGTGCTCGGCATCGCCGCCACGCTGGCCGCGCAACTGGCCATGGGTGGCTCCTGGCGCCCCGACGTCGACCCCGACGCGCGCACCGCCTTGGTCACCAGCGGGCCGTTCCGGCTGGTCCGCAACCCGATCTTCACCGCCACCGCCACCACCGCCACGGGCCTGGCCCTGCTGGTCCCCAACCTGGTGGCGGCCGCCATGCTGGTCGCGTTCCTTACCGCCCTGGAGCTCCGGGTCCGCCTGGTTGAGGAGCCCTACCTGCACCGCGTGCACGCAACCGCCTGGGAGCAGTACGCCGCACGGACTGGACGCTTCCTCCCCTGGATCGGGGCGACACCACCCGGGCACTAGGTCGGCGTAGGAGCCGACCTACCTGGCGCAGCCCTTAGCATGCCGGCTTGGCCGGCATGCACCCGCGCTTGTCGTCACTGGTCGGGCAGAGCGTCGTACTGGTCCCACGGCAGCTCCCGGCCAGGCCAGGCAACCCGAGGGAACGGCCAACGCTCCGCAAGCCAACGCTGCACGGTCGCATACAACATCTCGTCCAAGCCGCCGGGCACCTCGCTGGCCCGGACCCACAGGGCGGCCGCGGCGTCAAAGCCCTGCTTCTGGGAGGGGACGATATATACGCAGCCGAGCTGTACCCGCTCGTCGGGGCGCATGACCACATAGGCAAACGACGACCGCCGTTGGGCTTCCCTCTGGTGCCAGGCCACCTCAATGAGATCCTGCTCCAAGGTCAGGTCCTCCGAGGGCCAGCCCCACGCATGACCGAACTGGTCCCAGAGATGCTCGCGGGAGGTCATGACCGCGTCATAGTCCTTGACCACATCGTGGATGGTGAGCGGACGGATTCGGAAGCGGTCGGTCTCGAGCAGCTCAGGGACGTCGAACTCAGGCGGCAGAAACCTCATGATGATCTCCTTGTCCTTGCGACCAAGCGGCCGACAGCGCCTCCGGCGAGCTCAAGCGCTTCGACCACACCGGGATGCCTTGTGCCCAGCAAGCTGCCGTCGGTGATCCCGTCGAACGATCTGCTTCGAGCCCGGATCCGACGATGGCAGGCTATCTGCGGTGCCGAGCCGGGAACAGGCACCGGCCGCTCGCCTGGCCCGCCGGGTGCTGCCGCGTACCGTCCTTGCCTGGACGCTCCGCTTCAGTGCAAGAACCGGCCGCTGTTCACGTCGATCGTGGCACCGGTCATGAACTCGGCGACCGGGCTGGCGACCAGGGCGATCAGCTGGGCCATGCGCCGGGGGGTGGCGAAGCGCTGCAGCAGCAGCGTGGTCGCCGCGTAGTCATCAGCGAGGTTGTCGATGGTGTCCTGGCCCATCGGGGTCAGGGTGATCCCTGCCGCCACGCAGTTGACGCGGACGTGCGGGGCGAGCGCTCGAGCCAGCGACTTGGTCAGGTTCACCAGCCCGGCCTTGGCGGCCGCGTAGTGCATGTGGTGCGGTGCCCCGGTGTGGGCGGCGACGCTGGCAACCGTGACGATGGCACCGCCGGGGCGGACCAGGGGCGCCAGTGCCTGCAAGGCGAAGAAGGCACCGCTGAGATTGGCCTCGAGGACCGCGTGCCACTCCTGGACGGTGATCCGGTTGAACGGCGTGACCACGTTGTGGCCGGCGCAGAGCACCATGGCGTCAAGGCCGCCGACCTGGGCCGCCAGCGTCTCGGCCGCGGTGGTCGCCGACTCGGGTCGACCGAGCTCCAGTTGGACGACCCAGGCGCGGCGTCCGTGCGCGCGCACGTCGGCCGCGGCCTGCTGGGCACCGCCTCGTGAGTGCCGGTAGGTCACTGCGACGTCGCAGCCTTCCTCCGCGAGCACGCCAGCCACGGCCGCCCCGATCCCGCTGGACCCGCCGATCACGGCAGCGGTGCGACCATCAAGCTCGAGGTCCATCCCAGCCTTCCTTTCGCGGCCTGAGAACACCACTTCCTGCAGCGCAGACATCAAGGCCTCACGTCCGCGGGATCGTCTGTTGAGTGCGGTCCTGACCAACGGCGTCACGGCAAGCGGAGTGACCAGAGAAATGACCGCCAGTCCCGTGGCAGAACCACTGGACCAGGCTCAGCCTTCCGATGGAACATCGGATGGCAAGGCCAGCAATCCGTGTGGTCGGTCGCCGAACCCCGCCTCGAGCATCTCGCTCAGGTGTGCCAGCGTCACCGTTGGGCTGGCCTGGGTCGCCCGCGTGGCAGGGGCCGGCCGGCGACCACCTCGCGGGCCACGTCGGCCGGCTTTCGTCCCGAGGACCAGGCCGGAGGGTTCGGCGGCTGCGCTGAAGGTGATGGGCCGCTGAGAGGCGGCGAGCATGGCGGCGGTGCTGGCGGGCAGGTCGTTGGCGAAGGCGTGGGGGAACACGGTCTGCTTGATATACAGGTCGACGTCGCCGGCCGGCGCGCCCGGGTAGGCCACGAAGTCGAACTTGGTGGTCGGGTCGCCGGCCAGGTCCGAGCCGGGCAGCGCATTGGCCAGTTGCAGGGTGGACTCGCCTTGGTCGGGCGCGAAGCCGTTAACGTCGACCAGGGCCTTGACGTCCGGGTCCGAAGCTGCGGCGTTGGTGATGACCGCCCCGCCGTAGGAGTGCCCGACCAGCACGACGGGCCCGCTGGTGCGCTGCTGGATGAAGACGGAGATGTAGGCGGCGTCGCCGGACAGGCTGCCCAGCCGGTTGGGTGGCACCAGCACCAGGTAGCCTCCAGCCGGTTGAGCAGCCGCCCCGACGCACCGCAGCGACTCGGACGGCCGGGCTGGGCCGATCGGGGCGAGGGGGATGGTGGTCACGGGTGGGCGTCCAGGTGGGCCGGGCTGTCGAGCACGACCCGGGGCCAGCTCGCGCAGGGCGCCGGCGAGGCGGTCGTCGGCCAGGTCGAAGCGGGGCGGGTCGCGCCGAAGGCGCGCCCGGATGACGAGCAATGTCTGGTGGACTCAGTCGCCACCTCCGATGTGTCCTGGCCGTCAGCAACGACGCGCATCCTGACCTCCGTTCCGCTGTGGATGGCACGACTCGCGTGCCTCATCGGCTCGATAGGCTCCGGGAACTCGACTCAAGCCGAGGACGTGTCGCGTCGGGTGAAGGTCCGTGAGGTCATCGAACTCATCGAGAATGACGGCTGGATGCTCAGCCGGACGCGTGGTAGTCATCGCCGTACAAGCACCCCGCCAAGCCGGGACTCGTCACGATCCCCAGCAAGCTCGGCAAGGACTTGCCCGTCGGGCTGCAGCGGAGCATCCTCATACAAGCTGGCCTCCTCGGAGACCAACGCTAACGATACGGAGCCGTGCGATGCCCGACACCAACCCACCCAGCTACCTGATCGTCATCGAACGCGCCGATGACGGCGGGTACGGCGCCTGGGCGCCCGACCTGCCTGGCTGCGTCGCACTCGGCGACACCATCGAGGACGCCGAGCGCGAAATGCGCGAAGCCATCGCGTTCCACCTCGAGGGGCTACGCGAGCAAGGTGAGCCGGTCCCGGAACCGACCGCGGTCGCAGCGGTCATGCTGACCACGCCTGCGGCCTAGCCGCCGCGCCCCAGTGGGCCATCCACGGATCATCACGGCAGCTTGGATCGGAGAATCGCCAGAAACGGATCCAGCGGTCCAGCCGTGGCGACCAGAGGAACGACTACCGGTTGTCCTCCCCGGCCTACCACGAGTGCAAAATGGCATCTGACCTGCGGCTTTTGGAGCTGGCGGGGGGACTCGAACCCCCAACCTGCTGTTTACAAGACAGCTGCGCTGCCGGTTGCGCCACGCCAGCCGGGTGGAGAAAGGGTAACGCGACTAGGCCGTTGGGGGGAGGGAGCGGCGGCGGCGGACCTCGAACAGGGCGAGGGCGCCGGCCACGGAGGCGTTGAGGCTTTCGATCTGGCCGGACATGGGGATGCGGACGAGGGCGTCGCAGGAGTCCCTGACCAGGCGGTGGAGGCCGGCGCCTTCGCCGCCGACGATGATGCAGACGGGTTCGTCGGCGAGCTCGAGGTCGAACAGGCTGGCTTCGGCGGTGCCGTCGAGGCCGATGCACCAGACGCCGGAGTCGCGGAGGCGTTCGATGGCTCTGGCCAGGTTGGAGACCTCGGCGACGGGGAGGTGCTCGAGGGCGCCGGCGGAGGCCTTCACCGCGACCGCGGACAGTGGGGCGCTGCGGTGGCGTGGGACGATCAGGCCGTGACAGCCGGCGGCTTCGGCGCTGCGGGCCAGGGCGCCGAGGTTGTGGGGGTCCTCGACGCCGTCGAGGGCCAGGAAGAAGGGCGGCTGGACGCCGGCGAGGGGGACAGCTAACAGCTCGATCAGGTCGATTGTATCGATCGTGGCGACGATGGCCAGCACGCCCTGGTGGGCACCGCTGCGGGCTTCGGCCTCGATCAGGGAGCGGGGGACGGTCTCGACCTCGACGCCGCGGCGCCGGGCCAGGTCGTGTAGGTCGCCGAGGGCTGCCAGGCCGACGCCGGAGGCGAGCAGGATCCTGTCGACGGGACGGCCGGCCCGGAGGGCCTCGACGACTGGGCGGCGGCCCTCGATCAGCATCCGGCCCGGGCCGGGGCGGACTGCCTCTCTTGCCGCCTCCAGCTGCCCGCGGCGGCGGGATTGCTTGGCCGTACGGGCGCCCGAGCCGGCCCGGCGCTTCTCGGATGGGGCCTGGGGCCGCCGGACCTCTCCCCCGCCGTCGCGGGTCCTGGCGCTCGGACGGAGGGAGTCGCCGTCCCGGTCCCGGCCGCCCGCACCGCCTCGGCGGGGACCGCGGTCGCGGTCCCCGCCACTGCCCCCCGAGCCCGACTGGCGGGGTCCACGGTCGCGGTCCCGGCTACCGCCCCCCGAGCCCGACTGGCGGGGTCCACGGTCGCGGTCCCGGGCACCGCCCCCCGAGCCCGACTGGCGGGGACTACGGTCGCGGTCCCGGGCACCGCCCCCCGAGCCCGGGTCGCGGTCCCGGCCTGGCCCGGCGTCGGGGGTCCCGCGGCCGGGTTTGCCGGCACGACGGGAACCGCGCTGGCGGGGTTCGCCGGGGCTGGGGCGCGGGGTGGGGCGGCCTTCGGGGCGGCCGCCGCCTAGGGGGCGAGGTGCCATCGGGGCCCGCCGATGCGGTCCTCGACCCGGATGCCGACCGCCGCCAGGCGGTCGCGGATCATGTCGGCGGCGACGAAGTCGCGGGCCTTGCGGGCGCGCTCGCGGAGGTCGAGGACAAGGTCGAGCACGGTGGGGAACGCGGCCGGGTCGGGCAGGTCGAGCAGGGGCGTGAAGCCGAGACGGGCGGCCAGGTCGAGGAAGGTGGCGTAGCGGTCGCGCAGCTCTCCGGTCGAGCTCGCGCCGCCCTGCTCAACCCTCACGATCAGCGGGTTGGCCTCGGCGACCAGGTCGAACAGCACAGCCAGGGCGGCCGGGACGTTCAGGTCGTCGTCGAGGGCGGCCTGGAACCGGCCACGCCAGCCCGCCGGGTCCGGAGGTCCCGCCACGACCGGCACGGCCCCCGGGCCCGACCCCGGCGGGCTCGCCGGGATGGCCGGATCCGGGGCCGGCCCGACGGCGGTCAGGGCGCGGGCGGCGTTGGTGGCGAACGTGGCCAGGCGGTCGTAGCTGGCGGCGGCGTCGCTGAGGACCGCTTCGGAGAACTCGAGCGGGCCGCGGTAGTGGGCGCCGAGGAGGGCGTAGCGCAGGACGACGCCGCGGTGGCTGCGCAGCAGCTCGCGGGGGCTGACCACGTTGCCGACGGACTTGGCCATCTTCTCGCCCTTGAGCTCGAGGAAGGCATTGTGAAGCCAGTAGCGGGCGAACGGCTCGCCGGTGGCGCCCTCGGACTGGGCGATCTCGTTCTCGTGGTGGGGGAAGATCAGGTCCTCGCCGCCGCCGTGGATGTCGAAGGAGCGACCAAGGTACTTGCCGGCCATGGCCGAGCACTCGATGTGCCAGCCGGGTCGGCCAGGGCCCCACGGCGAGTCCCAGGTCGGCTCCCCCGGCTTGGCACCCTTCCAGAGGGCGAAGTCGAGCGGGTCGCGCTTGTGCGGGTTGACCTCGACCCGGGCGCCGGCCCGCAGCTCGGACAGGGCGCGGCCGGACAGCTTGCCGTACTCGGGCCACTTCCCGACGGCGAAGTAGACGTCGCCGCCGGCCTGGTAGGCCAGGCCCACCTCCACCAGGCGGGCGATCAGCTCCTGCATCTCGGGGATGTGGCCGCTGGCCCTCGGCGCGATGTCGGGCGGGAGCACCCCAAGGGCGGCCGTGATCTCGTCGTAGATCCTTGTCCAGTGCTCGGCCACGACGAAGGCGCGCAGCGGGTCGTGGCCGGCCGCTTCGATGATCCGGTCGTCGACGTCGGTGTAGTTGCGCACGTACAGGACCTGGTAGCCGGAGGCGCTCAGGTGGCGGCGGAGGACGTCGAACACGACGACGTTGCGCAGGTTGCCGACGTGGGGCTCGCTGTACACCGTGACCCCGCACAGGTAGATGCCGACCTGGCCCTCATCGCGGGGGACGAACGGCTCCTTGCGTCTGGTGAGCGTGTTGTGGAGTTGCAGGGCCACGGTCGGTTCGGCTCCGAGGTCGGGATCGGGCTGGCGAGCCTGTATCCTACCCGCGAACTGGCTGCTCAGAGGTTGCCGGCGGCCGCCAGGCAGACGGCGGTGGCGGCGATCCCCTGGCCCCGGCCGGGGAAGCCAAGGCCGTCGGTGCCCTTGGCGGTGACCCGGACCTGGGCCGGTTCCAGGCCGAGGGCGGCGGCCAGGTTGGCCGCCATCTCGATGGTGAGGTGGCCGAGGCGTGGCCGGTCGCAGAGCACGGTCACGTCGAGGTTGACGGCCACCCAGCCGCTCGCCGCGACCAGCTCGGCCACCTGGCGGCACAGCTCGATGCTGGAGACGGCCTTCCATCGAGGATCGCCGGACGGGAAGTGATGGCCGAGGTCGGCCAGACCGGCCGCGCCGAGCAGGGCGTCGCAGGCGGCGTGGGCGACGACGTCGGCGTCGGAGTGACCGTCGAGGCCGAGCTCGAACGGCACGGCCACCCCGCCCAGGACCAGCGGCCGCCCCGCGACCAGCGGGTGGGCGTCGACCCCCTGCCCGACCCGCAGCGACGGAAGGCTCATGGACCCCTCCCGCTCACTGGGGCTCCCCTGGCCCCATCGGACGGTGACGAAACGTACCCGCTACCGGCTGGGCCTTCGTGGGGTTCCCCGGACCTCTTCGGCGGGCCAGGAGGGCCTCGGCGACGGCCAGGTCGAGGGAGGTGGTCACCTTCAGGTTCTCAGGATCGCCCGGCACCACCTGGACCGGGTGGCCGGCCAGCTCGACCAGGGCGGCCTCATCGGCCGCGTCGACCCCGTCCCGGAGGGCCAGCCGGTGCGCCTCCTCCAGCACCTCGCGCACGAACAGCTGCGGGGTCTGCATGGCGCGCAGCTGCTCGCGGTCGACGATGTCGGTGGACCGATAGGCGGCGTCGACGCGGCGGATGGTGTCGATCACCGGCACTCCCGGCACCACCCCGGCCACCCCGGCCTCCACCAGCAGCCCGAGCATCCGGTCGAGCGCCCCCTGGCCGGCCAGGGGGCGGGCGGCGTCGTGGACGGCGACGTAGCCGGGCCCTTGGGGCAGGGCCGCCAGGCCGGCGGCAACGCTGGCCTGGCGGGTCGGGCCGCCACCGACCACCGCGGTCACCCTGGCGAAGCCCTCGTCGGCGAGCAGCTTGCTGGTGATGTCGAGCGCGTCGGGGTGGGCGACCACCACCACGGCGGTGACGCAGCGGTTGGTCTGCATCGCCTCGACGGCGTGGGCCAGCAGCGGCCGCCCGGCCAGGTGGACGAGGGCCTTGGCGCCACCGGCGCCGAGGCGGCGGCCGATCCCCGCCGCCGGCACGACCACGCCCACCGCCGGGAAGGCGGTGGGCGTCGTCGACGGATCTGCGCTGGTTACGACTCGAGCGCCTCGTCGACCAGAAGGATGGCCTTGCCCTCGTCGCAGTGGCAGGCAAGCACCAGTTCGGAGACCAGGATCTGGCGGGAGCGCTGGAGCATGCGCTTCTCGCCGGCCGACAGGCCCTTCTCGCGGTCACGCACGGTGAGGTCGCGAACGACCTCGGCGACCTGGAAGATGTCGCCGGACTGGAGACGCTCGATGTTGCCCTTGAAGCGGCGGCTCCAGTTGCCCTGGGTGGAGGACTCACCGGTGCGCAGGATCTCGAAGACGCCTTCGACGTCCTCGGAGCTGCAGACCTCGCGGATGCCGACCTCTTGGCAGTTGTCGCGGGGCACCATGAGGGTGAGGTCGCCATACGTCAGCTTGAGGACCAGGTATTCCCTGGTCTCGCCGCCTACCTCACGATCCTGGAGGCCCTCGATGACCGCGGCCCCATGCTGTGGGTAGATGACGCTGTCGCCGACCTTGAACATACGCGCAAACCCCTTCCCTCGAACGGAACAATAGACAGGATAACATCTCCGAGTCCGCTCGTACAACTGAAGTCGCAGGTAGATGGCCTGTTTGCGGCGGGTCGGGTCAGGCGTCGCCCACGGGCCGGGCGCCGTCGGCCAGGCGCAGGAGCCCCTCACGGAGCAGCCGGGCCCGCCCGGCGCCCACCCCCTCGACCTCCTCCAGGTCCTCCGGCCCGACGGCCAGGATGACCTTGAGCGACCCGAATCGCTCCACCCCCCGGTCGACCACCGAAGGTGGCAGGTGGGGCACCCTGGCCAGCAGCCGGTAGCCGCGAGGGATCTGCACCGCGTCCAGGGCCTCCGGGTCGCCGGTCAGGTCGATCGCCTTGGCGACGGCCGCCGGGTCCGACAGCTCCTCCGGGGTCAGGCGACCCAGCTCGGCGAGCACGTCGGCCACCTCCCATCCGGGCCGCGGGCGCAGGTGGTCGCGGACGGCCAGCAGCTTCTCCTGGTCGACGCCGGCGCTCAGCTCCTCCAGCTGCAGCCCCAGCAGCCGGCCTTCGCTGCCCAGCTCGGCCACGTAATGGTCGAGCTCGCCGGCCACCCTGCGTACCACCTCGGCCCGGCCGAGCAGGGCCAGGACGTCCCTGAGGGCGGCCTGGCCGTGCAGCTCCAGCGCGTCGAGGGCCGCGCTGGCCTCGTCGAAGCGGGCCCGGTAGTGCTCAAGGGTCGCGACCGCCTGGTTGGCCCTCGACAGCACCGAGCCGACGTCGTCGAGCACGTGGCGCCAGCCCTCGACGTACAGGGTGATGGTGCGCATCGAATGGGAGACGGAGATCACCGGCACCCCGGCCTGCCTGGCCACCCGCTCGGCGGTGCGGTGGCGCGTGCCGGTCTCCACCGTGGCGATGGCCGGGTCGGGCATCAGGTGGACGTTGGCCCACAGGATGCGGCCGCCGGTCTCGTCGAGGACGAGGGCGCCGTCCATCTTGGCCAGCTCGGAGAGGCGCTGGGCGGTGAACGGGACGTCGATCTGGAACCCGCCGGTGAACAGGGCCTCGACCTGGGGCGGGGAGCCGAGCACGATCAGCGCACCGGTGTTGGCGCGCAGGATGCGCTCAAGGCCCGGGCGCAGGGCCGTCCCTGGCGCGACCTGGCGCAGCACCTCCACCAGGCGGTCGTCCAAGCTCACTGGGGCACCCCCTTGGGGTTCCCCGAACCCCTCCGGCTCAACGGCGCACGTCCACAACGGGCGGGGCCGGGATGCTGGCCAGGACGGCCAGCGACTCGGCCACCGACAGGATCGGGTCCAGCTCGATCCCGTCCTGGGTGCGAGCGCTGTCGGGCAGGCCGGTGGCGGGGACCAGGGCCCGGCGGAAGCCGAGGCGGGCCGCCTCGGCCAGGCGCCGCGGGAGCTGCGGCACCGGGCGGACCTCCCCGCCCAGGCCGACCTCCCCGAAGATGACCAGGTCGGCCGGGACCGGCCGGTCGCGGGCGGCCGAGGCCAGGGCGAGGCAGACGGCCAGGTCGGCCGCGGGCTCGGTGATCCGGACGCCGCCGGCGGTCGCGGCGAACACGTCGTTGCCGGCGAGGCCGATGCGGGCCCGGCGTTCGAGCACGGCGACCAGGATGGCCAGCCGGCCGCCGTCCAGCCCCTGGGCGGTGCGCCGGGGCATGGCCATGGCGCTCGGCACGACCAGCGCCTGGACCTCGGTGACCAGCGGCCGCCGGCCCTCGAGGCTGACCGTGCAGGCGACCCCCGGCACCCCGGCCGAGCGGGCGGACAGGAACAGCCGCGACGGGTCGGCCAGCGGCTGAAGGCCGACCTCGGTCATCTCGAAGCAGCCGACCTCGTAGGCCGGGCCGAAGCGGTTCTTGGTGCAGCGGACCAGGCGCAGGGCGTGGTGCTGGTCGCCCTCGAAGTTGAGGACCACATCCACCAGGTGCTCGAGGG
>Ga0210378_10000371_pt1 | contig 22686 bp, 19 predicted proteins | sample PLM1_60_b1redo_FD_155465 | JGI IMG/M metagenome (GOLD analysis project Ga0210378, IMG submission 155465) | Groundwater sediment microbial communities from an aquifer in East River, Colorado, USA - PLM1_60_b1 redo | ecosystem: Environmental > Terrestrial > Soil > Riparian zone | place: USA: East...
GAACGAGAGCAGGCGCCCCATCCGGTCGTATGTGGTGGGCAGTCCGGCGAAGAGCTCCTTGGCGCGGCGCGTCCTTTGGCTTTCGGTTACGCTCACGCCCCCATCCTACGAAGGGCGGGCTGGGGTGGATGGCAAGGAGGGGGACGATGGCTCTGAAAAACGTCGATGCGCTGGCTAAGGTCCCAATCTTCTCGGGGCTCACACCGCGTCAGCTCAGAAAGATCCTCAAAGTGACGGAGGAGTACACCTATCCCGACGGGACGACCATCGTCGCGGAGGGAGCCCTGAACGAGCAGCTCTACGTCATCCTCGAGGGCAACGTCAAAGTTAGACGGAGTGGTCGGACGATCGCGCGCATGGGATCCGGTGAGTTCTTCGGGGAGATCGCGGTCATCGACGGGCTCCCGCGGACCGCGAGCGTCATTTCCGACGGTCCCGTTCGCTGCCTGGTCCTGCTTCGGAAGGAGTTCTTCCAGGTCATCAAGGCGGCCCCACAGGTCGGCTGGAAGGTCCTGCGAACGCTTGCGACCAGGCTCCGACAAAGACAGAGCTCCGACAGAGCCTGACGCTAGCCGGTCGTCATCTTGGACAGCACGTCCAGCGCCCAACCCTCGTGAGCCACCTCCGACGCCTCCGGCAGGGATTCGAGGGAGAACCACTCCGCCTCCGCCAAGTTCCCCATCAGGGACACGGGATTCGCCTTATCGAGCTCGGCTCGGTAGTGGAAGACGAGATGCCAGAATCCGTTTCCGAACGATTCGACCGCGTCCAACCGGACGGTCGGGAGTGCAAGGCCTGCCTGCTCCGCGACTATGCGCCTGGCCGCGTCCTCCGGATGCTCCTCATGCTCCAGGTAATCATCTGGCAGGAACCATCCAGCCTGGCGGTCGTACCGGCTTGTGTCCCGGTACTTGACCAGCAACACGCGGCCCTCCGCGAAGAGCGCCACGTCCGCGACGAGCCTGTGCACCTTGCAGTCCATTCGGCCTCCTAGGACGCTTTGCCCAATCGTAGCGGGGGCGTCCCCCACGGACCGCAGTGCCACCGGCGCGGCCGCGCGGCTAGGATTGATACCGTCGCGATCCCGATACGAGCACAGCCCCCGGAGGTGCGAGACATGACACAGCAGACGTTCAGGATCACCTACGCAACGATGTCGGCCGACAACGAAGAGCTCCACGCCGCCTACGAGCGGGGAGTGGAGGTGGCAAGGTCGTGGCTCGGGCAGAAGCACCCCTTCTATGTGAACGGCGAGGAGCGCTGGGGGGAGGGCCTCGACGAGGAGCGCTCGCCGATCGACCGAGACGTCGTGATCGGTCACTTCGGCAGAGCCACGCGGCAGGACGCAAAGGACGCGATCGCCGCCGCCAAGGCCTATGCGCCCACCTGGGCCGGCACATCTTGGCAGGAACGCGTCAAGGTAATGCGCCGAGCCGCGGACGTGATCTCCGAACGCGTCCACGAGCTGGCCGCCCTCATGGCCATCGAGGTCGGCAAGAGCCGCCTGGAGGCACTGGGCGACGTCGAGGAGACCGCCGATCTGATCCGCTACTACTGCAAGCAGATGGAGGACCACGACGGGTTCGAGTTCCAGATGGAGGCGCTGTCGCCGAAGGAGCACAACAGGAGCGTCTTGCGACCCTACGGCGTCTGGGCGGTCATCAGCCCGTTCAACTTCCCGATGGCTCTCGCCGGCGGCCCAGCCGGAGGGGCGCTCGTCGCCGGCAACACGGTGGTGTTGAAGCCATCGCACCAGGGCTACTTCTCGGCCTTGAAGCTCTGGGAGTCACTCACCGACGGCGGGGTACCCAAGCAGGTGTTCCACGTCGTCACCGGCCCGGGTAGCAGCGTGGGCGACGAGCTCTACACGAACCCGGATGTCGATGGACTCACCTTCACCGGCTCGTACGCGGTAGGGATGCAGATCTACCGGAACTTCGCCAAGGAATACCCCAAGCCGGCGATATGTGAGATGGGAGGAAAGAACCCGGCGATCGTGTCGAGCAACGCGGACCTGGACAAGGCCACCGAGGGGATCATGCGATCGGCATTCGGCTTCTCGGGCCAGAAGTGCTCCGCTTGCTCCAGGGTCTACGTCGAGCAGCCCGTCTACGATGACTTCGTCAAGCTGCTCGTGGAGAAGGCGTCGAAACTGAAGGTCGGCAACCCGATCGAGCGTGATACCTATACGGGTCCGGTGATCGACGAGAAGGCCGTCCAGACGTACCAGCGAGCCGTCGCCGATGTGGAGAGCGGTGGCGGGCGCGTGTTGCTGGGTGGGGAACGGATCGAGGAGGGCGACCTCGCGCGGGGGCTGTTCGTGAAGCCCGCGATCGTGCAGGCCCCGATGGAGAATCGGGTGTGGAAGGAAGAGCTGTTCGTACCCTTCGTCGCCGTGGCTCCCGTCGACTCGCTGGACGAGGCTCTGAAGCTCGCCAACGACACCGAGTACGGGCTGACGGCGGGGTTCTACTCGGAGGACCGGGCGGAGATCGACAGGTTCCTCTCCGAGATCCAGGCTGGAGTCGTGTACGTGAACCGGAAGGCCGGCGCCACGACGGGAGCATGGCCGGGTATGCAGCCTTTCGGCGGCTGGAAGGGGTCGGGCACCAGCGGTAAGGCCGGCGGCGGCCTCCACTACGTGCAGCAGTACCTACGAGAGCAGAGCCAGACGGTAATCGAGGGCTAGAGGGGCCGGGCGCTGGAGACCGAACGCGACCTGGCGGTCATGCCCCCTGCCGAGCTGGCGGGAATGACCGAGCCACGCCTCGTCACGGAGATCCCGGGGCCGAAGGCCCGAGTCCTCATCGAAGCCGACCACCGCGTCACGAGCCCGTCGCTCCCCAGGGCGTACGCGTTCGCCCCTTACCGCGGTGCCGGATCCATGATCGAAGACATAGACGGGAACGTCTTCCTCGACTTCAATGCGGGGATCGCCGTGTGCTCTACCGGGCACGCCCACCCGAAAGTCGTGGCGGCCATCAAAGAGCAGGCCGAGAGATTGCTGCATTACTCGGGCGGCGACTTCTATCTCTCGGTCTACACAGAGGTCTGCGCGAAGCTGGATCGAATCACCAACGTCGGCGGGCCTGCCCGGACCTTCCTCACGAACTCCGGCACCGAGGCGGTGGAAGCGGCGATCAAGCTCGCCCGCAGCTACACGGGCCGCCAGTACCTGCTCGCGTTCGTGGGCGGATTCCACGGGCGCTCATACGGCGCCGTCTCGCTCACCGCCTCGAAGGCGAAATATCACCAAGGCTTCGGCCCGCTGCTCCCCGGAGTCCTCCACGCGCCATACGGCGAACCGGTCGAAGGCTGGATCAAGGGGACCATCTTCAAACGACTGGTGAAGCCGAACGAGGTAGCCGCGATCTTCGTCGAGCCGATCCAGGGCGAGGGAGGCTACGTGATCCCGCCGGCCGGGTGGCTCCGGAGCCTCAGAGAGCTGTGCTCGGAGCACGGGATCCTGCTTGTGGCCGACGAGATCCAGACCGGTATGGGACGAACCGGCGAGATGTGGGCGCTGGATCACGAAGGGGTGGTTCCCGACATCGTGCTGGCCGGCAAGGGGATAGCCAGTGGTATGCCTCTCGGGGCCATGATCGCCAGGGACGAGATCATGACGTGGGACAAGGGCGCGCACGGCTCGACATACGCGGGCAACCCGGTCTGCTGCGCCGCGGCCCTGGCGACGTTCGACCTGCTGGAGAACGGCCTGATCGCAAACAGCGCCGTCATCGGCGCCTCGATCCTGGAGGGCCTGAAGGAACTCCAGTCTCGCCGACCCGTTATCGCCCAGGTCCGGGGACGCGGCCTCATGATCGGAGTCGAGTTCGAATCCGGAGAGACCGCGGATGCCGTGGAGCTGGCGTGCTTCCAGAAAGGCCTCCTGGTCCTCAGGGCCGGCGACTCGACCATCCGGATGGCCCCGCCGCTGGTGCTGAACCAGGCCCAAGCCCTGACCGGGCTGCGCCTCTTCGAGGAGGCTTGCGCCGAGGTGGCGGAGGGCTGAGGTTGGCCAACGCCCCCAAGGTCACTTCGATGCACGACGCCGTGGCGGAGCTCGTCCGTGACGGCGATACGGTCGCTATCGAAGGATTCACCCACCTGATCTGCTTCGCCGCCGGCCACGAGATCATCCGGCAACGCAAGCGGGATCTGACCCTTTGCCGCCTCACCCCCGACGTGATCTACGACCAGATGGTTGCGGGCGGCGTGGCTCAGAAGCTCGTGTTCTCCTGGCTCGGAAACCCCGGCGTGGGTTCGCTCCACGCCATCAGGCAGCGGATCGAAAGATCCGATCCCGCGCCCCTTGAGATCGAGGAGTACAGCCACTTCGGGATGGTCTGCCGGTATGTCGCGGGCGCTTCGCGGCTGCCGTTCTTCCCGATCCGGAGCTACGAGGGGAGCGACCTGCCGAAGGCCAACCCCCGGATCGTGCCGATCGAGTCGCCGTACGGGGGTGAGATCGTCTACGCGGTCCCTCCTCTGAACCCCGACGTGGCCATCGTGCACGCACAGCGGGCGGACGCCAACGGCGATGCGCAGATCTGGGGGCTGCTTGGATGCCAGAAGGAGGCGGCGTTCGCGGCCGAGCGGGTGATCGTGGTGGTCGAGGAGCTGGTCGACGAGGCGGTGATCAGGCGCGATCCCAATCGAACGGTCATCCCCGGGCTCATAGTCGATGCCGTCGTGGTCGAGCCGAAGGCATGCCACCCGTCCTACGCCCAGGGTTACTACGACCGGGACAACCGGTTCTACCTTGACTGGGACGCGATAGCACGGGAGCCGGCCTCGCTGGACCAATGGCTCGACGAATGGGTCTTCGGCCTCGGGTCGCACGCAGAGTACGTGGAGAAGCTGGGGAGCGAACGCTGGGCCGCTCTCTCGCCGGGCGAGAGCTGGTCCGATCCGGTCAACTACGGCCAGTACGCATAGGCTCGGGCGGCGTCACCTCGTATCGAGAGTCACCCAGACGGCGCCCAACCCGAACGAAATCCCCGTCGGCGTGCCCTCCAGGTGGATCGCCTCTATGACCTGGTTCGACAATGTAGAGACCACCGACAAGCTCCGGTCGTCGCGGTTGGTGACCCACAGCCTGCCCGAGCCGACCACGACGTAGACCGGCTGGCAGCCTGGTCTCCCGGGATCGCTGGTGCTCCCCACCGAGATGGGAGGGCCGAGCTCGCCGGTCGCTGGATCGAGGGCAAGGACTTCCCCCGGCGTCCCTTCGGTGGCGATCCATATCGTTCCCGATTCGGCGTCGACCCCAGCGAGCGGGTGGTGGATGTCGACGACGTCCTTCGGCTCACCGCCCAGTGGGTTGAACCGCCACACCGCGCCGAACGGCGTTACGGCCCATCCGTACCCGGCCCCAGCGGCCAGCCTCGGCGCGCAAATAGAATTGATCTGCACGTCTTCCACGACACTGTTGGTCACCGGATCGATCCTGGACACGTGAGCGGTCGGCAGAGCGGTCGTGATGACACCCTCGGACGAGCTCACCCAGACAGCGCCCTCTCCTGCCGTGATCGACCTGGGGCCGTAGGGGATCGAGATGGTCGCGGTGACCTCGTTCGTACCGGGGTCGATCCGGGACACACTGTTGCTCAGAGGGTTCGCGACCCAGATCGCCTTCTCGTCGGCCGCGATCGCGGAGGGAGTTTTTCCCACGGCGATGCGCGCGTCGATCGTTCGCCTGGCCGGGTCGATGCGAAGGACGAGGTTCTCATCCTGGTCAATGACCCACACTGAGCCGGCGGCGAAGACCACCCCGGCGGGGCTGCCGGGCAGTGGAATGAATTCGGTCACTCTGCGTGTATTCGCGTCGATCTGGATCAGCAGCGCGGCAGGCTGCTCCGCCGCGGTAACCGAGGGCGAAGGCGAAGACCCGCCGGCTCGGTCCGAATGCCCTGATCGAACCGCAAGAAGCCCCGCGATGAGCGAGACGACGAGCACGACCGCGGCCGCCGCAAAGAGCGGCCGACGAAATCGGCGCGAAACCAGCGGAGGCTGGATCGCGGCAAGGCGCTCCTCTGCCTTTGCCGGATCCAGTGGCGACGGCCGGCCCTGGCTGTCCATCACCGAGACCCGGAATAGCTGCCGCTCACCGGGGATCCCCTTCAATTGATGGGATCCCATGTCCTCGAACTCGAGCCCAGAGCCGGGAACCAGGTCTTTCACTAGGCTCGTGACCACCACCTCGCCGGCCTCCGCGGCGGCCATGGTTCGGGCGCCGAGGTGCACGGCGATGCCACTGGGCTTGATCCCCGACACCTCCACTTCGCCGATGTGAAGCCCGGCTCTGATCTCGATCCCCAGGGCACGCACCGAGTCGCTTATGGCGACCGCGCAGCGGATAGCCTCGGCCGGCTTGGGGAAGACCGCGAAGAAGCCGTCCCCGGCGGTATCGATCTCCTTTCCGCCGAAGCGCTTCAGCTCGCGGCGCACCAGCGCATGATGGCGGGTCAGCAGCTCGCGCCATCGGCGGCCTCCCAGCCGATCGGCCAACTCGGAGGACCCGACGATGTCAGTGAAGAGCAGGGTCACCAAAACCGTTCCACGTTCGTCACGACGCATAGACGGGAGTCTCAGCCTCGAAGGGGTGCGAAGGCAAGCACTAACCCAACTCCCCTTCCGCGCTTGTAGCATGCGTGCTAGTGGGAGAGGCAGCATCCGGCGGGGTCACCGCGACGGAGATGATGATCGTAGCCTCCGCGAGGCAGCTCGCGGGCGAGCATGTCTGTTTCGTCGGGGTCGGCCCGCCGAACATCGCCTGCAACCTGGCGAAACGGACCGTCGCCCCAGAGCTGGAACTCGTTTACGAGTCCGGGGTCTTCGGCTCGGTCCCCGCGAGGCTCCCGCTCTCGATCGGCGACCCGACCCTGGTGACGCGTAGCCTCCAGGTCACGAGCATGTTCGAGCTGTTCGCGTACTACCTTCAGGCGGGCCTCATCGACGTGGGCTTCCTCGGCGCCTCGCAGATCGACAGATTCGGAAACATAAACACGACTGTGATCGGCGAGTACGAAACGCCGAAGGTGCGGCTGCCCGGCTCCGGCGGCGCCTGCGAGATCGCGATCAACGCCAGGAAGGTCTTCGTCATAATGCCGCAGTCGAAACGCTCGTTCGTCGAGACGATCGACTTCACCACGAGCCCGGGGCACAGTGGGGGCGATCGCCCGGCCGGTTGGGGGGCCGGCCCCACAGTTGTGGTGACGGGCCTGGGCGTCTATCGCTTCCGAGCCGATGGGGAAATGGAGCTCGCCAGCCTCCACCCGGGAGTCACCCTGGAAGAGGTTCGGGACAACACGGATTGGGATCTGAAGGTGGCCTCCGACCTGGACGAGAGCCCTCCGCCTTCCGACGAAGAGCTCCGGCTCATCCGCGAGGAGCTTGACCCCACCGGGGCTTACTCGAGATGAGACGGGCCATGAGCAACGTTTTCCCGCGAGTCCTCGGCCGCGAGCTTCCGGTCGCCGAGCGAGCGGAGGGGTCGAGCATCTGGGATGCGGACGGCAACCGATACCTCGATGCCGCGGGTGGCGCCATCGTCGTCGGGATCGGCCACGGCGACCAGGCGGTCGTTCGGGCGATGACCGAGCAGGCATCCAAGTTCGCCTTCGCTCACGGCACCCAGTTCACCTCGGAGGCGCTCGAGGCCTATGCGTCGGAGCTAGCGCCGCTCCTCCCCATGGACGAGGCTCGCATCTACCCCGTCTCCGGCGGAAGCGAGGCCGTCGAGACCGCCCTCAAGATGGCCAGGGCCTACCACCTGGCGCGAGGGGAAGGCACCCGCCACAAGGTCATTGCCCGATGGGGCTCCTACCACGGGAACACGCGTGGCGCGCTCGACGCGTCGGGGCGGGATCCCCTCCGACGACCATACATGCCCTGGCTCGGGCAGGCCGTCCACGTGCCCGCCGCTTACGAATACCGATGCCCCAACCCCCGTCACCCGAGCGGCTGCGGGCCCTGGCACGCCGAAAGGCTCGACGAGACGATCCTCAGTGAAGGCCCGGAGACCGTGGCCTGCTTCATCGCCGAGCCCGTCGCCGGGGCCACTCTTGGGGCGGCCGTTCCTTCCGACGACTACTGGCCCGCCGTGCAGGAGGTCTGCCGGTCTCATGGGGTCCTGCTGATCGCCGACGAGGTGATGACCGGCTTCGGAAGGACCGGCGCCTGGTTCGCCTGCGACCACTGGGCCCTTCGGCCCGACATCCTGGTGGCCGGCAAGGGGGCGTCGTCCGGCTACTGGCCGCTAGGGCTCACGGCCTGCACCGGCGAGGTGTTCGAGACCATTTCCACGAAAGGCTTCGTATACGGGTTCACCTACTCGCATTCGGCGGTCGGCGCCGCCGTGGGGAGAGCGGTCCTGCAGAGGCTGCGTGAGGAGGATCTGTTCGAAGCCAGCCGTGACAAGGGCGAGCGGCTCCTGAAGGAGCTCACCGCCAGGCTCGTGGATCATCCGAACGTCGGCGACGTTCGCGGGCTCGGGCTCATGATCGGGATCGAGCTGGTGGAGGACCGCGAGACGAAGCGACCCTTCCCGCGCTCGGCGACCGTGACCGAACGGACCGTCGCCGCAGCGCGAGAGGCTGGACTGATCCTCTACTCCTCGACCGGTTGCGCCGACGGCACCGACGGCGACTTGATCATGCTCGGCCCTCCATTCGTCATCACCAATGACGAGCTGATGGAGGTCGTGGAGCTCACGGCGGCATCCCTACGCGGATTCTGACGCGCCAATTTCGACCTCTGAGGGCGCCGGAGCTAGACTTCGGCCCTCATCCTTTGCTCGTACTGGCTCCGCCGAAAGGGAAGGAGGCGTGCAGTTGTCACATATCTCCGTCACGGTGAACGGCACCCCTCGCGAAGCGGACGTCGAGAACAGGCAGCTCCTGGTCTACTTCCTTCGCGAGACGCTCGGGCTGACCGGTACCAATGTGGGGTGCGACACCTCCACCTGCGGGTCCTGCACCGTCCTGGTGGAGGGACGATCGGTCAAGTCCTGCACGATGCTCGCGCTGCAGGCCGAAGGACGCGACGTCACCACCATCGAAGGGATGGCCCGGAACGGCGACCTGCACCCGATCCAGCGCGCCTTCCACGAGAACCACGGACTTCAGTGCGGCTACTGCACGCCGGGCATGATCATGGCCGCGGACAGCCTCATCCGAGAGGCCGCCGGGCCGCTCTCGGAACCCGAAGTACGGATCGGCCTGGAGGGGAACCTCTGCCGGTGCACGGGCTACCAGAACATCGTCAAGGCGGTCGTCGCCGCCTCCGCGGAGATGCGGGGAGGTGACGCCTGATGCCATACGTCGGGACCGAAGTCCTCCGCAAGGAAGACCCCGAGCTCATAACGGGTCAAGCCAGATATACGGACGACCTGACGCTACACGGGATGCTGCATATGGTCGTGGTAAGGAGCCCGTTCGCTCACGCAAGGATCAAGAACGTCGATCTGTCCAAGGCCCTGGCCACTCCGGGGGTCGTGGCGGCGTACTCGGGGCAGGACCTTGCCGACTCGTGGATCGGTGGGCTGCCGATGGCCTGGCCGGTCACCGATGACATAAAGGTGCCCGCGCACTGGCCGCTCGCCAAAGACGTAGCGCGATACCAGGGGGACGGAGTGGCTGTCGTGCTGGCTGAGTCGAGGGCCGCGGCCAAGGACGGGGCCGATGCCGTTGACGTGGACTACGAGCCGCTCACGGCGGTGGTCGACGCCGAAGCGGCGCTGGGCGACGGCGCCCCCCTCGTGCACGAAGAGTTCGGCACCAACAAGTCATACACGTGGACGCTTTCCAACGGCGACGTCGACAAGGTCTTCGCCGAAGCCCCTGTGGTGGTCAAGGAACGCAATGTGATCCGCAGGCTCATCCCGAACGCGATCGAGCCGCGGGCCATCCTGGTCGACCCATCGCCCGCTCAGGATGAGCTGACCATGTGGACCTCGACCCAGATCCCCCACATAGTCCGGGTGACGCTGGCCGCCTTCGTCCTGGGCATCCCCGAGTCGAAGCTCCGGGTCATCGCGCCAAGGGTCGGTGGCGGGTTCGGATCCAAGCTCCAGGTATATGCCGAAGAAGCACTGTGCCTGGCAATGGCCCGGAAGCTCCGACGGCCGGTGAAGTGGGTCGAGGAACGTTCTGAGAACTACCTGGCAACCCACCACGGGCGGGATCAGGTCCAGGTCATGGAGCTTGCGGCCGACGAGGACGGCACGATCCGAGGCTACAGGGCCCATGTGATCACGAACATGGGCGCGTACCTCATGATCATCACGCCCGGCACGCCTCTCCTGGGCGCTTTCCTCTATTGCGGCCCCTACGGAGGCGAGGCCTACTCGGTCGAGTTCGTCGGCGCCTTCACCAACACCACGCCGACGGACGCCTACCGCGGCGCCGGCAGGCCGGAGGCGACCTTCGCGATCGAGAGGGCGATCGAGGCTCTGGCCCGGCGGGTCGGTAAGGACCCCGTCGAGATTCGAAGGATGAACTTCCTTCCGCCCTTCAGCGAGCCTACCCCTTCCCCCGGAGGGCTCTCCATCGACTCCGGCGACTACGGCGCCACGCTGGACAAAGCGCTCGAGCTGGCCAGCTATGAGGACCTCCGCAAGGAGCAGCAAGCCCGGAGAGATCGGGGGGACGCGAAGCAGCTCGGGATCGGGTTCTCCACCTACTTGGAGATGTGCGGCCTCGCACCTTCGCGCGTCCTCTCCGCGCTCAAGTACGTGGCCGGCGGCTGGGACGCCGCCACGATCCGGATGCTGCCCACTGGGAAGGTCCAGCTGGTCATAGGCACCTCGCCACACGGCCAGGGGCATGCCACCACGTTCGCCCAGATCGCCGCCGACGACCTGGGCGTGTCGGTGGACGACATCGAGGTCATTCACGGCGACACGACGCTGGCTCCTCTTGGGATGGATACATACGGGAGCCGGAGCATCGCCATCGGGGGCGTGGCCGTGCACCGCGCCGCCGGCAAGATCGTCGAGAAGGCTCGGAAGATCGCTGCCCATGAGCTGGAGGTGGCCGAGGAGGACCTCGACTACGCGACCGGCACGTTCTCGGTCAAGGGCGCGCCCGATCGCGCGCGAACGGTCCCCGCCCTGGCCTTCTCGGCCTGGACGGCCCACAACCTGCCGGACGGCGTGGAGCCCGGGCTGGAGGAGACCGCCGTATACGACGCCGCGAACTTCGTGTTCCCCTACGGCGCCCACATCTGCGCGGTCGAGGTCGATACCGAGACCGGCAAGGTGGACGTAATCAAGTACGTCGCGGTAGACGACGTCGGCACCTTGATCAACCCGCAGATCGTCGACGGGCAGGTGGCCGGGGGCGTGATCCAGGGGATCGCAGAGGCCATCTACGAGGAGGCCGTCTACAGCGACGAGGGCCAGCTCCTGACCTCGTCGATGACGAACTACGAGATCCCGGCTGCCTCCGAGGTGCCCGAGGTGACCATCGGCCGGAGCGTAACCCCTTCGACCACGAACGAGCTGGGCGTCAAGGGCGTCGGAGAGACCGGGACTATCGCCTCGCCCCCCGCGGTGATCAACGCGGTCATCGATGCTTTGGCGCCGTTCGGCATCATCGACATAGACAGACCCGCCACTCCGGAGCGGGTGTGGCGAGCCATCCAGGAAGCCAAAGGGGGTGCGAAGTGATCCCGGCAGCGTTCGACTACGAACGGGCGGAATCGGTCGATCATGCCATCGACCTGCTCGGGCAGCACGGGGAGGATGCCAAGCTATTGGCGGGCGGGCACTCTCTACTGCCGCTCATGCGCCTCCGGCTCGCCCGGCCGTCGGTCCTGGTAGACATAGACCGACTGTCCGATCTGGAGTACGTTCGCGACGCGGGCGACCACATCGCGATCGGGGCTCTCACCCGCATGTGCGACCTCGCCCTCGACCCGGTGCTCGCTCAGCACAATCCGCTGGTGGCCGGTGCGGCCGGCGAAGTAGGCGACCCGCAGGTCCGGCACCGCGCCACGATAGGTGGATGCGCTGCCCACGGCGATCCGGCCTCCGACCCGACGACCGTCCTCCTCGCCCTGGACGCCGACATCGTCGCCAAGGGGCCCTCAGGTGAGCGCGTGATCCCGGCGGCGGAGTTCTTCACGAGCTTCTTCGAGACCGCGCTCCAGCCGGCCGAGGTGCTGACCGAGATCCGGGTGCCCAAGCTGGCCGCCGGGACGGGATGGTCCTACCAGAAGTTCCATCGCAGGGCCATCGACTGGGCGATCGTCGGCGTTGCCGCCACCGTCGAGCGTGAGAACGGCAGTATACGAAGCGCGCGCGTAGGTCTTACGAACATGGGGATGACCCCGCTTCGCGCAGCAGCCGTTGAGGCCGCGCTCGCCGGATCGCCGGCCACAGCGGATGCGATAGCTGCGGCCGCCGAGAACGCGCCCGAAGGAACGAGCCCGCCCTCGGACACCAACGGTACCGCCGAGTACCGCCGGGAGATGTCGAAGGTGTTCGTCCGCAGGGCCCTTCAGGAGGCCCTGTCTCGGTAGCTCGCCCGGCCGACCGGCCGTGACCAACGTCGTCGTCGTCGGCGGCGGGATCATCGGCGCCGCCTGCGCATTCGAGTTGAGCCAGCGCGGCATCAGCGTCACCCTCGTTGAACGAAGTGAGCTGGCGGCCGGCGCGTCGGGCCGGAACCACGGACTGGTGGTCGTCCCGCTCGACCCCGCCCTAGGGCCTATGGCGACCCAGTCCGCGACGTCGTACGAGGAGGTCGCCGTCCACGCACCCTCGCCGATCGGGCTCGACCCGGAGCGGATCGGTTTCCTAATCGTGGCCGGCGAGGACGAGGAGGAGCGCGCCGCGGGGAAGGAAGAGGCCGCCGCGGCCGCGGCCTGCGGGGTCGAGGTCGAGCACCTCGAAGAGGCTGCCCTACGCGACCTCGAGCCGGCCCTCTCGCCTGATCTCTCAGAGGGCTGGCTGCTGGACGACGCGAGACGCCTGGATCCGGCGGCCCTCACGGTCTCCCTGGCACTACTTGCCCGGCAACAGGGAGCCAGAATCCTGACCCACCTCACGGTCCGGGCGGTGCTGATCGAACGCGGCGCAGCACGAGGCGTGCTGACCGACGACGGCCCGATCCGCTCAGATGCCGTGGTCGTGGCGGCCGGCCCCTGGTCCACCGGCCTATTGAGGCCGCTCGGCATCCGGATGCCCGTCACCGGAGCGCGCGGCTGGCTCGTTCATCTGGCGCCAGGCGTGGCGCCGACCCGCCGCCTCGTCGGGCGCGCCGGGTGGCACCTCCTGGCCGGCGAGCGGAGCTACTACCCGCCCGACGCAGGAGAGGTCGGGACCTCGTTCCCCGAAGCGATCGTCGGCACCCTGCTCCATCCGAACAACGATGGCACGATGCTGGCGGGCGGCTCGCGCCAGGGAGTGATCACGAACGAACCCGAGGACCCATCGGTTCCGAGAGAAATCCTCAGAGGAGCGATCGCGGTGTTCCCCTCGCTCGCCAGCGCGACCGTCCTCTCAGCCTGGTGGGGAATCCGCCCGCTGACGCCCGACGACCGACCGATCGTCGGTCGGGTCGCGGATGGCCTCTTCGTTGCGACGGGCCACGGCTCCCAGGGGGTGATCCTCGGAGGCGGGACCGGGCAGCTGATCGCGTCGCTGGTGACCGGCGAGGAGCCTCCCTTCGACGCCGCGCCGTTCTCGCCAAGCCGCTTCGCCTGAGCGGGCGACCCCTTAACATTGCCTCGTGACCGAACGCTCACTCCCTTTCGCATCACCCGGGGATCTCTCGGCCGAGTTCCGGGGGCAGTCCTACCTCGCCGATCCCGAGCTGGCCACGGCCATCTACCTGGCCGTGTCGCTGGACAAGCCGCTGCTCCTGGAGGGAGAGGCCGGCGTCGGCAAGACCGAGGTGGCAAAGGCGCTGGCCGGCGCGCTCGATCGGCGGCTGATCCGGCTCCAGTGCTACGAGGGCATCGACGCCAGCCAGGCGCTGTACGAGTGGAACTACTCCCGTCAGCTGCTCGCGGTACGGGCTTTGCAGTCCGGCGATGAGGCCAAGCGGGTTGACGACCTGTTCGGCGAGGAGTTCCTGGTGGAAAGGCCGCTCCTGGCCGCGCTCAAGGCGGGCGACTCGGCCGTCCTCCTGGTTGACGAGCTGGACCGGGCGGACGACGAGTTCGAGGCCTTCCTGCTGGAGGTTCTGTCCGAATTCGCCGTCACCATACCGGAGGTGGGGAGGATCGGCGCCGACCGGCCGCCGGCCGTGATCATCACCTCCAACCGCACGCGCGAGCTCCACGACGCGCTGAAGCGTCGCTGCCTGTATCACTGGATAGACCACCCGACCCTAGAGCGAGAGGTCGAGATCATCGGGATCCGCGCGCCAGCAGTGCCCGCCACACTGGCTCGGCAAGTGGCCGGCGCCGTGGCCAGGCTTCGGGAGCTCGACGTGGCCAAGCGCCCCGGCGTCGCGGAGGCGATCGACTGGGCCAATGCGCTGTCGTTCCTGGGAGTCGAGACGCTGAACGGAGAAACCGCCTCCTCGACTCTGGGCGCTGTGCTGAAGGACCACGACGACCTGGAGCTCGCGCGCGCCAGCATCGGGCGCGTCGTCGAAGAGTGACCCTTAGACAGTGACCGACGACGTCGCCCTGTCCGAGCCGGTCCTCGGGCGCCTCGTCGGGTTCGGTCGCTACCTTCGCAAATCGGGCCTCCCCGTCGGCACCGGCCGCATCTTGACCTTCTGCCGCGCCGCCGCCCTACTCGATCCGACGGATCGGGAGGAGCTTCTCCGTGCGGCCAGGGCAACGCTCGTCTCCAAGCCCGACGATCTCCGGGCGCTGAACGACGCGTTCGATCGCTACTTCGCAGATGAGGCGATCAGTCCAAGCCAGGATGAGATCCCCGCCCCATCGATTCCAAGGCCGTCTGAGGACGAACCCCCCACTGAGGAAGGGGTGGCATTCTCTTCCGCGAGCTGGTCCACTTCCGGTCTCCATGAAGACACGGAGGGCGAGGCCGCCATCCGGGTCGTCGCGAGCGAGGCCGAAGTGCTTCGGACCAAGGACTTCGCCGAGCTCACGGAGGCGGAGCGCCGGGCCGTCTTCGCGCTGATCAGGCAGCTCACGCTCTCGGCGCCCCTCCGCAAGACGCGGCGCCTGCGCCCCGCCAGGGAAGGCGAGCGCTTCGACCTGAGACGGACGCTGCGAAGGTCTCTGCGAACGGAAGGAGAGCCGTTCGAGCGAGCCTGGCGGCGAAGGAGGTCCAAGCGGCGGCCGATCGTCCTTGTGCTCGACGTGTCAGGCTCCATGTCGCCTTATGGAAGGCCGTTGATCGAGTTCGCGCACGCCGCCGCACGAGCCGGCAGGCGCGTGGAGGTGTTCTGCTTCGGCACCAGGCTGACCCGCATCACTCGGCTCCTGCGCACCCGGGATCCGGGAGAGGCGCTGGCATCTGTGGGCAACTCGGTGACCGACTGGGAAGGTGGCACGAGGATCGGCGATTCGCTCAAGGAGCTCCTCGATGAATGGGCGCCCCGATCGGCGCTCCGGGGCAGCGTGGTCGTACTGTGCTCCGACGGCCTCGAGCGGGGCGACCCCGCGATCCTGGCGAGGCAGATGAGAAGGCTGTCCAGGCTCGCGCATCGCTTGGTGTGGCTCAACCCGCTCAAGGGAAGCCCGCGATACGAGCCTCTCGCGCGCGGGATGGCTGCGTCCCTGCCGTGGGTTGACGTGTTCCTGCCCGGGCACAACCTGGAGAGCCTGGAGGCGCTCGCAGCGGCCGTCGCCGAGGGCTAAGGGGGACGCGTAGGCTAGCCTGAGGGCCAGTCGGGCTTCGGCTTGGGCTTCTGAGCCAGGACGTCGTCCAAAGAAGGCTTCTGCTGGGCCTTCTTCGTCAGGAGTTCTTCCAGCTCGGGCCCGTCCAGATCACCCGCGGCCGTGATCAGGTCATCGAGCGACTTGCCCGGATCACCCTTTAGCCGGATGCGAAGAGCCGCCAGGACGGCTGCGTGCTCTTCGGACAAACCCTCGGCAACCTTGATCTGCATGAGGGCCTTCTCTGCCCGGCGAAGGAGCTTCTCGTCCTCGCGCGCCCGCTGCTGGAGCCGCTCGACCTCGTCCACGCGTCCAGTCTCTCACCGCAGGCCGGGGCATTCCATGTCGTAACCAACCCCTAGCATTCCTTGACAGAATCTAGCCGTAAGTGCTACTAGTAGCACAATGAGAAGGGTGGGCGTGCGAGAACTGAGGCAGCAGGCCAGCAAGTACTTACGCCAGGTGGAGGCGGGAGAGACGATCGAGGTGACGGATCGAGACAGGCCAGTGGCCCTTATTGTTCCGGTTCCGAGTGCCGGCGCGATCGAGCGCCTGGCGGCCGGCGGCCGGCTCAGGGCGGCGGACGGCGATCTGCTCGCGCTGGGTGAGCCACTTGAGCCCCTTCCTGAAGCTCCGCTCCCCAGCGAGGCCCTTGCCTCCTCTCGCGCCAATGAGCGCTAGCCGGGTCACGTATCTCGACTCCTCGGCGCTGGTCAAGCTGGTTGTGGCCGAACCGGAGACCCCGGCGCTCCGGCGTTACTTGCGTCGCCGCGCCCTCCGCGTATCGTGCGGACTGGCCCGGGTCGAGGTCGTACGCGCGGTCTGGCCGCAGGGTCCGTTAGCGGTGGCCCGATCGCTTCGACTACTCGAGCGAGTCAACCTGATCGCACTCGACGACCTCCTGCTCGACGCGGCGGCGGCCCTGGACGCCGTTTCCCTACGGAGCCTGGATGCCATCCACCTCGCGGCGGCGCAGACGCTGGGCGAGGATCTCGAAGGGCTCGTCACCTACGACGCGCGGATGGCTGAGGCGGCACGCGAGCTCGGACCGTCTGTGGTGGCGCCTAGTTAGCGACCTTCACAAGGCTGTTAGGAACGAACCGAGATTGGCGTCGTGTACCCCTATGCGCCGAGGCACAGAGCGGCGAAATCCACACCGAAGCTCGCCGGCGGGAACACTCGGCACCCAAGCCGAGGAGACAAGAAGGCGCCGGCCACGTTGTACGCGATCCCCGTCATCGGCACCTCGCGCGTTATGGGCCCGTGGAGAAGCTCGAGCGCTGCGGCCTCGCTCGGGATGTCGCGCAACTGCGCCGCCAGGGCCCGCATGGCGGGTGACTTCCAGTCGGGCGGGAGGACCGCGGGCAGTAGGAGCAACCTCGAAAGAGGAACCGCGCCCAGCATGCTCTGCAAGTAGACCGTTGAGTCCAGAGGATCCAGGGAGTTGCCACCCACCTTGAGATCGTAGGGGGCGCCGGGCTCGTGGATCGCATCGAAGGAGCTGTCGACCGTCTTGATCCGCACGTCGATGCCGATCAAGGCAAGCTCCGCCTTGATCTCCTCGGCGAACGGCTGGACCACACCGGAGGGGTGGGTTACCAGGACGGCTGTACCCGTGGTGCCATGCATGAGCTCTCTCGCCTTGGCCAGATCAGGTCCGTCAAGGGGGAACCCGGCGGTCTGGGCACCAGCTTGGTTCGGCGGCAGCAGCTGATCCGTCGGGACAGCGTTGCCGAAGATCCGCGCCAGCGCCGGACGATCCAGCGCGTACGCGACCGCCTCACGGACACGGCGGTCGGAGAACAGCGGCCGCCCCGCGTTGATATCCAGGTAGAGCAGCCCCCCATCGGGCACGGAGTAGTACTCGGGCCCGGTCCCCGGGGTGGCGGTGCCCCCTGGCCCATATGTGTTCGCCACCTGCCCGTCCAGATCCAGGATTGGGTCGCCCAGGTTCGTGATGCCGTCCCAAGCCCCGCTCTGGACCCGTTCCACGGCCTGGCCGGGATCGACGCCCTCGCGCAGCGCGATAGCGTCCAGGACGTGCGGCCTGGACCCCGGGTAGTTGGGGTTCCGTTTCAGGATGGCGAACTCGCCGTTGAACGCGTCGGCGATGTAGTAGGGCCCGGCGGAAGGAACCATCCCCCCGCCGCCTTCGTTCTGGAGGACGGCCCCGTGCGGCACCATGGGGACATCCGTCGGGACCGGGCAGAAGAACGGCAACGTCAGACGCTCGAGTAGGTCGGGGGAGGGGCGGGTTAGAGTGATGGTGAGCGTGTTGCCCTGGGCCCGCAGTCCCGAGATGTGGTCGGCGCTGCCGCCGAGGAATCCCGTTTCGCCGTCGATGTCCTCGATGTAGTTAGATCCTGGGGTCCGCCCGCCCGGGCTGAGCTTCGGTGAGAGCGCCCGTTCGATCGAATGCCTGAAGGTCTCGGCTGTGACCTCCTGGTTCGACGGCGGCGAGAACATGTATCCCGGCCGGATCGTGAACGTGTATGTGCGCCCGTCGTCGGAGACCTCGGGCATCGAGGCAGCCACCTCCGGCTGCAGGTTCCATCCCTCTGGGCTCGGTTGGTCCGGGTAGTTGAAGAGATTTGCGCACGTTGCGAACTCCACCTCGAAGTCCAGCGAGCCGAAGGATGTCGCGGGGTCGCCATCGAGCTGATAAGCGGCGACGAGGAACTTGGCGACCTTGCCCTGCAGGCTATCGATCCGATCTTCGTAGGTGCGACCCGGGTTCAGCTGCACCAGCAGGCTGCCCGAGCCAGCGGCGACGGCCTGGATGGGGTGCTCGAATTGATAAATCGTCTCCTTGCCCGTGACCGAATCGATGCCGGAGGCCGACCCCACGTCCTGGTTCCCGACCCATAGCACTCCATCGGCGAAGGACACGACCCGGGCTCCCTCACCCGTGGGATAGGTGGCGACCAGGTTCCCGCGGCCGTCGACCTTGTAGACCACGCCCTTGGTCTCGTCCGCGGTCCACCCGAAGCCCCCGCCGGCCGAGATGTAGTTGAGGTTCCCCTCTATGTTCGCCGAGGCGACTACGGAGTCGGTCTTGGGGTCGATGCGTGTCAGACCGCTGCCCTGCTCACTTCCCAGGTTCCAGATCGAGCCGTCGCTAAAGGCGATGGCGTGTCCGTACTGCCCTTCGTATTGATGCTGGACCTCTCCGGTTTCAGGATCCAACCGGAGCACATCGGGGCCGGCATCCACCCATACTGAGCCCTCCGCGGCTAGGACGCCTCCGATGCAGCCACCGAACGGACAAAAGTGTTCGGGGTCGTCCGAAAATGGGAACCGGTCGACCTCACGACGCAGCGCGATGTTCACCTTCACGAGGGTCGGATTGTCGTAGTCGGTGATCCACAGGTCGTCCCCTTGAACTCCGTAGTACCCGATGTTGGGGACGGGCGAGGCGATCTGGGTCAGCACAGCACCCGTTTTCGGATCGATCTCGACGAACGAGAGCGGATCCAGGTTCAACACCCAGAAATGGCCATCCGAGTAAATGGCCTCGACGGGAGTCTTCACCACAGAGAGCGGGATGAACCCGAGTTGGTTGCCGGTCTTCGCGTCCAGCAGAGCCATGCCTGGGTCGAGGTCTGCGAAGGGCGAGCCCCCACCTCCGCCAAGGACACGCGGCAATAGCAGGGCAAGTAGGCCTGCGATCAGGACCCCTGCCACTGCCACCTGGAAACCCCTGCGAGCCGCGACCCGGCGGGTGCGGTGAGCGAGCCTTCTGCGAAGCGTGTACGTGCTGGCGCGGTCGGAAGTGACGACGGCAACGGCTCGAACGGGCTCTGCGTAGCCCTTGAGCTTGAACGTCCGGGGATCCACGTAGGCGACGCCGTCCACCTTCGCCGCCAGGTGGATGACGGCCTCCGAGGCCAGGATCTCCCCAGACTTGGCCTGGGAGCAGAGACGTGCCGCCAGGTTCAGAGCACCGCCCCGGTACCCTTCCCCCACAGGGATGGCCTCACCTGAGTCCAGGCCGATCCCTATGCCTCGGGGCAGCCCGGACTGGCCGAAGCGGCCTTGGAGCTCCACCGCCGCGCGGAGGGCCTGACGGGCCGATACGAACGCCACCAGGGCTTCGTCGCCACGAATCTCTATCAGGAAACCCTGGTGTGCCTCCACGACCTCGCGAACCAGATCCGCGAAGGTTGAGGCGAGGGTCGCAGCAGCCTGGTCGCCGTGCTCCCTGGTGTACTTGGTGTAGCCGCGGACGTCGGCGATTAGGAACGTGCGGACATCGGCTCCACCATCCGAGCCATCTGTGGAACCGTTCGTGCCTCCCGCCCCCTCTCGCCGTTGAGGAGTCTAGGCCCCGAACCCCTCAGGGCACTGCATAGGAGGCAGGGTCAGCATCGAATCGCTGGCGGCACCCGGCCGAGCAGAAGTAATAGGTCCGGCCCTCGTGGGTCGCTCGGTGCCGGGCCGTGGCGACCTTCACCGTCATGCCGCAGACGGGGTCGAGCGCTTCGTGCGCCTCGGAGGCCGGCGTCGAAACTGGCTCAGGCATCAGCTTCCCGGCCGCACGAAGCTGGACCAGCTCAGCGAGGACGGCTACCGCGATCTCATGGGGAGCCAGATGCCCGAGGTCGAGGCCAGCCGGCGCGTGTATGCGTTCGATCTGCTCCTGCGGCACTCCCCGGTCCAGCAGGTACGCCTTGACGGCTTCGGCACGCTGCCGCGAAGCGACGAGCCCCACGAAGACGGCCTGGGTCGCGAGGGCCGCCTCCAGGGCGTCCTCGTCGTAGTGGCCCTGGGTCGCGACCACGACGAAGGATCGTTCGTCGATGCCGGCCTCGCCCGCGTCCAGGGACTTGACCACGCGTTCTACACCTGGGCGTTCGGCCGTCGCTGCTTCCGCATCCACCAGGGTCGCTCGCCATCCGAGTGCCGCCGCCATCCGGACCAGAGACTCGGCGGCCGGCGACCGACCTATGGCGACGAGGTGGGGTGGCGGCAGGAAGGGTTCGACGTACACCTCCAAGGCCCCCTCGCTCTGACAGGCGATGGGGACCTTGACGACTCCGTCGCGCTGGTGCGCCGCCAGCTCCTCCGGGGTCCCGAGGAACACCAGGCGTGGGGTGCCGGCCTCGAGGGCCTCCAAGGCCTGTCCTATGACGGCGGGCTCCGCGCATGCCCCGGCGACCCATCCCTGGATACGACCGTCGGCCGTGATCAACGCGCGAGAGCCGACCTGCCCTGAGGAAGGCGAACGGCGCCACACCACCGTGGCGAGCGCGTAAGGCTCCCCGAGAGCGGAGAGCTCACGCGCCAGATCTAAGGGGTCCGGGTTCATTGCCTGGAAGACTCGAAATGAGACTCATTTTGAGTCCTTCGTGGCTTGGATGGCCTCCCAGACCTTCCCCGACGTAAGCGGCATGTCGATGTTGCGGATCCCCATGTGAGCGAGGGCATCGATGACCGCGTTCACGTAGGCGGCCGGTGACCCGACGGTGGCCGACTCGCCCACCCCTTTCGCGCCGATCGGGTGATGGGGGGACGGGGTGACCGTCTGGTCGAGCTCGAAGCGAGGCGTCTCCCAGGCCGTCGGGAGCAGGTAGTCCATGAAGTTCGACCCTATGCAGTTACCGCTCTCGTCGAACGTGATCAGCTGCATCGCGGCGATCCCGTACCCCTCGGCGAGCCCGCCGTGGATCTGGCCCTCGACGATCATCGGGTTGATCCGCACGCCGCAGTCGTCGACCGCGACCATCCGGCGGACCTTCCACTCACCCGTGTCGGGGTCCACCTCGACCGCCACGGCGTAAGTGCCGAACGGGAACGTCAGGTTCGGCGGGTCGTAGTAGTAGACGCCCTCCAGGCCAGACTCCATCCCGTCGGGGAAGTTCGTATACGCGGCGAATGCGACCTCCTGGATCGTCTTGGCCTTGTCGGGAGCGCCTTTGACGAAGAACCGGTCCTTCTCGAATTCGATGTCCTCCTCCGCGACCTCTAGCAGGTGGGCGGCGACCTTCCGGGCCTTCTCGCGAACGCGCCGGGCGACCATAGCCGTCGCCGCTCCCGATGTCGGAGTGGACCTGGATGCGTAGGTGCCCAGGCCGTAAGGCGTGTTGTCCGTATCGCCGTGCATCACCTTGATGTCCTCGGGCTGGATCCCCAGCTCCTCGGCGACGATCTGGGCAAAAGTCGTCTCGTGGCCCTGGCCCTGGGTCTGACAGCTGATCTTCAGGATCGCCTTGCCGGTGGGATGGATACGCAGTTCGGCGCCGTCGTTCATCTTCAGGCCGAGGATGTCGTAGTCCTTGTGCGGCCCGGCCCCGACCACCTCGGTGAAGCTCGCGAGGCCGATCCCGTAGAGCTTGCCCTCCGCGCGCGCCTCCTCCTGCTCCTTCCTGAGCTCGTGGTAGCCGATCCTTTCCAGAGCCAGCTTCATTGCCGAGTGGTAGTCGCCCGAGTCGTAGACGAACCCGGTGGCCGACGTGTACGGGAACTGATCCTTCTCGATGAAGTTCTTAAGCCTTAGCTCGGCGGGCTCCATGCCGAGCTCGTACGCCGCGTTCTGGACCAGGCGCTCGATCAGATAGGAAGCCTCAGTGACCCGGAACGAGCAACGGTAGGCCACGCCTCCTGGGGCCTTGTTCGTGTAGGCCCCGTCGGCCGAGACGTGGACGGCAGGGAAGTCGTAGGAGCCGCTCACGATGTGGAACAGCCCGACCTTGAACTTCGACGGCTGGGCATCGGCATGGAACGCGCCCTCGTCGGCCAGGAGCGACGCGCGCAGGCCGAGCATGGTGCCATCGCTCTTCAGCGCAAGCTCGCCGTGCATGTGGAAGTCGCGCGCGAACCCCGTCGAGATCAGGTTCTCGGTGCGGTCCTCGATCCACTTCACCGGGTGCCCTAGCAGGA
>Ga0210378_10000372_pt1 | contig 22661 bp, 14 predicted proteins | sample PLM1_60_b1redo_FD_155465 | JGI IMG/M metagenome (GOLD analysis project Ga0210378, IMG submission 155465) | Groundwater sediment microbial communities from an aquifer in East River, Colorado, USA - PLM1_60_b1 redo | ecosystem: Environmental > Terrestrial > Soil > Riparian zone | place: USA: East...
CGGTTGGACGGGATCCGGTTGCCGGGAAACGCGGACCCGGTCAGGGGATCGATGGGCGCGTCGGACGAGCAACCCTCGATGCCGGCGCCGCTGAAGTCGCCCGCGCGCTCGGCCGCCGTGGGCACGAAGGTGGCGCGGGTGATGCCGCGCTGCTCCCGGTTCCATTCCTGCGAGACGAAGAAGTGCAGCTTGTCCTTGATGATCGGGCCGCCCAGTGTCCCCCCGAAGTCGTGAACCTTGAGGGGGCCCTTGGGCTGGCCGGCCTGCTTCAGGAAGTAGTCGGACGAGGCCAGCTTCTCGTTCCGCCCGAAGTAGTAGGCGCCGCCGTGGAACTCGTTGGTGCCGGCGCGGGTGACGATGTTCACCTGGGCGCCGGCGGATCCTCCGAACTCGGCCCCGTAGCTGTTCCGGTGGATCTTGAACTCGTCGATGGCGTCCACGGAGGGGAAGACGAGGATGGTGCGGTTGGAGCCGACGTCGTTGTTGTTGGCCCCGTCCACGGTCCACAGGTTGCTGCCGTTGCCGCCGCCGCTCACCGAGACGTTGATGTTGGACATCAGCCCCCGGTCCTTGGTGTTGAAGTCGTCCCCTTGGCTGACGCCGGGCATGAGGGTGCTGAGCTGCAGGAAGTTGCGGCCGTTCAAGGGAAGCTCGCGAACCTGCTCCCCGGTGACCAGGCCGGCGACCTCGCCCCCGATGATCTTGACGGCCACGGCCGGCACCTCCACGGTGATGTTCTCGGTGACGGACCCCGTCTCGAGCCGCACGTCCACCGCACGGTCGTCGGCCACGTTCAGCGCTACGCCCTTGACGACCGACGTCTTGAAGCCGCTGACCGCCACTTCGACCGCGTAGGTCCCGACCTGAAGCTCAGGGAACGAATAGACACCGAACGAATTGGTCACGGTGGAGCGCGTGAGGCCGGTACCTTCGCCCCTCACCGTCACGTTCGCGCCCGGGACGACGGCCCCCGTACTGTCGGTCACCGTGCCGCGGATCGTCGCCGTGATCCTCTGGGCGAAGGAGGGCCCGGCGATCACCGCGAGAAGAACGATCACGAAAGCGATCATTTTGCGCATGGAAAACGCCTCCCAATGCGTTAGTTAAAGAACTTTAAAAACCCAGCGGGAGAATCTGACAGAGCGGAGCCTTTTGTCAAGCACATTCTTGCCGCTTTCCGGTCCCGCCGCCCACCGGCTATGCTGGCGCCCAGGAAAGATGAGCATGCGCTCGCTTCACTGCATGGGGATCGCCGCGCTGGTCATGAACGGCATCCTGAGCCCGGTCGCAGCGGCCACGGTCGGCCCGGACAGGGAGGCCGCTTTCGAGCAAGCCGTGGCCGCCGCGGAGCGAAGCCTGAGCGAGCAGCACCTGCCGGCCGCCGAGGGCCATTACCGCGACGCCCTTCGCGAGGGCTGGCGGCTGATGGCATCTCCGCTCGCGGATCTGGCACCCGCGCGGCGGCTCGAGCTGAGGCAGCGCGTCCGCGACGCCCTGGCGCGCGCCTATCTGAACCTCGGCGTCATCGAGGTGAAGAGAGGGCGATTTGCGCCCGCGGCCGAGCTTTTCCAGAAGGCGGCCGAGCTGGATCCTGATCTCCCGCAGGTCCAGTCCTCGCTCGGAACGGCCTACTTCAATGCCCGGGAGTTCGACAAAGCCACCCCTCCCTTGTCCCGCGCGCTGGCGGCCACGCCTCGAGACGGCGCTCTCAAGCGCATGCTCGCGATGGCGTGGCTCAACACGAACGCGTACGACAAGGCGGCCGACCTCCTCCGGGACGACCCTGAGCGGGACGCGAACCCGTCGCTTCAGTTCGCCTACGGGCTGGCCCTCGTCAAGAGCGACCGCGCGGCGGAGGCCGAACGGGTTTTCTCCCAGCTGATCGCCCGTCACGGCGATTCGGCGGAGGTGAGCGTGCTGCTGGGCCAGGCCTACGCCCAGCAGGGAGATTTCGACTCCGCCCGCGAGTCCCTCCAGCGGGCGCTCCGGCTCAAGCCCGACGTGGCGGAAGCGAGCGCCACGCTGGGCGTGATGTACCTGCGGCAGGGGCGGCTGGCCGAGGCCGAAGAAGCCTTGCGCCGGGAGCTGAGGTCGCACCCGGACGACGTGCCGTCGCAGCAGAACCTCGCGATCGTCCTGGACTCGCAGCAGCGGCCGTCGGAGGCGATCCCCTTGCTGCGCCGCGTCCTCGAGTCGGAGCCGGAGCAGCCCAGCGTGCGCTACCTGCTCGGCAAGATCCTGCTCTCGCAGGGGAACGTGACCGAGGCGGTCGCGCAACTGGAGACGGCGGCGCGGCAGGCGCCCGAGGACGCGAAGATCCGGTACCAGCTCGGGCAGGCGTACCAGAGGCTCGGGCGGACGGAGATGGCCGACGAGCAGTTCGAGCTGTTTCGCCGGCTCAAGGCCAAGCGTTGAGAGGGTCGAGAGGGGCGGCGTTCCTGCTCGCCGTCGCGCTGCTGGGTGCGTCGGCCCTCGCCCAGCTTCCGCCCGGGGAAACGGGGAAGCTGCTCTTCCGTGACGTCACTCGCGAGGCCGGCATCGCCTTTCGGCACCACACCGCGCCCGACAAGAAGTTCATCGTGGAGTCGATGAGCGGCGGGGTGGCGCTGCTGGACTTCGACGGCGACGGCCTCGTCGACATCTACTTCACGGACTCGCTGACCGTCGAGACGGCGGGCGACCCGAAGGCGGCCCGCAGCGCGCTCTACCGGAACCGGGGCCGCGCGACGTTCGAAGACGTGACCGACCGGGCCGGTATCGGTCATCCCGGCTGGGCGATGGGGGTGTGCACGGCCGACGTGGACGGAGACGGAGGGGAAGACGTCTACGTAACCGGCCTCGGGAGGAACCGCCTCTACCACAACAACCGCGACGGCACCTTCGCGGATGTCACCGAGGCCTCCGGCGTCTTGGGCGGCGGCTGGTCGACGGGGTGCGGCTTCGCGGACTACGACCGGGACGGCAACCTGGACCTGTTCGTCAGCCGCTACGTGAAGATCGATCTCACCCACCTGCCGGAGTTCGGCCAGGGCAAGACCTGCCAGTACCACGGCGTTGCCGTGCAATGCGGGCCCCGCGGCCTCCCGGGCGAGACGGATCTTCTCTTCCACAACGACGGGAACGGCCACTACACCGAGGTGAGCGCCCGGGCGGGCGTCCACGATCCCCGGGAATACCTTGGCCTCGGAGTGGCCTGGTTCGACTACAACCGCGACGGCTGGCCGGACCTCTACGTGGCTGACGACTCTGGTCCGAGCCTGCTCTATCTCAACCAGAAGGACGGCACCTTCAAGGAGGTCGGCTTCCCGATGGGTGTCGCCGTGAGCGAGGATGGCGGAGAGCAGGGCGGCATGGGGGTGGCGGTGGGGGACTTCGACAGCTCGGGCCGCTTCAGCCTGTACAAGACCAACTTCGCCGAGGAATACAACAACCTCTACCGCAACGACGGCGACCATTTCACCGACGTGTCCTTCCGATCGAAGACCGCTCCCAGCAGCCTGCCCTACGTCGGCTGGGGCACCGCCTTCTTCGACTACGACAACGACGGCTGGCTGGACATCATCGCCGTGAACGGCCACGTGTACCCGCAGCTCGACCGGTCACGGTCGGGCGCCGGGGCGGGCTACCGGCAGAGAAAGCTCCTCTACCACAACCGCGGCGATGGCACGTTCGACGAGGTGGCCGCGCAGTTCGGCCCCGTGCTGAGCGAGGAGCGCGTCAGCCGGGGCCTGGCGGTGGGAGATCTGGACAACGACGGGCGGCTCGACGTCGTGATCAACGACCTCGACGGCGCCCCCCAGGTCCTGCGCAACGAGCTGGCGGACGCCGGCAACTGGCTGCTCGTGAAGCTTGAGGGAAGGGGCAGGAACACCGACGCCGTCGGCGCGATCGTCACCGTGAGGGTGGGCAAGCTGGCGATGTCGCGGCTCGTCCAGAGCGGGACCGGGTACCTCTCTCAAGACGACATGCGGCGCCACTTTGGCCTCGCCGCCGAGAAGCAGGCCGACGCCGTCGAGGTGCAGTGGCCCGACGGCACCCTCACGAGGCTGGAGAACGTGAAGGCCAACCAGATCCTGGAAATCCGCCAGCGATAACGCAAGCCTCTTCAACGCAGAGGCCGCCGAGGATCGCAGAGAATACAGCATCTTCATTCCTCTGCGTGACTCTGCGCTCTCTGCGTTGACCTGGCTAGGGCCGGGCTCGGGCGAGGTCGCTCCACTTCACGAGCACGAAGCCCTGCGCGCGCAGGAAGTCGCGGAACTCGGGGCTGCGGACGAGGTCGAAGTCGTATTGCCGCCAGGCCGAGCCCCAGTCGGGATGGTCCCAGGTCGCGCCCCGCATCTCGTCGTCGTCGTAGGCGAGATGCAGGATGAGCTCGTACACGCCGGGGGGAAGCGGTGCCAGCATCTTCTCGTACGCCTCGCGCCATCCCGCGGGCGAGACGCCGGGCGAGATCCCGAGCACGCGGTCGACGAGCGCGTCGGCCTGCGGGCCGGGGGCGAACTCCGCGGGGTTGAGGGTGCGCTCCCCCGAGCGCTCCATCAGCAGAGGCAGGCCGTACCCCGCCCCCAGCTTTCGGTAGACGTCGAAGAGGGGCGGCGAGCGGAAGAGCGTGCCCATGTGCGAGTCGAGGTGCGACAGGCGGATCCCGGCCGCGCGGGCGCGATCGACCTGGGCCCGCAGCTCGCGCTCCACCTCCGGCATCTTCGCCTGCTGCACGACCGTGGTCTCCACCAGGGGCAGGTAGCCCTCCGCATCGAGCAGGCTCGGGACGGTGCCGGCGCCGCTGACCGGACCCCAGCGGAAGCCGGTCCACTCGCTGTTGAGCGCGAGGTGGATGCCGAGGTCGGCGTCGGGGTGCGCCTGTGCCCACCGCGCCACCTCAGGGAACCACGGGCAGGGGACGAGGATGCTGGCCGAGGTGACCCAGCCCTTCTCGAGCGCCTCGAACGTGGCGCGGTTGAGCGAGTGCGACATGCCCAGGTCGTCGGCGTGGAGCACGAGGAGGCGCGCGCTTGCGGGATGGCCGAGCCGTTGCGCGACGGCCGGGGCGGGCGCCTGGGCCGTGGCCGGCGCGCAGCACAGCGCCGCCGCGGCGATGCCCGCCGCCCACGCCGCGACCCGCGAATCCCGGTTCATCTCAGTTGGCGACCCGGGTCTCGCGCACGCGCTGGCGCAGCCGGCCGCGCGCCTCCGTCATCGCCACGAGCAGCCCGCCCCACAGCGGGGCTTCCTTCCCGAGCGCCGACAGGACGACCTCGATGGGTGTGTGCGTAATGCGGCTCACGATGTCTTTCACCTCGCCGACGAGCGGCTCTGCCTGGGCGAAAAGCGCGCCGCCGAGCACGATGAGGGACGGGTCCACGACCGCGACGACGTTGGCGACCGCGATGCCGATGAGCCGGGCCGTCTCCTCCACCGCCCCGCGCGCCTGCCGGTCGCCGGAGCGGGCGGCCTCGAACAGCTCGGCCAGCCACTGCGCGGGGTCGCGGCCGTCCGCGCCCGGCCAGCGCGCGGCGAGCGCCTGGAGGCCGGCCAGGGTCTCGAGGCAGCCCCTCGACCCGAAATCCACGTCGAGGTATTGCGGCCCGACGCACATGAGCGCGATCTCGCCGGCCATGAAGTGGTGGCCGCTGTGAAGCGCGCCGTCGATCAGGATGCCGGCGCCGATGCCGGTGCCCACGAAGATGAAGGCGCACGTATCGTGGCCGCGGGCGGCGCCCCGCCAATGCTCGCCCAGCACGGCGAGGTTCACATCGTTTTCGACGATGACCTTGGTGCCGAGCTCCTGCTCGAGGATCTCGCGCATGGGCACCTGCGTCCAGCCCTCGAGGTTGGGCGCGAAGACCACGATGCCCTGGTGGTGGTCGACCGCTCCCGGAGCTCCTGCCGCCACCGCCAGCAGCCGCTCGGCCGGCGCCTGGGCCTCCCGCATGAGGCCGCGCAGCGACTCCGCGAGCTGTCCCAGCAGCGCCGCGGGCGGCAAGCCCGCGGGGGTCGGGACCACGTCGTGGGCGAGCCGTTCGCCCCGCAGGTCCGCAACGGCGAGCCGGGTGCGAGTCGGCCCGAGGTCGATCGAGGCCACGAAGCCGTGGCGCGCGTTGAATTCCATGAACGCCGGCCGGCGCCCGCCCCGGGACGGGCCCGCGCCGAGATCGCGCACCACGCCGCTGCGCACCAGATGGGACACGAGGCTGCCGATGGTGGGGGCAGAGAGGCCCGTGGCTTCGATGAGCTCCGCGCGGGTGAAGGGGCTGGGCTGGCTCATGACGACCGCCAGTACCCTTTGCAGGTTCAGCCGGCGCAGATGGCCGGCATCGCCCGCCCCCACTTCCGCGGCAGGGCGGAGTGTCAGGGCGCGTCCACGTTCCATTGAATCTCGCTGAATCGTAATGGGGACTTGGCGCCGGAGCAAGGAGAAGCGCCTTGACGCGCCCCGAAGCCTGAAATAGTCTGCGCCCGCCGCCGACGAAACGAGGTGCCCCGGATCATGGTCTCGAGCCCGCCGGCCGCCCCTTCGCAGCCGCACCTCACGCGCGGATTCGGTCTCCTCCACGCCACCGCCCTCAACATGGCGAACATGGTGGGGATCGGCCCGTTCATCACGATCCCGTTGCTGATGGCCGCCATGGGCGGGCCGCAGTCCCTGCTCGGGTGGTGGGTCGGGGCGCTCATCGTGCTCTGCGACGGGCAGGTATGGAGCGAGCTGGGCGCGGCCCTCCCCGGCTCGGGAGGCAGCTACCGCTTCCTGCGCGAGGCCTACGGTCCCGAGCGCTGGGGCCGGCTGATGGCGTTCCTTTTCATCTGGCAGTTCGTGCTCAGCGGACCCCTGGAGATCGCGTCCGGACTGATCGGCTTCAGCCAGTACGCCACCTACCTGTGGCCCGGCCTCGCCGGAGGCGGCTACCGCCTGGTGGCGGTGGCGGTGGGGATCCTCGCCGTGTTCATGCTCGCGCGGCGGATCACGTTCCTGGGCCGGCTGACGGTGACGCTCTGGGCGGGGACGGTGATCACGATGGTCGCCATCCTGGTCGGCGGGCTGCCGCACTTCAACGCCGCCGTCGCCTTCGATTTCCCGCCCGGCGCCTTCGACTTCAACCGCGGCTTCGTCCTGGGGCTCGGCAGCGCGGCCCTGGTCGCCATCTACGACTACCTCGGCTACTACGACATCTGCTACATCGGCGACGAGGTGCGCGAGCCCGCCAAGGTCATCCCCCGCTCGATCCTCTACTCCATCCTCGCGTGCGCGACCGGATACTTCCTGCTCCACCTCGCTCTCCTCGGCGTGATCCCGTGGCGGGAGATGCTGGGCTCGAAGTTCGTCGTGTCGGAGTTCATCGAGCGGCTCTACGGGCGCGGCGCGGCCGTGGTCCTCACGCTCATGATCCTGTGGACGGCCTTCGGCTCGGTGTTCGCCCTCCTCCTCGGTTACTCCCGCATTCCGTACGCGGCCGCGGTCCAGGGCGACTTCTTCCGGATCTTCGCCCGCGTGCACCCGACCAAGAACTTTCCCCACATCTCCCTCTACGTCTTGGGAGCGGTGGCCATCGTCGCCTCGTTCTTCACCCTCGACCAGGTCATCACCGCCCTCATCACGACGCGCGTCCTGGTGCAGTTCATGGGGCAGATCGTGGCCCTCCCTCTGCTCCGAAAGCGGATCGGGGAGAGAGCACTTCCCTACAAGATGTGGCTCTATCCGGTGCCCGGGATCATCGCGTTCATCGGCTGGGCCTACATCTTCGTGACCTCGGGCTGGGCGTACGCCGCAGTGGGCCTGCTCACCCTCCTGGCCGGCATCGGGGCCTTCCTGCTCAAAGCGCGGCTGGAACGGACGTGGCCATTCAAGGTCGCGGCCGCGATCCTTCTCGCCGTCGCCTTTCCCGGAGCCGCCTCCGCCGCCGCCGCCGGCCGGGTGCCGCTACGCACGGGCTGGACGATCCAATCGTCGGCCAAGGTCCCCGAGAAGGGCGACGCGCTGTCGAAGCCCGGCTACAACCCCGACGGCTGGCACCGGATCACGGTGCCGAACACCGTCGTCGGGGGGCTGGTCGAGAACGGGACCTACAAGGATCCCTATGTCGGGATGAACCTGCGCTCGATCCCGGGGACGACGTATCCCATCGGCGAGCGGTTCACGCTGCTACCGATGCCGGGGGACAGCCCGTTCAAGCCCTCGTGGTGGTACCGGACGGAGTTCGCGGTGCCGGCGGCGCGGACCGGCCGCGCCTTCGCGCTCCACTTCGACGGCATCAACTACCGCGCGAACGTCTGGCTCAACGGCGAGCGCCTCGCCGGAGCGGACGAGGTCGCGGGCGCCTTCCGGCGCTACGAGTTCGACGCCAGCCGTCTCATTCGTGCGGGGACGCCGAACGCGGTGGCGGTGGAGGTCATCGCCCCGGAGCCGCACGACCTGGCCTTCATGTGGGTGGACTGGAACCCGACCCCCGCCGACAAGAACATGGGCCTCTGGGGTGAGGTGTACCTGACCGACAGCGGCCCGCTCGCGCTGCGGCACCCGCACGTCGTCAGCCGGCTCCCGCTGCCGTCGCTGGCGCCGGTGGAGCTGACGGTGACGACGGAGGTCTGGAACGTCACGGACCGGCCGGTGAGCGGGGTCGTGCGGGGGAAGATCGAGGCGATCCGGTTCGAAAAGCCGGTTTCGCTCGGGCCGCGAGAGCGCGCCACCGTGCGCTTCACCCCGGCCGACGTGCCCGCCCTGCGCGTTGCCCAGCCGCGGCTGTGGTGGCCGTACCGCTACGGGCCGCAGGACATGTACACGCTTAGCCTCGACGCGGAGGCGGCGGGCGCCGCCTCGGACCGGCAGGACGTGCGGTTCGGCATCCAGCAGATGACCTCCGAGCTGACGGACAAGGGCCACCGTCTCTTCAAGGTCAACGGCCGGCCGATCCTGATCCGCGGAGGCGGTTGGGCCTCGGACATGCTGCTCCGCCCCGCCTCGCCGGAGCGGCTCGACGCCCAGATGCGCTACGTGCGCGAGATGGGGCTCAACACGGTCCGCCCGGAGGGGAAGCTCGAGACCGAGGAGTTCTACGAGGCCGCGGACCGCAACGGCATCCTTCTCATGCCGGGATGGTGCTGCTGCGACCAGTGGGAGATGTGGGACAAGTGGGACGCCGAGGACCACCGGGTGGCTCCCGCCTCGCTGCAGGACCAGATCCTCCGCCTGCGCAACCACCCGAGCATCCTGGTTTGGCTCAACGGAAGCGACTTCCCGCCGCCGGCGCCCGTCGAGCAGAAATACCTGGACGTTCTCGCGAAGGCCGAGTGGTCGAAGCCCGTGCTCTCCAACGCCACCGACGCGCCCGGCCCCGTCAGCGGGCCGAGCGGCGTGAAGATGCGCGGGCCGTACGACTACGTGCCGCCCTCGTACTGGCTGACCGACACGAAGCACGGGGGTGCCTTCGGCTTCGCGACCGAGATCGGCCCGGGGGCCGCCGTGCCGCCGATCGAGAGCCTGAAGCGGATGCTGCCCCCGCAAAACCTGTGGCCCATCGACGACGTCTGGCGCTTTCACGCGGGCGGCGACGAGTTCAAGGACCTCAAGCTCTTCACCGACGCGCTCGAGGGCCGCTACGGCAGTGCCACCGGCGTCGAGGATTACGCACGCAAGGCCCAGGCCCTGGCGTACGAAGGCCAGCGGGCGATGTTCGAGGGCTACGGCCGCAACAAGTACGCCTCCACCGGCGTGATCCAGTGGATGCTCAACAACGCCTGGCCGTCGATGATCTGGCACCTCTACGACTACTTCCTGCGCCCCGGCGGCGGCTACTACGGGACCAAGAAGGCGTGCGAGCCGGTGCACGTGCAGTACTCGTACGACGACCGCTCGGTCGCGGTGGTGAACGACCTCCAGCAGGAGTTCAAGGGCCTGAAGGCGTCGGCCGAGGTCTTCAACCTCGACCTCGCGCCTCGGTTCTCGAAGACGGCGGTCGTGGACGTGGCCGCGGATGGCGTCGCGCGCGGATTCGCCATTCCCCTGATCCCCGACCTGACCACGACCTACTTCCTCCGGCTGAAGCTGGAAGACGCCGCGGGCCGGCCCCTCAGCTCGAACTTCTACTGGCTATCGACGCGCGAAGACGAGCTCGATTGGGAGAAAACCGAGTGGTACTACACGCCGACCAGGAGCCACGCGGATCTGAAGGCCCTGGCCGGCCTGCCGCCGACCCGTCTCACGCTCGCGTCGCGGGTCGAGGTCGCGGGGCCGGATGGCGCGGCTCGCGTCACCGTCGCGAACATCGGGAGCAGCCTGGCCTTCCAGGTGCGGCTGAAGCTGACGGAAGGCGCGGGAGGAGCGGAGAACCTGCCCGTCTACTGGGAGGACAACTACTTCGCGCTCTTCCCGGGGGAGAAGCGGGAGCTGCGCGTGTCGTATCCGCGCGGCGGCGGCAAGAGCGCGGCGGTGGAAGCGGAAGCCTGGAACGCGCCGCGCGTGACCAACTGAGCCCAGCTCAATTCTGCAGCCGACGGATCTCCTCCGAGAGCCGCCGGACCTCTGCTACGAGCCGTTTAATGAGGGGCGCGATGTCCCGGACGCGAACGACGTTGTCCTCGGGCTGGTGGTCCACCATCGCCTCGATGCGGTCCAGGTCCGCCGGCGTGGGCGGCTCTTCGAGCGATCGGGTCTCCTGTTCGTCGTCCATGCGAACATGATATCGCTCGCGCGGGAAGGTAGCAGGGACGGCGTCACTCCGGCTCCGGTCGCCCATGGTCCCGGCCCTGGTGACCACCCGCTCCGGGAGGTCCAGACGGGGCCGAAAGCCCGAACCGGGCTCGACCGGAGCCGGTCGACACGACTGTTCGGTCCGAGGCGAGCCGGTCAGCTCTTCTTCTGCGCCTTGGCCGCGGTCTTGCCCTCGTGGGCCTTGTGGATGGCGGTCACGGCCTGGTGCGTGCCCTGCTCGTCGTCGCGGCATCTGAGGACGTACGTCCCGCCCGGCTTGACGGTCTTGAGCGCGGCGATCGCCTTGCCCTCGACGGGGGCCGTCGTGTTCTCCGGCTCGCCCTTGATGGTGATCGTCTGCTTTTCGGCGTCGACCGCGACGACCTCCGCGGTGACGTCGTGGGTCTTGACGGCAGCGGCCTTGGCGACGTGCTTGGCCGCGTGCGGCTTGGCGGCCTGGCCGGCCGAGGCCACGCCGGCCGCGAGGACGGCCGACAACAGCAACGCGATCTTCTTCATATCCTTGTCATTCTCCTGGCGGACCCGAAACGCGGCCCGCGCCGTGTGAGGGAGCAAGGCGGATGCCATCGGGGCGCTCCGTGCGCGCCAGCGCAAACCGATGATCTGGAAGTGGCTTGGCCAGGATTGCCGCCGACCGCTCAGAGCGCGCCCGCCCCTTTTGGTGCACCGGGCGCCCGTTCTGGGGCAGCCTGGATCTTCTCGATCCGGTACTGCAACGTCCGGCGGCTGAGGCCGAGGAGCCGCGCCGCGCGGGACACGTTTCCTCCCGCCTTTTCCAGGGCCTTGATGATGAGCGAGCGCTCCAGCGCCTCGAGGTCGATTCCGGAGTCGGGAATCTCGAGGTCCGGTGTTCCGCGCGGCGCGGAGGCGCCCGCCCGCACCGTCGCCGGCAGATCGCCCGGCCCGATGAGCTCGCTCTCGCCGAGCAGGAGCGCACGCTCGATCACCGACTCCAGTTCCCGGACGTTTCCCGGCCAGTCGTAGGCCACCAGCCTCTTGAGCGCCTCCTCGACCACTCCGCGGCGGCGGCTCCCCGCGTACTTCGCGATGAAGTGGTCGACGAGGAGGGGAATGTCGGTGCGCCGCTCCCGCAACGCCGGGAGCGTGATCGGGATGACGTTGAGGCGGTAGTACAGGTCCTCGCGGAAGCGCCCGTCCCGCACCGCCCGCTCCAGGTCCTGGTTGGTGGCGGCGACGATGCGCGCATCGATCCGCACCCGGTCGGTCCCGCCCACCCTCAGGATCTCCCGCTCCTGCAGGGCCCGCAGTAGCTTCACCTGCAGATCGCGCTTGAGGTCGCCGACCTCGTCGAGGAAGAGCGTGGAGCCCGACGCCTGCTCGAAGAGGCCGACCTTGCGCGTCTCGGCGCCGGTGAACGCGCCCTTCTCGTGCCCGAACAGCTCCGCCTCCAGGATGCTCTCCGGCAGGGCGGCCACGTTCACGGCGTAGAACGGCCGCGCGCGGCGGTCGCTCTCGTGATGCAGCGCGCGGGCCACGAGCTCCTTGCCGGTCCCGCTCTCGCCGTAGATGATGACCGTGGACGCGGAGGCCGCGACCTTGTGGACGACGCGGAAGACGTCCTGCATCGAGCCGTGGGCTCCCACGATGCTGTCGAGCCGGAAGCGTTCGCGGAGCTGCTCGCGCAGCATGCGGTTCTCGCGCACGAGGTGCGCCCGCTCCATCGCACGGCGCAGCACCATCAGCAGCTCGTCCTTCTCGAGCGGCTTGGTCAGGTAGTCGAAGGCGCCTTTGCGCATGGCTTCCACGGCGCTGTCGATGGTGCCGTGGGCGGTCATCAGGATCACGAGGGGCGCGGGTTGGAGCTTGAGGATCTCGCCCAGCAGCTCGATGCCGTTCAGGTCGGGCATCTTGAGGTCGGTGAGGACCACGTCGAAGCCCTGCCCCTGCGCGGCCTGGAGGGCGTGCCGGCCGTTGCCGGCGGCGGTGGTCTCGTACCCTTCCGCCTCGAGGATCACCTGCAGGATGTCGCGCTGCCTCTGCTCGTCGTCGACGACGAGGACCCGTCCCTTCACGAGCCGAAGGCCTCGGTCGCCATCGCCGGCTCCGCCGCCAGGGGCAGGACGATGCGGGCGGTCGTGCCGCGGCCGGGGGCGCTCTCGAGCTCGATCGACCCGCCGTGGTCGGCCACGATCTTGCGAGTGAGAGCCAGGCCGAGCCCGAGGCCCGCGTCCTTGGTCGAGAAGTAGGGCTCGAAGGCGCCGCGGATCTCCTCGGGCGTCATCCCCCGGCCGGTGTCGGTCACCATGACCTCGAGTGCGCTGCCGACGCCCTCGGAGCGCCGGCGCGCGGTCACGCTCAGCCGCCCGCCGTCGGGCATGGCGTCGACGGCGTTGATCATCAAGTTGAGGAAGCACGTCTTCAGCAGCTCAGGGTCGGCCACGGCCCGGGGCAGCCCCGGCGCCGTCTCCACCGCGAGCGCGATGCCCTGGTCTCGGGCCTTGTGGTCGACCAGGGAAGCCACCTCCCGCAGCACCTCGTCCACCGCGCAGAGGCGCGGGTGAAGCCGCATCGGCTTGCCGAAGGAGAGGAAGTCCCCGACGAGGCGGTTCAGCCGCAACACCTCCGCCTTCACGTTGGCAAGGATGCGCTCGAAGTCCTGGCGGCGGGCCGGCTCCTCCGGAGCCAGCCGCTCGCGCACGTGGTCGATCGAGAGGTTGATGAAGTTGAGCGGATTGCGGATCTCGTGCGCGACCGCCGACGCGAGCCGGCCGAGCGCCGTCGAGCGCTCCGCGAAGTGGAGGCGCTCCTCGAGGAGCCGGTTCTCGCGCAGCCGCTCCACCATCTCGTTGAAGGTCTGCGAGAGGCTGTCGGTCTCCACGGCCCCGCCCCCGGGTACCTTCACCGAGAGGTCGCCCCCGGCGACGCGCCGCGCGGCTTCGTTCAGCTCCTGCAAGGGCCGCGAGAACGACCATGAGAGGACGAGCGAGACCAGGATCCCCACGCCAAAGACGGCGAGGGTGGCGAACAGCCGCTTCAGGAACGCCTCCTGGCCCAGGGCCGAGAAGTCGTCGAGGTAGCGGGTGATGAGGAGGTAGCCGACGCGCTTGTCGCCGAGCACGATGGGCAGCGTGAGCGTCGTCGTGCGCTGGCTCCCCGGCGGCCCCGTTTCCTCCCCGAGCACGCCGTGGATGACGTACTGCTTGGGCCCCTTCCGCTTGTGAGACCGCAGGAGCTGCTTGCCCACGTTCTGGGGGTTGGTGGAGGCCTGCACCTCCGAAGTGTCGGCGATGGAGACGTCCTTGACCCCGAGCTGGCGGAGCTTGTCCATGTAGACCTTGAGCGCGTGCTGGGGATCGCCGGTCTCGCCCACCGGCTGCTCCTGGAACACCTCGATGGCGGTCGAGAGGTCCTCCGTGTAGTCGCGAAGCTGGGAGACGAGCCGGGCTTCGCTGCGGAGATGGAGGATCAGGAGGCTGCCTACCGACAGCAGCAGCAGCGACAGCATCATCAGGAGCAGGCGGGTCTTGAGGGCCAGTCTGCCCAGGCGGGCGCGGACAGGCGGCGGCGACGTCACCTGGCGAGTCTAGACCGCGATATCCGGCAAGTCTATCAATGAGCAAGGGGGTGCTAGCGGCGCATCCCCTTGACCCCCGCTCGCTCCGCGGGAATGAATCCCGCTTCGCTCGCAGCTACGTGACGGCGAGCTGGTGCAGATCGTTCAATATGCCGGCCGCGGTCACTTCCGGCCCCGCTCCCGGGCCCGTGATGACGAGGGGCTCGCGCCGGTAGCGCCGCGACGTGAAGGACACGAGGTTGCGCGTGCCCTTCAGGGCCCCCACGGGGGAGTCGGCGGGCACGGCGACGAGCTGCGCGCGCACGCTGCGGGGCGTCGCCACCACCACGTAGCGCAGCACCCGGCCGCGGCCGGCCTCCAGCTCCACGCGCCTCCGCCACTCGTCGTCGAGGGAGGAAAGACGCGCCATGAACTCGTCGAGCTTCACCGTGCGCAGCGCGGGCGGCACCAGGTCCTCGGCCACGGGCGGCGCGCCGGTGTAGCCGAGCAGCCGGCCGAGGATCAGGCCCTTGCGGCCGGCGTCGCGGCCCGACAGGTCGTCGCGCGGATCGGGCTCCGCGTAGCCGAGCGCCACCGCCTCCCGCACCGCGGTGGAGAAGGGCTTGCCTTCGGAGACCGACGACAACACGTAGCCCAGGGTGCCGCTGAGGCAGCCCTCGACGCGCAGGACGCGGTCGCCGCTGTCCACGAGCTTGCGGTGCGTGTCGAGGATCGGCATCCCCGCGCCCACCGTGGCCTCGAAGCGCAGCCGACGGCCGGAGCGCTGCACCGCCGCCAGCAGGCGCGAGTAGTCTTCGAACGGTCCCGCCAGCGGCTTCTTGTTGGCGAGCACGAGGTCGAAGCCCTGCCCCGCGGCCTTCAGGAGCAGGTCGCCCGTCTCCTCCGCCGTCACGTCCACCACCACCGGGCGCGTCACCGCGTGGTTCGCGATGTGGGCGAGGGCGGCGTCGGCGCCCGCCTTCACGCCGCCGAGGTTGGCGACGAGCGCGCCGCGGTCCTTTCCCTGGGCCAGCTTGAGCAGGCGCCGCCGCGAGAGCCCCCGCGGGTCGAAGACGTAGCCGGACCGGTCGAGCAGCCCCACTACCTTGACCCCCGCGTGGCCATTGCGGGCGGCGAGGGCATCGGCCAGCGCGCGGCCGACGCGCCCGAAGCCGAGCAGCACGACGTCGGTGCGGGGGTGCTCCGGGCTCTTCCCGCCGCCGATCTTGGCGAGCTGGAACGTGGTATGGATCCGCCGCGCCGCCTCCGCCAGCTGCGAGCGATCGACGACGAAGGTGATGTTCCGCTCCGACGAGCCCTGCGCGATGGCGACCACGTTGACGCCGCCTCCGCCGAGGGCGGCAAAGACGCGGGCGGCGATCCCGGGCGTCCCCGCCATGCCCTCGCCCACGACGGCGACCACGCCCACTCCCGGGCGGGTGGTCACGCCGTCGATGAGGCCGGAGGCGAGCTCGTCCTTGAACACGCGGCGCAACGCTTCCACCGCCCGCGAGGCGTCTGCCTCGGGCAGGGTGAAGCCGATCGAGTTCTCGGAGGAAGCCTGGAAGATCGTCGAGACGGAGAGTCCCTCTCCGTGGATGGCGCCGAAGGTGCGGGCCGCGATCCCCGGCACGCCCATCATGCCCTTGCCGGCCACCGTGACGAGGGCCTGGGAGGCCTCGACCGCCAGGCCCTTCACCGGGTAGCGGTTCAGGGTGCGCCGGGCGGAGACCTCCGTACCTGCCGCCTCGGGATTCAGGAACGACCGCACGTGGAGCCGGACCCGGCTGCCGTCGAGCGGGATGAGCGCGCGCGGATGCAGGACCTTGGCGCCGAAGTACGCGACCTCGGCCGCCTCGCGGTAGTGGAGCTGAGGGATGAGCCGCGCGTCCGGGACGTGGCCGGGGTCCGCGGTGAGGATGCCCGGCACGTCCTTCCACAGGACCACGCGCGAGGCGCCGAGGACGCGGCCGAGAAGGGTGGCCGTCAGGTCCGTGCCGCCGCGGCCCAGCGTCGCGACGGTCCCATCGGGGGCACGGCCGAAGAAGCCCGGGACGACGGGAGTCACACCCTGGCGCAGGAGAGGCGGCAACGCCTTCCGGGCGCGCCGCCTGGTCGCGGCCAGGTCCGGGGCGGCGGCGCCGTGATGGCCGTCGGTGGACACCACGTCGAGCGCGTCCACGCGAGCCGCCCGGCGGCCGACGGCGGACAGCGTCGCCGCCACCACCGACGCCGCCACTCGCTCGCCGCGCGCGACGAGGACGTCACTCGTCCGAGGCGAGAGATGGCCGAGGGCCGCCACCGCGCGGCAGATCTCGCGGTACTCGCGAGCCGCGCGGTCGGACTCGGAGAGGAGGCGCCGGCGGCCGGGGCCGGGCGGGATGAGGTCCAGCACGAGCGCGCGGTGCCGTCGCAGGAAGGCCGCCGCCTGGGTGCTGGCCGCGGCCACATCGCCTGTTGCGGAACGGCGCGCGCCGTCCAGGAGCGCGTCCGTCACCCCCTTGAGAGCGGAGACGACGACGATCACGTCGCCCGCGTGCTTCTGCACGAGCCCGACGGCCCGCCGCACGGCGTTGGCGTCGGCGAGCGATGCCCCGCCGAGCTTCCACACCTCGAGGCCCGTCCGCGCCGGCGCGGCACGCGGGGCCTTGGGTGGGCGGCCGGAGCGGGCCGAACGCGAAACCGGCCGTCCCCTAAGCCGCCGCGCGCTCATTCATCGACCCCCCACCCATCATTAGCCCCTCGATTCCCCACGGGAGGGGGAGGGGACGGCTGTGGCGAGATCGCCCTGCGCTCGAGCATTCCAGAACGCTTCGAAGTCCGCGAGCCGGCCATCGATGACGGCGGCGAAGGGCGGGCGGCCCTGGAGTGCTTCGACGGTCTTCATGCCCTGGCCGCTGATCTGGAGCACGACCGGCTGCCCGTCGGCGAACGCGCCCGCGCGGGCGAGCCGTTGGGCCGACGCCACCACCGTACCCCCCGCCGTCTCTGCGAAGAGTCCCTCGGTCTCGGCAAGGAGCCGGATCCCGTCCACCACCTCGTCGTCGCCGGGGTCTTCGGCCTGGCCCCCGGTGCGCCGGATGGCGGCGAGCGCGGTGGTCCCGTCGGCGGGATCACCGATGGCCAGGCTGCGGACGATCGTGTCCGGCTTGACCGGCCGCGGCTGGGCCAGGCCCGCCTTCCACGCTCCCGAGATGGGGGAGCATCCGGCGGGCTGCGCCCCGTGGAGGCGGAAGGGACGGTCTTCCACGAGCCCCAGCTCGATGAGCTGCCGGAAGGCGCGCTCGATCTTGGTCATCATGCTGCCCCCCGCCATGGGGATGACGACGTGACCGGGCAGCGTCCAGCCCCGTTGCTCGGCGATCTCGAAGCCCACCGTCTTGGACCCTTCGGCGTAGTAGGCGCGGAGGTTCACGTTGACGATGCCCCAGCCGTGGCGGTCGGAGATCTCCACGCATAGCCGGTTGACCCGGTCGTAGTTGCCGCGCACGCCGACCAGGGTCGCCCCGTAGACGGCAGAGCCCACGAGCTTGGCCGCCTCGAGGTCCTCGGGCACCAGGATGACGGCGCGGAGACCCGAGGCCGCCGCCCCCGCCGCCACCGCGTTGGCGAGGTTTCCCGTCGAGGCGCAGCCGACGGTGTCCATGCCGAACTCGCGCGCCTTGCTGAGCGCCACCGCCACCAGCCGGTCCTTGAATGACAGCGTGGGATGGCAGGCGGCGTCGTACTTCACCCACAGATCGGTGATGCCGAGGCGGCGGCCCAGGCGGGGCGCGGAGAGGAGGGGAGTGAATCCGGTGCCGTGGCCGACGGTCGGCTCGCCGTCGAGGGGGAGCAGCTCACGGTAGCGCCAGAGGTCCCGGGGCCGCGATGCGATGATCTCCGGCTTGAACGTGCGCCGAACCTCGTCGAGGTCGTAGAGGGGTTCGAGGCCGCCCCAACACTCGGCGCACGCGGCCACGGGCTCCTTGGCCTGCTCCTTCCCGCACTCCTTGCACCGCAGCCCCACCACTCGGCTCATCGTTCATCGACTCCCAACCGTCATTAGCCCCTCCAGTCCCCACGTAGGGGGAGGGGAGGGCTCCGGACCAGAAAAAAAACCCCCAGCACCGTCGCCGGGGGCCTTTCCGTCGCGCTGGCGTCGCCTAGCGCGCGGGCCACCCCCTGCTGCTAATGGTCATTCGCCGGCTCATCCGGGGGCTCACGGACGAAAGGATAGTCCGCAGGCCCACGGCGGTCAAGAGCGCGCGGCCGCCGATGTGCGTCATAGGGACCCGCCCGAGGACGTCGAAAACGACCCTCCGGCGGGGAAGGATCGGCCCATAATGGGGCCGTGGAAGAGACACGACGGGGGGGCCTCGACGGGGTGCGGATCCTCGTCGTGGACGACGACGACGACACTCGCGAGCTCGTCACGCGCGTTCTCGAGGGACGCGGGGCGGAGGTGGTGGCCGCCGCGTCGGCCAAAGAGGCGTGGTCCGCCTTCGAGCAATCCCTTCCCGACGCCATGCTGATCGACATCGCCATGCCCGGGGAGGACGGCTACTCGTTCATCCGCCGGGTGCGGTCGCGCCCGCCCGAGAAGGGCGGCCAAATCCCCGCCGCCGCCCTCACCGCGCGCGTGATCATGCGGGACCGGCTGGAGTCGCTGCGGGCGGGCTTCCAGAGCCACATGGCCAAGCCCGTGGATCCCGACGAGCTGGCGGACGTGATGACCCAGCTGGCGGGCCGGGCCTAGAGCTTCTCCACGTCCTTCTCGGCGATCAGCATCCGGTCGATCCCGCGGGCGCGCCCGCTCTCCGGGTCCACGTCCACCACCACCGCTGCCAGACGCGGGTCGCCCTTCGCCGTCTCGAAGCGGCCGGGCATGGCGGTGATGAACCGCTGGAGGATCGCCTCCTTCTCGACCCCGATCACCGAATCGTAGGGACCCGTCATGCCCAGGTCGGTGCAATAGGCGGTGCCCTTGGGGAGCAGGCGGTGGTCGCAGGTGGGCACGTGCGTATGGGTGCCGACGACGGCCGACACCTTGCCGTCGAGGTAGCAGCCCATCGCCGCCTTCTCCGACGTGGCCTCGGCGTGCATGTCGACGATGATGACGGCGGCTTCCTTGCGCAGGCGCTCGACCTCGGCCAACCCCTTGGTGAAGGGATCGTCCATGGCCCCGTTCATGAACACGCGGCCGCTCAGGTTCAGCGTCGCCACCGCGACGCGCGAATCCTTCGCCCGCCCGACGTGCGAGCCCCGGCCGGGCTGGCCCGCGGGGTAGTTGAGAGGGCGCAGCAGCTGCGGGATCTGATCGATCACGGGAAGGATCTCCCGCTTGTCCCAGATGTGGTTGCCCGAGGTCATGCAGTCGACGCCCATGCCGAGGATCTCGTCGCAAATCTCCCGCGTCACCCCGAAGCCCCCGGCGGCGTTCTCGACGTTCGCGATGCAGTAATCGACGTCGTACTTGCGGAACACCCCGGGCAAGGCCTTCTTCATGATCGCCCGCCCGGGGCTACCCACCACATCGCCAATGATCAGGATGTTCATGTCTCTGCCGCCTGGACGGGAGACGAGCCCACAAGCGTAGCGCGCGAAGCGGCAAGGAGCAAGGACTCGTCAGCCCTCTCCCTTTTCAGGGAGAGGGGATAGCTCTGTTACTCGTTCCTCTGGGCGATGAGCTCTCGTGTTCCCAGCCAGCAAACTCTTCGCCGAGACCCGGTGAACGCCGATAGGCTCGCCGATAGGCTTCCGCGATCCGCTGCGCGCGACGGCGACGACGATAGCGCGTTGGGCGAAACACGCCAGCCCGCCCGCCCTTTTTCATTAGACCACTACCGGCTTGATCGGGGCCTTGGGCGGCAGCGCCTTGGGCGGCCGGGGGCCGGGGGGCAGGGCGCGGGACTCCAGCGGCGGGATGAGAGCCAGCTTCAGCACCTCCTCCACCTCGTCCACCAGGTGGATCGCCAGGCCGCGGCGGAGGTGCGCAGGGATCTCGTCGAGCTCCTTGCGATTGAGCCGGGGGATGATCACGGTGGTGATGCCCGCGCGCCGCGCGGCGAGGATCTTCTCCTTCAGGCCGCCGATCGGGAGGACGTTGCCGCGCAGCGTGATCTCGCCCGTCATGGCCAGCGAGCGCTTCACCGGCCGGTTGGTGAAGACCGAGATCATCGCGGTGGCGATGGTGATGCCGGCCGACGGGCCGTCCTTCGGGATCGCCCCCTCGGGCACGTGTACGTGCAGGTCGTGGGCGGCGAAGAAGTCCTCCTTGATGCCGAACTGGCGCGCGCGGCTCCGCGCGTAGGACAGCGCGGCCTGCGCCGACTCCTTCATGACCTCGCCCAGTTGGCCGGTCAGGGTGAGGCGGCCCTTGCCCTTCATGGCCGTGGCCTCGATGAACATGATGTCGCCGCCGGTGGCCGTCCACGCCAGGCCGAGGGCGATCCCCACCGCGTCTTTCTTGAGGATCTCGTCGGGCAGGATCTTCGGCGCGCCGAGGAACTTCGCCACCGTGGCGGGCGTGACCTTCACCGTGTCCGCCTTGCCCTCGGCTACGCGCCGCGCGACCTTGCGGGCGATGGAGGCGATCTCCCGTTCGAGGTTGCGCATGCCCGCTTCGCGTGTGTAGGCGTTGATCATCACGCGCAGCGCCTTGTCGGTGAACACGAGGTTCTGGGGGGTGAGGCCGTGCTCCTCGAGCTGCTTGGGGATCAGGTGGCGCTTGGCGATCTCCACCTTCTCCTCCTCGGTGTAGCCGGAGAGCCGGATCACTTCCATCCGGTCGAGGAAGGCGGGCTGGATCGTGTCGGTCAGGTTGGCGGTGCAGATGAACATCACGTTCGAGAGGTCGAAGGGCACGCCCAGGTAGTGGTCACGGAAGCTGTTGTTCTGCTCCGGATCCAGCACCTCGAGCAACGCCGACGACGGATCGCCGCGGTAGTCGGCGCCGATCTTGTCCACCTCGTCCATCATGAACACGGGGTTGTTCGAGCCCGCCTGGTGGATCCCCTGGATGATCCGACCCGGCATCGAGCCCACGTACGTGCGGCGGTGGCCGCGGATCTCTGCCTCGTCCTTCACGCCGCCGAGGCTGAGCCGCACGAACTTGCGGCCGAGGGCGCGGGCGATCGACTTGCCGAGCGAGGTCTTGCCCACCCCGGGGGGGCCCACGAAGCAGAGCAGCGGCCCCTTCATCTTGTCCTTCAGCTTGCGCACCGCCAGGTACTCGATGATGCGCTCCTTGACCTTCTCCAGCCCGTAGTGGTCCTCGTCGAGGATCTTCTGCGCCTCGGCCAGGTCCAGGTTGTCCTTGGTGGACTTGCCCCAGGGCAGCGTCACCATCCAGTCGAGCCAGTTGCGAAGGGTGGCGGTCTCCGCGGAGTCCGGGTGCATGCGCTCGAGCTTCTTGAGCTGGCGCTCCACCTCCTCCAGGACCGGCTTGGGGATCTTCGCCTTGTGGGCCTTTTCGCGGAGCTGCGTGATCTCCTCGGAGAGCTCGTTGCCCTCGCCGAGCTCGGACTGGATGGCCTTGAGCTGCTGGCGCAGGAAGAACTCGCGCTGCGAGCGGTCCATCTCGCCCTTGGCCTGGGACGAGATCTCCTGCTGCATGGCCAGGACCTCGAGCTCCTTCGCCGTTAGCTCGTGGACCTTGCGCAGCCGTTCGAGGGGATCGACGGCTTCCAGGATCTCCTGCGCCCCCTCGACCTTGAGGTCGAGGTTCGAAGCGGTGAGGTCGGCGAGGCGCCCCGGCTCCTCCATGTTGGTCGCGATGACGATCACTTCGGGCGAGATCGGCTTGCCGAGGTTGGCCGACTTCTCGAGGGCCGCCTTCACGTTGCGCATGAGGGCCTCGACCTCGAGCCCCTTCTCCGTCACCTCCGGCTCGACGATGGGCTCCACCCGGGCCTGGAGATGGGGATGACCCTCCTCGAAGGACTTGATGCGGGCGCGGCCGATCCCCTGCACGAGGACGCGAATGCGCCCGTCGGGCAGCTTCAGCATGCGCATGATGAGGGCCACCGTGCCCACCGGGTAGACGTCCTCGGGGCCCGGATCCTCGTCGTCCTGCCGTTTCTGGGCCACGAGCAGGATCATGCGGTTGTCGGCCAGGGCCTGATCGACCGCCTTGATCGAACGCTCCCGGCTCACGTAGAGGGGAACGATCATGAAGGGGAAGATCACGATGTCCCGCAGGGGCAGGACGGGGAGGACCTCGGGGATCTTCGCCGGCTCGTCGTCCTTCTTGAGTTCGTCGCTCATTCGCTCATTCGCCGTTCTCCCGGGTGACGGGGATGACGGCCTCGCGGCCGCGGCGGTCCTTCAGGCGCGGCAAGGTGATGGTCAGCAGCCCGCTCCCGAGGCGAGCTGCGGCCTGCGGCACGTCCACCGGCGCGTCGAGGAGGATGATGCGGGAGAAGCGGCCGTGGGGCCGCTCCATGCACAGGAAAGCGGACA
>Ga0210378_10000373_pt1 | contig 22655 bp, 20 predicted proteins | sample PLM1_60_b1redo_FD_155465 | JGI IMG/M metagenome (GOLD analysis project Ga0210378, IMG submission 155465) | Groundwater sediment microbial communities from an aquifer in East River, Colorado, USA - PLM1_60_b1 redo | ecosystem: Environmental > Terrestrial > Soil > Riparian zone | place: USA: East...
CGGCGGCGCGGCGGGTGGGCGACGGCGGCTGGCGGCTGGGCCGTGGCGCAGCGGGGTGGGTACACGAAAGTCGGGCCGGCATGGCGCCGGCCCGACCTTCGAGCGATTACGCGGGGTGCTTAGCCCCGGACGACCTTGCCGGCCTTGATGCAGGAAGTGCACGCCTTGACCCGCTTGGTGGTGCCGCCACCGGCGGGGGTACGCACGACCTGGATGTTCGGGTTCCACCGGCGGTTGGTGCGCCGGTGGGAGTGGGACACCGACATGCCGAAGCCCGGCCCCTTGCCACAAACGTCGCACACGCTAGCCACGGGAAACACTCCTGGAAGATCGCGGAACTCGCCCGGCTGGACCGCGGGCAACCACGACAGAGTACCCAGCCGCGCGTTCGGCCAGCAAACCGGGGCTGTGCTCCGGCTTGCCTGCCCACGGTGTCCGGGCCGTGTCATAAGGTGCTGCCACGGGTTCGCGGGAAGGGGTGGCGTTTGCTCTTCAGCCTCGACGCTGCGGCCGCGCGGCGTTGGTGCGCCGCCGGCTTGGATGCGCTGCGCCTCCACCAGCAGGAGATCGACGATCTCAACGTCTACCCCGTGCCCGACGGCGATACGGGGACGAACCTGGTCCTGACGTTCGCGTCGGCGGCGGAAGCGCTGGCCGCGCAGCCCGACGAGCCCGAGCCGGGTGACGCCGAACACGAGGTCACCCGCCTGGGCCGGGCGCTGCGCTGCATGGCCCGGGGTGCGCTGCTGGGCGCGCGGGGCAACTCCGGGGTGATCGTCTCGCAACTGCTCCGCGGTATCGCCGACGCGCTGGCCGCCCATCCCGAAGTGCGCGGCCGGGAGCTGGCCGGTGCGCTCCAGCGGGCGTCCGACGCCTGCTACGCCGCCGTGGCCGAGCCGGTCGAGGGCACGGTCCTGACGGTCGCCCGTGCCGCGGCCGACGCCGCCAAGGCCGCCGACAGCGACGATCTGCTCGCGGTGGCCACCGCTGCGGCCCGAGGTGCCGCCGAGGCGCTCGATCGCACCCCCCAGCAGCTCCCGGTCCTTGCTCGGGCGGGCGTGGTCGACGCGGGCGGCCGCGGGCTGGTGGTGCTGCTGGACGCGCTGGTCGGGGTGGTCGCCGGCACCACGCCAGCCACGGCACCGTTGGCTCGCATCGCCCGGGATCCGTCGTTGCTGGTCGTCGAGCGGGAGGCCGGCTCCGACGCGTACGCCTACGAGGTGCAGTACCTGCTCCACGCCGCCCCGGACGCGGTCGACAAGCTCAAGGCCGAGCTGACCGGCCTCGGCGACTCGGTGGTGATCGTTGGCGCGGGCGCCCACGACGGCGAGATCGAGGTGTGGAACGTCCACGTCCACGTGAACGACGTCGGTGCGGCGGTCGAGGTGGGCATCGAAGCAGGCCGTCCGCACCGGATCTCGGTCACCCGGTTCGCCGACCAGATGGCGGAGCCTCGCCCGGAACAGGCGATCCCCGACCCGGAGGCGCGTGCGGCCGTGGTGGTCGCCCACGGCAGCGGCCTGACCCGGCTCTTCGCCAACGAGGGCGCGGTGGTCGTCCGTGGCGGTCCGGGCGCGAACCCGTCCATGGCCGAGGTCCTCGCGGCTATCCGGGAGACAGCGGCGGGCACGGTCGTCGTGCTGCCCAACGACAGCAACGTGCGGGCGGTGGCCGAGGCGGCGGCGGACGAGGCCAGGGCTGACGGATACGTCGTCTCGGTCGTACACACGAAGTCCCCGGTTCAGGCCATCTCGGCGCTGGCCGTCCGCGACCCGAACCGCCGGTTCGGCGAGGACGTCATCGCCATGGCTGAGGCCGCCGCAGCCACCCGGTGGGCCGAGCTGACGGTCGCCGCCCGGGACGCGCTGACCCTCGCCGGCCCGTGTCACGCTGGCGACGTCCTCGGGATGGTCGAGGGCGAAGTGGTGCTGATCGGCCACGAGCTGCTCACCGTGGCGAACGAGCTGCTCGACCGCCTCCTCGGCGGTGGCGGTGAGCTGGTCACACTGGTCACGGGCGGCGAGGCGCCGGGCGGGCTCGGTGCGGCGCTCGGCGAACATCTCGCAGCCCGCTGGCCGTTCGTGGAGCACCAGGTGTACGACGGCGGACAACCGCACTATCCGCTGCTCATCGGGGTGGAGTGAGACGTTGCCAGGGCAGGACGCACTGCTGCGGGCGGTGGTCGGGCAGAAGACCGCGAAGGCGCTGGCCGACGGCCTCGACCTGACCACGATCGGGGATCTGCTGCGGCACTACCCGCGCCGTTACGCAGAGCGCGGCGAGTACACCGACTTGTACTCGCTGGAGGTGGGTGAGCAGGTCACGGTGGCGGCGAAGGTGCAGAAGGTCAATGTCCGGCCCATGCGCCAGCGCCGTGGCAACCTGCTCGAAGTCACCGTCGGCGACGGCCGTAAGTCGCTGACGCTGACGTTCTTCAACCAGGCGTGGCGCGAGCGTGAGCTGACGGTCGGCCGGTGGGGTCTCTTCGCCGGCAAGGTCACGAAGTTCCGCAACGATCTCCAGCTCAATAGCCCGCAGTACCAGCTGCTCGCGGAGCCGGGTACCGAGGCGGCCGAGGAGCAGCTGGAGGAGTTCGCCGGGGCGCTGATCCCGGTGTACCCGGCGGCGAATGGCCTGCCGACGTGGACCATCGCCCGATGCGTCCGGGTGGTGCTGGACACCCTGGAGGAGCCGCCGGATCCGCTCCCGGCCGAGCTGCGTGCCCGGCACGGGCTCGTTGAGTTGGACGCGGCGCTGCGCGACATCCACCGCCCGGCGTCCCGTGCGGCCCTCGCCGCGGCCCGGACCCGGCTCAAGTGGGACGAGGCGCTGGCCCTCCAGCTCACGCTCGCCCAGCGCCGCGCCGCCGCGCGCGCCCGGCCAGCTACCGCCCGCCCGCCGCGCGCCGGGGGCCTGGGTGAAGCCTTCGATGCCGCGCTCCCGTTCACGCTCACGGCCGGTCAGCGCGAGGTGGGCGAGCAGATCGCCGCCGAGCTGGCCGGCGAGCAGGCGATGCACCGGCTGCTCCAGGGCGAGGTCGGCTCGGGCAAGACGATCGTGGCGCTGCGGGCGATGCTCCAGGTGGTGGACGCCGGCGGCCAGGCCGCGCTGCTCGCCCCCACGGAGGTACTGGCCGCTCAGCACGCCCGGTCGATGCGGGCGATGCTCGGTCCGATGGGACGCGCCGGCGAGCTGGACGGCGCCGAGCAGGCTACCCGCGTCGCGCTGCTCACCGGATCGCTGGCGGCGGCGCCCCGCCGTACCGCGCTGGCCGAGGCCGCGAGCGGTGAGGCGGGCATTGTCATCGGTACCCACGCGCTGCTGTCCGAGGGTGTCGAGTTCGCCGAGCTGGGCCTGGTCGTCGTCGATGAGCAGCACCGGTTCGGCGTCGAGCAGCGGGACGTGCTGCGGGCCAAGGGCGGCGACCGGCCGCCACACGTGCTGGTCATGACGGCGACGCCGATCCCGCGCACGGTGGCGATGACGGTCTTCGGTGACCTGGAGACGTCCGCGCTGACCGAGTTGCCCGCCGGCCGCTCGCCGATCGCCAGCCACGTCGTGCCGGTGGCGGACAAGCCGCACTTCCTCGACCGTGCCTGGCAGCGGGTCCGGGAGGAGGTCGCCGCCGGTCACCAGGCGTACGTGGTTTGCCCGCGGATCGGCGAGGCCAGCGCCCCTGGCGAGGACGCGGAGGCACCTGACGACGACGGCCGCCGGGCTCCCGTTGCTGTGCTGGACGTCGGTCCCATGCTCGCCGAGGGGCCGCTCGCCGGGTTGCGCGTCGGCATCCTCCATGGCCGCCTGCACACGGACGAGAAGGACGCGGTGATGCGCGAGTTCGCCGCCGGGCGCCTCGACGTGCTGGTCGCCACCACCGTGATCGAGGTCGGCGTCGACGTGCCGAACGCCACCGCCATGGTCGTCCTCGACGCCGACCGGTTCGGCGTGAGCCAGCTCCACCAGCTGCGCGGTCGCGTCGGCCGGGGCAGCGCCGCAGGGCTGTGCCTGCTGGTCACCGACGCGTGGGGCGGATCGCCAGCCCGGCAGCGGCTCGACGCGGTGGCGTCCACCACCGACGGCTTCGAGCTGGCCCGCCTCGACCTGGAGCAGCGGCGCGAGGGCGACGTGCTCGGGGCGGCGCAGTCCGGGCGGCGGTCCCGGCTCAAGTTGCTGTCGCTGCTGCGCGACGAGGACCTGATCGCCGCCGCCCGCGACGAGGCGACCGCCCTGGTCGAGGCCGATCCGGACCTCAGCAGCCACCCGGCGCTGGCCGCCACGCTGGAGGCCCTGGTCGACGCCGAACGCGCTGAGTACCTCGAGAAGGGCTAAACGCGCTGAGTACCTCGAGAAGGGCTAGCCGTCAGGCCGCGTCGTGCAGGACGAGACCCAGCGTGCGCCGGATCCCGGACCGGACGGTGCTGACCCCGTGCCGCACCGGGGACGCCGACCAGCCGCGCCGAGCGCACCGGCCGATCGCGGGTGGTGAAGATAAGGCCGTGGCCCTGCGGCAGGACCGTCACGGTGCCTCGGACTGCGCCTGCGGCCGCTGCTCGACCAGCAGGAACTCGCCGCCGGTGTGGTCGACGCCGGGCCGGTCCAGCCCGATCACTGCGGGCTGAGGAGCTGCGGGGTCAGCGCGCACCCGTACTCGTTGATCTCCTCGACCAGCGCCGGCCAGTCGAGCCGGGTCACGGCCCGCATCAGACGAGCTGGGGCTGCAGCGCGCCCTCAAGGGTGAGCAGGAACTGCTTACGCTCCACCCCGCCTGCGTAGCCGGTCAGCGACCCGTCCGCCCCGATTACCCGATGGCACGGCCGCAGGATCAGCAGCGGGTTCGCGCCGATCGCCGCGGCCACGGCCCGCACCCGGTCGCGCGGCGCACCGACCTGCTCGGCGACCGCACCGTAGGTGGTCGTGGTGCCGTACGGGATCGCTTCGATCGCCCGCCACACCCGCTGCTGGAACTCCGAACCGTGCTCAGCGAACGGCACGTCGAAGTGGTGCAACGAGCCGGCGAAGTACCCGCGCAGCTGCCGCTCGACGTCCGCGAACGCTGCCGGGTCGCGCCGCCATTCAGGCTGGATGCTCGTCTGCCCGGGGACGGAGAGCGACGCCAGCGCGCCGGACTCGTCGCCCGCCAGCAGCAGCTCGCCGATCGGGCTGTCAATGGTTGTGTAGATCGTCGTCATGCGTCCAGTCTGCCCACCGCCCGGCGCAGAAGCTGGCGGGAATCGGACGTCGCAGCTGAGCGCGGGATTGGCCACGCTAGGCCAGGATCGACGACGATGAGCCGGTGACACGGATCGTGGCGGGCGCAGCCGGTGGGCGGCGGCTGGCGGTACCGCCTGGCCGCAACACACGGCCCACCTCCGACCGCACCCGCGAGGCGCTCTTCAGCGCGCTGGCCGCGCTCACCGACCTCGACGGCGCCCGCGTCCTCGACCTGTACGCCGGCTCCGGCGCTGTCGGGCTGGAGGCGCTGTCCCGGGGGGCCGCCCATGCGCTGCTCGTCGAGGCCGATCCGCGCGCCGCCCGGGTACTCCGCGACAACGCGAGCACCCTGAGCCTCGCCGGTGCGCAGGTCAGAGCCGATCGGGTGGAGCGGCTCGCCGAGGACACACCCGACGCGCCGTACGACGTCGTCTTCGCCGATCCGCCCTACGCGCTCGCCGCCGACGAGCTGGCCGCTGTGCTCAGCAACCTTGCCGAACACGGCTGGTTCGCCCGCGACGCGGTCGTCGTGGTGGAGCGGGCGAGCCGTGACCCTGAGTGGCTGTGGCCTAAGCCACTAGTGCGGTTGCGCACAAGGCGCTATGGCGAGGGCACGCTTTGGTACGGTCACGCATCGTGAGACGTGCTGTCTGTCCCGGATCTTTCGACCCGGTCACCAATGGCCACCTCGACGTCATCGGACGGGCTAGTCGCCTGTACGACGAGGTCGTCGTCGCCGTGCTGATCAACCAGAGCAAGTCCGGGCTCTTCACCATCGACGAGCGGATGGCGATGCTGCGCGAGGTGACCGCCTCGTACGGCAACGTCCGGGTCGAGTCCTTCCGCGGACTCCTCGTCGACTACTGCAAGGCCAACCACATCCCGGTGGTCGTCAAGGGGCTGCGTGCGGTCAGCGACTTCGACTACGAACTACAGCAGGCTCAGATGAACCACGGGCTGGCCGGCGTCGAGACCATGTTCCTCGCCACCAACCCGCTGTACTCGTTCCTGTCGTCGAGCCTGATCAAGGACGTCGCGAAGTATGGTGGCGACGTCTCGGCACACGTGCCGGAGGCAGTGCGCCTGCGGCTCGTCGAACGATTGGCCGCGCCACAATGAACACCACCGCAGAACCGTCAGTAGACCGGAGCCCTGCCATGGACCCGCTCGATCGCATCGACGAGATCAGTGCGTTCGTCGAGGCCGCCCGAGCCGTGCCGATGTCCGGCAACGTGCGGGTCAACCGCAACGAGCTGCTCGCCATGCTCGATGAGCTGCGCGCGGAGCTGCCGACCGAAGTGCGACGCGCCCAGGCGCTGCTCGACGAGCGGGACAAGATCATCATGGCTGGCCAGCGTGAAGCCGAGCGGATAATCAGCGAGGGCGAGGTCGAGCACTCCCGGCTGGTGTCCGTGGCCGAGGTCACCGTGTCGGCCGAGCACGAGGCGTCCCGCATCATCGCCGAAGCCCGCGCCGAAGCCCAGCGCCTGCGGGACGAGGTCGAGGAGTACGTCGACACCACGCTCGCGAACTTCGAGCAGATGCTCCAGCGCACGATGGCGACGGTCGAGCGTGGCCGCGACAAGATGCGCGCGCTGAGCGAGATCGGCAGCTACGACGCCCAGTCGGAAGAGAAACCACTGCCGTTTTAGTTACTTGTTAGCGGCTTTGGCCACGACACGCCGGCGTGTCGTGGGCCCAACCGCTAACACCAGAGACGGGGCTGACCAGCCGAATCGCTGTCCGACCGGCTCGTACGGTAGTCTTCAAAACGGCCTCGACAGGTCCGGAACCGATCATGCCCGAGAATAGGAAGACGCAGGCGCCGCACATCGACCCCAGATCGCCCCTCGTGCTCGACACGCGCGAGCTTGGCCGGCGTCCCGGGTCGATGAAGCGCCTACGCCGCCCCGTTCCCGCGCCGGACGGCTTCGGCCTCGAGCTGATCGGTGTCCCGCGAGGGGCGAACGTCGATCTCGACCTCCGGCTCGAATCGGTCATGGAAGGCGTACTCGTCTCCGGGACCGCCACGATGTCGGTGGAGGGGGAGTGCGGTCGCTGCCTCGATCCGGTCAGTGAATCGGTCGTCGTGAACGTTCAGGAGCTGTACGCCTACCCGGACAGCGCCTCGGACTACACGTCGAGCGAGGAAGAGATCAGCCGGCTGCAGGGCGACCTTCTCGACCTGGAGCCGGTGCTGCGGGATGCGGTGGTGCTCGCGCTGCCGACCAACCCGCTGTGCCGTCCGGACTGCCCCGGCCTGTGCTCGGAATGTGGCGAGCACTGGGACGAGCTTCCGGAAGGCCACAACCACGAGCAGGTCGACCCCCGGTGGGCCGCCTTGCAGCAGATGATCGAACCGTCGCCGGATGAGGCGACCCGGAGTCAGGAGAAGTAGCCGTGGCCGTCCCGAAGCGCAGGATGTCGCGTAGCAACACCCGCTCGCGCCGTTCGCAGTGGAAGACCACCGCTGTGCAGACGCAGCCGTGCCCGCAGTGCAAGTCCCCGAAGCTGTCACACACGGCCTGTGGCGTCTGCGGCCAGTACAACGGGCGCCAGGCCGTCGCCGTCTAGTCCGGTCCGTCCGGTGACGCGATCCGTCCGGTGCGCCGCACGGATCGCCGTCGACCTCCCCGGCGGGGACGCTGCTCCCGCCGGAGTGGTCGACGGCGTTCTGTACCCGCCGCGCACCGCCACCCCGTTCGGCGGTCCCCCGGCCGCTGTGCCTGCCCGTGACCGCGCTAGGGAGGTGCAGCGATGAAGGACCGTCCGCCCGCCACCCTGCTCGCCGCCGCGTTCGGCGTGGGGCTCGAACCTGAGCTGCTCGCGCGCGCGCTGACCCACCGCTCGTACGCGTACGAGAACGGTGGTCTGCCGACCAACGAGCGGCTGGAGTTCCTCGGCGACGCCGTGCTCGGCCTCGTCGTCACGTCCGCGCTGTTCCGCAATTACCCCGACCTGCCCGAGGGCCAGCTCGCGAAGCTGCGCGCCTCCGTGGTGAACATGCGCGCCCTCGCCGACGTCGCCCGCAAGCTGGGCCCCGGCGGGCTCGGCGCGCACCTGCTCCTCGGCAAGGGCGAGGAGGCCACCGGCGGCCGCGACAAGGCCAGCATCCTCGCCGACACGCTCGAGGCGATGCTCGGCGCGATCTACCTCGAACACGGGCTGGAGACGGCGTCGGTCGTCGTACACCGCCTGTTCGACCAGGTCATGGAGGACGCCGCCCAGCGCGGCGCCGGCCTGGACTGGAAGACCAGCCTGCAGGAGCTGACCGCCACGCACGGCTTCGGAGTTCCGGAGTACCGGGTCACCGAGTCCGGGCCCGATCACGCCAAGATGTTCAACGCCACCGCGGTGGTCGGCGGCGACGAGCTGGGCACGGGCGAGGGCCGCAGCAAGAAGGAAGCTGAGCAGCGCGCCGCCGAGCTGGCCTGGCGTGCGCTGCGCGAGCGCTCCGGTGAACCCACCGACGACCCGGTACCGGGCCGCCGGCCGCCGGACGCCGCCGCTCACAACCCGCTCCCGGCCGCTCAGGCCTAGGGCGCGCCGGAGATGCCCGAGCTTCCCGAGGTCGAGGTCGTCCGGCGGGGCCTCGAACAGTGGGTGGTCGGCCGTACGGTGGCCACCGTCACGGTCATGAACGACCGCGCGGTGCGCCGGCATGCGCCGGGTCCGGTGCACTTCGCCGACCTGCTCGCCGGCCGCACCATCACCGGTGCGCGACGGCGCGGCAAGTACCTGTGGCTGCCGCTCGACTCCGGCGACGCGCTCCTGGGCCACCTCGGGATGAGCGGCCAGTTGCTGGTCCGGCCGGCCGAGACGCCGGACGAGACGCACCTGAGGGCCCGGTTCACGTTCACCGACGGCGGCGCCGAGCTGCGCTTCGTCGACCAGCGGACGTTCGGCGGTCTGGCCGTGGAGACGGATGTCGCCGACGTGCCGCCGTCGATCGCGCACATCGCCACCGATCCACTCGATCCGGCCTTCGACGACAACGCGTTCGTCGCCGCGCTGCGCCGCCGCAAGACCGGCGTGAAGCGGGCGCTGCTCGACCAGACGCTGATCTCTGGCGTCGGCAACATCTACGCCGACGAAGCGCTCTGGCGTACGCCGCTGCACTTCGCCCGACCCACCGAGACGCTCACCCGCGCCCAGGCCACCAGCCTCCTCGGCCACGCCCGGGACGTCATGAACGAGGCGCTGGCCCAGGGCGGCACGTCCTTCGACGCGCTCTACGTCAACGTGAACGGGCAGAGCGGCTACTTCGACCGGTCGCTCCACGCGTACGGGCAGGAGGGCGAGCCGTGCGCGCGCTGCGGCACCGCGATCCGGCGCGACCCGTTCATGAACCGGTCGTCGTATACGTGCCCGCGGTGTCAGCCCCGACCTCGACGGGGACGCTGGTAGCCACGCGCCGCCGGGCCCGTTCAGGCGCCGAAGAGTTGGGTCCAGTACGGGGTGCCGTCGGCGCTGCGGGCCACGCCGACGCCCAGCGCCCGGGATTTGCAGTCGACGATCGTGGCCCGGTGGCCGGTGCTCGACGTCCAGCCGCCCATGACCGCTTTGGCGTTCGGGTAGCCGATCGCGATGTTCTCGCCGGTGGGCTTGGCGTAGCCGGCGGCGTGGGCGCGTTGCCACGGGTCGACCCCGTCGGGCGAGTTGTGGCTGAGGTAGCCCAGGCTGGCCATGTCGGCGCTGTGGCCGACCGCGACAGCTGTCAGCGTGGCGTCCACACGTACGGCCGGGCAGCGGGACCTGGTGCGTTCCGCGTTGACGAGGGCGACGACCTGGGCGGCGAGGGCACGGTCCGCTGCCGACATCGCCGGGGCGGGACGCCGTGACCGGTCGGCGCGGGGATCGGAACGGTCGCTGGGTAACGGGGCTGGCGCCGGAGGCTCGGGTGCGGTCGCCGGCTGGCTGATACCGGTGTCGATGTCCGGTTCGCGCCACGGATACCAGGAGATCGCCAGCGCGACCATGATCAAGCTCAGCACGATCATCGTGCGCAGGGCGAGCTTCATACGGGACGGAGCCTCCGGGCGGGAGCGGGTGCCAGCCGTGGAGTCCGCAGCCTACCGGCCGGTACTGATCCGCCTCCAGGGCTGCCTGTCTCGGGCGACGGAGTTCTATGCTCGGCGGCGTGAGGACGCCCGAACCCGCTGCCGGTCCCATCCGGCTCACCCCGTGGGTGCGGGGCCGCGTCCACGGCGTCGGTTTCCGCTGGTGGACCCGGTCGCGGGCGATGCTGTGATCGAGCGGTTCGAGCCGCCCAACGGTGGCTTGTCGGGGTTCTTCGAACGCTGATCCGGATGGCTCCGACACCCCCTGGCATTGCCGTGCGACGCCACGTTCAGCGTTCCACATCCGTTATGGGATTGTTTCGCGGGTGTGTCGAGATGTCGGGTGATCAGGCTCACGACGCGCCGACGAGCGCGCCACGCCGGAGCCATTGACCAGGGGCGACGGGCGCGGGAGTATGAATGTACCGCTGCCCGGTAATCGCTGGGGCTAGGCGCGCGTCCGCCGATAGACCCGGCACGAGACGCCCATACAAGGAGACACCAAATGGCTAAGGCCCTGTTCGGCCACGTCGGCACCGCTACAGATCAGCGTATGCGTGACGAGGTCCAGCGGCTGAGGATCACGGTGCAGGCTTTGGAGTTCGAGGTAGCCCGCCTAAAGGCGGACAACGACCGACTCATGGCCGGGCTTGCCGCGCAGGATGAAGACCTCCGCCGCATCACCACTATCGAGGCTCCCGCACTCACCTGATCCAACCCCCACCCCGGAGCGATCGAACTGACGCTCCGTGGCTTCCGGCTGCCCAGCTCACGGCGGTCGGCGCGGTAAGGTCGCAATTGGCCTTCCCCTCCGCCGTGCGGTGGCCCCGCATCGCAGGCGGGGCCGCCCGTACCGACTGACCCTGCCGGAGACCCGTGCATCTCAAGAGCCTCACGCTCAAGGGCTTCAAGTCCTTCGCGTCCGCGACCACCCTGCGCTTCGAGCCGGGCATCACCTGCGTGGTGGGCCCAAACGGCTCGGGCAAGTCGAACGTGGTCGACGCCATGTCCTGGGTCCTCGGCGAGCAGGGCGCGAAGGCGCTGCGTGGCGGGAAGATGGAGGACGTCATCTTCGCCGGCACCGCCGGCCGTGGTCCGCTCGGGCGCGCCGAGGTGACGCTGACGATCGACAACCACGACGGCGCCCTGCCGATCGAGTACAGCGAGGTGTCGATCACCCGCCGGGTGTACCGCTCCGGCGAGAGCGAGTACGAGATCAACGGCGACTCGTGCCGGCTGCTCGACATTCAGGAGCTGCTCAGCGACTCCGGTATCGGCCGGGAGATGCACGTCATCGTCGGCCAGGGGCAGCTCGACGGGGTCCTTTCGGGCCGTCCCGAGGACCGCCGTGGCTACATCGAGGAGGCGGCCGGCGTCCTCAAGCACCGCAAGCGCAAGGAAAAGGCGCTGCGGAAGCTCGACGCGATGGAAACCAACCTCACCCGCCTCAACGACCTCACTGGTGAGCTCCGTCGCCAGCTCAAGCCGCTCGGTAAGCAGGCGGAGGTCGCCCGGCGCGCCGCCACCGTCCAGGCCGACCTGCGCGACGCGCGCCTGCGCCTCCTCGCCGACGACCTCCTCGGGCTCCGCACCGAGCTGGAGAAGGAGGTGGCGGACGAGTCGGCGATGCGGTCGCGCCGGACCGTTGTCGAGCGTGAGCTGGAGGCAGCGCGGCTCCGCGAGGCCGAGCTGGACACCGCGATGGCCGCCGACGCGCCGATCCTCGCCCGCGCCCAGGAGACCTGGTACCGCCTGTCGGCGCTGCAGGAGCGCTTCCGCGGCACCGCGCAGCTCGCCGGCGAGCGGGTCCGGTTCCTCTCCACCGAGTTGGAGGACACCCGTCCGGCGCGCGACCCGGAGGCCCTGGAGCGCGAGGCGGCCACCGTACGTGCCCAGCACGAGCAGCTCACCGATGCGCTCGAAGGCGACCGGTCCCACCTCGCCGAGGCCGTCGAGAACCGGCAGTCGTTCGAGCGCCGCGCCGAGCAGGCCGAGAAGGCCCTGGTGGCCGCCGTCCGCGCAGTCGCCGACCGGCGCGAGGGCCTGGCGAAGCTCACCGGCCAGGTCGACGCCGCCCGCAGCCGCACCGCCGCGGCTACGGAAGAGATCGAACGGCTCTCCACCGCGTACGCCGAGGCGCAGGAGCGCGCGGCCGCCGCCGAGCGGGAGTTCGAGCAGCTGCAGGACGAGGTCCACGGCCTCGACGAGGGCGAGTACAACCTCGACGAGCGCCACGTCGCCGCCACCGAGGCCTACGAGGCGGTCAGCGCCCGGGTCAAGGAGCTGGCCGACGCCGAGCGGAAGGCCGAGCGCGAGGCGTCGGAGTGGAAGGCCCGCGAGGAGGCGCTTGCCCTCGGACTAAAACGTAAGGACGGAGCCGGTGCCCTGCTTTCGGCGGGCGACCGGCTCCCCGGCCTGCTCGGAAGCGTCGCCGCGCTGCTGACCGTCGAGCCGGGCAACGAGGCGGCGCTCGCAGCGGCGCTCGGCGGGCTGGCGGACGCTATCGCGGTGTCCGCGCCGTCCGACGCCGTGACCGGCCTGGAGCTGCTCAAGGCCGAGGACGCCGGTCAGGCACAGTTCCTGGTCGGCGGCGCCTCCTTCACCGACGAGCGTGCGCAGTGGCCATCGCTGCCCGGCGACGCCCGGTGGGCGTTGGACGTCGTCCAGGCCCCGGACGCGCTGGTGCCGGCGCTGCGCCGCGCCCTCGACCGGATCGCCATCGTGGACGACCTCGCCGCCGCCCAGCGGCTGGTCACCGCCGAGCCCCGGGTCCGTGCGGTCACCCGCGACGGCGATCTGCTCGGCTCCGACTGGGCGGTCGGCGGGTCCGCGAGCGCGCCCAGCGTCATCGAGGTCCAGGCCGCCGTCGAGGAGGCGCAGCAGAACCGCGACACCGCCGGACGCCGCGCCGAGCAGCTCGCGGTCCAGCTCGCCGAGGCAAGGGAGCAGGCGTCCGCACGTCAGGTTGAGGTCGAGGCAGCGCTCTCCGCACTGCACGAGTCCGACGCCCAGATGAACGCGGTCGCCGAGAAGCTCGGCCAGCTCGGGGCCGCCGCCAAGTCGGCGCGCGCCGAAGCGGCCCGGGTCGAGCAGTCCCGCGCCAAGGCCGAAGAGTCGCGGGAGACGGCGCTCGAAAACCTGACCACGATGGAGGAGCGGCTCGCCGCGGTCGACGCCGCGCCGGTCGACGACGAGCCGTCCACGGCCGAACGCGACGAGTTGAACGCCCAGGCGAGCCAGGCCCGGCAGAACGAGATGGAGGTCCGCCTTTCAGTGCGGACCGCCGAGGAGCGGGTCCGGGCGCTGAGCGGGCGCGCCGAGTCGCTGGAGCGTGCGGCCGCTTCGGAGCGGGCAGCCCGGGCGCGCGCCGAGGCAGCCCGTGCTGCGCGAGCCCGCGGTGCCGTGGTCGCCCGTGCCGTGTCGCTGGGCGCCCAGGCGGCGCTGGCCAAGATCTCGGTCTCGCTGGAAGCCGCTGCCGACGAGCGGGACGCCGTCCAGCAGGCCCGCGTGGTGCGCGAGGCCGAGTTGCAGGAGCTGCGCGCCGCGCTGCGCCAGTTGTCCCAGGAACTCGATCGGCTCACCGACGCCGTCCACCGCGACGAGGTCGCCCGCGCCGAGCAGCGGATGCGCATCGAGCAGCTGGAGATGAAGGCCGCCGACGACTTCGGTATCGACGTCGAGACGCTGACCAACGAGTACGGCCCGCACGTTCCGGTGCCGCCGTCGCTGGCCGAACTCGCGGAGGCGGAGAAGAAGGAAGAGCCGCCGCCCCCGCCGCTGCCGTACCACCGGCCCACCCAGGAGAAGCGCGCGTGCCGCGCCGAGCGTGACCTCGCCCTGCTCGGCAAGGTCAACCCGCTCGCGCTGGAGGAGTTCGCCGCGCTGGAGGAGCGCCACGCGTTCCTCGCCACCCAGCTCGAAGACCTCAAGGCCACCCGCCGCGACCTCCTCACGGTCGTCAAGGAGGTCGACGAGCGGATCCTGGAGGTCTTCGCGTCGGCGTATGAGGACACCGCGCGCGAGTTCGAGATCGTCTTCCGGACGCTCTTCCCCGGTGGCGAGGGGCGATTGGTCCTCACCGACCCGAACGACCTGCTCACCACCGGCGTCGAGGTCGAGGCGCGCCCGCCCGGCAAGAAGGTGAAGCGGCTGTCGCTGCTGTCCGGTGGCGAGCGGTCGCTCACCGCCGTGGCGCTGCTCGTGGCGATCTTCCGCGCCCGCCCGTCGCCGTTCTACGTGATGGACGAGGTCGAGGCCGCGCTCGACGACGTCAACCTCGGCCGGCTGATCGGGCTGATCGAGGAGCTGCGGTCGTCCAGCCAGCTCATCGTCATCACCCACCAGAAGCGGACGATGGAGATCGCCGACGCGCTGTACGGCGTCAGCATGCGTGGCGACGGCATCACGCAGGTGATCAGCCAGCGCCTGCGCGAGGCCGAACCGGCGTAGCGGCTAGATTTCACCAGTCCGGCCCGCGGCTGCCCTTTGGGGCACGCCTGGATGCCCGCGGTGGTGCCCATGCGCGGCTGAGCCCGGCGCCTTCTCCGACAACCCTGGTATTGGGAGGCGGAGTCAAGTGGGCGGAGGCGGGATGGAACATGTCTCCGAGCCGCGGGGCGAGGAGCCGAAACGCCGCCGGCCCGCTTCCGATGATCCTGGGCACGCCGGTGCGGTGAAGCCTGGCTCGATGCGGGTGAACCGAGCCGCGCTGCCAGGCCTGCAGCGGCAGGCGGGGAATCGCGCGGTATCCCGCCTGGTCGCGCAACGCAAGACCGCCGTCGCACCCGCCGCGCCGAAGGCGGCCACCGCCGCCACGGACTCGGCCAGCAGCGCTCCGAGCGTGGCCGGGCCAGTCGAGGCCGATGCGGCGATAGTGCAGCGGGCGGCGGACACGCTGGCCAGGCCGGGCCCGTCGGCGGATCCGAAGTTCGCGGCGTTGAAGCGGGATGTGAAGTCCAAGCAGCAGGTGTTGGGGAAGCACCCGCCGGCGAGGGCCGAAGCGGACGCGGCCGCGAAGGCGGCGAAGCCGCCGCAGGATGACAAGGAGGCGCAGGGTAAGGCCGCGAACGCGGAGAGGATGAACGCGGCGAAGCCGGGTGAGTTCAACAAGGCGGCGTTCATCGCGGCGGTGAACGCGGCGATCGCGAAGCAGGCTCCGAAGAACCTGGATGACGCGGACAAGTTCGGCGACTCGGGTAAGGCGGATGCGGTCAAGGGTGAGGTGGCCGGGAAGGTCGGGGACGGGAAGAAGGCCTCGGCGGGGGCGATCGAGTCCACGACGAAGGCCCCGCCGGACACGGGCGCGGCGACGGTGAAGCCGGTCACGCCGCTGCGCCCCGACCAGCCGCCCGGTAAGCCTGGGACTCCAGATCCGGCGAGCGCGGTGCCGGACAAGGCGCCGCCGGCGGCGACGGACTTCTCGGCGGGGCCGAAGCAGGTCAACGACCAGATGGCGGACGCTCAGGTCACCGAGGAGCAGCTGGCGAAGTCGAACGAGCCGGAGTTCACCGGTGCGTTGAAGGAGAAGAAGGCCGGCGAGGCGCACGCGGCGACGGCACCGGGGGAGGTCCGGGCGTCGGAGGCGCAGACCCTGGCCGGTGCGAAGGCGGAGGCCGGGCAGGCGGGGGCGGCGGCGATGACGACGATGGCCGCCGCCCGGGCCAAGTCCGGGAAGGAACTGGACGCGGGGAAGGGCGGCGCGCAGTCGGAGGAGGAGAAGCAACGCGCGCAGGTCACGGCGAAACTCCAGACCGTCTTCGACGCGACGAAACGCGATGTCGAAGCGATCCTGGAAGGTCTGGACAAGAAGGTCGACGACCAGTTCACCAAGGGCGAAAAGGCCGCGCGGGACGCGTTCACCGCGGATCACAAGAAGCGGATGGACGCCTACAAGGATCAGCGCTATTCCGGCTTCACCGGGAAGCTGAAGTGGGTGAAGGACAAGTTCGCCGGCCTGCCGGAGGAGGCGAACCAGATCTTCGTCACCGCGCGCCAGGGTTACGTCACCGCGATGCAGGGTGTGATTTCGCAGGTCGCGGACACCATCGGCGCCGAACTGAACCGGGCGAAGGAGCGGATCGCGACCGGCCGTAACCAGTTGAAGGCCGAGGTCGACAAGCTCCCGAAGGACCTGCAGCAGATCGGGAAGGAGGCGGCGGGCGACTTCGCCGGGAAGTTCGACGAGTTGACCCAGTCGGTCGATGACAAGGGCAGCGAGTTGGTCGACACCCTGGCGTCGAAGTACACCGAGGCGCTGAAGTCCGTCGATGAGGAGATCGCGGCGGAGAAGGAGAAGAATAAGGGCCTCATCGCCAAGGCGGTCGATGCCGTCAAGGGCGTCATCGACACGATCTTGAAGTTGAAGGATCTACTGCTCGGTGTGCTGGCGAAGGCGGCGCAGGCCATCGGGGCGATCATCAAGGACCCGATCGGGTTCCTCGGCAAACTCGTCTCCGCCGTGGGTGCCGGGCTCAAGGCGTTCATGGCGAACATCGGCACCCACCTGCAGAAGGGCCTGGTGTCCTGGCTCCTCGGCACCGCCGCCAAGGCCGGCCTCCAGCTCCCGGCCAAATTCGACCTGCGCGGCATCCTCCAGTTGATCGCCAGCCTGTTGGGGCTCACCTGGGGCGCGATCCGCGGCCGGATCGTCGCCAAGGGCGTCCCGGAACAGGCCATGGGCGCGGTTGAGGCCGGCGTGCCGGTCGTGGCGAAGATCCAGAACGAGGGCGTGGGCGGCCTGTGGGAAGACATCAAGGACAAGATCGGCGACCTCAAGGAAACGTTGATCGCCAAGGTGTCCGACTACCTGATCCCCACCGTGCTGATGGCCGGGATCACGTGGGTCATCTCGCTGCTGAATCCGGCGTCGGCATTCATCAAGGCGTGCAAGGCGATCATCGACATCGTCACGTTCATCATCGAACGTGGCGCCCAGATCCTGGAGTTCGTCAACGCCGTCCTCGACGCCGTGATCGCGATCGCCGGCGGCGGCGCCGGCGGCGTCTCCGGCCTCATCGAAGCCGCCCTCGCCAAATCAATCCCCGTGCTGATCGGGTTCCTCGCCGCCCTCCTCGGCATCGGCGGCATCGCCGACAAGGTCAAGAAAATCTTCCAAGCCCTGTCCAAACCGGTCATGAAAGCCGTCGACTGGGTCGTCACCAAAATCGTCGCCCTCGGCAAAAAGATCTGGGCCAAACTCAAGAGCAAGTTCGGCAAGAAAAAAGATGGCAAGGACGTCAAGGACGGGCAGAAGCCGGGCGAACGCGTCGTTGTCCCATTCGCGATGAGCGGCTCCGGCCACCAGATCATCGCGGATGGCCCTGGCCGCAAGCTCCTTATCGCCTCGACGCCGTCGCCGATCGTTGGGAAGGTCAGGACGGTCCTTGCCCGGTATGAGTCTGACATGCAGCGCCGGCCGGCGAAGGCCTCGATCCCGCTGGAACTGGAGCGGCTAGCCGATCTGCGGAAGATCCTCAGCGCCGCGATCGACACGGACCGGCTCGTCGCCGCCGGCACGACTCCGAAGCCGGCGATGGAAGCGGAGAGTCGCGCGCTGGGCCGGATGGTCGAGGCGTACGGAACCAAGTACAAGACGAACGAGCTGGAGGTCGATCCGGGTTGGCCGACCTACGACGGTGCCGAGGCGGTGAAGGCCATCCTGATGCGCGAGCTTGGCGACGAAGGCAAGGTGAAGACCGTCATGTGGAACCTGGCGGTGCCTGCCAACTCGGATCTGCTGGCCACCGTCAAGGCGGAGACCTTCAAGAGCTGCCGCAACTACGCGGCGTCCCTGTCCGACCTGGCCGCGGCGGGCAAGATCCACTCTGTGCGGATGGCGTTCCAGGTAGCCCAGCGGCTCCTCCCGCAGCGCATCGCCTTCGAGCTGCCGGGCGCCGGTGACGTCGACGTGGCGATACTCGGGGCCGGCGGCGCGGCGACCGTCGTCTACCAGCTCAAACACATCACGATCAACCAGGTGAAGGCTGACCTCTTGACGCACGCGACCGAGCAGTTGGCGGCATCGGGCGCGCCTCGTCGGATCGTGCTGATCCATCTGACGGACGTCACAGGTGCCGAGTACCTCCAGGCGCCCGAGTACGAGCGGATGCGTAACATCGTCAACGCGTACCGTGGGCGCAATCCCGGCACGACGTACCAGATCCGAGGCTCGGACCAGATGCCATGAACAGGACACCCAGCCCGGTGGCGTCGTGGACCTTCTCGCGGCTCAGCGCGCCGGTCACGCGGTACGACGAGACCACACTGGAGCAGATGGTCACGCTGGCCGTCGAAGCGCTGGATGTGGTGGCTGGACACGAACTACTCGTCCCGGAACGCGTCGTGCTCCAGGCGTGGCGTGAGCCGTTCGGGGCCGCCGAGTCCGCGGCCCGGCCTTCGGCGGACAGCACACCGGCGGAGTTCGCGGCAGTAACCGGGGACCTGCGCCAGCCCGTCCTCGACCTGGCCCGCACGCGCGGCGCGTTCCCCGAAGAGATCCACTTCAGCGGTCCTGGCGCGGTGTACGACGCGGACGGCGGCAGGTCCGAGGTGGACGATCTCGTCCACCTGTACGTGTCGGCGTTCTACGAGGTGTCCGTCCGGCTCGTGACCCATGTGGACATCTGGCTCCCGCACGATCTGCGCGCGGTCGAGCAGTGGGACCTCCATGAGGCGAACGCGCCACGGCTGCGGGCGGCGCTGGCGGCGCTCGCGGAGTTGCCAGACGTCGAAGAGAGCCACGTCGACAAGACGAAGTACGCCGAGGTGGCGTCAACCGAGGTGCTCAACCACATCGACTACTTCGGCCGCGCGGTTCCGGTGCTAGACCAGGAGACATGATGGGATCCGGGCCGTGCTGGTAGGTGTGACCACGGCATGGTCGATGCCATCAGGGACTTGACCTCTGGCATCGTCAGCCATCGAGTGGCACGATGGACAGACGGCGCCGTCCTGCGCCGGACCTCCTGATCGGGCACCCACGCGGCCCGGCGACGCGGAGGCGAAGGGGGCTCGTGCTGTCGGGGCTTCCTGAGTGCTGCCGTCCCTCTGGTTCGGCGGAGCGCCGGTGGCGCGTGGGGCCTGGCGATCCGCCGCGGAGGTTGACGATGACCCAGCAGCGAGCGTTCAAGCAGCATGTCCGGGAGCGCATGGCGCGCACCGGCGAAACCTACTCCACCGCGCGGCGGCACGTCCTTGCCCGGATCGCCCGCGAAGGCACGGCGGCGTGGCCGGACGGCATCGTCAAGGGCTACGACGTCTGCGGCGGCGGGACGCACCACGACACCGCGCTGCTGCACAACGTGCTCCGGGCGGCGGGCGTCTCGGCTCCGCACACCGGCGAACCGTGGTCCGAGGCGATGCTCGTCGGACTGGCGGGTGGGATCGGCTTCATGTACTTCGTCTTCGAGTACGAGGGGCACCATCCGACGATGACAATCGTCGCCCGGCACCACCCCGAGCCGTACCTGCCGGCGGCGCTTACCCGGGCCGGTGTGCCGTTCACGGTGGCGCAAACCGGATCGGCGAAGAAGGCCACGGCGGCGCTGCGCGCGGTGCTCGCCGCCGGGCAGCCGGCCATCTGCACGGCCACCCGGGACGGTCTGCCGTGGCACGGCGTCCGCGGCCCGCTGTACAGCCAGGATCCGTACGAGGTCGGCGTGATCGGGGCCGACGGCGACACCCTGTACCTCGACGACGATCGGGTCACGCCGCTGGCGGTCCCGGCGGAGGAGTTCGTCGCGGCCTGGTCGGCGTACCGCAAGGGCAAGCACAGCCTGCTCACGCTGGACGGGCCGGCCAAGCCTGTCGACCTTGCCGTCGCCGTCGCCGATGCCGTGGCCACGACGTGCGCTCACCTCGCCGGCCCTGTGCTGGGCAACAGCTTCGACGTGAACTTCGGCTTCAGCGGCGCTCGCAAGCTGGCCGTGCAGCTCCGCGATCCGAAGGGCAAGGAGGGCTGGTCCCGGCGGTACGCGCACCCCGAGGCGCTGTTCTTCGGGCTGCGCCGGCTGCACGACTGCCTGGAGTGGGAGTACGGCGGCCCGGGCGGGCTGCGCCCGATCTACGCCGATTTTCTGGACGAGGCTGCGGCCGCTCTCGACCGCCCCGCCTACGCCGAGGCCGCAACGCTGTTCCGCCGCGCGGGCGAGCAATGGTCCGCGGTCGCCACGGCGGCGCTGAGCCCGAAGGCTCCGCAGCTGGTGGCATACGGCGAGCTGGTCGACGAGCGGCAGCGGCTGCTGGTCACCGGTGAAGGGGACGCTTCGGCGCTACACCGCCGGGTGGAGGAGCTGTCGGTGGAGTTCGGCGCCGCCGACCCGCTCGACGCCGCCGCGCGGCGAGAGCTCCTCGACGCGCTCGCCGACGGCGTGACCAGCGCGGTCGAGCTGGAGGAGCGCGCGGTCGCCGTGCTCACGCGCTGAATTTCTCTTGATGAAGGTGCCCTTCATACGGCTATGGCGCCATGAAGGGCACCTTCATCAAGAGCTGTGGGCACGCAGCGCGGTAGTCCCGGCCGGGGTGAGGGACAGCGTGGTGACCGGCCGCAGGTGCGGCACGCCCACGTCGTCCGGCCAGGCGCGCTCCAGCTCCAGCCGGGCATCGCGGCCGTCGAGGACCAGCGTGGCCAGCTCGTTGCCGAAGTACGGCCCGGCGAGGCGGGACCACCGGACGCTGTGCGCGCGCACCCCGGCGAGGCGCCGCAGCGGACGGGTAACGGCGGCGGCGAGCCGGCTCCAACCGGCCTTGAACCCGAACCGGATCCACGCCGGCACCGAGTTGTGCACCGGTGAGCAGGTCACCTGGTAGACCGGCGACGTCACCGGCGTGCGGAACCGGGCCTTGGCCACGTACGCGTGGTGGACGTCGCCGGAGAGCACGCAGATCGATGCCGGCGGCGCGGCGCCGTGCTCGCCACGGGCCACGCCGCCCAGCGCGTCGGCGAGGCGCTCGAACGACTCGTAGAACGAGGCCCAGTGTTCGAGGTCGCCGGCCCGCCGCATCCGCTCGCCGAACCGGCCGAATCGCTCGCTGGCGCAGACCGCCTCGTTCCAGTTCTCCATGTCGTGGATCGCCCACGGCAGCAGCCACGGCAGCGACGAGCCGATGAGCAGGTGGTCGTAGTCGCCCCGCACCTGCTCGGTGAACCAGTCGAACTCGGCGTCGCTCATCATCTGCCGGCGTGTGTCGGTGAGGACCCGGCCGCAGCGGGTGTCGAGCATGACCATCCGGACCCGCCCGAAATCGAGCCGGTAGCTCCACCGCAGGCCCATGCCGGCGTCGGCGGCGTCGACCTCCGCGTCCGACCGTCGGGCGAGGTGGTCGAGCAATGGCGCAGCGTCGGGCGCGTCGTGGACGTGCTGGAAGAACGGGTCAGTGGCCAGCTCGGCAGGGGTGAGGTTGCCCAGGTGCTGGTAGATCCAGTACGACGCGAGGCCGCCGGTGATCCGGTTCTGCCACCAACTCGTCGCCTCGATGTCGCGGCGCCAGGTCTGGGACGTGTTCCAGTCGTCGCGGATGTCGTGGTCGTCGAAGATCATCGCGCTCGGCACGGTGGAGAGCAGCCAGCGGACGTCCGGGTCGAGCCACGATTCGCGGTAGAGCGCCGTGTACTCCTCGAAGTCGGCGACTTCCAGCCCTGGTGGCTCGTCGACGGGACGGCGCGAACGGATCAGCTCCTGCGTCCCTGGCGAGGTCTCGTCGGCGTACACCTGGTCGCCGAGCAGGAGGAGCGCGTCCGGCCAGTCCTGCGGATCGACCTTCGCCATCCGCAGCGCGTACGCGTCCAGCGCGTCGGGCTCGTACCCGTGGTGCTGGCCGATCGTCTCCGGGGTGCCGTGCCGGCACGAGCCGAAGATCAGTTTGATCGGACGGCCTGGCATCAGCGTGCGGATCAGGCTCGGCGGGTACGGCGAATCCGGAAACGGCCACACGACCTCGCCGTCCAGCCTGACCTGGTACTCCTGGCAGGTTCCGGGCGCCAGCCCGTCCACCACGACCAGCGCGTAGTGGTGCCCGCGTACGGCGAAGGTCCGCGCGGTACGGCCGAGGACGTCGACCTCGCACTCGCTGTCTGTCTCCACCCAGGCGGTGACCGCGTCTTCACTGACATGCCGCAGCAGCGGTCCGAGCACGAGGCGGGCCATGTGTGCGTGTCTACCCGACTCGGACGCCCGACCCAAGCTCTACGTGGTCACGACGAGCTTGCCGGTCGTACGGTTCTCCTCCATATAGCGGTGGGCATCGACGATCTCGTCGAGGGTGAAGACCCGGTCCACGTTGGCGTCGTACCGTCCGGCCGCGATGTTCTCCGCGATCTGGCGCAGCGCCCGGGCTCCTTCGGCCGGCACGATCGAACCGCTGCCGAACGCGGTGAGCTTCACCCCG
>Ga0210378_10000374_pt1 | contig 22608 bp, 20 predicted proteins | sample PLM1_60_b1redo_FD_155465 | JGI IMG/M metagenome (GOLD analysis project Ga0210378, IMG submission 155465) | Groundwater sediment microbial communities from an aquifer in East River, Colorado, USA - PLM1_60_b1 redo | ecosystem: Environmental > Terrestrial > Soil > Riparian zone | place: USA: East...
CGACCAAGGTGACCAGGTCGGCGCCGACCCCGGCGGCGGCCATGGCGGCGCCGAGGCGACGGCCGAGCTCGGTCAGGGCGGCCGGCTGGCCGCGGAGCTTGCCGGCGAGGACCGCGGCCCGCAGGGCGTCGCGGTAGGGTCCGAGCGCCCAGAGGGTCACGCCGGGGTCGGCGGCCAGCCGCCAGGGGCCGGCGCCAGCCGGTTCGGGCGGCAGGCAGCGGGCGCAGCAGGGCCAGGCGGTGGGGGCGCCGCAGGCAAGGCAGGCGGCGGGTCGCAGCGTCAGCGCGAGCAGCTCGGCGAGGGACATGCCCGGGACGGTAGCCGCCTCGGGCCCCGGCCGCTCCGCGTCGTCCACACCCCGGACCCGCCACGGCCGGGGAGGCGGGGACCCGGCGGCCGGGACCCGCCGGCCGGGATGGTCAGAGGTCGCGGCGGGCGAAGGTCCGCAGCGCCACCAGCAGCGTGCCGACCGGGTAGGCGAGCACCCACAGCAGCAGCGCGGTGGTCGGTGGGGTGAGCGCCGCGAACGGGATGCCGCCGCGGCTGACGGCCTCCCCGAGGAACAGCGGCGGCTGCAGGTAGTAGGAGGCCGCGCGCCAGACGGCGTCGCTGGGGAACACCAGGCTGACGACGACGCCGAGGTTGACCAGCGTCTGGTTGGCGACCGTCTGGCCGATGAACTCCACGATGCCGCCGAGCCAGGCCAGCCCGAACAGCGAGAACAGCACCACCGCGTTGGCCAGCGTCGGCAGGAAGGTGCTGCCGAGCAGCCCGGCGGTCAGCAGCAGGACCGTCTCCAGCACCAGCAGCGCGACCGCCCGCACCGGGTCCACCGGCTGGTAGCCCGCGACCAGCCGCGCCACCAGCAGCAGCGACCCGGCCATCACCACCACGTAGACCGACAGCAGCGCGACCGAGGCGATCCAGCGGCCGAGCAGGTACTGGCCGCGGCCGAGCGGGCGGGCCAGGACGGCGTGCAGCGTGCCCGACTCGACCTCGCCGGAGATCGCGCCGGCCGACAGCAGCAGGGCCAGGAACGCGGCCAGGAACTGGACCGCGTACAGGCCCAGGACGGTGAGGAGGGTGGCGGCGAACACCGCGAAGATGCCCTCGGCGTCCGGTGCGGCCTCGGCCCGGTCGTACAGGATCGAGAAGGCGAGCCCGAACACGCCGACGAAGGCGGCGCTGAGCAGGATCGCGGCCAGGACCAGCCGGCGGCTGATCGCCTCGGTGACCGTCCAGCGCGCCACCACCAGCGTGGTCACCGGTCGCCCCCGTGCACCAGGCCGAGGAAGACGTCCTCCAGGGAGCGTTGCACCGGGACCAGCTCGAACAGCCGGTAGCCGGCGCGCACGGCGCAGTCGGCGACCGCCGGCGCCACGTCGGCGTCGTCGACGACCAGGGTGAGGCTGCCGCCGTCGACGGACTGCACCCGGCCGTAACGCCCGAGCGCGTCGAGGAGGGGCTGGTCGACGCGGTCCAGCGCCACCCGCAGGGCGGTGGCCGAGCCGATCAGGTCGGCCAGCCGCCCGCCTCGCACGATGCGGCCCCGGTCGATGATCGCCACCCGGTCGCACACCAGCTCGACCTCGCTGAGCAGGTGCGAGTTGAGGAACACGGTGACGCCCTGCTCGCGCAGCCAGCCGATCAGGTCCCTGACCTCGCGCCGCCCGACCGGGTCCAGCGCGGAGGTCGGCTCGTCGAGCAGCACCAGCGCCGGCCGGCCCAGCAGCGCCTGGGCCAGGCCGATGCGCTGCGCCATGCCCTTGGAGTAGGTGCGGATGCGCTGGCGGCCGCGGCCGGCGAGGCCGACCAGCTCCAGCACCTCGGCGATGCGGGTGGGGCGCTGGCCTGCCGGCAGCCCGGCGAGGCGGGCGTGGAAGTCCAGCAGCGCCGTGCCGGTCGCCCAGTCCTGGAAGCGGAAGTGCTCTGGGAGGTAGCCGATCCGCCGCCGCGCGGCCGGCTCCCCCGCCGGTCGGCCGAGCACGCGTGCCTCGCCGCCGCTGGCGTGGACCAGGCCGGTGAGGATCTTCACCGCGGTGGTCTTGCCGGCGCCGTTGGGGCCGAGGAAGCCGAACACCTCGCCCGGCTCGACCCGCAGCGTGACGTCGTCAAGGGCGACCTGGCGGCCGTAGCGCTTGCGCACGCCGGTCAGCTCCAGCGCCGGCGCTCCGGGCGGGCCGGCCCAGGGCGCCGCGCGCCCGACGGCCGCCTCGACCTCGCTTATCCCAGGCTCTCCGCGACGCGGAGGACGTGCGCCTGCCGCAGCACGCCGGCGACGCCGTAGATGCGGCCGTCCCGCTGCCAGATCACGGCGCTGCCGAGGCCGCTCCGCTCGCCGAGCACCAGCCCCTGCACGCCGTGGATGGTGGTCGCGTGCCAGTCGATCCGGTCGGCGGGCACCGGCAGCGGCAGCGTGTCACGCCAGTCGCCGATCGCCCGGAGCTGCCGCACCGTCTGCGGTGGCAGCCCGGGAAGGTCCAGCAGGAACTCGCGGAGGGCCTCCAGGGTCACGGCGCCCTGCACGCTGGCGGTGAGCTCGCGGGACTGGCCCACCACCAGCCGCGGGCTGCCGTCGGCGGCCACGTACTCCAGCAGCGCCGCCGCCGGCACGTTGGCGACCAGGGTGGCGCCGTCGAGGCCCGCCGGGACGTTGGCGCCGGGGTGGCCGTGGGCCTGCAGGTAGCGGCCGACCTCGGCCGCGTGCAGCGTGAAGCGGAGCTGCCGGCCTGGGGTGACCATGATGCGCGGGCGGGTGTCGACCCCGCTTGGGAGGGCGGTGGCGGCGGGGAGCGCGACCGGGAAGCCCACCAGCCGGCTCGCCGCCGCAGGGGTTGCCACCGGCGACGGCTCCACGCCGCCGAGGTCGCCCTGGACGGTGCCGAGCTGCCGCAACGCGTCCGCGAGGTCGCCGGCCTGCGAGGGATCGAAGGTGACCACCGCGAACCGCTGGCTGCGGAACTGGGCGAGGAAGCCGCTCGCCGCGCTCCGCCCCGCCGGGGTCGCGATCAGCGCCACCGCCAGCACGCCGGTCACGGCGGCGGCCAGCCATCCGCGGGCCGCGGAGCGCAGGGTCAACGCTTGCCTGGCGGAGCGCGAGGCCGCCGCGAGGCCGCGCCGTTCGGGCTGCCCGGCGGGGATGGTCTGGGTGGCCGGCCACCGCGCCGCCGTCGCGACGCGCTCGCGGGCGGCCTCCACCTGCGCGGCCTGCAGCGGCCGGGCCGGGGCGAGCACCCCGGTGGCCGCCGCGGCCAGCTCGGCGTTGGCGCGCAGCTCCTCGGCGACCGCCCGGCAGGCGGCGCAGCCCTCGACGTGGGCGCCGACCGCCGCCTGCTCGGCGGCTGCACCGTCGATCCAGGCGCGCAGCTCGCCCTCCTCAAGGCACCTCATGGTCTGCTCCTTGCTGCTGTCGCTGGTAGCTGTCGCGGAACGTGCGCTCGGCGCGGGCCAGCAGCACGCCGACCGACCCGACGGCCAGCTCGCAGGTCTCGGCGATCTCGGCGTAGGAGTAGCCGGCGTGGCGCAGCAGCAGGCAGGTCCGCTGCCGTTGGGGAAGCGTCCACAGCGCCCGCTGCACCAGCGCCTGCTGTTCGAGCCGCAGCAGCGACCCGAGCGGGTCGTCGCGCCCGCCGGCGTCACCGCCCGGGGCAAGCTCGGCCGAGGCGCGCTCCAGCCGCTCGCGGCCGCGGCGCTGGCTGCGGAGCCGGTTGTAGCCGAGGTTCACGCAGACCCGGCGGAGCCAGGCTTCGACCTCCCCGTCGGGGCGGTCGAGCACGGCCGCGCCGACCAGCTTGAGGAACGCATCTTGCACGACGTCCTCGGCCTCCCAGCGGTCGACGAGCAGCCGGTGACAGAGGTCGTACAGCCGCGGGTACAGGCGGCGGAACAGCTCGTCGAACCGTCGGGTGGGGTCGGCTCGACGCTCCGCCCGTGTGTCCACCCGCACCACCGGCGATCCCTCCGTCGTCGGCGCCGGCCGTTCCGGTGCCGTCCCAGCGATGAAACACCACCGGGGGCTTGTTTCTTACACCCGGGTCAGCGGCTGGCGAAGCTCGGGTCGCTGTCGAACTCCTTTTCGCTCGGCAGGGTGAGGGGACGGGGGCTGAGGCCCTGCCGGTCGACCATCCAGAGGGAGACGCCGCTCTGGGAGCCGACCGTGAAGATGAAGTTGGACCCGGCCGGGTCGACGGTGACCTGACGGCCGATGTCGACCGCGGTGGATTCGGGGTCGGCGTTGAGGACGGGGGTCGGGTCCCAGCCGTCGCGTTTCATGATCCACAGCCGGCCGAGGTCGTCCTTGCTGTCGGTCTCGGCGATGAAGGCGACGGTGAGGGCGTCCACCCAGACCGGGCTGAACACCTTGCCGAGCCCTGGCGCGATCGGCCGGTCGAACCAGGCGATGACCCCTTCGGGTCCGAACTGGCCGAGGAACAGCTGGCCGCCGTCGCCGGGCTCGGGGTCGCCGTGGTCGGCGACGGCGAGCACCCACGCCCCGTCGGGGCTGACGGCCATGCTGGTCGGCCGCATGCCTCCCGGCAAGGTCGGGAGCGGCAGCGAGATGACGCCCAGCGTCCTCCTGGTGACCTCCAGCAGCTTGGTCTGGCCCTGCGCCCGGTTGAGCACGTACAGGCGGGAGGAATCCGGGCTCCACGACGGCGGCGACAGGCGGCCGGGGCGGGTGGCGGGGAAGGCGCCGAGGCCCGGCTGGACCAGCCACAGCACCTGGGACGACCCGCTGGCGACCAGGAACGCGATCCAGTGGTGGTCCGGCGACCAGGTGGGCGCGGCCTTGGGGCTGACGGCGTTGAGCCCGATCACCTTCGGTGACTGGTTGGGCTGGGGCGGGAGGGTGTAGATCTCGCCGCTGCGCACGAACAGCATCCTGGTGGCGTCGGTGACGCTGGACCGCTGGGGCCACAGCGCCACGATCGGTGGCCGGTTCCGCTGCCAGAGGCCGCCACCCTGGAAGCTGTCCAGGCCGATGCTGCCCAGTTGCCGGCCCTGGACGAGGATGCGGACCTGCGCGGTCTGGATCAGCCGGTTGATGGTCCAGACAAGCTGACCGACCCGGAGCTGGCCGGAGCCGCCGGCGGTGGTGTCGGTGAACCTGTCCGACACGTCGACGGTGACGATGCCACCGCCGTAGACGAGGCTGCGGAGCTTGGTGTTGCGCGGGATCGCCGAGGTCAGGTGCACGTAGCGGCCCTGCGGCCCGGCGAGCAGGCTGCGGACGGCGTCCCTTGCCCGCGCTTCGAGGACCTCTGGGGCCGGGGTGCCCGCCGGGGCGCGGCGGACGAACACCGGCACGGGCGCCAGCCGCGGCCCGCCGGCGCCTCCGGCGGGGACCAGGAACATCTCGACCGGCGTGTACAGCTTCTTGAAGTCGACGTCGCGGAGCCACAGCTCCTTGCTGGGGTTGGCGACCCGCCACTCGGCGCCGGTCTTCTGCAGCTCCAGGCGGAGGGTGGCCTCGTCGCTGCGTGGCGTCCATTCGCGGCCGCTCTCAAGCCGGCCGACCATGTCGAGCTTGACCGGGACGATCCGTTTGCCTTCCTGGACGGTGGGCAGGTCGGGCTGGTAGGCGCGGTAGACGTTCACCGTGGTCCGCTCCGACCAATGCCGCACCTGTTCGCCGGCCTTCGGCATCACCCAGCGTTGGATCGTGTCCGGCCTGGCGGTGTTCATGGCGCTCATGAACCCCTGGGCCACCTGGGTGTCGGAGAGCCCGGCGGACGGGCCGCCGCCTTCGTCGACCGCGCCGGCGTCGGCCGGCGGTGGCAGGGGCTGCACGGGGCTGACCGTCACCACCTCGCCGCTGCGGGGCACCCCGGCGGTGCAGGCGGCGAGCGCGAGCGCGGCCAGCCCGGCGGCGAGGCGGGCGAGGTGGCGGCCTCGGCTAGCCACCGACGGTGACCTCCGGCGAGGGTGCCGGCGCCGGCTGCGGCTCGACCGCGGCGGCCTGGTCGCCGCCCGGCTCCGGCTTGGGTTCGATGGCCGGCAGGGTGACGGTGAAGGTCGAGCCCTCGCCGACCTCGCTGCGGACCCCGATCGACCCGCGGTGCAGGTTCACGTTCTCCAGCGCGATGGCCAGGCCGAGCCCGGTGCCGCCCAGGGTCCTGGCGCGGTGCACGTCGGCCCGGTAGAAGCGCTCGAAGATGTGGGGCAGGTCCTCGGCCGGGATGCCCTCGCCGTCGTCGGCGATGGTGGCGACCACGTCGGCGCCGCGCCTGCCGACCCAGATCCGGACGCTGCCCTCGGCGGTGTGCTCGATGGCGTTCTTGACCAGGTTGGAGAAGACGCGGTCGAGCCGGCGGGGGTCGGCGGCGACCAGCGGCGGGCCCTGGCCGCGGTCGACCTGCAGGCCGACGTCGACCTTGCGGCCGTGGGCGATCGGGTCCAGGGCGTCGACGACCTCGTCGAGCAGGCTGCCGATGTCGACCTCGACCGGTTCCAGGTTGATCACGCCGGCGTCGAACCGGCTGATCTCCAGCAGGTCCTCCAGCAGGTTCTCGAACCGTTCCAGCTCGCGTTCGAGCAGGACCGCGGCGCGTTGGGCGTCTGGCGGCAGGCCGGTACGGGCCGCGTGGATGTAGTCGGCGGCCATGCGGACCGTGGCCAGCGGGGTGCGCAGCTCGTGGCTGACGTCGGAGACGAAGCGGGCCTGCAGGCTGCCGACGTGCTCCAGCTCGCCGATCTTCTGGGCGAGGTTGTCGGTCATCCGGTTGAACGACTCGGCCAGGCGGCCGAAGTCGTCGTGGCTGGTCGCCTGGGGGATGCGGGCGGCCAGGTTGCCGGCGGTGATCTCCTCGGCGACGTCCCTGGCGCGCTGGATCGGCCTGAGCACCCGCCCGATGGAGATGGCCGCAAGCACGACCACGGCGGCCAGCAGCCCGGCGCCGACGATCAGCAGGAAGCGGGTGAGGCGGGTGAGGGTCTCCTCCTGGAAGTTGAGGGGGTAGAAGAAGTAGGCCTCCTCGACACCCTGCTCGGTCTGGATCGGGGCGCCGACGATCAGCATGCGGCCGGGGCCGGCGGGCGACGGCACGTAGACGTAGGCGAGCTCGGAGCGGGCCAGGACCCGGTCGACCAGCGCCTGCGGCACGTGCTCGATGCGGTAGTCGCGGTCGGACTCCGCGGTGGTGTCGGCGTTGCGGAGCACCACGCCCTTGAAGCTGGGCTGGCCGCCACCCGAGCCCCTGGTGAGCTCGTCGCGGAGCCGCTGCTGGGTCTCGGTGCTGGTCAGGCCGGTGGTGTCGCTGAGCGCGGCGGCCGCGGCCTGCTGGGTGAGGAGCAGCACCTGCTGGACGGCGTCTTCGCTCTGCTGGGTGTACAGCGACTTGGCGAGCAGCGCGTGCAGCGCCGCACCGAGCAGCAGCAGCGCCCCCACCACGATCGCCGAGGTGAACAGCACCACCCTGGCTCGCAGGTCGAGCCGGGCCAGGCTCAAGCGACCCCCTGCTATCCCTGATCACCCGCTTGCGCCGAGGTGTCGGCCGAGCCCCCCTCGGGATCCACCGGGGCACCGCCCCGGGGTTCCCCGGACCCCTCCGGCCCGATGCGGTAGCCGACACCACGGACTGTCTGGACGACCCTCGGGTTCTCGGGGTCGTCCTCGATCTTTGCCCGCAGCCGCTGGACGTGCACGTTGACCAGCCGGGTGTCGCCGGCGTAGCGGTAGCCCCAGACCTGCTCGAGGAGCACCTCGCGGGTGAACACCTGCCGGGGCCGCCTGGCCAGGGTGGCCAGCAGCTCGAACTCGAGCGGCGTGAGGTTGACCGCCTTGCCGGCCTTGGTGACCTGGTGGGCCATGACGTCCATCTCGATGTCATGGAAGCGGAGCGTCTCGGCGCCGTCGGTGTCGCGGCGGCGCAGCCGCGCCCGGATCCGCGCCACCAGCTCCTTGGCCGAGAACGGCTTGGTGATGTAGTCGTCGGCTCCCGACTCCAGGCCGAGGACCACGTCGACGGTGTCGGTCTTGGCCGTCAGCATCACGATCGGGACGCCGGACTCCAGCCGCAGCTCGCGGCAGATCTCCAGGCCGTCCTTGCCGGGCAGCATCAGGTCCAGCAGGACCAGGTCGGGCTTGGCCTGGTGGAACGCGGCGATGGCCTGGTCGCCGGAGCGAACGAACACCGGCTCGAAGCCCTCCTGGCGCAGGACGATGCCGAGCATCTCCCCGAGCGACGGGTCGTCGTCGACGACCAGCACCCTCCCCTTCACGCCATCCCCCTCCCACCTCGACAGCGCTGACCGGGCAAGGATGCCACGTCGGCGGCCTCCAGTGGAGTCCCTGGCCCGTCCACAGCCGGCCGCACGGCGTTGACCGGCCAGGGTGGCCTCGTGACAATGCGCGCGAGCGCCGACGAAAGGAACGTCGTGAGCAGCCAACCGCCATCGTGGGGACCGCCCGCCGGGCCGCCGTACGGGCCGCCTGGCTGGGGTCCTCCGTCCCCCTACCCGCCGCTTCCCAAGGCGGGCTCGGCCCGGACCGGGCCGCTGCCGCTGCACCCGATGACCTTCGGCGACATCCTGGACGGCTCGTTCAAGCTGCTCAAGGCCAACGTGCGCACGATCGTGCTGGTCTCGGCCGTGTTCCTGGTCCCGGTCAACCTGGTGGGCGCGTTCCTGCAGCGTGACCTGTTCCCCAGCGAGGGCTTCCTCCAGCTCATCAACGACCCCTCCCTAGTCCAGGAGGCATCCAACACCGGGCCGTCCAACGCCGCCCTGGTCGGGACGGTGATCGCCGCGCTCGCCGGCGTCCTGGTCACCCCGTTCATCGGCGCGGCCGTCTCCCGGGTCGTCGCCTCCAGCTACCTGGGCGAGGACCTCACCCCCGGACCGGTCCTGCGGGCCACCGGGCGTCGCTTCCTCGCGCTGCTCGGCGCGTTCGTCTTCACCCTCCTGCTCAAGGCCGTCGGGTTCGCCTTCTGCTTGGTCGGCGCCCTGGTGCCGATGACCTTCTTCCTGGTCACCACCCCCGCGGTGATGGTCGAGGAGCTCGGCCCGATCCAGGCGATGGCCCGCTCGGTGGCGCTGGTGCGGCCGCGTTTCTGGCCGGTCATGGGCATCGGCGTCGTCAGCGGCCTGCTGGCGTCGTTCCTCGGCAACATCCTGTCGACGCCGTTCGTGTTCGCCGCGCTGGCGATCGGCTCCCGCTGGGGCTGGATCCTGTCGGCGATCGGCGGGATCCTGCCGGCGCTGGTCACCACGCCGTTCGTGGCGATCGTGGCCACGCTGGTCTACTTCGACCTGCGCATCCGCAACGAGGGCTTCGACCTGCAGATCATCGCCGCCGAACTGGCCCGCGGTGCGCCTCGCTGACCGCTGGGCGGCGCTGCCGGCCGTCTGGCTGGCGTCGCCGCTGGTGGCCGGCGACCTGCCGGCGCCGACCCGCGACCCCGACCGGGTGCGCGAGGCGGTCCGCGAGGTGCTGGCACGGCCGGAGTTCCGCCCGCCAGAGCGGACGCTGTTCCAGCGGGTGCTCGACTGGCTGCTGGAGCAGGTCGGGTGGCTGCTCGCCGAGCTGGGCGCCAGCGGCGCCGGCGGGATCGTCGGCCTGGCCGTGCTGGTGCTGGCGCTGCTCGGCATCGCGCTGCTGGTGGCCCGGTTCTCGCGGGGCCTGACCGCAAGCCCCGAGGTGCGCGCGGCCGTGCCCGGCGCGCCGCGGCGCGCGGCCGCCGACTGGCGGGCCGAGGCGGAGGCGCACGAGCGGGCCGGCGCGTGGCGGCCGGCGGTGCGCTGCCGCTACCGGGCGCTGGTGGCCGACCTGGCCGCGGGCGGGCTGGTCGACGAGGTGCCGGGACGGACCGCCGGCGAGTACCGCGGGGAGGTGCGCCGCAACCTGCCCGACGCTGCGGCCGACTTCGCCGGCGCCACCGAGCTGTTCGAGCTGGCCTGGTACGGCCGGGGGGAGACGGGCGCGCAGGAGGCGTCGCGCCTGCGCGAGCTGTCCGGCCGCGTCCTCCAGCGGGTGCCCGCGTGATGCGGCGTGCCGTGCCGTGGGTGGTGCTCGTGCTCGGGGTGCTGCTGGTGGCGGTGGTGGGTGGGCGGCGGGCCGAGGAGGGCACCCCGCTGGACCCGGACTCGCCGGCGCCGCTCGGCACCAAGGGGATCGTCGAGGTGCTGCGCGAGCTGGGCGCCAGGGTCACGGTGTCGGGCGACCTGCCCGACACGGGGGCCGCGACCGCGCTGCTGCTCAGCGACGACCTCAACCCGCAGCGGCGGGAGGGTCTGCTCGCCTGGGTGCGGCGGGGCGGCACCCTGGTGGTCGCCGACCCGAGTTCCGGCGTGACCGCGGCCAGGCCGGTGGGGACCACCCGGGTCGGCCTGCTCGACGCGCAGCTCCAGCGGCGCTGCGACGTGGCGGCCCTGCGGGACGCCGGCCGGGTGTCGGCTCCCGGCGGGCTGGTGTTCGAGGTGCCGCAGGGCGGCGGCGTCCGTGGCTGCTTCCCCCGTGGCGGCGGCGCCTGGCTGCTGGTGCAGCCGCTCGGGGCCGGCAACGTGGTCCGCCTCGGCGGCGCCAGCGCGGTGGTCAACCAGGAGCTGGGCGAGGCCGACAACGCTGTGCTGCTCACCAGCCTGCTGGCACCCTCGGCCGGCTCGGCGGTGTGGGTGCTGCGACCGCCGCTGCCCGGCGGCGGCAGCGCCAGCCTCGGCGACCTGGTCGCGCCCAGGGTGCGGCTGGCGCTGTGGCAGCTCGTCGTCGCCTTCGTGGTGCTGGCGTTGTGGCGGTCGCGCCGGCTCGGCCGGCCGGTGGTGGAGCCGCAGCCGGTGCAGCTCCCCGGCTCCGAGCTGGTGGTCGCGGTCGGCAACCTGCTGCAGCGGGCCAAGGGCCGCGGCCAGGCGGCCGGGCTGCTCAGCGACGACCTGCGCCGCTCCCTGGCCGAGCGGCTCGGCCTGCCGCCCTCGACCCCCGCCGACCAGGTGGCCGACGCGGCCGCCCAGCGCACCGGGATCCGGCGCGAGCGCGTGCTGCGGGCGCTCGCGCCCCAGCCCCCCCGCGACGAGGCCGAGCTCGTCGCCCTCAGCCAAGCCATCGACGCCGTCCGCCGGGAGGTCACCAGTGTCAGCTAGAGACGCCGTGCTTCGCCTCCGCGAGGAGATCGCCAAGGCGGTCGTCGGCCAGGACGGCGCCGTCTCCGGCCTGGTCGCCGCGCTGCTGGTCCGCGGGCACGTGCTGCTGGAGGGCGTGCCGGGGGTCGCCAAGACGCTGCTGGTGAAGACCCTGGCGCGCAGCCTGGACCTGGAGTTCAAGCGGGTGCAGTTCACCCCCGACCTGATGCCGTCCGACGTCACCGGGCAGATGATCTTCGAGCAGCGCGACGGCTCGTTCCGCTTCCGCCAGGGGCCGGTGTTCACCAACCTGCTGCTGGCCGACGAGATCAACCGGACCCCGCCCAAGACGCAGGCGGCGCTGCTGGAGGCGATGGAGGAACGCCAGGTCTCGGTCGAGGGCCAGGCTCATCCGCTGCCGGAGCCGTTCCTGGTGGTGGCCACCCAGAACCCGGTCGAGTACGAGGGCACCTACCCGCTGCCCGAGGCGCAGCTGGACCGGTTCCTGTTCAAGCTGCTGGTCGCCTACCCCAGCGCCGAGCAGGAGCAGGCCGTGCTCGCCCGCCACGACGCCGGCATGGACCCCCACGACCTCGCCACGCTGGGGGTGACAGCGGTGGCCGGCCGCCAGGACCTGGCCGACGGCCGCAAGGAGGTCGCCGCCGTCCCGGTCGACCCGCGGGTGCAGGCCTACATCGTCGCGATCGCGCGTGCGACCAGGGAGTCGCCGTCGCTGGAGCTGGGCGTGTCGCCACGTGGCGCGACGATGCTGCTGCACGCCGCCAAGGCGTGGGCGTGGCTGGCCGGCAAGGCCTACGTCACCCCCGACGAGGTCAAGGCGGTGGCCAAGCCGACCCTGCGCCACCGGGTCGAGCTGCGCCCGGAGGTGGAGCTAGAGGGCGTGACCGCCGACGGGGTCCTGGACGGCGTGCTCGCGTCGGTCCCGGTGCCCCGGTAGCAAGGCGCCCGTCGTGCCCGTCCCCACCTGGCGCCTGGCCGTGGCGGCCGCGGCCGGCTCGCTGGTCGTGCTGCTGCTGCCGGTCGGCCCGCCGGTCGGGCTGTGGCTGGTGAACGGCGCGCTGCTGGCCGCCGGCGCCGCCGACTGGTGGCTGGCCACCCGGCCGGGCGACCTCGAGGTCGAGCGGGAGCTGCCCGGCATCGTGCCGCTGGGCGCCGAGGCGCGGATCACCTGGGGGGTGACGAACCGGCGCGGCCCTCGCAGGGCAGCCAGGCTGCGCCTGGCGGACGAGCTGGCGCCGTCGCTTCAGGCGACCACCAGGCGGGTGCGGGTGGTGGTGCCGGCGCGGGGGCGGGCGGTGGCGGCGACCACGATCCGGCCGCGCCGGCGGGGGCGGTTCACCCCGACCGAGCTGGTGCTGCGGGTGGAGGGGCCGCTGGGGCTGGTCGCCCGCCAGGGCCGCCGCAGCCTGCCGGGCGTGCTCCGCGTCTACCCGCCGTTCCACTCCCGCGACGAGGCCGAGCTGCGGGTGAACAAGGCGCGGATCCTGGAGGTCGGGCTCCGCTCCGCGCAGGGCCGCGGCGGCGGGACCGAGTTCGACTCGCTGCGCGAGTACGGCGTCGACGACGAGTTCCGCCGCATCGACTGGGCGGCCACGGCCCGCTCTCGCGGGACGATCGTCCGCACCTACCGCGCCGAGCGCAACCAGACCGTGCTGCTGCTGCTGGACGCCGGGCGGACCATGGCCGGCCGCGTCGCCGAGGTGCCCCGCCTCGACCATGCCATGGACGCGGTGATGATGCTGACCGCCCTGGCGACGCGGCTCGGCGACCGGGCCGGGCTGGTCGCCTTCGACCGCGAGGTCCGCGCAGTGGTCGGCCCCGGTCACGCGCGCGACCAGCTCTCGCGGGTCACCGAGGCGATGTACGAGCTGGAGCCGCTGCTGGTCGAGAGCGACTATCGGGGCGCCTTCGCCGAGACCCTCGCCCGCTTCCGGCGCCGTGCCATGCTGGTGGTCCTCACCGAGCTGGCCGAGCAGGCGGTCACCGAGACGCTGCTGCCGGCGCTGCCCCTGATCGCCCGCGACCACCTGGTCGTGGTGGCCAGTGTCGCCGACCCGGAGGTGCGCGGCTGGGCGCGCGCCACCCCGGTCGAGCCGGGCGCCGCCTACCGCAAAGCGGCCGCCGTCGCCACCCTCGCCGACCGCCGCCGCACCGTCGCGCGCCTGCGCGGTCTCGGCGCGGTGGTGGTCGACGCGCCACCCGGCCGGCTCGCCCCGGAGCTGGCCGACGCCTACCTGCGGGTGAAGGCGACCGGCCGCCTGTAGCGGCGCGGGTCAGGCGCGCCCGTAGACGGGGATCGCCGCGCCGCTGGTCGGGGCCGACTCCTCCCCGCACAGGAACCGGATCACGCCGGCGACCTGCTGCGGCGGCACCCACCTGGACCAGTCGGCGTCCGGCTGCTTGGCGCGGTTGGCGGGGGTGTCGATCACGCTGGGGAGCACGGCGTTGCAGCGCACCCCGTCGGCGCGGTACTCGACGGCGACGGCCTGGGCGAAGGCGAGCACCGCGGCCTTGGCGGCCGCGTAGCCCGCGGCCCCGCGGAACGGCGCCACCGCCGCCCGCGACGACATGCAGACGACGGCCCCGCCGCCGGCCGCCACCAGGTGCGGCAGGGCGGCCTTGGTGACCAGCCAGGTGGGCCGGAGGTTGAGGGCGAGCTGTCGCTCCAGGTCCTCGACCGGCGTCTCGTGGATCCGCCCGCCCTCGGTGAACCCGCCGACCAGGTTGACCAGCGCCCGCAGCGGCGCGGTGGCGTCGGCGGTGGCGGCCGCCACGGTGGCGGCGACGTCGGCCGGCTCGTCCAGGTCGGCGGCGACCACCTGGAGCCGGTCGGGTCCTGCGGTGACGCCGGCTGGCCGGCCGGAGCGGGAGGCGGCCACCACCCGCCAGCCGTCGACCAGGAACGCCTCGGTCACCGCGCCGCCCAGCCCACCGCTGGCGCCGGTCACCAGCACCGTCGCCGGGCCTTGCGCTCCGGCAGGCGGCGGCTGCCGACGACCCGCCTCCGCGGCCGTCATGTGGCCTCGCGCTCCGTCAGGCGAGGGCCAGGGGTGAGCGGGCGTTCGCGGTCGGCGAGCCAGCCACCGGCGTCCTCCTCGCCGAGCGCGCCGGTCAGCCCGGCGGCGGCGGCACGGCGGCCGAGCACCACCACGTAGGCGAGGAAGGCCGCCTCGGCGGTGGCGCCGATGCCGACCCGCAGCCAGGTCGGCCATGGCCGGCCGGTGACGAACCCCTCGATGGTGCCGGCGACCAGGAAGACGACCACCAGCCCGAGCACGATCACCACCGCCCGCCTGCCCTCCTCCGCCAGAGCGGCCCCGCGGGGCCGGTCGCCGGGGTCGATCAGCGTCCAGCCGAGCCGGAGCCCCGCCGCGCCGGCCACGAACACCGCGGTCAGCTCCAGCATGCCGTGCGGCAGGATCAGGCCCCAGAACTTGGGTTGCTGGCCGACGGCGGCGAACAGCCCGGCCGCAAGACCCAGGTTGGCGCCGTTGGCGACCAGGACGTACAGGGTGCCCACGCACAGCAGGATACCGAGGGCGAACGCCTGGAACGCGACCACGACGTTGTTGGAGAACACCTGGGAGGCGAACTGGGCGGCCGGGGCCGAGGAGTAGTAGGCCTCGAAGTCGTGGTTGATGTACGCCTCGCGGACCGCCGCGGGCGCCGCCGCCTCGACCGCGACGGGCGAGTTGGCCAGCCAGATCCCGAAGCCCGCGGCCGGCAGCAGGCTCACCAGGGTGGCGACGAGCACGAAGTGGCGGGCGTGCCAGACGGCGGCGGGGAAGCTGACCGCGAAGAACCGCGCCAGCGCCCGCAGGGTCCGCGGCCGGGTGCCGTACACGACCGCGCCGGCGCGGGCGACCAGCCCGCTGAGCTGCGCGGTCAGGGCCGGGTCGCGGTAGTAGGTGCGGGCGTAGGACAGATGCCCGGCGACGCGCTGGTAGAGTCGCACCAGCTCGTCGAGCTCGGCGGCCGGCAGGCGGCCGACCCCTCGCTGCGCCCTGCCGCTGAGCTCGGCAAGGCGGGTCCAGACGGGCCCGTTGGTGGCAATGTAGCGGTCGATGTCCAAGCCATCCCCTCGCCGGCGACCCTATCACGGAGGAGATGCGACCCATGGGGCAGGTCGGGTCGGCGCGGATGGTGACGCCGGAGGCGGTGGCGCTGGAGTTCCAGACCGCCAACGTCGGCTCGCGCATCCTCGCCTACCTGATCGACATCGCGGTTGTGACCGCCGGCATCTTCGCCGGCCTGTTCGCGGTCACGCTCCTCGGCCAGGCCACCGATGTGGTGGTGCCGGACTGGGTGGCGCTCACGATCGTGCTGGTGCTGCTGCCGAGCTGGTGGCTCGGGTACTTCATCGCCTTCGAGACGCTCTGGCGGGGCCGGACGCTCGGCAAGGCCGCGCTCGGGCTGCGGGTGGTCACCACCGAGGGCGCGCCGGTCCGCTTCCGCCACGCGGCCATCCGCGCGCTGCTCGGCCTGGTCGACTTCGCCATCGCCGGCGGCTTCTTCGCGGTCGTGTTCATCCTGCTGACCAGGGACAACCAGCGGCTCGGCGACCTGGTCGCCGGCACCCTGGTGCTGCGGGAGCGCAGTGGCCTGGCCGCACCGGCGCCGGTCAGCTTCGCGGCCCCCGCCGGGCTGGAGGCTTACACGGCGACGCTGGACACCAGCCGGCTCACCATCGAGGAGTATCAGGCGGTGCGGACGTTCCTGCTGCGGGCCGCGAGCCTGCCGCCCGGCCCCCGCGCGGCGCTGGCGCTGCAGCTCGCCGACCCGCTGGCGGCGCGGCTGCGACCGCCGCCGCCGGCCGGCATCTCGCCCGAGCAGTTCCTGCGCTGCGTCGGCGCCGCCCACCAGCAGCGCCAGCGCCAGGCCATGCCGGGTCCCTGGGCGCCGGCGCCGGCCCAGGGACCGCCGGCGGTGCCGGCGCCCGCGCCGGCCGATACCGGGGACGGCGGCTTCGCGCCGCCCGGCTGACACCGCGCTGGTCAGGTGCCCTCGGTCCAGGAGTGCAGGTAGCTCTCCTGCGCCTCGGTCAGGGTGTCGATCGTGATCTCCATGGTGGCGAGCTTGACCCTGGCCACCTCGGCGTCGATCTCGGCGGGCACGTCGTGGACGCGGACCTCCAGCCCCTCCTGGCGGGCCAGCCACTCCAGCGACAGCGCCTGGTCGGCGAACGACATGTCCATCACCGCGGCCGGGTGGCCCTCGGCGGCGCCCAGGTTGACCAGCCGCCCCTCGGCGACCAGGTTGAGTCGCCGCCCGTCCTCCAGGGTGAACTCCTCGACGTTCTCGCGGACCCTGACCACCGAGGTGGCCAGCTCGCGCAGGGCGTCCTTGTCGATCTCGACGTCGAAGTGGCCGGAGTTGGCGAGCACCACCCCGTCCTTCATGACCTCGAAATGCTCGCCGCGGAGCACGTCGCGGTCGCCGGTGACCGAGACGATCACGTCGGCCTCGCGGGCGGCCTCGGCCATCGGCGCCACCCGGTAGCCTTCCATGGCGGCCTCGAGCGCGCGCACCGGATCGATCTCGGTGACCACCACCTTGGCGCCCATCCCGCGGGCGCGCATGGCGAGCCCCCTGCCGCAGTAGCCGAAGCCGGCGACCACGAAGGTGGTGCCGGCGAGCAGGAGGTTGGTGGCCCGCAGGATGCCGTCGATGGTCGACTGCCCGGTGCCGTAGCGGTTGTCGAACAGGTGCTTGGTGGGCGTGTCGTTGACGGCGATGATCGGGTAGGCCAGGGCGCCCTCGCGCTCCATCTGCCGCAGCCGGATGACCCCGGTGGTGGTCTCCTCGGTGCCGGCCCGCACGTCGCCGAGCTGCTCGCGCCGCCTGGTGTGCAGCAGGGTGACCAGGTCGCAGCCGTCGTCCATGGTGACGTTGGGGCGGGTGTCGAGGGCCGCCTCCAGGTGCGCGTAGTAGCCGGTGGTATCCACGCCGCGGCGGGCGAAGGTGTCGATGCCGTAGTGCCGCACGAGCGCGGCGGCGGTGTCGTCCTGGGTCGACAGCGGGTTGGAGGCGCAGAGGGTGACATCGGCGCCGCCGGCCTGCAGGGCGCGCATCAGGTTGGCGGTCTCGGTGGTCACGTGCAGGCAGGCCGCGACCCGCAGGCCCGCCAGGGGCCGCTCCTTCTCGAAGCGGGCGCGGATGTCGCGCAGCACCGGCATGTGCCGGTCGGCCCACTCGATGCGCAGGCGCCCCTCGTCGGCGAGGGCGGGGTCGGTCACGTCGTGCGGCAAGGGTCCTCCTCTGGTCGCGGATGGATGCGAGTCTGCCTGGCTCACGCCTCCGCCGCCACCGGCAGGATCGCCAGCACCAGCTCGCGGAACCGTGGACGGACCAGCACGGCCACCTCGAGGACCTCGGCGTGGCTGGTCGGGGTGCCGCCGGGGCGGTGCACGTTGGTGATGGCCGAGATCGCGGCCACCCGCAGCCCGTGGGCGCGGGCGGCGATCACCTCCGGCACGGTCGACATGCCGACCGCGTCGGCGCCCCAGGCGCGGAACATGGCGATCTCGGCGGGCGTCTCGTAGGAGGGCCCGGCGGCGGCCAGGTACACCCCCTGGCGGACCGGCACGCCCTTGGCCTGGCCGGCCCGCACCGCCGCGGCCCGCAACCCCGGGTCGTAGGCGCCGGCCAGGTCGACGAACGCCGGGCCGCCCCGCAGCGGGTTGTCGAACAGGAAGTTGACGTGGTCGGTGAGGACCATCAGGTCGGCCGGCTCGTAGTCCAGGTTGAGGCCGCCGGCGGCGTTGGTGGCCAGCAGCGCGCGGCAGCCGGCCTCGGCGGCCACCCGGGTCGCGAACGCCACCTCGGCCGCGGTGTAGCCCTCGTAGGTGTGGACCCGGCCGGCCAGGACCAGCACCGGCACCCCGGCCAGCCTCCCCGCGACCACGGCGCCGGCGTGCCCGGGCACCCTCGGCACCGGCATGCCGGGCAGCTCGGCCGCTGGGATGCGCACGGCGGCGTCGACCTCCTCGGCCAGGTCGCCGAGCCCGGAACCCAGCACCAGGGCGACCAGCGGCTGCTCCGGCAGCCTTGGCGCGAGGGCGGCCGCCGCGGCCCGCACCGCCGCCGGGGTCTCCACCTGCGGGTGGCTCACCGGGAGGTGCCCGACAGGGCGGCCTTGACCCGGTCGAGCGTCCGGATCGGGGTGGGGTCGACGCCGCGGGCGATCGCGAGGTAGGTGGAGGCGAAGTCGGTGAACGTCGTCAGCCGGGCCAGCCGGACCAGCCCGGGACCCTCCCCCGCCCGGCGCACGACCGGGTCGTCGATCCCGAGCGCCTCCAGGGCCGCGGCGATCCGGAGGCCGTCGCGCTCGTGCTCGCCGGCCTCGTCCCGCAGCAGGACCAGCACCCTGCCCGGCCCGAGGCCGCCCTCCAAGCCCATGACGTCGTTGTGGTTGGCCTCCGGGAGCGCCGCCGAGACGACCGGGACCTTGGCGTTCTCGTTGCACTCGGTGCGGAAGCGGGCGGCGGCCACCGCGCCGAGCTGGCCGCTGCCCCACACGACCGGGAGCCGGTCGAGCAGCCGCAGCGCGGCCTGCTTGGCGGGGTTGGCGTCGGTGGGCGCGGCGGGGCCGAGCGCGGCCGCCTCCGCGTCGAGCGCGTCGGCGGCGGCGAGCACCTCGTCGCGGAGGGGCGGCAGCACGCCGGCCGCCTCGGCGAGCGAGCAGACCGGGACCAGCAGCGACCACAGCGCCGCCCGCGGCATCCGCCCGGGCGGTGCCTCGACGGTGACCAGGGCGCTGCCGCGGCCGCTGGCGAGCTCGGCGAGCGCGCCGCCGGAGCAGACGGCGACCACTCTGGCGCCGGCGGCCAGGCCCTGCTCGGTCGCGGACAGCGTCTCGGCGGTGTTGCCGGAGAAGGAGACGGCGACCAGCAGCGTCTCCGGCCCGACGAAGGCCGGCAGCCGGTCTCCCTTGACGGCCAGCACCGGGACCGGCGAGGACGCGAAGGCGAGCGCGGCGAGCACGTCGCCGGCCACCCCGGAGCCGCCCATGCCGGCGACCACCACCACCTCCGGCCGCGGGCCGACCAGGGACGCCGCCTGGGCGACGCGCAGGGCAGCCCTCGCCTGGTCGCCGGCGCCGGCGATCTCGCCGAGCATGCCGCCGGGGTCGGCGACGGCCAGCCGCTCCTTGTCGTCCAGGACGAGGGCCTCGTTCACCGGGGCACCCCCCTGGGGTTCCCCGGACCCCTGCGACCGGTCCACCGGGGCACCCCCCCGGGGTTCCCCGGACCCCTCCGGATCCACCGGGGCACCCCCCTGGGGTTCCCCGGACCCCTCCGTCCGGTCACGCCCCGGCCGTCCCCGGCTTCTCGGCCTCGTCGATCAGCATGACCGGGATGTCGTCGCGGACCGGGTAGCGGTAGTGGCAGACACGGCACTCGATGACCTGCTCGGCCTCCTTGTAGTCGACCTCCCCGCGGCAGTTGGGGCAGGCAAGGATCGCGAGCAGCTCGGCGTCCACAGCCATCGTGCAGGGTCCTCCCTCGTTCGCCGGCCGCTGGCGGGCGCGGCCGTCAGGTCGCGGCGATTCTATGCCCGGACCATCGCCATGACCTCGTCGCGGAGCGCTTCCATCGCCGGGCGGTCGGGGGCCTCGACGTTGAGGCGGAGCAGCGGCTCGGTGTTGGACGGGCGCAGGTTGAACCAGCGCCTGCCCGGCAGCCGGACGGTGAGCCCGTCCAGGCGGTCGACCTCGACGGCGGCGGGCGCGAAGCGGCCTTCGACCCGGTCGATCACCGCCGCCACGTCGTCGACGGTGGAGTTGATCTCGCCCGAGGCGGCGTAGCGGGAGTACGCCGCGACCAGCTCCGACAGCGGCCGCTCCTGCTCGCCGAGCGCCGCCAGCACGTGCAGGGCGGTCAGCATCCCGGTGTCGGCACGCCAGAAGTCACGGAAGTAGAAGTGCCCGGAGTGCTCGCCGCCGAAGACCGCGCCGGTCTCGGCCATGACCTGCTTGATGAACGAGTGCCCCACCCGGGTCCGTACCGGCCTGCCGCCATGCTCGACGATGATCTCCGGCACCGCCTGCGAGGTGATGACGTTGTGGACGACCGCGGAGCCGGGGTGCTTGGCCAGCTCGCGGACGGCGACCAGCCCGACGATCGCCGACGGCGACACCGCCTCGCCGCGCTCGTCGATGAAGAAGCACCGGTCCGCGTCGCCGTCGAACGCCAGGCCGAGGTCGGCGCCGGTCTCGCGGACCCGCCCCTGGACGTCGACGAGGTTCTCGGGCTCGATCGGGTTGGCCTCGTGGTTGGGGAAGGAGCCGTCCAGCTCGAAGTAGAGCGGGACGAGCTCGACCGGCAGGCCGGCGAGCACCACGGGGACGGTGTGCCCCGCCATGCCGTTGCCGGCGTCCACCACCACCGTGAGCCGGCGGATACCCGACAGGTCGACGAGCTTGCGCAGGTAGGCGGCATAGTCGGGCAGCAGGTCCCGCTGGACGACCCGACCGGTCCGCCGCCGGCGCCCGCCGGCGGGTGCCGGCAGGCCGTGCTCCAGCCAGGCGCGGATCTGGCCGAGTCCGGTGTCCTGGCCGACCGGGGCGGCGCCGGCGCGGCACAGCTTGATGCCGTTGTAGGCGGCGGGGTTGTGGCTGGCGGTGAACATCGCGCCGGGAAGCTCCAGCGCGCCGGAGGCGTAGTAGAGGTAGTCCGTTGAGCCCAGACCGGCGTCGACGACGTCGGCGCCACGCCCGGTGGCGCCCTCGGCGAACGCCGCGGCCAGCCCTGGGGAGGAGGCGCGCATGTCGCGGGCGACCACCACGGCGTCGCCGCCGGTGAGCTCGACGAACGCGGCGCCGACCGCGCGCGCGAGCTCGGCGTCGAGCTGGTCGGGCACGATCCCGCGGATGTCGTAGGCCTTGACGAGCTGGGCGAGGTCTGCCATCGGGTTCCTTACTCCGATTCGAACTCGTGGGTGTCGAACTCCAGGGTGCGGGCATTCTCCGTCACCGTGCGCCGGACGTCCTCGTCGAAGCCGCCAGCGGCGCTGGCGTCGATGTCGACGGTGATGCTGACCTCGGCGTCTGGGGCGCGTGCGAGCTGCCGGACGATGGCGTCGGCGATGTCGCCCACGTCGCGGAGCAGCCGGCCAGGTTCGAGGGTCCTGCGCCCGTGGAAGCGCGCCGGCAAGGAGGGCTCGCGGTCCGGCTCGGGCGGCATCCCGGTCGCCTCGGTGCCCCGGCCGTCCACTTCGAGCTGGCGTCCAGCCGCGTCCGGCCGCACGACGACGCTCGCGCCGTCGAGGGTGACCATCGGGCGCGCGCCGGCGACCAAGCCGGAGTACCGCCCGCTCAGCTCGTCGACCGCGCCGGCGTAGGCGAACGTGTCCGGGTTCCAGGTCAGCCGGGCCACGCCGTCCTGCACGGCCCCGAGCAGGACGGTGGCGTCCCGCAGGCGGGGCAGGTAGAGGTACTGGGCGTAGTCGTTCCAGAGCCGCCTGACCGGGACGTGGTCACCCCGCCAGAGCGGCACCCGGTCGAGGTCCATGCGCAGCCGGACACCGGAGTACTCGGTGATGAGGCCCTCCTCGCCGATGAGCCTCTTCGCGACCCGGACCGCCAAGGGGTCGGTGCCGGCGACCCGCGTCTCGTCCCAGATCACCGTGGGATCGTCCATGGACTGTCCGGGGGTGAGCACCCAGGCGTAGGTCTCGCCGATCCGCTGCCCGACGGCGGCGTCGAGTTGGTCGCGTTTGGTCTCCGCCTGGCGGCGTTGGAAGTTGTCGAGGTCGAGCGTCTCCTTCTCGGCCTCGATCGAGCTCCATGCCAGGTGCTGGCGCACGGCCTGGCGGAGCTCCTGGAGCCGGCCTCGATCGGCGGCCAGGAACACGAGCATGTTGCGGTGGAGCCGGTCCCCCGTCGACCGCCTGTCCAGGAGCTGCTGGGCGGCGACGCGCGCCGGGCTGTCGGTGGACTTCCCGGAGTGCGGATGCTCGGGGCCGAGCACGACCAGCCGAACCTCAGGGTCGTCTGGCACGTCGCCCGCGGTGTGGGGCGCGGCATGGACGGCCGCGAAGTCGCCGCGTTGGCGTTCGCTTGGCTTGAGCCGGCGGCGGATCTCCTCGTCGACGTCGTCGTCGCTGAAGTGCGAACCGGCGCGGTCGTGCGCCAAGCGGGTCACTGAAGGCTGCAGCGAGTACCAGTAGCGCTGCCCGTCCACGTACAGGTAGGTCGCCTGGTCGGTGAGCCGGCGCAGGGCGTCGCCGAAGGTGGCCGGCGCCTCGCCCGGCTGGACGCAGCCGAGCTTGATCGAGCGGTCGTCGAGTCCCCGGTCGGCGGCCTGCTGCGTCGGCGCGGAGGCGAGGTAGATCGTCCGTGCCACCCGCCGGGTGGCGGAGCACCGGCCGAGGTTGGGGTTGTCCCGGTCGAGCCGGAGCGGCAGCGCGTTCGGCCCGTCGACGTCGCCCTCGATGACGGGGGTCCAGCCCTCCTCGAGGCAGCGGGTCAGCTCCCAGGAGACGGTTGGGGCGTCAATCGGACTGGCAGCCGGCATGACGAGCAGGCTCGAGTCG
>Ga0210378_10000376_pt1 | contig 22532 bp, 19 predicted proteins | sample PLM1_60_b1redo_FD_155465 | JGI IMG/M metagenome (GOLD analysis project Ga0210378, IMG submission 155465) | Groundwater sediment microbial communities from an aquifer in East River, Colorado, USA - PLM1_60_b1 redo | ecosystem: Environmental > Terrestrial > Soil > Riparian zone | place: USA: East...
GGCTTCATCACCCAGCAGAGCTCGCTCGCCCAGGCACTGTCGGAGTCGCTGATCGAGCGGGTCGGCGAGCCGGCGCTGGTCGCGCTGCTGCTTGCCAAGTCGACGCAGGCCAGCGAGCGCGGAGTGGAGCTGCGGGTGGCCGAGTCGACGTCGCTCGCCGCGGCCACCGGTGACCCGACCGACCTGGTGACGATCGTCGGCAACCTGGTCGACAACGCCATCGACGCGGCAGCCGCCGGGACCGGGGCGTGGGTGGAGGTGACGATTCGCTCGGATCCGGACAGCACCGTCATCGAGGTGCACGACTCCGGACCCGGCGTCGACGCGGCCGCGGGTGACGACGTGTTCCGCGACGGCTACAGCACCAAGAAACCGGAGACGTCCGGCAGCCGAGGGTTGGGGCTGGCGCTGGTCCGCCAGACGGTCCGGCGGCGCGGCGGCACCGTCTTGGTGAGCAACGACGGCGGCGCGGTGTTCAGCGTGCGGCTTCCGGCGCTGGTGGTGTCTCGGTGATCCGGGTGCTGGTGGTCGACGACGACTTCATGGTCTGCACCGTCCACAAGAGATACGTGGAGCGACTGGCCGGGTTCGTCGTCGCCGGGGTCGCCCGCACCGGAGCGGAGGCGCTGGCCAGAGTGGATGATTCCGGCGCCGACCTCGTCCTGCTCGACGTCTACCTACCGGACATGAGCGGGCTGGAGGTGGCGCGGGAGCTGCACGGCCGTGGGCGGCGCCCGGTCGACATCATCGCCATCACCGCCGCCCGCGACGTGCCGACGGTCCGCGAGGCGATCTCCGGCGGCGTGCTGCATTACCTGATCAAGCCGTTCACGTTCGCCGCGTTTGCTGAGAAGCTGGAGCGGTATGCCGCGGTGCGGCGCCAGCTTCGGTCCCAGGGCAGCGCCGACCAGGCCGAGGTGGACCAGTTCTTCGCGACGCTTCGCGGGTCGAGCACTGAACTGACCCTGCCGAAAGGGCTCTCCCGCAGCACGTACGAGCTGGTCGAACGGGTCCTACGCGAGGAAGCCGGCGACCGGTCCGCCGCCGAGGTCGCCGAAGCAGCCGGGCTGTCCCGGGTGAGCGCTCGCCGGTATCTCGAACACCTCGCCCGGGACGGTCGGGCCGAACTGACCCTGAAGTACGGCGCCGCCGGCCGCCCTGAGCATCGCTACCGCTGGGCCGGTTGAGCCGGCTGTTCAACGGCTGCTTCGTACGGTTCGGCTCCACGGCGTGGTCAACGAGGAGTCAATCGAGGTCGTCGATTCGTACCTCCCGCTAGTGTCGCGTCGCAATGTTCCCCTGCGTCTTCATCGCGCCGGCTGCGCGCCCTCGACTGGTGGTCGCTTGCGCAACCTCGGAGCCTCCGTAACTGCCCGCGGTGGGAGATACCGCTAGCCGCACCGGACGGGCATCTCCACGCAGCGTCACGACAGAGGGATGTTGAGCGACGCTGGCTGCGCACGGTCGGCGGCATGAGCGGACGCTCACAGCCTTGGTCGCTGTGCCACGGGTCGCAGCGTGGCGTTGCCACGGGGAGCGATATCAGTTATGGAGCGTCGACCTGCTCTGAGTCATCAACGAGATGAGCGACATAGCTCAGGACAGCGAGCATTTCCAACGCTTCGCGTTCGCTGGGATCTGGCCAGCCTGGATGCGACACGAGGTTGCGGACGCCCATGAACGCGCCTCGGATCAGTGCTGCAGCGCCCTCATGGGCGGACTTCCACGTCTTCGACGCCGGATCGACCTTACGTAGCCGCAGCCGCGGTGATCCGACAGTCGGGTCATTGGTGGAGAAGAGCACCGCAAGATTCTCGCCTGACACGCCGGGACCAGCGACGCCTTGCAGCAGCCCCTCCAGAGCGGTCGCCGCTGTCTGTACCGCAGCGCGCAGGTGCCCATCGTCCCAAAGCCTGGCGGCAGCGCCCCAGATCACTGGGTGCATCTGCGACGCCGACAGGCGCGGCCCGACAGGACCGACGATCTCGGCGAGTTCCTCCCGCTGTTCCAGGATGGCGATCGCCTCGACGATCGCAACACGAGCCTGCGTGAACGGGTGGCCACCGTACAAGCCTTCATTATGTTCGACCACCTTCGCCGCCACGGACTCATTGCCCATCGCGGCGATAACGCTGTGCGCAAGCTTCGTGCGTGCCCGCACGCCATCAATCATCGAACCGACCTGCTGATCTAGGCCGGGCTGCTCCTGATGATTCCCGCGCTTACCCCAGCGCTGTTCGTACAGGTCGCCCCAGCGGTCTATCAAGGCCAGCACACCGACAAGGCTTTCCCGGGCAAGGGCATCGTTCACGCCGGCCACTGTATTCGGGACCGAACCTGTACTGACGCACGCCCACGTATCCGACGAGCCCATGCACCCGGCGTGACGGTCGCGCTGTGATGGACACACGTGGTCTGCGGCAGATCCGGATGTTCGAGGTCATTTGCACATGACGGACGGTGTCAGGATTCGCGCCGATGGGCGAGACCCGAGGAGAACCAGTGGACGAGAGTGACCGCGAGGCCGACTGCCGCCTCCGCTTCGGTCTGGCTGACGTTCACGATCGTGCCGTCGGGGTTGGCGTGCCGCTGCTGGTTGTGCCAGAGCGTTCGGAGCATCGCTAGCAGCGTCTTGCCGGATGGCTGCTCGGTTGCTTCCAGCCCGGCGACTGTCCATTCTTCGACGGTGTTGGCGACGTGTGAGACCACGGCCCCGAGTGTGGCGCGGCTGGACTTGGGCACAGTCACCGGGATGGTCACTGCCTCCACGGCCAGCACCGCATCGCGGTAGGCGAGGTCGTAGTTCGGGTCGTGCCTATAGCAGGCGTTCCATGCGGCCGCGACCTTACGGGCGGCGTCCGTATTAGCCGACGAGGCGAGGTCAACGTGTGCCTGGGTCGTCTCGTTCACCCGGCGCACCAGACCCCAATGCGGTTCGATCGAGGTCATCCAAAGGGAGCCCCCGTCGGTGAGCATCTCCTTGAGAGGAAAGACCACATGGCCGATGAGTTCGACCGCGACCTCGTGATGTCGAGGGCTCTCGGCGGCCTCATACTGGTCCTGCAAATCTCGGAGAAGGAAGTCGATTAGGGTCAGCCGCTCCTTGTCGGTGCTCTGCTCCCAGTAATGGCGCAGTAGGGGCTGCGCGTTCACCTCGACTCCGGGAACGTGCAACTGGACCCTGAGACGGCGTTCGACCTTGTAGACGAGGGGCATTGAGCCTTGGGCCGCTCGGTCCATGACCCAGCGCCACAAGGACCGTTCGAGCCAGTCCGGGACACCGTCGACCAGCACCTCGTACTTGGCAGCCTCTGGGGTGTCCCGGATGTGGAGCGGCTGCCACTCCGCGGCATCGTCTTCGGCGGTCATACCGGTCCCCCTGCGTAGTCGAACTCAGGACCTGACCGTATCCGGAGGCCCAGAATCGAGGGCCAGCCCACCCACGACCCCTGCGATGTTGCACACCAGCACGACGTTGCACGGCCCCGATCCTGCCTCATGAGAAGCAGTCTCCTGGAAGCAGCGGAAGCCCAGGTGTGCGGTTCCAACGTCCGGATCTCGGCAGATCCGGACGTTCGGCCGAATGAAACGGGACGCCGTCGGTAGCGGGTCAACCGTCACGTTAGCTGCTACAAACTGTGGAGGCGCCCCTTGGATGACGTCGGGGTGACCAGTAGGTGCAGATCTGTCCAGCGCCGCCAGATCCAGCGAATCGTTCCGGTGCTGTGAAGACTAAGACCAAGAGTTAGACGCGACGCTAGCTACGGCCTTCTAACCAGTCCGGGCCAATCATCGGCAGCGCGCGTATGTACTCGTCGCCGAGGACAAAGCCGGAGGCCTCGTCCTCGGTCAGCGCGACCACCACCCGCTGCGCGCGGGTAAAGAACTCGCAGGGGAATCGGCTCTGTGGGCACAGCCGGCAGGTTCCGTCGACCTGGACGCCGTGGCGTGCGCGGGATTCCAGCGCCAGCTCCAGCGTTAACCGAATCTCAGCCATCGAATGCACCCGCCCCAGATCCGCCCGCCCGGTGAATCACGACGTTGGACCACCGCGCGTCGGCGCACGGCCACGGTTTCAGGCAGTGGTGGCACACCTCCTCCGGTACGCACACCCGGACGTGCATGCCGAGCAAGCGCCGTGCCGTCATCAGCCGTTCGTGCGTCGGTTCGGTGCTGCCTAGCTCGGTCGGTGGTGCCGGCGAGTAGTCGCCTTCCCGCGCTTCCATGGGCCGCTCTCCTCACTGCGGCGGGTCGCGGTGGCTGCGCCTCCCACTCAACAGCCACCACGACGCCGGCCTCTCAGACCCAGGGTCACACCCAACGGTCAGTGATCCGGGGGAGTCTCTGCGTACTCGTGCCCGCCAAGCATGGCGCAACGCCAGTTCAGTTTGCAATGTCAGTCAGCCATGTTCTTGAGACTTGTCGACCAGCCATGGGAGTCGGCAGACTGTGTGGCATGACAGTCCGAGGGCAGAGCCCCACCGTCCGCAGGCGTCGTCTTGGCATGGAGCTGAAGCGGCTACGCGAGGCAGCCGGCTTCACCTGCGAGAGCGCTGGCGCACCGCTGGAATGGTCGGCTTCCAAAGTCAGCCGCATAGAGAACGGGCGCTCCACCCTGCGGGCGCGCGACGTGCGCGACCTGTTGGAGGTATACGGCGTCGATAACCCGGCCATCGCAGAAGGTTTGCTCGCGCTACTCCGCGACTCCGCACAGCGAGGCTGGTGGTCCAGCTACGGAGACGTCATGCCAGACACCTACCGGACCTTGATCGGCCTTGAAGGCGAGGCCGCGTCCATCTGGAGCTACGAGGGCGAGCTGGTCACGGGCCTTCTGCAGACCGAGGACTACGCACGCGCACTGATTCGCGCCACCGAGTTGTCAGACACGCCTGATGAGATTGACCGCCGCGTCGCCGTGCGGATGGCTCGGCAAGAGATCCTTGACCGCCCGGACGCGCCCCGACTGTGGGCGGTGATGAACGAAGCCGTACTTCGACGCCCTGTAGGCGGTTCCAAAGTGATGAAGGCGCAGCTTCAATACCTAGCGGTGATCGCAGAACGACCGAACGTCGATGTTCAGGTGCTTCCGTTCTCTGAAGGGGCGCATCCTGCGATGGCCGGACCGTTCTTGCAGCTCAAGTTCGCTGACCCCGGTGATCCGGACGTGACATACCTGGAAAACGCGCGAGGCGGGCTCTGGTTGGAGAAAACCTCAGAGACGGACCGGTATACCCTCATGTTTGAGCACGTTCGTGCTCGGGCGTTGAGCCCTGACCAGTCGATCGCGTTCATCCTGCGGGCAGCCGAGGAGATGGACGGGTAGGCCCCACCGAAAAGAAGGGGGTGCGGGATGGCGAGAGATGACCTGTCCCGCGCCGTGTGGCGCAAGAGCAGCCGCAGCGGAGGCAACGGCAACTGCGTAGAGGTTGCCGTTACCGGCGACACCGTCGGCGTTCGGGACAGCAAGGACCCCGCAGGCCCCGTCCTGCGGTTTACCCGTAGCGAGTGGGTCGCCTTCCTGGAAGGCGTCGACGCCGGGGAGTTCCGGCTTCACTGACACGGTGGATCCGGGCGGCCGACCGGCCCGGGCTCACCGTCGAATACCTGCGCTCCTGGCGACGTCCTCGTCGTACTTCTCTCTCGACCAGTTGGCCGGTCCCGACGAAGACCCTTCGCGACAGCGTGATGCCGGGTACCGACTACCCGGAATGTGGGCGGGAGTTTGCGCCAGATCCGCCTGAGTCGCCTAGGTTCGACGGCGTGCGCCCACACTTACGCCTCGCCGTGCCGACTGCCGCCGTCCTGCTGGCCGGCCTTCTCGCGCCCGCACCTGCCGCGACCGCCGCCAGGCCGGCCTGGGTCTCCTCCCCCGCGGCCTACGTCGACCCGTTCATCGGCTCCGCCCGGGACGGCAACACCTGGCCCGGTGCCACCCGGCCGTTCGGCATGATCGCCTGGAGCCCGACCAGCACCCGCGGCGACCAGACCAGCACCGGCGCGGCGAACGGGTACGCGTACTCGGTCACCCGGGTGCGCGGCTTCAGCCTGACCCACGTCAACGGCGCGGGCTGCAACCCGGGCGCCGCCGGGGACGTGCCGATCATGCCGCACGTCGGCGACGTCACCTCCTCCCCCAGCGCGGACAAGACGGACGCCGTCTACGCCAGCGACTTCTCCCACGACGACGAGTCCGCGCAGCCCGGGCGGTACACGGTCGGGCTGGCGAACGGTGCTCGGGTCGACCTCGCGACCACCGACCGGGCCGGCGTCGGCACGTTCGGCTTCCCGGCCGGCAAGCCGGCGAACCTGCTGTTCCGGACGTCGAACTCGCTCAACGGCAGCGAGGACGCCGAGGTCCGGATCGACGCGGCGCGGCGCCGCGTGACCGGCTCGGTGCTGACCGGCGCCTTCTGCGGCCGGCGCGCGAACGGCGGCGTGAACAACCGGCGGACCTACTACCGGCTGCACTTCGTCGCCCAGTTCGACACCCCGTTCACCGGCAGCGGCACCTGGGTCGACGGCACGCTGCGGCCGGGCAGCACGGAGGCCACCGGCGGCGAGGGGTACGCCACTGGCGCGGACCGGGCCGGCCGCGGCTCCGGCGGGTACGTCTCCTTCGACACCACCGCCGCCCGGACGGTGACCGCCCGCATCGGCATCTCCTACGTCAGCCTGGACGGCGCGGAGCGCAACCTCGCCGCCGAGGTCCGGCCACGGGCCACTGTGGACTCCGTGGCCGCGGACGGGCGGCGGGCCTGGGACGCGCGGCTGCGCCGGATCCGGGTAGCCGGCGGCACCGAGGACCAGCGCACCGTCTTCTACACCGCGCTGTACCACGCGCTGATGCAGCCGAACCTGCTCAGCGACGTCGACGGCCGGTACCTCGGGATGGACCGGCGGGTGCACCGGCTCGCGCCCGGCCAGGACGCCCAGTACGGCAACTTCTCCGGCTGGGACCAGTACCGCGCCCAGATCCAGCTGCTCGCGCTGCTCGAACCACGGGTCGCCGGGAACTTCGCGCAGTCCCTGTTGAACTACGCGACGCAGAACGGCGGGGTGTGGGACCGCTGGGTGCACGTGAACGGCGCCACCCACGTGATGACCGGCGACCCGTCCGCGGCGACGCTGGCCACGTTCGCCGCGATGGGGGTACGCAACTTCGACGCCCGCGGCGCCTTCGACTCGCTCTACGAGCAGGCCACCGTGCCCAGGCCGGAGGGGATGCTGGACGCCGGCTGCCCCGGGCAGTGCGTCGGCCAGCGACCGAACCTGGCCCAGTACATGGCCTCGCGGTACAGCGCGCACGACGTCTGCCACTGCTGGGGCGGCGCGGCGGAGACGCTGGAAGCCTCGGTCGCCGACCACGCCCTCGGCCGGTGGGCGACGCTGCTCGGCCGGGACGCCCCGGCGGCGGAACTGCTCGATCGTGGCGGCTGGTGGCGCCACGTGTTCAACCCGGAGACTGGCTACATCCAGGCCCGCCGGCTCGACGGCAGCTGGGTGACCCCGTTCGACCCGGCCAGCGACCGCGGCTTCGCCCAGGGAACGAGCGCCACCTACACCTGGATGGTGCCACACGACGTGACCGGCCTGGCCGCAGCGATGGGTGGCCCGGACGTGGCCGCCGACCGCCTGGACCGGTTCTTCCACAAGCCGGACGGGAACTGGTCACTACGCGGCGGCGACCCGCTGCGCTACGACCCGACGAACGAACCGGGCATCCACGCGCCGTGGCTCTACAACGAGCTCGGCCAGCCGTGGAAGACGCAGGAGACCGTGCGGGAGATCGTCGACACCGTCTACCTGACCGGGCCAGCCGGGCTGCCCGGCAACGACGACCTCGGCACGATGTCGGCCTGGTACGTCTTCGCCGCGCTGGGCATCTACCCGCGGGCACCCGGCAGCGCGGACCTTCTGCTGTCCAGCCCGCTCTTCCCGCGGGCGCTGGTCCAGCCGGACCGGGCCGGCCCCACGCTGATCACCGCGTCCTCGGCCGAAAAGTACGTGCAGGAGGTCCGGGTGAACGGACGGGCGCACCTGGGCTGGAAGGTCGGCGGCGACCTGTTCCGGCGCGGTGGGGTGCTGAGTTTCGAGCTCGGCGCCGCCCCGAACCGTGACTGGGGACGGCAAACTCAGATTTCTGAGCCACATTCTTGACGCGGGACAAGCACGCGCGTCATGGCGCGGCCTGCGGGATCCGGATGGTCATGGTCAAGCCGCCATCGGGCGTGTCGGTAGGGGTGAGGGTGCCGCCCATCGCCTCGGTGAAGCCACGAGCGATGGCCAAGCCCAGGCCGAGGCCGCCAGGCGTGCGATCATCGAGGCGTTGAAACGGCGCGAACATGTGGTCGCGGTCGGCCACCGCCACCCCAGGGCCGTGGTCGATGACGTGCAACTCGACCTTGTCACCGGCCGCGTGCCCGTGGAGCCGGATCGGCTGGTCGGGCGGGCTAACCGCGCAGGCGTTGGTCAGTAGGTTCGCGACGACCCGTTCGAGCAGGCCGGGGTCTGCCTGCACGAGGGGCAGGTCGTCGGGAACGTCGACGTCGATGGTGAATTCGCCGGTAGGGGTGTGCAGCAGCGCTTGGGCGACGACGGCGTCCAGCGGCACCGGCTGCGGGTCGAGGCTGAGCACGCCGGTCTGTAGGCGGCTCATCGACAGCAGGTTCTCCACGAGGGCGTCGAGTCGGTCGCTCGACTCCTCGATGGTGGCCAGCAATTCGGCCTGGTCCTCGGGGTCGAACTCGATGTCGGGCTGGCGCAGGCTGGAGACGGCGGCCTTGATGCCGGCGAGCGGGGTGCGAAAGTCGTGTCCGACTGCGGTGAGCAGGGCGGTGCGCAGCTTGTCGATTTCGGCGAGCTCACGGGCGTGCACGGCTTCGCCGGCCAGCCGCTGCGCCTCCAGGATCCGGGCCGCCGCGGCGGCAAGTTGCTTCAGGACGCGGCGGTCCTCGGCGAACAGCGCCGGTCCCCAGCCCACCATGCGCAGGCGTTCCGATGCATCGGTACTGATGGCAGGTTCGCCCTCGGGCTGCTCCCCGACCTGGGCGACGACCCGCTCGCCAGCGCCCGGTTCGCCGTCGTGTTCGAGCAGCGCGACGATCGTCATGCCGAACGTGCTCCGTACCTGGTCGAGCAACTGGGTCAGGGATTGCTCGGTGACCGGTGCTGCGGTGGTGCGGGCGAGCAGCGTCGCTTCCAGGGCGCGGCGAGCCGCGGTCGCGCGTTGGCGGGCGGCGACGTCGACGGCGACGCTGACGGTCGCCGCGACCGCGATGTAGACGACGAGAACGATGACGTTGTCTCGGTGCTCGACGGTGAATGTGTGGTACGGCGGGACGAAGAAGAAGTTGACGAGCAGGTCGGCGACGACTGCGGCGGCCAGGGCGGGCCACACTCCGCCGGCCACGGCTGCGACCACGACGGGCAGGAGGTAGAGCAGTGTGATGCTGGCCAGCGAGAGGTGCTCCCTCGCTGGAACCAACGAGGTGAGACCAGCCAGGCCGAGTAGGGCCATGCTTATGCCCGCCCACGCTCGGCGTCGGGAAATTCCGACACGGTGGGTGGAGACGCCCATCCGACGCGGCTCATCCCCCTGGCGCGCGACTCCGTGCACACCGGCGGGTGGGACGGTCTGGGACGCCGGCGGCGGGTTCATGCCCCAGTTATACCGATCGTGACGGCCCACCGACGGGGACAAGGTGCTCGTCGGGGAGCTGGGTCTGCTTCTCCTCGGCCCGGCTGGATTCGAGCTGCCACGGCACGCTGGTGACCATCACGCCTTCCTGGAACAACAGCCTGGCCTTGAGCCGCAGCGCGCTCTGGTTATGCAGAAGGTGTTCCCACCAGTGGCCGACGACGTACTCGGGGATGTAGACCACCACGACGTCGCGGGGACCGGCGTGGCGGATCTGGGCGACGTACTCCAGGATCGGGCCGGTGATGTCCCGGTAGGGCGAGTCGAGCACGGTGAGCGGCACGGGGATGTCCCGCTCAGTCCATTCGGCCTGCAGCGCGCGCACCTCTTCCGGCGTGGTCGCAACGGTGACCGCGGTGAGGGTGTCCGGCCTCGTCGCCCTAGCGTAGGCGAGGGCCCGCAGCGTGGGCCGGTGCAGTTGCGACACTGGCACGATCGCGTGGATTCGCGCCGGCAGCACGATTCCGCCCGGTTCTGGTTTGAGCTCGGCGGCAGTCCGGTCGTAGTGCCGGCGGATCGCCCGCATCAGCAGGTACAGCACCGGAATCGCGATGACTACGAGGTAGGCGCCATGGGTGAACTTGGTGGCCAGGACGATGACCAGCACCAGCCCGGTGAACAGGGCGCCGACGGCGTTAATGATCCGGGACCGGTGCATCTGTCGCCGGCGCCACCGGTCGCGCTCGACCGCCAGGGCCCGGTTCCAATGCCGGACCATGCCGGTCTGGCTGAGGGTGAAGGAGGTGAACACCCCGAGGATGTAGAGCTGGATCAGCCGGGTCACCGACCCCTCGAAAGCAATGATCAGCAGCATCGCGACCAGGGCCAGCAGGACGATGCCGTTGGAGAACACCAGCCGGTCGCCGCGGGTGTGCAGCTGGCGGGGCAGGTAGCGGTCCTGGGCCAGGATCGAGCCCAGCAGCGGGAATCCGTTGAACGCGGTGTTCGCCGCCAGGATGAGGATCAACGCGGTGGCGGCCTGGACATAGAAGAAGCCGATCGAGTCCGATCCGCCGAACACCGCCGCCGCGAGCTGGGCGATCACCGTGCGCTGCGGATCGGTCTGGCAGTTGCCCGCGAACCCGATCAAGTCGCAGGTGTTCTCCGCGACCCGCACCTTCGCTATCAACGCCAGCGCGGTGATCCCGCTGAACAGGGTGATCGCGACGGCGCCCATCGCAGCCATCGTCCGGGCGGCATTCTCGCTCTTCGGAGGCTTGAATGCCGGGACACCGTTCGAGATGGCCTCGACGCCGGTCAGCGCCGTGCAGCCCGACGCGAAGGCCCGCAGCGTCAGGAACAGCAGCGCCGCGCCGGTCAACCCGACGTGCTCGGCGCGGACCTGGTAGCCCGCGCTCTCGGCGACCGGCGCATCACCCAAGAAGAGGCGGGTCAGGCCGACGGCGATCATCACCGCCAGGCCCGCGATGAACAGATAGGTCGGCACCGCGAAGGCCCGCCCGGATTCCCGCACGCCGCGCAGGTTCATCGCGGTCAGCACCAGCACGAACCCGATGTTGATCGCCACCCGGTGCGGGTTGAGCGACGGCACCGCCGAGATGATGTTGTCCACGCCGGCCGCCACCGACACCGCCACCGTCATCACGTAATCGACGAGCAGTGCGCCGGCCACTATCAGGCCGGCCGATCGGCCCAGATTGCGCGAGGCGACCTCGTAAGAGCCACCACCGCTCGGGTAGGCGCGCACCACCTGCCGGTAGGACACCACCACCACCGTCAGCAGTACGACCACCGCCACGGCGACCCAGGGCGCCAGATAGAGCAGCGCCAGCCCACCGAGAGCCAGCACCAGCAGGATCTCCTGGGTGGCGTAGGCCACCGACGACAGCGGGTCGCTGGCGAACACCGGCAACGCCAACCGCTTGGGCAGCGACTGCTCGCTCAACCGGTCGCTGCGCAACGGGCGACCCACCAGCAACCGCTTGGACCATTTCAGCATTCCCTCAGTCAAGGTCCCGGCAGTGTCGTCTCAATCGATCTTGACGCGTTCTTGACGGGCGTGGGCCCGATCTTGACGCCGCCTTGATGGCGCTCCCGCGCGCCAACGCTAGGCCCCTTCAGGCCCACCGAGGCGGCAGCGCTGGCGAGCTCAGTGCAGCAACTCTTCGTACTCGCCGTAGAGAAGGCGTCAAGATGCCGCGGGTCGGCGTAGAGATCGCGTCAAGAACGCTGCCGGCCCTATTGGCGAGCGCCTTCACTGAAGTCGGCTGCGGACGGGTCCGCGGCCGGTGCCCCGGTGGAAGGCAGCTGCCATGACTCGCCGTAATCGATTGGCCGGCGTCCGGTCGGCTCCGGCGACGGAGGACGACGACCGGTGCCCTCCGGGTATCGCGATCGCCATCGGCGCCGTCGTGTTGATCGCCGCGGCGCTCGTCGCGGCGGCCCTGCCGCCCGCGCCCGGGCCGCGGCTGGCACTGCTGGTGATCGTCGTTGCGACCTTCGCCGCCGGAACTGGCGACGGCAGGGCAGCGCTCGCTGTTGCCACGTTGGCCTGGTTCATCGGCAACGGCTTCCTGATCAACCAGCACGGAGAGCTGTCCTGGCACGGGCGGATCGACACGGGCTTCGTAATCAGCCTCCTCCTCGGGGTCTCCGTGGGCGCGGTCGCCGGCCAGATCCGCACCGAATGGCGCGCACACCGACGCATCCGGCCGTTCGAGGACCTGCTCCAGGGAGCGGCCACGCTGCAGGCCGCCGCCGAGCCCGTCCCGCCCGCCGAGGCGCGCGAGGCCCGGGCGGAGCCGGAGACGACAGAGCGCATAGCAAAGGAGAGATAGGTGCTCGACCTGATCCATGTCCTGCTGCCGTACGACGAGTCCGGTTCTCCGGAGGAGTCCGGATCGGCGCAGGAGGCGGCACGCCGCCGCAGATCGGACGGCGGTGAAGAGCTCCACAGACCGCCATCCACAGGCTGTGAACAAGTCACCAACTGAGCAGACCACGGCCTCCATCAGCGGTGGCCACCTGTGGACGAACAGTTCTGCATCGCGCAGTTCGTGCACTGCGCCAGCGGTATCCCGATGATCCGTCCCTGCGGGCAAGCCACGTCCACTTCGGACGATGAGCGAGAACCTCCGGAAGGAGGCACTCCGGTCAGCCCGTCGCGCGTTACAGCGTTGTGCGGCGCTTCCGGGCCGCCAGTGTCAGCGCCGTGCCGCCACCGATGAGCACCGCGCCGGCGAGCAGGAAGCCACCGATCGCGAGCCCGGTCTTGGGCAGCGAGCCGCCGGCAGTGCCAGGCGCGGGCGCGGCCGAGGGCGAGTTGCTCGTCGACGGCTCAGCGGTCGCCGACGCGGACGGGTTCGGCGACGGCTCGTCGCGGAAGACGCCGGCGTCGACGTCCGCCTTGCCGTCACGCTCGATCACCAGGATGTCGGAGACCGCAGCCTTGTTCTGGAACTTCTCGCTGAGCAGCACGTCGGAGTCCTTCGCGTCGTCGCCGCCGGCGTCCTTCTGCGTGAAGGTCCAGACGATGACGGGAATGTCCTGCTGATCGGGGCTCAGCGGGCCAGCGCCGACCGCCACCACCCACTCGCCCGGCATGACCTCGGGGAACGAGTACTCGCCCTTGGCGTCTGTCGTAGTCAGGTGGAAGCCCGGAGCCGCGGCGAGCCGGGCCCTGGCGCTGTTGAAGCCGTTGGACAGCTTCGGACCGCGCTGGGCCAGCGCCACGACCGGCAGCCCGTCGACGCCCTTCTCGCCCCTGTCCTGCACGCCGTTGCGGTTCCGGTCGTTCCAGACCCGTCCGCTGATCGAGCCGGCGTGCTTCCTCAGGTGCAGGCCGGCGTCGAGGGTGAGCCTCTGCTCTTCCTGTAACTGCTGCCGATCCGACTTGCCGACGTACAGCGGCCCGCCCCCGGGCAGCCCGGGCAGGTCGACCGTGACCTCGGTGAAGTCGGAGTCGAGTGCCCGGTCGGTGCCCTCGCCCTTCCGGCTTACCCGCCAGACGGCGTCGTTGCCGGTCTTCGGGCCGACCACCCAGAGCCGCACCGGGACGCTCGGCAGGTTCTCGAACTTGTACCGGCCGTCGGCGCCGGTCCTCACGCCCAGGTAGGCCTCGTTGCGCAGGATGAGGCCGCGCTGCATACCGCGCGCCTTCGTGAGCGCGTCCAGCTTGGTCTTCTGCGGCAGCTCGCCATCGGTGATCGGCTCGATCAGCACCGCGGCGTCGGCGAGCGGGGACTCGTCCGCGTCCCGGATGCCGTTGCGGTTCTCGTCGTCCCACACGATGCCGTCGATCTGGGCGGACGGCTTCTGCTCGAACTGGGGCTGCTCGGCCGGAGCGGTCGGGCTCTCCACCTCTTGCTCGGTGGTGGGCGGCGAGACGGAGGCGGACGGGCTCGGCGAGGTCTCGGTCGCTGAGGCCGGGGTGCCACCGAACGCGACAGCCAGGGTGCCGGCAGCGAGCGCCACCGTGACGCTTACCGCCGCACGCACGCGCCGCGGTCGAGAGTGGACAGAGATACGCACGCGGAAGCTCCTCTGGTCGGGGTGGATCCATTCGCGCGCGGGCAGGCATTGCCGGCACGCATCAAAGAGCGACCAGAGTGGCGGCACGGACACCGATGCCTCGGTTGTGTCCGAAGGGGCACCCCTGCGGGCGGCCGCCGGTGGCGCGACGCCGAACTGTCGGGCTTATTGGGGTATCGGACGCCCGTTTAAAGCACGCGAGTCCGGACAGTCGGGTTGCGGCAACCATGAAGAACGCCCCTACCAAAGTCGATCCCGACACGACCTTCGACGGGTGTCCCGCGAACGCCCCGGTGCCTAGAGTCAGCTCCGACAAATGCCGCACCTGACCGGAACCGGAGCACGCCATGATGTCCAGCCGCGCGAGCCGACAGTCCTGGGCCTGTCGCTCGGCGATCGGCTGCTGTTCATGATCGGGGCGCCCGCCCTGGGCCTGGTGCTCGGCTACGTCATCCCGCCCATCGCAGACTGGGCCACGACGCTGCCGTGGATGCCGTTCGAGGGCCCGCTCCGGCTCATCGCCTCGTTCGACGGGTTCTGGGGCGCGGTTGGCCTCCTCGTCGGCGGCCTGGCGCTCGGAGTCTTCGCCGCGGCCGCCGTCATCACCATGACCCTCAAGGTGACGCTCACCGACACCGAGATCCAACTCAGCAAGGACGACAAGACCCGCACGATCGCACGGTCGGACGTCGGGGCGGTGTTCATCGACGGTAAGAAGCTGGTCATCCTCGACGGCGAATCCCGGGAGCTGGCTCGCGAGGAGTACGAGGCGTCCGCGGACGACGTCGAGCGGGCGTTCCAGTCGCACGGCTATCCGTGGGTGAGCGAGGATCCGCACGCCGACCTCTTCCGGCGGTGGGTCCCGGACCACCCGGATCTCCCGGGCGCGGTGAACGCCGTACTGAAGGCCCGCGAGATCGCGTTGACGAAGAAGGCCGCCGACGACGCCGCCGACCTGCGGACCGAGGTGCAGAAACTCGGCTTCGTCGTGCGGGACGAGGGGCTCCGGCAGTACGTGCGCCCGCTGGTCCGATCCTGAATCCGCTCGCCTTCTGGGCGACATGTTGGCGCCCGCTCCGGCGGCCTGGTCGGGCAGTATCGCCGGCATGGGCGAGCAGAAGAACAACATGCTGACCGGCGAGCTGTACTGGTACGACGATCCGGAACTCGTCGTAGAACGGGCCCGCTGCGCGGAGCTCATCGACCGGTACAACGCGGCGCCGACGACCGAGCACCCCGCACTCCTGCGTGAGCTATTCGGTCACGTCGGCGAGGGCGCCGTCATCAACGCGCCGCTGCGCTGCGACTACGGGTACCGGATAAGCATCGGCGCCCGCAGCTTCATCAACTACGACGCGATCCTGCTCGACAGCGGCGGTATCACGATCGGGGACGACGTCCAGATCGGGCCGCGCGTGCAGCTACTGACACCGCTTCATCCGCTCGATCCGGACGCGCGCCGCAAGCCGGTCGAGAGCGGCCACCCGATCGTCATCGGGGACGGCGTCTGGCTCGCCGGCGGCGTAATCGTCTGCCCAGGCGTGACGATCGGTGCGAACACGACGGTCGGCGCCGGCAGCGTGGTCACCCGTGACCTGCCCGAGCGGGTGCTGGCCGTCGGCAACCCGTGCCGGGTGGTCCGTCCGCTGTAAAAGGACGTGGCGACGGCAATTGCTGGCGACGGCACGGAACCGGCCCGGCATGATGCAGGAGTGACCACACCGACCGACGCCTCCGAGCCGCCCACCCCCGCCGACGACGCCTCCGGCCCGCCGACCCCGGCCGATGGCGACGAGGCCCGCTGGCAGGCCCGCTTCCGCGCTATCCGCATCTCGCTGCCCGGCTGGGCCGTCGACCGCCCGTCGCGGTGCCTGTACGTCTCCAATGCGAGCGGCGTCTTCGAGCTGTACGCGTGGGACCGGGACACGGGCGAGCGCCGCCGGGTCACCGACCGTCCGAACGGCACCACCGACGGCGCACTCGGCCCCAGCGGCGAGCAGCTGTGGTGGTTCGACGACACGGACGGCGACGAGTTCGGCACGTGGAAGCGCCAACCGTTCGCCGCTGACCACACGTCAGCGGTCGAGGCGATCCCCGGGCTCGAACCCGGCTACTCCGCAGGCCTCGACATCGGGCGGGAGATCGTCGCGGTCGGCCGCGCCACCGACGACGGGTGCGAGCTGTACCTGTGGCGCCCGGAGACCGAGCCCGTGCTGGTGTACCGCTCCGAGCAGGACGCCTCGGTGGGCAGCCTGTCCATCGACGAGACGCTTCTCGCGATCGAGCACTCCGAGCACGGCGACTCCCTCCACCCTGACCTGCGTGTCGTCCTGGTGCCCAGCGGCGAGACGGTCGCCGAGCTGTCGGACGGTCCGGGCAAGGGGCTCCAGGCGCTGGCGTTCTCCCCGGTCCGCGGCGACCAGCGGCTGCTGGTGCAGCACGAGCGGCGTGGCCGTCCCGAGCTGCTGCTGTGGGATCCGGTCGCCGGCGACATCACCGAGCTGGATCTGCCGCTCGACGGCGACGTCTCGGCCGACTGGTACCCCGACGGGTCCGCCCTGCTGATCGAGCGTGAGCACGCGGCGCGCACCACCGTGCACCGGTACGACATCGCGACCGGCACTCTGGCCACTGTGGACACGCCAGCCGGCGTGATCGGCGGCGCGACGGCCCGTCCGGACGGCTCGGTCGAGTACTCGTGGTCCAACTCCGCCCAGCCGCCGCAGATCCGGGTCGCGGGCCGGGACGAGCCACTGCTCACGCCGCCCGGCGAGCCGGCGCCGCCGTCGGTCCCGGTCACGGACGTCTGGGTCGACGGCCCGGGCGGGAAGATCCACGCCCTGATCAGCACGCCGCCTGGCGTCCAAGGCCCGTACGCCACGGTCTTCTCGATCCACGGCGGCCCGCACTGGCTCGACTCGGACAGCTTCAGCGCCGCCCGCGCGGCCGTCGTCGACGCCGGTTACGCCGTCGTGCACGTGAACTACCGGGGGTCCACCGGATACGGCAGCGCATGGCGCGACGCGATCATCGGGCGTCCCGGCGCCACCGAGCTGGAGGACATCGCTGCCGTCCACGACTGGGCGGTCGCCAGCGGGCTCGCCGATCCGCAACGCTGCGTGCTGGAGGGCGGCTCGTGGGGTGGGTACCTGACGCTGCTCGGCCTCGGCACCCAGCCCGAGCGGTGGGCGGCCGGGGTCGCTGCGGTGCCGGTCGCCGACTACGTGGCCGCGTACGAGGACGAGATGGAGCAGCTCAAGGCGATGGACCGGGTGCTCTTCGGCGGCAGCCCGGAGGAGGCGTCCGAGGCGTTCGCGGCCGGCTCGCCGATCACGTACGCCGAGCAGGTGAAGGCGCCGGTGCTGGTCACAGCGGGCGCCAACGACCCACGCTGCCCGATCCGGCAGATCGACAACTACCTCGCGCGCCTCACCGAGCTGGGCAAACCGCACGAGGTCTACCGGTTCGACGCCGGCCACGGCTCGCTGGTTGTCGCGGAGCGCATCCGCCAGATGGCCGTCGAACTGGACTTCGTGCGCCGCCACGTCCCGGCCTGACAACGGCTGTACTGCCGTGTTGCGGTTTGGTTGCGCCCTTGCTGCGCAATCGAACGGAATGCAACGTTAATGGCACGATATTCCGGACACCCGGCGCGACCGCGCGCCGGATCGGTGATCGGAGGAGAACTTCGTGACGCAGCGAACCAAGCTCCACAGGGCCGCCCTGGTCCTCGCAGCCACCGCACTCGCGGTCAGCGCGGGTTGCGCGAAGGAGGACGCGGTCACGACGGAGAGCGGGGTGAAGCTGATCAAGAAGGACAAGCTCACCGTCTGCACCCACCTGCCGTACGCGCCGTTCCAGTTCAAGGAGGGCGGCAAGGTCGTCGGCTTCGACGTCGACGTGCTCGACCTCGTCGCGAAGAAGCTCAAGATCGAGCAGGACATCGTCGACACGCCGTTCGAGGGCATCAAGTCCGGCCAGGACCTGAAGACCGGCAAGTGCGACATCGCGGCCGCCGCCATGTCGATCACGCCTGAGCGGCAGAAGGTCATCGACTTCTCCGAGCCGTACTTCAACGCCACCCAGGCGATGCTCGTGAAGGCCGGCGCGCCGTACAAGACCCTCGCCGACCTCAAGGGCAAGAAGGTCGGCGCCCAGGCATCCACCACCGGGCTGGACTACGCCAACAAGGAAGCCGCGGCCAACGGCTACCAGGTCGTCGACTTCAAGGACCTCGCCGCGCAGCAGCAGGCGCTCGCCACCGGCCAGATCGAGGCGGCCATCAACGACCTGCCCGTCTGGGCCGACTTCATCAAGAAGAACACCGGCAAGTACGCCGTCGCCGCCGAGTTCGACACCGGCGACCAGTACGGCTTCGGGATCAAGAAGGACGGCAACCCCGAGCTGGTCAAGACCGTCAACGAGGTGCTCGATACGGCGCGCCAGGACGGCACTTACGACGCGATCTACGAGAAGTGGATCGGCAAGAAGCCGGAGAGCAAGGACAACAAGTAACCGCTGACGTGACGGGGAGGGGGCGGGAGCGCCGTCCCCTCCCCGCTCCGTGAGGAGCCCGGTATGGCCAAGCTCAAACGCCGGCAGCGGCAACGGCTGATCCGCTGGACGCAGTACGTGATCTTCGTACTCGTCGTGGGGCTGGTCGCCTACGCCGCCGACTGGGACACGTTGCGGGAGAGCTTCTTCCGCACGGACCTGATCCGCGAGATGTTCCCGGAAGTCATCACGGTCGCGCTGCGCAACACCGTGGTGTTCACCGTGCTCGCGTTCGTCTTCGGGCTGGTGCTCGGCACGATGCTGGCGCTGATGCGGCTCTCCCAGGTCGCGCCGTACCGCTGGGTCGCCACCGGCTACATCGAGCTGTTCCGCGGGCTCCCGGCGCTGCTCGTGCTGTTCATGGTCGGCTACGGCATTCCGAACGCCTTCCCGAACCGGGAGATCCCTGGCGGCGTGTACGGCCAGGTTGCGCTGGGCCTCGGGTTGACCGCCGCCGCGTACATGGCCGAGACGATCCGCGCCGGCATCCAGGCCGTGCCGAAGGGCCAGTTGGAGGCGGCGCGCACGCTCGGTATGTCGCACTCGGCGGCGATGCGCAAGATCGTCATCCCCCAGGCATTCCGGATCGTCATCCCGCCGCTGACGAACGAGATCATCCTGCTCACCAAAGATTCCTCGCTCGCGTTCGTACTCGGCGTCACGGCCGGCTCGATCGAGCTGACAAAGTTCGGCGGCGACCTGCTCAACACCCACGTGAACGCGACGCCGATGGTGGTCGCCGGCGCCTGTTACCTGATCATCACGCTCCCGCTGTCGCAGCTGGTCCGCCGGCTCGAACTCCGTTACAACAAGGCCCGGTGACTTCATGAGCGAAGCGATTGAGATCCGGGACCTGCATAAGTACTTCGGCGACAACGAGGTGCTCAAGGGCATCGACTTCGAGGTGCGCAGCGGCGAGGTCGTCTGCGTGATCGGCCCGTCCGGCTCGGGCAAGTCGACGCTGCTGCGCTGCGTGAACCTCCTCGAAGAGCCGACCGCTGGCAAGGTGTTCGTAGGCGGTGTCGAGGTCACCGACCCGGACGTCGACATCGACGCCATCCGCCGTTCGATCGGCATGGTGTTCCAGCAGTTCAACCTGTTCCCGCACCTCACCGTCCTCGACAACCTGACCGTCGCCCAGCGCACGGTGCTCCGGCGCGGCCGCGCGGAGGCCGAGCGGGTCGCCCGCGAGAACCTGGAACGGGTCGGCCTCGCCGATCGGGGCACCGCCTTCCCTGCTCAGCTCTCGGGCGGGCAGCAGCAGCGCGTGGCGATCGCCCGGTCACTGTCGATGGGGCCGTCGCTGATGCTGTTCGACGAGCCGACGTCCGCGCTCGACCCCGAACTGGTCGGCGACGTGCTGGCGGTGATGCGGAAACTGGCCGGCGAGGGCATGACGATGATGGTCGTCACGCACGAGATGTCGTTCGCGCGCGACGTCGCCGACCGGGTTGTCTTCATGGACGGCGGCGTCGTCGTCGAACAGGGGCCACCCGCCGACGTACTCGGCAACCCGCAGCACGAGCGGACGAAGTCATTCCTGGCTCGCGTGCTCAACCCAACGGCGGTCGACCCGATCGAGTGAGCTTTGGGTGGGATCAGCGAGTCTGACTAGGCGATCTCACCCCAAACAACGATCTCAGAACTCCCGCGCGACCAGCTCGGCGATCTGGGCCGTGTTGAGCGCCGCGCCCTTGCGGAGGTTGTCGCCGCAGAGGAACAGGTCGAGCGCCTTCGGGTCGTCCAGCGACCGGCGCACCCGCCCGACCCACGTCGGGTCGGTGCCGACGACGTCCGCCGGTGTCGGGAACTCGCCGGCGGCGGGATCGTCAGCGAGCACCACGCCCGGCGCCGTGCTCAGCACGTCCTGCGCCTCGGCCTGGCTGACCTCCTCCGCGAACACCGCGTGGACCGCGAGCGAGTGCGTCGTGACGACGGGCACCCGCACGCACGTGGCCGAAACGCGGAGGTCCGGCAGGCCGAGGATCTTGCGCGACTCGTTGCGGACCTTCAGCTCCTCCGACGACCACCCGCCGTCCTTCAACGACCCCGCCCACGGCACGACGTTGAGGGCCAGCGGCGCCGGGAACGGTCCCAGATCCTCGCCGACCGAGCGGCGCACGTCGCCGGCGACCGTGCCGAGGTTGCGGTCCCCCGCGACCTTGGAGAGCTGCTCGTGGAGCGTGTCGACGCCGGCCTGACCAGCACCGGAAGCGGCCTGGTACGACGCGACGACCAACTCCCGCAGCCCCCAGCGCCGGTGCAGGGCGCCCATCGCGACGATCATCGACATCGTCGTGCAGTTCGGGTTGCTGATGATCCCGCGCGGACGGTTCGCGGCTTCGGCGGCGTTCACCTCAGGCACGACCAGCGGCACGTCGGGATCCATCCGGAACGCACTTGAGTTGTCCACGACGACCGCACCGCGCTCGGCGGCGACCGGAGCCCACTGCGCCGACACCTCGTCGGGCACGTCGAACATCGCCACGTCGACGCCGTCGAAGACGCGGGGCTCGAGCAGCCGGACCTCAACCTCCTCGCCGCGGACCGTGAGCTTCTTACCGGCCGAGCGCCGCGAGGCGACCAGCCGGATCTCGCCCCAGACGTCCTTGCGCTCGGACAGGATCGACAGCATCACCGTGCCGACCGCGCCGGTGGCCCCGACCAGCGCCAGCGTGGGCTTCCGTGCCACCACGCGCGTCACCGTCCGGTTCCGGCATAGACGGTCGCCTCTTCGTTGCCGCCGAGTTCGAATGCGTCGTGCACCGCGCGCACGGCGGCGTCGAGATCGGTGTCGCGGCACACCACCGAGATCCGGATCTCCGAGGTGGAGATGATCTCGATGTTCACGCCGGCCTGGGACAGCGCCTCGCAGAACGTGGCTGTGACCCCGGGGTGCGAGCGCATACCGGCGCCGACCAGCGACACCTTGCCGATGTGCTCGTCGTAGAGCAGCTTCTCGAAGCCGATCTTCTCCTGGGCACGCTGGAGTGCGGCCATGCCCGTCGGCCCGTCGCCCTTGGGCAGCGTGAACGAGATATCGGTGCGGCCGGTCGCGGCCGCCGACACGTTCTGCACCACCATGTCGATGTTGAGTTCGGCGTCCGCGATCACACGGAAGATCGCCGCGGCCTCGCCCGGTTCGTCGGGCACACCCACCACGGTGATCTTCGCTTCGCTGCGGTCGTGCGCCACGCCGGAGATGATCGCCTGCTCCACCGGAAGGTCCTCCATCGAGCCGGTCACGAGTGTCCCGGGCTTGTTCGAGTAAGACGAGCGGACATGCACCGGCATGCCGTTGCGGCGGGCGTACTCCACACAGCGGAGCATGAGCACCTTGGCGCCGCAGGCGGCGAGCTCCAGCATCTCCTCGTACGTAACGGTCGCAAGCCGGCGCGCGTTCGGCACGACTCGCGGATCGGCGGTGTATACGCCGTCGACGTCGGTGTAGATCTCGCACACCTCGGCGTCGAGCGCGGCGGCGAGCGCCACCGCGGTCGTGTCCGAGCCCCCGCGGCCCAGCGTCGTAATGTCCTTCGTGTCCTGGGAAACGCCTTGGAAGCCGGCGACGATCGCCACGGCGCCCTCGTCCACCGCGCCGCGGATCCGGCCCGGCGTGACGTCGATAATCCGCGCCTTGCCGTGCGTGGACGTCGTCAGCACGCCAGCCTGGGAGCCGGTGAACGATCGAGCCTCGAAGCCGAGCGCGCTGATCGCCATGGCCAGCAGCGCCATCGAGATCCGCTCGCCGGCTGTGAGGAGCATGTCCAGCTCGCGGCCCGGGGGTAGC
>Ga0210378_10000377_pt1 | contig 22507 bp, 24 predicted proteins | sample PLM1_60_b1redo_FD_155465 | JGI IMG/M metagenome (GOLD analysis project Ga0210378, IMG submission 155465) | Groundwater sediment microbial communities from an aquifer in East River, Colorado, USA - PLM1_60_b1 redo | ecosystem: Environmental > Terrestrial > Soil > Riparian zone | place: USA: East...
TGCCGCACCGTGCAGGAGACGGTCTGCGAGTCGTCCGCGGCCCAGCGAAGGGTGAAATCGCCGCTGGGCTCGACCGCGCCCTCGGTCACCTCCGCCAGCCACCGGCGGATGCGGTCGGGCTGGGTGAGCGCCGACCATATCTCTGCCGGGCTCCCGTCGTACCGCCGCTCGAAGCGCACCGCGGCCCGGTCGCCGTCGGCCCGCAGCGCACCGTACCCCTGCTCCGTCATGACCGGTCCTCCTCGTCGTGATGTTCCTGGTCGTCCGTGCCGCCCGACCCGCCGGGCTCGGCCGGCTCTGGCTCGGCCGGCTCTGGCTCGGCCGGCGCGGCGTCGGCCCGCAGGCGGCGTCCGCGCAGCAGTTCGGTGTCCAGCGCGTCGAGCCGCTGCGCCCAGAAGCCGCGGTAGCGCCCGACCCACGCCTCGACCTCGGCCAGCGGAGCGGGATCGACCGAGTAGAGCCGGCGCTGCCCCTCGCCGCGGACCCGGACCAGTCCGGCCTCGCGCAGCACCCGCAGGTGCCGGGAGACACCCGGGCGGCTGATCGCGAACTCCCCCGCGATGTCGCCGGCCGACCGCTCGCCGCCCGCGAGCAACTCCAAGATCCGCCGCCGGGTGGGATCGGCGAGGGCCTCGAATACCGGCACCCCAGATGTGTAACACCAGGCTTACGTAAAAGGCAAGTTACACACGTGGTCGGCGTGGCACTGCCGTTTTCGTCGGCACCTCGGCCTACGGTCGCCGGCATGACTGTCAGCCGGGCGCCGACCGCGCGCCCGGTGTATGTCCAGGCTGCCTTCGACGAGCTGGGCGAGCCGCTGCGCGAGGTGACGTTCGTCGTCGTCGACCTGGAGACCACCGGTGGCTCGCCGGAGGACTGCGGCATCACCGAGATCGGCGCGGTCAAGGTGCGCGGCGGAGAGGTGCTCGGGGAGTTCCAGTCGCTGGTCGACCCGGGGCACCAGATCCCGCCGTTCGTCGCGGTGCTCACCGGCATCACCGACGCGATGGTGGCCGCCGCGCCGCCGCTCGGCGGGGTGCTGCCGGCGTTTCTGGAGTTTGCCCACGGCAGCGTGCTGGTCGCCCACAATGCGCCGTTCGACGTCGGCTTCCTGCGCGCTGCCTGCGCCCGCACCGGACGCGACTGGCCGGCGCACCGGGTGGTGGACACCGCGGTGCTCGCCCGCCGGGTGCTCACCCGCGACGAGGTGCCCGACTGCCGGCTGGGCACGCTTGCCCGCCACTTCCGGGCCGCCACCCAGCCGTGTCATCGCGCGCTGGCCGACGCCCGCGCCACCGTCGACGTGCTGCACCGGCTGCTGGAGCGGGTGGGCGGGCTCGGCATCCAGTCGCTGGACGAGCTGCGGGCGTTCACCGCGCAGGTCAGCGAGGCGCAGCGGCGCAAGCGACACCTCGCCGAGGGGCTGCCCGGCGCGCCGGGCGTCTACCTGTTCCGGGACGGCACCGGGCGGGCGCTGTACGTCGGTACCAGTAAGGACATTCGGTCCCGGGTCCGGCAGTACTTCATGGCCAGCGAGATGCGGTCCCGGATGGCCGAGATGGTCGGGCTGGCCGAGCGGGTCGACGCGGTCGTCTGCGCGCATGCGCTGGAGGCGGAGGTGCGCGAGCTGCGGCTGATCGCGGAGCTGAAGCCGCCGTACAACCGGCGGTCCCGGTTCCCGGAGCGGGCAGCCTGGGTCCGGCTGACGGTCGAGCCGTTCCCCCGGCTGGCGATCGTCCGGCGGGCGCGCGACGACGGCGGTGCATACCTCGGGCCGTTCGGCTCCCGGCGGGCGGCCGAGCGCACGGTGGCCGCGGTGTACGACGCGGTGCCGCTGCGGCAGTGCGGCGGCCGGCTGCCGGCGGCCGGCGGCGGTTCGGCCTGCGTGCTCGCCGAGCTGGGCCGGTGCCAGGCGCCGTGCGAGGGGCGGGTGACCCCGGCGGAGTACGCGGTGCACGCGGCCACGTTCCGGGCTGCGGTGAGCGGGGACGCCCGCCCGGTGGTCGAGCCGCTGCTGCGGAAGGTGCGCGCGCTGGCGGCGGCCCAGCGGTACGAGCACGCCGCGGTGCTCCGGGACCGGCTCACCACGCTGGTCCGCGCCTGCGCCCGGATCCAGCGGCTGACCGCGCTGACCGGCATCGAGCACCTGGTTGCCGCGCGGCCGGACGGGGCCGGCGGGTGGGAGCTGTCCGTGGTCCGGCGCGGTCGGCTGGTCGCCGCCGGGGTGGCGCAGCGCGGCGTTCCGCCCCGGCCTTACGTCGCGGCGCTGGTGGCGACCGCCGCGGCGGTGCTGCCGGGCGTCGGCCCGCTGCCCTGCGCGAGCGCCGCGGAGACCGAGCGGATCCTGCACTGGCTGGAGCAGCCCGGCACCCGGCTGGTCGAGCTGGACGGCACCTGGGCAAGCCCCGCCCACGGCGCCGCCGGCCTGCGCGACCTGCTCACCGCCGCGTCCGGTGACCGCGGCGACCCCTTCGCCGACCGCCGGAGGCTCCGCCCCGTCGCCCGCCCCGCTCGTAGTACCTCTGCTACGATCGGCTAGTGACCGCTGCTCACGCTGGCAATCCGGCGAAGGACGACACCTCCGGTGGCCGAGCGCGCAACGTGATTCCTGCCCGGGATCTGCGCAACCACGTCAGCGAAGTGCTTCGCAGGGTCGAAGCCGGCGAGGAGTTGATCATAACAGTGAGCGGCAGGCCGGTGGCGTCGCTGCTGCCCGTGGGGCGTGAGCGCCCGCGATTCCTCCCGACATCTGTGGTGCTGAGCTGCTGGCCCAAGGCCGACTCCGGGCTGCGCGACGAGCTACGGGAGATGCTGCCCGAGACGACCGACGACGAGTATTGGCCAGGGCCATGACTGTCGACGCCGCCCTGGCCGACACCTCGATCTTCATCGCGCAGGAGCAGGGCCGGCCGTTTCAGGGTTCCCTGCCCGCAACGACCGCGGTCTCGTACATCACGATCGCGGAGCTGACGCTCGGCGTGCTGGCCGCCGGTCCATCGACCAGATCGTCTCGGCTGGATACGCTCCTGCGCGTTCGACAGCTCGATCCGATCCCGGTGGATGACGAGGTCGCGACAACCTGGGCGAAGCTGCGGCTCGTCCTGCGCGAGGCGGGACACAAGCTCGCCGGCAACGACGTGTGGATCGCGGCCACCGCGATCGCGCACGGCCTGCCATTGCTTACCCGGGACGGCGACTACGCCGGCGTGCCGGGCCTGGAGGTCATCCAGGTGTGAGCGCGGCGAGCCCTCTACTATCGGGGCCGTGATCACCGCGATCGTCATGGTCAGCGCCGCGACCGACCAGATCCCGGAGGTGGCCCAGGCCATCGCCGACATCGACGGGGTTAGCGAGGTGTACTCGGTGGCCGGGCATGTGGACCTGATCGCGGTCGTCCGGGTCCGCGAGTTCGACCAGGTCGCCGACGTCATCGCCGGCCGGATCGACAAGGTGCCCGGCGTGCTCGACACCGAGACGCACATCGCCTTCCGCGCCTACTCCCGGCACGACCTGGAGGCCGCGTTCTCGATCGGCTTCGACGAGCCGGAGGCGTAACCGCCGGGGGCCGCTACGCCCCCCGCAGGTCGCGCTTCGCCTGCTGGCTGACCGTCCGCCAGCGGTCGAGCACGTCGGCGGCGGCACCGCTGTCGATGGCGGCGGCGGCACGCTGCATGCCGGCGCGCAGCGCGTCGTCGAGCGGGCCGGCCAGCCCGTCGTAGGCGGCCAGGGCGGCCGCGGTGTTGAGCAGCACCGCGTCCCGGATGGGCCCCCGCTCCCCGGCCAGCAGCGCACCGGCGACCTGCGCGTTGTGCGCCGGGTCGGCGCCGCGCAGCGACGCCTTGTCGGCCGCCGCCAACCCTAGCGCGCCCGGGTCGACGGTGACCTCCTCCACCGACCCGGCCCGGACCACCCAGACCCGGGAGGTGGTCGTCGTGGTCAGCTCGTCCAGGCCGTCGTCGCCGCGGAACACCAGCCCAGCCACCCCGCGCTGGGCCAGCACCCCCGCCATCACCGGGGCCATCCGCGGGTCGGCGCAACCGACCGCGAGGGCTCCCGGCCGTGCCGGGTTGGTGAGCGGGCCGAGGAAGTTGAACGCGGTCGGCACGCCCATCTCCCGGCGCGGCACGATCGCGTGCCGCATCCCCGGGTGGAACACCGGAGCGAAGCAGAAGCCGATGCCGGCCTCCTCGACGCAGCGGGCGACGCCAGGACCGGGCAGGTCGATCGCCAGGCCGAGGGCCTCCAGCAGGTCCGCGGAGCCGCAGGCCGAGGAGGCGGCCCGGTTGCCGTGCTTCACCACCCGGGCGCCGGCGCCGGCTGCGACCAGCGCCGACATGGTGGAGATGTTCACGGTGTGCGCGCGGTCACCGCCGGTGCCGACGACGTCGAGGGCAGGTCCGGGCACGTCGATCGGCGCCGCGTTGGCGAGCATGGTCGCCGCCAGCCCGCCGAGCTCGCCCGGCGTCTCCCCTTTGGCCCGCAGCAACACGGCGAACGCGGCGAGCTGCGCCACCGTGGCCTCCCCGGACATGATCTCGGCCATCGCCCAGCCGGTGTCGTCCGAGCCGAGCTCCTGACCCTGCAGCAGGGCGGCCAGCAGCGCGGGCCAGCTGCGGTCGGGGCTCACCGGACGGCCGGGACGCCGCGCGCCCGCTGCCGCAGCAGCGCGGCGACGGTCTCCGCTGCGGTCAGCGGGTCGACCGGGCGGGACATGGTCGCGTCGGCCTGCGACCAGGTGGCCAGCCACCGGTCGTCCCGGCGGCCGAGCAGGATACAGATCGCCGGGCAGTCGCGGACCTCGTTCTTCAGCTGCCGGCTGATGCCCATGCCGCCGGCCGGCTGCGCCTCGCCGTCGAGGATTGCCAGGTCGACCCCGCCGGCGTCGACCCGGGCCACGACCTCCTCGCCGGTCGCGCAGTCGATGTACTCGACGCTGCCCAGGTCAGGGGCCGGCCGACGGCCGACCGCCAGGCGCACCTGGTCCCGTACGGCGGGGTCCTGACTGAAGACGATCACGGTCTGCGTCCGAGCGGTCGCGGCGCTCATGGTGGGTCTCCAGGATCTCCCGGGGCGGGCGGCTGACGGCGCGCCGGCCGGAATCTTAGCGAGGCAGGCTCGACCGCTCGCACCACCCGGTCCTGCCCTGGACAGGCAGGCGACATTGATCCGATGGCCGCCCTGGCCGCGGTCAGCGGCGCCCGGCGGCCTTCCGGCCAGGCGGGGAGTGCCCCCCTAGCGCTGCGGCCACCGGTCCGGGCGGCGCGCGGCGCTCGTCGAGTGGACGAAGCAGTTCGGACCGGGGTTGTACGCCGAGAGCCGTTCCCGGCAGACGGCGCAGTACCGGTCGATGATGGAAACCTTCCGCACCGGGCGACGCGTTGCGCTTCCCGGGCGGGACCCTGAGACCACGTCTCCTCCGTCAGGCCTGCCGCTCCCCCGCGCGGCCGCGAACAGACCACGACACCGTAGGCTGGACGGCGCAGCCGGTCAACGGTCTCGACGGCGCTCCTCCGCAGCCCACCACACCGGCATCAACTCCGGCCCCCCGCCGGTGGCGTCTTCGTCGGCGGGCCGGGCCCGTGCGGCCAGCCGGTCCAGCCGCCGGTCCTCGCGCACCGCCTCCCGCTCCGAGGCGCGCATCCACTGCACCACGACCGCGCCCAGCATCAGCAGCCCCACCAGGTCCCCGGAGGCCCACAGCAGCCCTCCGCCCACCCGCTGGTCGGAGGCGGGATCGGACCAGGCCAGGTGCAGACCGAGGTAGTGGTCGCCCGCAACCAGCGTCGGCGAGTCCATAATGGACAGGCCGAGGATCGCGTGGAACGGCAGCGCGGCGAAGACGAGCAGGAACCGCAGCGGGTGGGGGACCCGGCCGGGCACCGGGTCCAGCCCGATCAGTGGCCAGAAGAACAGGCAGCCGACCAGCACGAAGTGGACGTGCATCAGTTGGTGCAGCCAGTCGTTCTCCAGTGCCGCCGGATACCAGCCGCTGAAGTACAGCGCGAACGGGCTGCCGACGAACAGCACCCAGCCCACCGCCGGGAACGTGAGCACCCGCGCCGGGCGGCTGTGCAGCACCGCCAGCAGCGCCCGCCGCCCGCCCGCGGGCAGCGTCCGCAGCGCCAGGGTGACCGGCGCGCCGAGCGCGAGGAACACCGGTGCCACCATCGACAGCACCATGTGCTGCATCATGTGGACGCTGAACAGGGTGTCGTCGTACCCGCCCAGCCCGCTCATCGTCGCAACCGCGATGGAGCCGAGCCCGCCGGCCAGCCAGGAGGCGGTCCGCCACCCGCTCCACCGGTCCCCGCGGGCACGCAGCCGGTACCCGCCGACGAGGTAGAGGCCGGCGGCGAGCACCAGCAGCGCGGCGGGCACCGGGTCGAGCCGGCTCTCGGTGAGCAGCCGCACCGGCGTGAACGGCGGGATCGTGGCGTCCCCGCCGTGAGCGAGCAGGATGGGCATACCGGTAACGGTAGGCCGGGCGGCCAGCGCGCCAGGTGCCGCCCGACCCGAGGCTGCGACCAGCGAAGACACTCCGCGCGGCGGGGCCGACCCCGGCGCGTGCGGCCGGGTCGCAGGGGCCATAATGACGCCCGTGACGACGGCGACCTTCCAGCCCGGGAGAGTTCACTCGCTGACTCGGCCGAACATGGTCAGCGTCGGCACGATCGTGTGGCTGTCCAGCGAGCTGATGTTCTTCGCCGCACTGTTCGCCATGTACTTCACGGTGCGCGCGGCGCACCCGGTCTGGCCGCAGCCGCCGACCGTGCTGCACCTGCCTTATGCCACCGTCTTCACGGTCGTCCTGGTGCTGTCGTCGTTCACCTGCCAGTTCGGCGTGTTCGCGGCCGAGCGCGGCAACGTCTACGGGCTGCGCCGCTGGTTCGTCATCTCGTTCGTGCTGGGCCTGGTCTTCGTGCTGGGCCAGGCCAACGAGTACCGCAGCCTGGTCCACGAGGGCACCACGATCTCGGCCACCGGCTACGGCTCGGTGTTCTTCCTCACCACCGGGTTCCACGGGCTGCACGTCATCGGTGGGCTGATCGCTTTCATCTTCATGCTGCTGCGCTCGACCATGGGGCGGTTCACGCCGGCCCAGGCCACCGCCGCGATCGTCGTCTCGTACTACTGGCACTTCGTCGATGTCGTCTGGATTGGCCTGTTCGCGACCATCTACCTGATCCGCTGAGCCCTGCCGCGCCCCAGCCACCCGCGCCGCCCCGGCGCCGACCCTGCGAAGGTGCTCCATGACAGACCCGCCTCCCTCGGCGAAGACGCCGAGCCGGCTGGCGCGGCTGCGTCGCCGCCTGTCCGGAGCCGCAGCGCTGGGTGCCGTGCTGATCGTCGTGGGCGTCGGGTACACCGCCGCCGCATCGGCGGGCACGCCCGGCGGCGCGCGGGCGGCCACCCAGCCGCAGGACTCGGTCGAGGTCCGCAAGGGCCGGCACCTGTACGAGGAAGGCTGCATCACCTGCCACGGGATGATCCTGCAGGGCGTGCAGAACCGCGGGCCGTCGCTCATCGGCGTCGGCCAGGCGGCGGTCTACTTCCAGGTGATCACCGGTCGGATGCCGGTGGCCCGGCAGGAGGCGCAGGCCTCCCGCAAGCAGCCGAAGTACACCCCGGAGGAGGTCGACCAGATCGCCGCGTACGTCCAGTCGGTGGGCGGCGGCCCGGTGATCCCCGGCGGCAACCTCCGCGACGGTGACCTGGCCGAGGGCGGCGAGCTGTTCCGGATCAACTGTGCGTCGTGCCACAACTTCGCCGGCCGCGGCGGGGCGCTGTCCGCGGGCAAACGGGCCCCTGAGCTGACCCCGGCGACCGACAAGGAGCTCTACGGGGCGATGCTGTCCGGTCCGCAGAACATGCCGGTGTTCGGTGAGAACCAGATCACCCCGGAGCAGAAGCGGGCGATCATCAACTACGTGCAGACGCTCAAGCAGACCAAGGACCCGGGCGGCAGCGGCATCGGCCGGCTCGGCCCGGTGCCCGAGGGCCTGGTGATCTGGATCGTCGGCATCGGCGCACTGATCCTGACCATCCTCTGGATCGGAGCAAAGTCATGAGCGAGCGCGAGGGCTCGCAGCGCGAGCGGGAGATGAGCGAGCGCGAGGGCTCGCACGGCTCGCACCCGGCTCCCATCGAACGCCAGCTCGACCGGATGACGCCCGCCGAGGCCATGCGGGCCGGCGCCGAACTGGACGGCGTGCACATCGTGCACAAGCGGGAACGGTTCCCGGTGCCCGGCACGAAGGCCGAGCGCCGGGCCGAGCGTGCCGTCGCGCTGTGCTTCGTGCTCACCTTCGTCGCGGTCGTCGCATTCACCGTGATCTTCATCGCGGCCCCGTGGCACTACTCGCTGACCGACAACTCCTACACCTGGTTCACCCCGCTGCTCGGGCTGACGATGGCGCTCGCGCTCGCCGGCATCGGGGTCGGCGCCGTGCTGTGGGCGAAGTGGCTGATGCCCGAGGAGGAGGCGGTCCAGGACCGGCACGACGGCCGCTCGCCGGAGGTGGACCGGCAGACGACCGTGGCCACCCTCGTCGACGGCTGGAACGACACCGGCTTGGCCCGCCGCTCGGTGCTCAAGCGTGCCTTCGGCCTCGGCGTCGGCGCGCTCGGCGCGCTGGCGATCGTGCCGCTGGGCGGATTCATCAAGAAACCGAAGGACGAGCTGGTCAGCACCCCGTGGAAGGCCGGCCTCCGACTGGTCGACATGGGGGGCCGTCCGATACGGCCCGGCGACATGATGCCGGGCTCGCTCGCCACCGTGTTCCCGGGCGTGCCCGGCGGCCTCAAGGCGCCCGACGCGCCGACCATGCTGATCCGGCTCCGGCCGGGGCAGACCGTGCAGCCACGGCCGGGCCAGGAGGACTACGGCTGGGAGGACTACGTCGCGTTCTCCAAGATCTGCACGCACGCAGGCTGCCCGGTCTCGCTGTACGAGCAGCAGACCGGTCGGATCCTCTGCCCGTGCCACCAGTCACAGTTCGACGTCACCCTGGACGCCAAGCCGGTGTTCGGACCTGCGTCGCGGTCACTCCCGGCATTGGCGATCACCGTTGACGCGGATGGATACTTCGTCGCGAAGGGCGACTATCGGGAGCCCATCGGGCCCAGTTTCTGGGAGCGGCCATGAGCGACAGAGCTAGCCTGGCGGAGCGGGCGGCCGACCAGCTCGACGAACGGCTCGGGCTCGCGGGCGGGCTCCGCCGGCAGCTGAACAAGGTCTTCCCCGACCACTGGTCGTTCATGATGGGCGAGATCGCCCTCTACTCGTTCATCATCCTGCTGCTCACCGGCACCTACCTGAGCTTCTTCTTCGACGCCTCGATGGGCGAGGTGCGCTACGACGGCAGCTACACGCCGCTGCACAACGTGGAGATGTCCCGCGCGTACGCGTCCACGCTGAAGATCTCCTTCGACGTCCGCGGCGGCCTCGTCATCCGGCAGATCCACCACTGGGCGGCGCTGCTGTTCCTGGCCGCCATGACGATCCACATGCTGCGGATGTTCTTCACCGGCGCGTTCCGCAAGCCCCGCGAGATCAACTGGCTGATCGGCATCACCCTGATCACGATGGGGCTGCTCGAGGGTTTCGCCGGCTACTCCCTGCCGGACGACCTGCTGTCCGGCACCGGGCTGCGCATCGCCAGCGCGATCATGCTCTCGATCCCGGTCATCGGGACCTGGCTCTACTTCCTGGTGTTCGGCGGCGACTTCCCGGGCACCGAGATCGTCGGCCGGCTCTATATCCTGCACGTGCTGCTCGTCCCCGGCATCATCCTGGTGCTGATCGCGGTGCACCTCGCCCTGGTGGTGATGCAGAAACACACCCAGTTCCCCGGCCCGGGGCGCACCGAGAACAACGTGGTCGGCGAGCGGATCTACCCGATCTACGGCGCCAAGGCCGGCGGGTTCTTCATGCTGGTCTTCGCCGTGATGGCGCTGCTCGGCGGGATCTTCCAGATCAACCCCGTCTGGCTGTACGGGCCGTACAACCCGGCGCAGGTCAGCGCCGGCTCGCAGCCGGACTGGTATATCGGCTTCCTGGAGGGGTCGAGCCGGATCTTCCCGTCCTGGGAGATCCACCTGTGGCAGCACACGCTCCCGCCGTTGTTCTGGCCGACCGTGGTGCTGCCCGGCATCATGTTCACACTCGCCGCGCTGTACCCGTTCATCGAGGCGCGGCTGACCCGGGACCGGGCCCTGCACAACCTGCTGCAGCGGCCGCGAGACGTGCCGGTGCGCACCTCGCTCGGCGCGATGGCGCTCTCGTTCTACCTGGTGCTGTGGCTGTCCGGTGGCAACGACATCATCGCGGCGAAGTTCGACATCAGCCTGAACGCGACGACCTGGGTCGGCCGCATCGGTGTGATCGTGGTGCCGCCGCTGGCGTACCTGATGACCTACCGGATCTGCCTCGGCCTGCAGCAGCACGACCGCGAGGTGCTGGAGCACGGCGTGGAGACCGGCATCATCAAGCGGCTGCCGTCAGGCGAGTACGTCGAGGTGCACCAGCCGCTCGGGCCGGTGGACGAGCACGGTCACGGCGTGCTGGAGTATGCCGGCGCGGCGGTGCCCAAGAAGATGAACCGGTTGGCCAGCGCCGGACGCCGGGTGCACGGCTTCTTCGCCCCGGTGGAGGAGCCGGCGCCGGTCGAGGAGCCGGTCATGGACGAGGAACTGGAGCGCCGCGAACTGGCCGGGCGGCCAAGCGACCCGAACGCCTAGGGGCGCCTAGGGGTTCATCCGGTGAGTCCTGGTGGACGCCGGCGGTGATCCAGGCGTCATGGGCGCCGCGAGGCTCCGTCGGATCGTGCCGTAGGACCGGTGCGGCCGAAACCGGTCTGGCCGGCAGCCGGGCACGACTCGTCGCCCATCGGGATCCGGATCAGGTCCGGTCCGCCGATACCGTGGCCGCGTGCTGCAGGTCCTCGTCGATGCCGACAACGTGGCGCCCACCCGGCTGCTCCCCCTGCTCGCCCTGCTCCCGGCCGACGGGCGGGAGGTCCGGCTGGTCGTCAGCGGGCGGGACGCGGCGCTGGCCCGGGTCCGGTGGCCGGCGCACGCCGAGGTGGTCCCGGCGACCGGGTGGCAACGCGCGGACGTGGTGCTCGCCGCCGCCTACCGCCCGGGCAGCGACCCGCTGGTCGTCGTGTCCGGTGACGGCGACTTCGCCCTGCTCGCTGCCCGGCACCACGGACCCGTGCTGGTGGTGAGCGAGGCCGCGTCCGCGCGGCTGCGGGACACCGCGACCGTGATCGACCCCGTGCAGGACGGCGTGGCGCCGCTACGGCGCTGGCTGGACGCCGTCCGTGGCGACGTCGGGGACAACGGCGACACCGGCGGGGCGGGCGCCGGGCCGTCCCGGTGACCGCCGTTCGGGATGACGAGCATCCGGTAGCGGTGCGTCGCCGGTCCACCCGGTCCGGCTAGCCGGCGCCGACGTCGCGGTGTCGGAACCCGACCAACCCGGCGGCGGTGAGCGTGCCGGCCAGCATGGCCAGCCAGACCAGCGGCGCGAAGGTCAGCTCGCCGCCCAGAACCTTGGGCACGTGCGTGAACGGCGAGATGTCCATGATCACCTGGTTCAGCCGCAGCAGCGGGCCGAACTGCCCAAGGAGCAGGAACAACAGCACCGCCGCCCACCCCCCGGCGGACAGCCGCGGGACGAGCCCGAACAGGACGGCGGTGATGCCGACCAGCACCCAGGCCGCCGGAAGCTCAACCAGTGCCGCGCCGAGCAGCCGGGGCAGCTGGCCGCCGAGGTCATGAGTGCGCAGCCCGTGGGCGAAGCCGGCGCCCAGGCCGGCGACGCCGAGCAGTGCCGCGGTCCCCAGCACGGCGAAGGTGAGATGGCTGAGCGCCCACCGGACCCGGCTGACCGCGGTCGCCAGCACCGGCTCCGCCCGCTGACTGGTCTCCTCGACGCGCAGCCGCAGGCCCGCCTGCACGGTGTAGACCGCTGCGATCACGCCGACGATGCCCATCGTCGCGTTGAGGTAGGTGTCGACGATGCCTCGCCCCCCGCCCATCCGGCTGAGCAGGTCCCGCAGCTGCGGGCTGTCCGTCACCAGGTCCCCGACGCCGGCCGCGATGCTGCCGAGCGCCGCGCCGAGCACCGCGAACCCGGCCACCCAGCCGGCCAGGGCGGCACGGTGTAACCGCCACGCCAGCGCGAGCGGGCTCCGCAGCGTCCGCGCTGCCTCGGCCGGCCCGGGCCGGGATGGCAGCAGCCCGGCGCCGAGGTCCCGCCGGGCGACCAGCCGGTACGCCGCGGCGGTCAGCACGGCGGCGAACACCGCCGCGAGCCCGAACACCCACCAACGCTCCCCTACGAACGGCCTGACCTGCTGGGTCCAGCCGATCGGCGACAGCCAGGAGAGGTTGGCGAGCCAGCTGTGCTCGCCCGCCGTGTCGCCGATCGCCCGGAGCAGGTAGGACAGGCCGAGCACCGCAGCCGCGATCCCGTTGGCTGCCCGCGCGCTCTCGGTGAGCTGGGCGGCCGTGCTGGCGACCGCGGCGAACATCCAGCCCCCGGTGGCGATGGCCAGGCCGAGCGCGAACGACCCGGCTGCCGGCAGGCCGACCCCGATCAGCCCCGCCGCCACCAGCGCGGCGAGGATCAGGCCGGCGCCGAACGCGACCAGCAGGGCCGCGGTCAGCGGGGCGAGCCGGCCGACCACGCCCGAGCCCACCAGCTCGAGCCGACCGGCCTCCTCCTCGGCACGGGTGTGCCGGACCACCGTGAACAGGCTCATCAGTGCGGCCAGCACCGCGGCGAAACCGCCGATCCGCCAGGCTGTCAGCCCACCGACCGAGGTCAGGTCGAACGCCCGGCCGTACAGCGCGAACAGGCTCGGGTTGCGGCCGATGCCGGTGGCGAACTCCTGCCGCGCCTCGACCGTCGGGTAGAGCTGGGCGAACGAGGACGCCGTCGTCGCGGTCAGGCCGGCGATCACCAGGATCCAGGCCGGCAGCATGACCCGGTCCCGGCGCAGCGCGAGCCGGGCCAGCGCCGCGGTGCCGGCCACCGCGCTCATCGAGCCCGCCCGAGGTCGTCGGCGTCGGCGCCGCCTACGCCGGCGGGCAACTCGTCCGCGTAGTGCCGGAGGAACAGTTCCTCCAGCGTCGGCGGCTGGCTGGTCAGGCTGCGCACGCCGGCCGCGAGCAGCTGCCGCAGCACCTCGTCGAGCCGGTCGGTGTCGACCTCGCAGTGCACCCGGTTGCCCTGCACGCTCAGGTGGTGCACGCCGGGCAGGCGGCCCAGGTCGGCGGGCGGAGGGTCCGCCAGCTCGGCGGAGATCGAGGTCCGGGTGAGGTGGCGCAGCTCGGCCAGCGTGCCGCTCTCCACCGTCCGCCCGGCCCGGACGATGCTCACCCGATCGCACAGTGCCTCGACCTCCGCGAGGATGTGGCTGGAGAGCAGCACGGTGCGTCCGCCTTGCCGCTCCTCCTGGATGCACTCCCGGAACACCGCCTCCATCAGCGGGTCGAGGCCGGCGGTGGGCTCGTCCAGCAGCAGCAGCTCGACGTCCGAGGCGAGCGCGGCGACCAGCGCGACCTTCTGCCGGTTGCCTTTGGAGTAGCTGCGGCCCTCCTTGGTCGGGTCGAGGTCGAACCGCTCCAGCAGGCTGGCCCGGCGCTTCGGGTCCAGCCCACCGCGCAGCCGGCCAAGCAGGTCGATCACCTCACCCCCGGTCAGGTTCGGCCAGAGCGTGACGTCGCCGGGCACGTAGGCGAGCCGGCGGTGCAGCGTGACGACGTCCCGCCACGGGTCGCCGTCGAGCAGCCGGGCGGTGCCCGCGTCGGCCCGGAGCAGCCCGAGCAGGATCCGGATCGTCGTCGACTTGCCGGCGCCGTTCGGACCCAGGAAGCCGTGCACTTCGCCGGTGTCCACGATGAGGTCGAGACCGTCGAGCGCCTGCGTCCGGCCGAAGGACTTGCGTAGGCCGGAGATCGAGATCGCCGCTGACATGGTTCGCACGCTACACGGACTTCACAGTTTCGTGAAGTTACTAATCTGTGTAAACTCAGTGCGCCGCAGGAGGGAGGGACGGTGGTGAGGGTGGCCGAGCCGTTGGGAACGGGGCGCGACCAGCGAGCAGTGCTGAGGTTCATCGAGCGCTTCGCCACCGGGCTGGTCGAGGCGGGCATGGCCCGAATGCCGGCCCGGGTCTTCGCTGCCCTGCTCGCCACCGACTCCGGCCGGCTCACCGCGGCCGAGCTGGCCGAGTCGCTGCAGGTCAGCCCTGCCGCGGTGTCGGGCGCGGTGCGCTACCTGGTCCAGCTCGACCTGGCCGGCCGGGAGCGCGAGCCCGGGTCCCGGCGAGACCACTACCGGGTGCACGACGACGTCTGGCACGAGGCGATCACGCGCCGGGACCAGATGCTGACCCGGTGGGAAGGCAGCCTGCGCGAGGGCCTCGAGGCGCTCGGCCCCGACACGCCGGCCGGCGCCCGGCTGGCCGAGACGCTGGACTTCTTCGAGTTCGTGCAGAAGGAGATGCCCGCGATGATGGCCCGGTGGCGGGTGCGCCGGGCGCAGCTGCGGGGGCACCGTGCCGCCCCGGCCGGGGACAGGACCTAGGTCGTGGGTGAGGTGTGACCCCGGGTGTAGTACTCGAACAGCAGGCCGCCCACGGTGGCCAGCACCGCCGCCAGACCGATGACGAACAGCCAGACCTGCAGGAGGACGAGCCCCACGCCGCCGACCGCGGCCGACAGCGCGATGCCCAGCGGCCAGTAGCTGCCGGGGCTGAAGAAGCCGAGCTCGCCGGCACCTTCGGCGATGTCGGCATCGGTCCGGTCCTCGGGTCGCGGGTCGATCCGGCGCGCGACGAACCAGAAGTAGCTGCCGACGATCAGGGCCAGCCCGCCGGAGAGCACCAGCGCCGTTGCACCCGCGACCTCGACGTGCCCGTTGTTGTCGTCCGCCCCGGTCCAGACCGCATACAGCACCGCGCAGGCGAAGAGAAATCCAGCGACGCCGAGGAAGATTCGCGCCTCGACCCTCACGACGACCCTCCTTGCGCGCCGGGGCGTTCGGACGGCGCCCGGTCCACCCGGCTGGTGTCGAACGGGTACGTCGTCGTGGCCCGGGGCGGCTGCCCGATCGCCGTCAACGCCTTCGCCTGCCGGTCCGGGTCGGCGTTGCCCAGGCTGGCCAGCTGGTCCAGGTACCGCCGGTAGTCGTCGTTGCGCACGACCCGAACCTCGAAGTTCATCTGGGAGTGATACGTGCCGCACAGCTCGGCGCAGCGTCCGACGTACGACCCGGTCTGGGTGGCGGTGATCTCGAACTGGTTCTGCGGCGTCGGGAACACGTCCCGCTTGAACAGGAACTCCGGCACCCAGAAGGAGTGCACCACGTCGTTGGACGTCTCGGTGAACCGAACCTTCTTCCCCTCCGGGATGACGAGAATCGGTATTTCCTCCGAGCTGCCGACGGTGTAGACGAACTCATTCGTCTGCGGGTCCCGCTTGTCGGCGTACTGGAACTCCCAGTTCCACTTGAACGCCACGACGTGCACGGTGGTGTCCGCCTTGCCGCTGAGCCCGATCACCCCGTTCTCGGTGCGCACCGTGTAGCCGAAGAGTATGGCGATGATGATGAACGGCACCGCCGTGTAGAGGAACTCGATCGGCAGGTTGTACTTGGTCTGCTTGGGCAGCTCGTCGCCACGGCGCCGGTAGAAGGCGGCGCACCAGAACATCAGCCCCCAGACGCCCACCCCGACCGCCAGCGCGGCCACGCTGGACCAGGTCCACAGCACTCGCATGCTGCGCGCCTCGTCGGTGATCCCGCGCGGCCAGCCGAAGCGGAGCTTGTCCTCCAAGTCCGCCCGCGTGCAGCCGGCCAGCGCGACGATGAGCAGGGTCCCGCCCAGGATCAGGCGGGCTACCCGAACGGTACGACCGCGAGCCACCTCGTGCGCCTCCCGCCAGCCCTGGATCGACCCTGACCTGCCCGTCGGCTTCGGCCGAACACTACCCGCCCCGCCCCGGCCACACGCGTCAGGGTCAGCCCGACCCACCCTGCGCTCGATCACGGAGCTATCGTCGCTGCCGGAGATCGACTAGCGACCATAGCTCCTTGATCGCCACGAGCCGGTCGCGGGTGCCGGAGGTAGCGTGCGGAGGTGTCCCGGATAGGGCCGGCGCGGCCGGTCTACCTCGACGCGGCGTCCGGCACCCCGCTGCATCCGGTCGCCCGGGAGGCGCTGGTCGCGGCGCTGGCCGACGGCTGGGCCGACCCGGCACGGCTGTACGGCGCCGCCCGCCGGGCCCGGCTGCTGCTGGACGGGGCTCGCCAGGCCGTGGCCGCCTGCCTGGGCGCCCGCCCGGACGAGGTGACGTTCACCGCGTCCGGCAGCCAGGCCGCCCACCTCGCCGTGCTCGGCGCGCTGGCCGGGCGGCGGCGGTCCGGTGACCGGTTCGTGCACAGCGCCGTCGAGCACTCCTGCGTGCTGCATGCCGCCGAGCGGCACGCGGCGGCCGGCGGCAGCGCGGTCGCCGTTCCGGTGGACCGGCTCGGCCGGGCGGACACAGCGGCGTTCGCCGCCGCGGTGGCCGCGCCGGGCACCGCGCTGGCCAGCCTGATGAGCGCGAGCCACGAGGTCGGCACCGCCCAGCCGGTCGCCGCCGTCGCCGCCGCCTGCGCCGAAGCAGGCGTGCCGCTGCACGTCGACGCCGCCCAGTCGGCCGGCCGGACCGCGCTGCCCGCAGGCTGGTCGCTGCTGTCCGCCAGCGCACACAAGTGGGGCGGCCCGCCGGGCGTCGGCGTGCTCGTCGTGCGGGCCGGCACCCGTTGGCTGTCGCCCTTGCCCGCCGACGAGCGGGAACGCGGCCGGGTCCCGGGCTTCGAGAACGTTCCCGCGATCGTGGCCGCGGCCGCGTCGCTGCGCGCCCGCCTGTCCGAGATGGACGCCGAGGCGGCCAGGCTGCGGCCGCTGGTGGACCGGATCCGGCAGACCGTCCCGCGGACCGTGCCGGACGTGGAGGTGGTCGGCGACCCGGTCGACCGGCTGCCCCACCTGGTCACGTTCTCCTGCCTGTACGTCGACGGGGAGGCGCTGCTGCACGCCCTGGACCGGCGCGGGTTCGCGGTGTCCAGCGGATCGTCGTGCACCTCCTCGACGCTGACCCCGTCGCACGTGCTGGAGGCCATGGGCGTGCTCTCACACGGCAACGTCCGGGTCTCGCTGCACCGCGACACGACCGCCGAGGACGTCGACCGCTTTCTCGCCGTGCTTCCCGAGGTGGTCGCCGACCTGCGGGCCACCGCCGGCGTGACCGGCCTGTGACTACGCCGGCGCTCGTCCTCGACTGCCGGGGAAAGCGCTGCCCGCTGCCGGTCATCGAGCTCGCCCGGCGGGTCGGCGACGTCGGCGTCGGCGAGGTGGTCGCTGTGCTCGCCGACGACCCGGCCGCCCGGGTCGACGTGCCGGCCTGGTGCCGGATGCGGGGGCAGGAGTACGCCGGCGAGTCGACCGCGGCCGGCGGCGTCCCGTCCTACGCGGTCCGCCGGCTGCACTGAGACGGGGAAAACGTACCCCGACCGGGCGAGAAGTGTGACGAATCGTTTTACGTCGGGTCATTGGTCTGCTAGGCAGTGGTCTCCCGCACCGGAGAAGGTGATGCAAGGATGCATCCGCCCCGCCGTCGGCAGCTCGCGGGATCCGTCCGCACCGCCGCGGTCACCGTCCCTGCCGCCGTCGCCGTCCTGCTGCTGAGCACGGCCACAGCGAACGCCAACGTCGCGCTCACCCAGGTCAGCTCGGACCCGTACACCGACGCCCAGGCCCAGCACCGCACCGAGGTGGAGCCCGACACGTTCGGCTTCGGCAGCACGATCGTGTCGACGTTCCAGGTCGGGCGGGTCTTCGGCGGCGGCTCGTCGAACATCGGCTTCGCCACCTCCACCAACGGCGGCGGCACCTGGACCCGGGGCTTCCTGCCCGGCATCACCACCAACGGGGGCGGCCCGTACCTGCAGGCCAGCGACCCCTCGGTGGCCTTCGACGCGCAGGACAGCGTATGGCTGATCTCGTCGCTGGGCATCAACGGCTCCCGGGTGGACGTGCTCACCAGTCGGTCCACCAACGGCGGCCTCACCTGGGGCAACCCGGTCACCACCGCCACCGGCTCGCTGGACAAGAACTGGATCGTCTGCGACAACACCGCGTCCAGCCCGTTCTTCGGCAACTGCTACACCGAGTACGACATCAGCAGCTCCGGCGACGCGATCAGGATGAAGACGTCCACCAACGGCGGCCTGAGCTGGGGGCCGGCCCTCGCGCCGAGCAGTAGCGCCACCGGTCTGGGCGGCCAACCGGTGGTACGCCCCAACGGCACCGTGCTGGTGCCCTACCAGTCCCTCAACAACCAGATCCGGTCCTTCCGCTCCATCGACGGCGGCGCCAGCTGGCGCGCCACCGTGCTGGTGGCCAGCGTGAGCCACCACGACGCGGCCGGCGGGCTGCGCGAGGGCGCGCTGCCGTCGGCCGAGATCGACGCCGCCGGCACGGCCTACGTCGCCTGGTCGGACTGCCGGTTCCGGTCCGGCTGCCCGCGCAACGACATCGTGCTGGCCAAGTCGACCAGCGAGACGACCTGGGCCGCGCCGACCCGGGTGCCGATCGACGGCACCGGCAGCACCGTCGAGCACCTCGTCCCCGGCATCGGGGTCGACCGGTCCACGTCCGGGTCGGGCGCGCGCATCGGGCTGACCTACTACTTCTACCCGAACTCCACCTGCACGGCGTCGACCTGCCAGCTGTCCGCCGGCTTCATCTCGTCCACCAACGGCGGCACCAGCTGGAGCGCGGCCACCCAGCTGGCCGGGCCGATGGCGCTGTCCTGGCTGCCCAACACGTCGCAGGGCCGCATGTTCGGCGACTACATCTCCACCTCGGTCCGCTCGGGCGGCAACGCCTGGCCGGTCATCCCGGTCGCCAACGCCCCGACCGGCTCGACATTCGACCTGGCCATGTACGTGCCGACCGGCGGGCTGAGCATTACCGGCGGCGCCGTCCGCTCGACCGCTGGTCCCGCCGCGCCGGCGGCCGCGGCGGCGGCTGTCGCCCGTACCCGCCGGTGACCGCCGGCCCGGAACCGGGCGTACGGCCGTGCTGGCCGGACCGGACGGTCCCGGACCGGGCCCAGGCCGGCGCCCGCAGCAGCCGTGGCGCATGCGCTGGCTGATCGAGACCGAGCTGCCTCGGTACGCCGACCGGGTGCTGCCCTGGCTGACCCGGGACCCGGTCGAGAACAACGTGCTCTGCACGTCGATCGCGGCCCGCCTGGACGGCACGATCCCGCCAGCCGCCTCGCCGCCCCTGCTCGCCTGGCTCGACTCCGGCGGCGGGCGGGTCGGCGGGGCAGCGGTGTGCATCCCGCCGTTCCAGCTGATCGTGCCCGTGCTGCCGCCCGAGGCGGCCGACGCGCTGGCGTACCGGCTGCTGGCCGACCGCGCCGACATCCCCGGCGTGTCCGGGCCGGTGGCCACCGCGGACCGGTTCGCCGGCACCTGGCAGGCGCGCACCGGCATGCACACCGAGGTGCTGATGCGGGAGCGCCTGTACCGGCTTGGCGAGCTCAGCCCGCCGGCCGGCGTTGCCGGCCTGCTCCGCCGGGCCGGCGGGGATGACCTCGGCCTGATGGTGCGGTGGATGACCGAGTTCGTGGACGAGGCCGGCCTGCCCCGCCCGCCCGACGTCGAGGCGTCCACCCGGCGCCGGACCGCCCGCGGCGGGCTGCACCTGTGGGAGGTGGCGGGCACGCCGGTGTGCATGGTCGGGCACGCGCCGGTCGCCGCGGCGGTCGCCCGGATCGGCCCGGTCTACACGGCCCCGGAGCACCGCCGCCGCAGCTACGGCGCAGCCGCCACCGCCGCGGTGAGCCGGCGGCTGCTCGACACCGGCGCCCGGGCCTGCATCCTCTATACCGACCAGGCCAACTCCACGTCCAACTCGGTGTACCAGCGGATCGGCTACCAACCGGTCTCCGAGCATGTGGAGTGGCTGTTCGGCAGCGGCGCTAGGTGAGTAGGTGATACTGGCGGTCGTTCCTTCCTCGACCGGATCGGAGATGAGCGTTCGGTGTGCGGCCTCCTCGGCTTCCTCAGCAACGACCGCACCGCCAAGGAGCTTCGCGACGACGTCGCGGAGGCGCTGGAGCTGATGCACCACCGCGGCCCGGACGAGGGCGGCACCGTGCACGACCGGGACGTGGTCCTGGGCTTCCGCCGACTGTCGATCATCGACCTCGACAACAGCCACCAGCCGCTGCCCTACGACGACGGGCGGTACTGGCTGCTCTTCAACGGCGAGATCTACAACTACGTCGAGCTGCGGGAGCGGCTGGCCCGCGAGCACGGCGCGACGTTCGCCACCAACGGCGACGGGGAGGTGATCCTCGCCGCGTACAAGTACCTCGGCGAGCAGAGCGTGCGCGAGCTGCGCGGCATGTTCGCGTTCCTGATCTGGGACACCGAGGAGAGGGTGGTGTTCGGCGCCCGGGACTGGTTCGGGATCAAGCCGCTGTTCGTGCTGGAGAACGAGCGCGGGGTGTTCTTCGCCTCGGAGAAGAAGGCCCTGCTCGACCTCGGCCGGACCGAGGACCAGGAGCTCGACAACCGGGCGCTGCAGCACTACCTGACGCTGCAGTACGTGCCGGAGCCCGCGTCGCTGCACCGGCGGATCCGCCGGATCGAGAGCGGCACCTCGTTCACCGTGCGGCCGGGTGGCCCGGTGGTGACTCGGCGCTACTTCCGGCCGGAGTTCCCGATCCGCACCGTGGACGACGAGCAGGCGCTCTACGCCGAGGTCCGGGAGGTGCTGGAGGACTCCGTCGCCAAGCACATGCGCGCGGACGTGACCGTCGGGTCGTTCCTGTCCGGCGGCATCGACTCGACCGCGATAGCCGCGCTGGCGAAGCGGCACAACCCCAAGCTGATCACCTTCACCACCGGCTTCCAGCGGCCCGGGTACAGCGAGGTCGACGTGGCGGCGAGGTCCGCCGAGGCGCTGGGCGTGCAGCACGTGGTCAAGCTGGTGACCGCGCAGGACATGATGGACACGCTGCCGCTGATCGTGTGGTACCTCGACGATCCGGTCGCCGACCCGGCCCTGGTGCCGCTGTACTTCGTCGCCCGGGAGGCACGCAAGCACGTCAAGGTCGTGCTGTCCGGCGAGGGCGCCGACGAGTTGTTCGGCGGCTACAACATCTACCGGGAGCCGCTGTCGCTCCGGGCGCTGACCGCGCTGCCGAGGCCGGTGCGCGGCGGGCTCGGCAGGCTGTCCCGGCGGCTGCCGCGCGGCATGCGCGGCAAGGACCTGCTGCGCCGGGGGTCCATCCCGCTGGAGCAGCGGTACTACGGCAACGCCCGTATCTTCCGCGACGACGAGCTCGGCTTCCTGGCCACCCGGGACCCGGCGGTGTCGTTCCGGGACGTCACCGACCCGATCTACGCCGAGTGCGCCGGGTACGACGACATGACCCGGATGCAGTACGTCGACCTGTACACCTGGCTGCGCGGCGACATCCTGGTGAAGGCCGACAAGATGACCATGGCGAACTCGCTGGAGCTGCGGGTGCCGTTCCTGGACACCGAGGTCTTCCGGGTTGCCTCGACGCTGCCGGTGGCGCAGCGGGTGACCAGGGAGACCACCAAGCTGGCGCTCCGCCGGGCACTGCGCGGGATCGTCCCGCCGCACGTCGTCGACCGGCGCAAGCTCGGCTTCCCGGTCCCGATCAGGCTCTGGCTCAGGGACTCGATGTACGAGTGGGCTCGCGACGTCATCCAGTCCAGCGAGACCGAGCACCTGCTGGACAAGCCGTATGTGCTGTCCCTGCTCGACGCGCACCGGGCCGGGCCGCACGACGCCAGCCGCAAGCTGTGGACCCTGCTGGTCTTCATGATCTGGCACGGGGTGTTCGTGGAGCAGCGAATCAAGCCGGAGATCCCGGCCACCGTCTACCCGGTGAGCCTGTGACAGGGAAGTCCACTATGGACGTCGTAAGCCTCCAGGGCGCGTTCGGGTCGTTCACCGAGACGTGGTCGCCGAGGGTCGTCACCGGGGTGAACGACTACGACGTGAAGATCGCCAAGGTCGCCGGCGAGTTCCCGAAGCACGCGCACCCGGAGACCGACGAGTTCTTCCTGGTGCTGGCCGGCACGCTGCACCTCGACCTGCCCGACCGGACGGTGACGCTGCGGGCCGGCGAGCTCTTCACGGTGCCGCGCGGGATGGCGCACCGGCCCCGCGCCGACGACGGCACCCGGATCCTGCTGTTCGAGCCCCGCGGCACGGTCAACACCGGCGACCCGGCCACCGGCACGGCCGGCGTGCGCCTCGGGTCCTGACAAGCCGTGCCGGAGCAAGATAGCCCGGTTCCGGAGCCCCCGTGCCGGAGCAAGATAGCCCGGTTCCGGAGCCCCCGTGCCGGAGCAAGATAGCCCGGTTCCGGAGCCCCCGTGCCTGAGCAAGATAGC
>Ga0210378_10000378_pt1 | contig 22492 bp, 16 predicted proteins | sample PLM1_60_b1redo_FD_155465 | JGI IMG/M metagenome (GOLD analysis project Ga0210378, IMG submission 155465) | Groundwater sediment microbial communities from an aquifer in East River, Colorado, USA - PLM1_60_b1 redo | ecosystem: Environmental > Terrestrial > Soil > Riparian zone | place: USA: East...
GGTCATGATCTTCGCGATGTACCGGTTCTGCCTGAACCTCGGGACCACCGCCGCCCCGCTGATCGGCTTCGCGCTCTACGACCTCGACCACCATGGCTACACGCTGGTCTTCTGGGGGGAGGCCGCCGTCGCGCTGAGCTACGCCGTGATCGCGCTGGTCGCGCTTCCCAGCCGGCAGGCCACGGCCGCAACGGCGAGTGCCGACGCCGCGCCGGAGCCCGCAGGGAGCTACCGCACCGTCCTCGGCGACCGCCGGTACGTGTTGTACCTCTTCGCCATGTTCTTCAACGCGATCGTCTACGTGCAGTACCTGTCCACCTTGCCGCTGGACGTGAAGGCGGCCGGGCTGACGATCTTGTGGTACACGATCGCGGTCTCCCTCAACGGCCTGATCGTGATCGCGTTCGAACTGCCGCTGACGAAGGTCTCGCAAAGACTGCCGTTCAAGCTGACGATCGGGCTCGCCTTCGCACTCGTGGGCGTCGGCAACGCGTTCTACGGACTCCCGCTCATCCCCGCGACAGTCGTCGCCGGCACGCTGATCTGGACCATCGGGGAGATCATCGGCGCTCCGTCCGCCTTCGCCTACCCAGCCATCGCCGGGCCACCGCAGCTGAAAGGCCACTACATCGGCAGCTTCCAGTTCATGTTCGGCCTCGGCACGGCGATCGGGCCAATGGTCGGGGGCGTGCTCTTCGCCCGACTCGGCCACGCGTTCTGGCCTGTTATCGCGACTGGTTCGGTCATCGCGACAGTGCTGGCGGTGTCCGGGGTGCGGCCCAGGCCTTCGGCCGTGCCGGCTGGCCCCGGCCTGGCGGCGGACGGCGGTACGGCCACGGGGGATGGCGCGGACGATTCCCGTGGCCGTACCGTCACCTCAGGCCTTGGTCCAGAAGGTGTAGTCGGCGGTGTACGGGACTGAGGCGGTCGCGCCCTCGGTGCATGCCCCGGTCGGCGACAGGCCGCCGGTGGTGTCCAGCCGCTGGACGAAGGTGACATCCGCCAGCAGGCCGGGCCCGCGGTTTGCGGTGTTGCGCAGCAGCACCTGCGGGATGGCGTTCTCGCTCGGCGCGCTCGCCACGACCGTGGCGGTCACCGAACTGCCGTCGATCACGGATGTCCACACCGGACCGCGGCTGTGCAGCACCTGCGCGCGGCCATTGAACTGCAGGATCGCGTCCGGCTGCAGGAACGTGAAGGCACCGTTGGTGCACTGGTAGGTCTGCACACCCAGGCTCGACATCTCGGCGATGCGCTTGTTCCCGTCCGGCACCCGGATCGCCTCCGGCACCTTGTCCTGGTTGGACAGCTGGGACTGGTCGGCGCTCAGCTTGAGCGACACCGCCGGCGCGGCGCCGGCCGGGAGCGTCGCCACCCCCAAACCGACCGCGGCGAAGGCCGCCGCGGCAACGCCGACGGCAATGCCGTGTGCTCGACCGAGTTTGTGCCGGTTTTTCATTTTCTTCTCCTGTGTTCGATTCGACGCCGCGCGCGGTAGTCCAACGGGCGGTCCGTAACCACCGTGACAGGGCTCAGCGACAAACCGGCGACAGTTGGCTGACGCCGCAGGTCAGGCCCCGGCTCGACGTCAGTCCCGGCAGCTACCCGCTGGGTTGCGGGGTGACTGGTCGAGGCTGGCGAGGTCGGCGCGGATATGGTCGGTTTCGGGGGCGCCGAGCTCGGTGTAGATGGCCAGGGCCTGCTGGAGGTGTTCGCGGGCGCGGGCGAGGTCGGCGAGGGCATGGTAGGCAGTGCCGAGGCCGGTGTGCGCGCGGGCCTGCTGGTCGCGGGCGCCAGTGCCGGCGGCGGCAGCATGGGCGGCGGTGTGGTGGGCCAGGGCGTCCGCGGGGCGGCCGGCGGCGTGGGCGGCCTCGCCGAGGCCGTTGAGCGCCCACGGCTCGCCGTCCCGGTCCCCGATCTCGCGGAAGAGGGCGACTGCCCGGTGGTGGTGCTCGGTGGCCTGGTCGGGCCGGCCGAGGCGGGTGTGGACGTCGCCGAGGCCGGTCAGTGCCCAGGCTTCGCCGGTCCGGTCGCCGGCCTGCCGGTAGAGGGTGAGGGCCTGCTGGTGGTGTTCGCCGGCTGGCCCGTGGCGGCCCAGCCGGGTCTCGACGTCGCCGAGGTTGGTCAGCGCCTGGGCTTCGCCGGTCCGGTCGCCGGCCTGCCGGAACAGGGTCAGGGCCTGCCGGTGGTGTTCGGCGGCTGGCCCGTAGCGGCCCAGCCGCTCCTCGACGGAGCCGAGGTTGTCCTGCACGCTGGCTTCGCCGACCTGGTCGCCGGCCTGCCGGTAGAGGGCCAGGGCCTGCCGGTAGTGGTCGCCGGCCGGCCGGTAGCGGCCCAGCCGCTGCTCGGCAGTGCCGAGGTTGCCCAGCGCCCGGGCCTGGCCGACGCGGTCACCGGTCTGCCGGAACAGGACCAGGGCCTGGTGAAGCTGGTCGGCGGCCTGCTCGTGCCGGCCCAGCCGCAGGTGGACCGTGCCCAGGCCGTGTAGCGCCTGGGCTTCGCCGGCCCGGTCGCCGGACCGCCGGGCGGCGTCGCGGGCGTGGCCGTGGACGGTCAGCGCGTCGGTGTAGTGGCCGCCGGCGAGGTAGCGGAACAGGGTCGCGGCCAGCAGGACGGTATGCGCCGGCCAGCCGTGGGCGGCGGTGTACGCGGCGACCGCAACCAGAGTGGGGCGTTCGGTGTCCAGCCACGCTCGGGCGGCCTCCGGGTCGGCCAGCGCCGGGGCCGGGGTGGACGGCGGGGGAACGCGGGGCCGGCGGTGCGCCTCGGCCGGGTGCAGGCGGTCCATCGCGGCTGCGGCGACGGCGAGGTAGTAGTCGAACAGCCGGTCCAGCGCCGCCCGGCGCTCGGGCTCGGTGTCCTGGGTGGTGGTCAGGCCGGTGGCGTAGGCGCGCAGCAGGTCGTGCATGCCGTACCGGCCGGCGCCGGTGGGGTGGACGAGGTGGGCGCGGGCCAGGGCGGTGAGGAGTCCGCGGGCGTGGTCCAGGCTGGTGTCGGCCAGCGCGGCGGCGGCGTAGGCGTCGGTGTCGGGGCCGGGGTGCAGGCCGGCCAGCCGGAAGGTGCGGGCGGCGTTCGGGGGTAGGTGGCGGACCGACCAGGAGAACACCGCTGTCACCGCGGCGCGGGGGTCGCCGCCGGCGTCGAGCAGGTCCAGCCGCCGCTGCTGGTCGCCCAGGTCGGCAACCAGGTCGGACAGGGGAGTGGTGGGGTGAGCGGCGGCCAGTTCGGCGGCCACCCGCAGCGCCAGCGGCAGCCGGGCGCACTGTTCGGCGAGTCGGTCGGCTGCGTCGGGTTCGGCGTCGACCCGCCCGCCGACCAGTTCGCGCAGCAGGGCCAGCGCGTCGGCGGCCGGCAGCAGGTCCAGCTCCAGGCGGCGGGCGCCGTGCAGGGCCACCAGCCCGGCCAGGCTGTCGCGGCTGGTCACCACCACCACCGCGGTGGGCGTGCCGGGCAGCAGCGGGCGGATCTGCTCCACCGTGGCGGCGTTGTCCAGCACCACCAGCATCCGCCGCCCGGCGATCTGGGTGCGGTAGCGGGCGGCGCGGTCGTCCAGGCCCAGGGGGATGTCCTGGCCGGGCACCCCCAGCCCGCCGAGGAAGCCGGCCAGGGCGTCGGCCGCGGTCACCGGCTGGTCGGGGTCGTAGCCGCGCAGGTTCACGTACAGCTGCCCGTCCGGGAACCGGTCGGCGACCCGGTGCGCCCACCGGACGGCCAGCGCGGTCTTGCCTACCCCGGCGGTGCCCGACACCGCCGAGATGACCAGGGTGGTCGGCCTGCCCGGACTTGGCCCGGCGGCCCCGGGCAGGACCGCGTCGAGGTCGGTGAGCTCGCTGCTGCGGCCGGTGAACGCGGGCACCGCCGGCGGCAGCTGCGCCGGGCGGGCGCCCGGGGCGCCCGGTCCGGCGGTGTGCGGGGCGAGCAGGCGGTCGTCCTGACCCAGGATCTGCCGTTGGATCTCGGCGAGGCCCGGCGACGGCTCCACGCCGGACTCCTCGATGAGCACCCTGCGGGCGCGCCGGAATGCTGCCAGCGCATCGGCCTGCCGGCCAGCCCGGTACAGCGCCCGCATCAGCTGCCCCCACAGCCGCTCGTGCCCGGGATACCGGCCGGTCAGCCCTTCCAGCTCCGCGACCAACTCCGCACCCATTCCGGCCGCCAAGTCCGCCTCGACCCGGTCTGCCACGGCGGCCAGGCGCACCTGGGCCAGCCGGGCCCCTTCAGCGCGCAGGGCAGCGGTGTCGGAAAACTCGCCGTAGGCCTCGCCGCGCCAGAGCCGCAGCGCGGCAGCCAACCGCTCGGACGCGACCGCCGGCTTCCCCGCCTCCAGCGCCCGCCGCCCCTCCGTGGCCAGCCGCTCGAACCGGGCCGCGTCGACCGCGTTCGGATCCAACCGCAGCAGGTACCCGGGTGCGCGGGTCACGATCAGTTCCTCCGCCTTGCCTGCGGTGGCGGGCAACAGCGCACTGCGCAGCCGCGACACGTAGGCCCGGGCCGTCCGGTCGGCGTCCGGCGGGGCGTGCCGCCCCCACAGCCCGTCCACCAACGCCCGCACGCTCACCACCCGGCCGGCGCTGGCCACCAGCAGAGCCAGCAGGACGCGCAGCCGCGGGCCACCCACCTCCAGCACGCGGCCACCCGCGTCGACCTCCAACGGGCCGAGCACCCGGAACTCTGCGTGCTGCCCACCGGCGCCCATCCGCCACCCCCTGGCGGCACGGCAGCCCCTCCCCGCCGTACCACCGCTGATTAAAGTCACCGCCACGGCGTCCCGATACCCGGCGTCACCTGGTCGCCGCCGGCCCAGCGGCCAACTCCAAGGCGAGTGCCGGCGCTGCCGACCCGGTCAGTGGGTAAGTGGGCGGACCTGCCGCCGAGATCGGAGATCGCGCTCAGTATCAGCTTGCCGCTGTCGGACCGCGCTCCACGGCGTACCGGACGAGCAGTGTGTTCACCAAGAGCCCTTCGTCGGCCGCTCCGTCTTCAATGCGCTGGGCCGTGTGCAGGAGGCGGCAGACCCGGGTAAACATGCCGCCGATCCACGGGACAGGCACTAGTCGGCGTGGTCGGCGAGCCAGCTCAGGGCGGCCGCGCCGGAGTTGAGGACCGAGATGTGTCCGTCGTCCGGGCTCAGTCGCAGTTCAGCCGAGGGGCAGCGGCCCGCGAGCCACTGGCTGTGCGAGCTGGGCACGACCCGGTCCCGGCCGCCGTGCAGGAGGAGGATCGGCGCGATGACCTGCGCGGGGTCGAATCCCCACGGGCCGACGCAGGCGAGGTCGTCGTCTATCAGCCCGCCCGGGCCGGCCTCGATGGCTGGACCGACGACGTCGGCCAGCCAGGACCACGCACCGGAGAGTGCGGAACGATCTGCCGGGGTGAACTCCGGGTCGTACTCAGCGCCCGACGCCTCGTACCTCTCCTTTGCGGCGCGTCCTTCGGCAGCGGCCCGCAGTGACGCCACGCCGGAGTCCGCCATGCCCGCGAACCAGTCAAGCCCGTCGGCGCCGAACGGGGCCAGCCCGGCCAGGCTGACCACGCCGAGGACGCGTTCTGGCAGCAGCGCGGCGCAGGCCAAGGCGTGCGGAGCGCCACCGGAATGGCCCATGACCGCGAACTGGTCGATGCCCAGCGCGGCGGCGATGCTGGCGACGTCAGCGGCCACCGATGCCACGTCCCGGCCTGGGTAAGGGGTTGATCCGCCGTATCCGGGACGGTCATGCGACACCCAGCGGATGCCGAGCTGGGCTGCGGCCGGGAACAGCGGCTCGGGAGGCGCGCCAATGTTCGGCGTGCCGTGGTGCCAGAAGACGGCGAGGTGGCGGTCGGAGTCATCCACGCCGGTGTCGTAGACATGCAGCGTGCGACCGTCGCTCAGGTCCAGATCAGTCTCAGTCACAGCCGCCGAACCTAACGACCGTGGTCCGGGTTGCGCCAGCCGGAAGCCTGCGCTGGGCCGGGTGGCCGCAGCGGCTGGTGTGCGGATGCCGAACGGTGAGATCGCTCGACGGATCTCAATTCGGGGTGCGTGCGGTTGGACTCAGTTGGTCAGTAGCTCGTCGAGGCGCCGGGTGATCGGCCACGCGCCGTCGGAGTTGTTGGAGATCACGGTGTGCGTAACGTGGGACCTCGGATCGTGCTTGGTTCGGAACGAGACGCCGGCGTCGTGCCCCTCCAGCATCACGGTGTCGCTGGATCTGTGCAGCCAGAAGCCCAGGCCGTAGCGCATCTCGGGGGTCGCGTCGCTGCGGGGCCGCACCATTTCGGCCACCCAGCCGGCCGGCACGATCCGCCCGGCGAACAGGGACCGCCAGAAGGCGCTCACGTCCGCCACGGTGGAGTAGATCCCGCCGTCGCCGTTGCCCCGCACCGGGAGGTGGAACACGTTGGTCCTCGACACGCCTTCGATGGGCAGATAGCCGACCGCGGTGCGTTCCGGGAGTTCGTCAGAACGGAGGAACTCGGTGTCGCGCATTCCGGCGGGCAGGCAAACGCGGTCCCGGACGAGGTCGTGGAAGGGCACACCGCTCACCCGCTCGGCGATCAACGCGAGCACCACGTACCCGCCGTTGCAGTAGCAGAACCGCTCGCCGGGCGGGAACTTGGCGGGGTATCCGTCGAGCACCGGCAGAAACTGCTCCGTGGTCAGGAGATCCTGCATCGGTACCGGCAGGACGTAGTCGGTGATCTCGTGACCGGCGTCCTCGCCGCCCGCTACGCGGCGGTCGCGAACGCAGTCCGGCGGGCGCCGCTCGGCCGGTGCGGCTGCACAGCCCGTCGATCCGGGAGCAGTTCGCCGGTGTCCTCGAACAGCACCACACCGTTACAGAGCCGGCTCCAGCCCTGCGATACGTGGCGGACCACGACGTGGGCCGTGGCGTGACCGGGAGCATCCGCCGAAGGACACCGAGGCTGATGCTCGCACATGGCAGCTGGCTCCACTTCGTTGCGAAGGGCGCTGAATGGGAGCCGGGCCGCCCCCCAAGCGGCCCGGACAGCGATAATCATGCAGCCCTGTCGTGGAGTCCGCTGTGCCCGCGGTGACAGCTGGCGCGTGCTGTCAGGAACTCCGACCGGGGGCGTGTCCCACCGGCAGGCACGCGCCGCACGGCATGGCGCGGTGGCATGGCCGGGGCGCCGTGGGCCGGCCGGCACGCCGCCGGCCGGCCCACGGATACCCTCAGGTAGCACTGCCCGGTTGCCTTCCGGTCGTGCCGCCGCTCGCGGGCGTTGGTCAGAGTTCGGCTTCGAACGCGTCGGTGATGGTGCGGTAGCCCGCGTTCGTGGGGTGGCTGTTCGGGCCGATCGGCGGTGGCGTGCACATGAACGTGTACTGGCAGAGGAGGGCCAGGTTGAGCGGGATCTCGCCGAGTCCGGGCACCGTGACCGGGGTGGTCACCGTCGTCTGGAAGGCGGTCTCCACGTCGGCGGTGGGGGCGCCCACGCTGGCGTACACCTGCTCCAGCATGTCGTTGATCCCTACTACGACCGGGATGGAGGCCGCGGCGATGTCCGGGGCGCCGAAAAGGGTGAATGCCAGCACCGGGTCGTAGAAGTTCATCCCGATGATCGGCACCTGGTTGCCGGCCGCCACGCGTATCGCGGCCATCGCGAGGGACAGCTTGACCCGGACCTGGTTCGAGGACTGCTCGACGCACTGGTAGTCGATGCCGCTGAGGTCGGCGCACCCGCCGATGTCGTTTCCACCCAGGTTGATGGTCACCAGCCGCACGTCGCCGTGGTGGGCCAGCAGGAACGCCACGGCGGCGGCGAGCTGGCTGTGGAACGCGTCGTAGGAGCAGAGTCCGCCGGCCAGGAAGGTGAGGGTTGTCTCGCCGGAGCAGCCGAGCTTGACCAGTTGCAGGTCCGGCTCCGACGGGTGGAGATCTCCGAACAGCAGGTCGGGGTAGCCGAATTCGGTCGAGTGGTTGATTCCTTGGGCGTCGGGCTGCACGCCGACGGCCAGGGAGTCGCCCAGGGCGAGGTAGTAGGAATGGTGCGGCGAGTCGGTTGCCGCGGCCGCCGCCGGACTGCTGGCGAGAATCGCCAGCATGCCGGCCAGCGCCGTGACGAACAGAATCCTGAGCCTTCGTGGTGACACTACGCAAACTCCCTTCATCGGGTACCGAAGTCCTGCCGGGGCGAGCCGAGCCCCGAAACGCCCCGTCCCGCGGGCCGCCTGGACAAAACCGTCGGCCGGGACGGACAGGTTGTCGCTACGGACTTCCGATGTCACCTGGCTAGGTCATTGCGCAACTCCCCGGACCAACGTCCCTACGGATATCCGTAGGGACGTTCCTGCCCCCCGATGCCAAGGTCGGCGACCGGTGAGTTGAAATCGGCAGGCGCGGCCTCGTGGGTGCTGGGGTCACGGGCAGGCGCGGCGGATGGCGGTGATGAACCCGCCGTCCGACGGGCCGGTGACGGGTCGGCCGTAGGCGGCGGCCAGCACGGTGCGGTCGTGGGTCTGCACCTGCCAGCCGTGGCGGGTGAGCCAGGCGGGTGCCTGCTCACCCAGGCCGCCGTTCCAGGACGCGGTGAACTGACCCAGCGTGGGCATCGTCGAGGCCTGGGCGAGCAACGAAGTGGTGCCGCCGGGGCTATGTTCGAACGAGATCCGGCTGTCCGGGGCGGACAGGTCGCCGACCGCGGCGACCAGCCGGGCCGCCTCGGCGAAGGAAAGGTAGACCAGCAGCCCTTCGGCGAGCCACGCCGTCCGGTCGGCCAGCCGGAAGCCGGCGCCGACCAGTGCGGCTGGCCAGTCCACGCGGAGGTCGGTGGGCAGCACGATGCGCTGGCAGCCCGGCGCAGCGTCCTGCCCGGCCAGCACCCTGTCTTTGAAGGCGAAGACCTCCGGAAGGTCGAGTTCGAACATTCGCACACCGGCAGGCCAGGTCAGCCGGAACGCGCGGGTGTCCAGACCGGCAGCCAGCAGCACCACCTGCCGGCAGCCGGCAGAACAGGCACCGAGGAGATAGTCGTCGAAGAACCGGGTCCGGATGACGCCCTGGGCGCTCATCACCGCGCCCAGCCCGGCCCGCTCGCCCGAGCGGTCACGCCGGTCGGGAAGAGCCCCGGCGGCAGCGGTCACGAAGGCTCGCGCGTAAGGATCGTCGAACAGCCGGTCGGGCCGGCGGCCTTCCTCGGCCCGCACCCACGCCATCCCGACCGCCGTACGTCCCGCCCCCACGGGCACCTCGCCGGAGGCCATGACGCGACCGTACCCGGCGGCGCTGACCACACAAAGTGCGCCGTGGGGGGGTTGCATCTTCATGCTGGCGGTTGCATGAAACGCGAGCTGTCGGCTCTGACGGTCAACCCCAGGCCGCATGAGACGCGCGCTAACTCGTGCCAACCACCCGGATCACTGTTCCGGCATGGCCTGTTGGGCTCTTGACCGCCGCCGTGCGGTGCTGGGTAGTGTTTCCTCCTAGCGAGCGGGCAGGAGTGATACGGATGCCGGCACTCGCCAATCTGGAGCGCGGCGTGCCGGGTGTAGCGGATGCATGGAATGGCCCGGCGTTCCTCGACTCGTGGGTGGACGACCCGCGGGTGCGCGGGTCGTACGCGGGATTCGGGCCGCGTTTCATCGTGGCCGAGTTGTGGGAGCGTGAGAAGCGGGCACGGTCCGCCGGTCTGCGGGAGCTAGCGGAGTGGTTACACGTGCCGCTTAACTAGGAATCAATCGGGCTGCGGCAAACGAAGACACCTCGGCTACGGCAAACGTGAACACATCGGCGGTCGCATTCACGCGGCGAACGAGAATGCAATGAGTGCAGCAAACGACCATTCTCAAGAATGCATATCCCGGAAACGGCGTCCCCGACCGGACAGAGCCCCCCGTCGATGAAGCGTGCGCTGGCGGGACCTCCAAGGGGCATCCGCCGCGTGCGCGACCAGTCGTTCGGCGGTGACGCTCACCACGTGGTCCCAGTCGATGCCTTCGGGGTCGGCATCGAGCGCGCGAGCCCGGCGGTGACCGACGTCTCGCAGGCCAGCGTTGCGCCTACATGAGCTTGGACGGCGGAGGAAACCCCGTCGGCGACGGCGAACACCACAGTCTCCGTGGGCGGGCGGTGGGCCGACCACCGGACATTCGTCAACGCGTCGTCGGACGGGACGTGGGCCGAGGCCCCTCGACGGGCTGCGCCGCGAGGTCCTGCCCGGCGAGGTAGGCACTCTCGGTGACACTGAGACTACCTTGCGTAGTATGCTGCCGAGGACGGCACGCAGCGACGATGGGGAAGGGATCGCGTGGCTCAGGGTTGCGTGCCCACTGGACGTTCAACCAAGGGGGAGTCATGCGTTCTCTTTTGCGCGCCCTACGCCCGGTCGTCACGATCGTCGTGGGACTAGGTTTGGCGGGCGCCATCGTCCTGGCACCACCGGCCCGGGCTGACACCAGCAAGGTGCTCATCTATGGCCCCAGCGTGACCGGCGGATCGTCGAGTCTCGAGGCGATCAAGGCAGTTGCACTCGGCTTCGGTGTCGATGTCGTCGATGCCCCCACGTGGTCGTCCATGACCGCCGCACAGTTCGCAAACTACCGGGCACTAATCCTCGGTGACCCGACCTGTGACCCGTCCTACCCACTCCGCAACTCGTGGTTTTCTGTAGAGAACGCCAACAAGGGCGTCTGGGCGCCGGTCGTCGACGGCAATATCCTTGTTAACGGCACCGACCCGGTCTTCCACCAGACCCAAGGCGGCGACGCGATGGTCGAAAGGGGTATCGCCTTCGCCGCCGATGTTCCGGGCAAGACCGGGCTCTACGTCTCGCTCACCTGCGCCTTCCACGACAGCGCCCCGACCGATGTCGACGTGCTGTCCCCCTTCGGCACGTTCACCGTGGAGGGGGTCGGCTGCTACAACGACGCACATATCGTCGCGACACACCCGGCGCTGCTGGGGATGACGGACGCGAGCATCTCGAACTGGTCGTGTTCGGTCCATGAGGCGTTCTCTGCCTGGCCGGCAGACTTCGCCGTGCTGGCAATCGCCCGCAACATCGGCTCGTCCTACACGGCTGCCGACGGGTCGGTGGGGACGCCGTACATCCTCGCCCGCGGTGAGGGGCTCTCGGCCAGCGATATCAGCCTCACGCCGGCTGGACAGACACATGACGTGTCCGAAGTGGCGACCGTGACAGCGCTGGTCACCAGCGGGGGCTCGCCGCAGTCGGGGCAGGCAGTGACCTTCTCCGTTCTGACCGGACCGAACGCCGGCACCGGCGGCAGCGGCACGACCGCGGCTGACGGAACGGCAACCTTCAGCTACTCCGGGACCACGACCGGCACCGATACGCTGCAAGCGTCGTTCGTCCGTGCAGGCGTCACGCAATCTTCGAACACCGCGACCGTCGACTGGACGGTCGCTGACACGCCGCCCGCAGTCACGATCGACACTGCGGCGCCCAGCGGCGTCGAGGGCGCACCGATCGCGATTGACGCCACCGCGACAGATGACCACGGTCCCCTCACATACTCGTGGTCCAGCGGCTCTCTCGCCGGACTCGACGTCGGTGCCGCTTGCTCCTTCAGCCCACAGAACACCGAAGACACCACGATGACGTGCACCGACGACACCAACGGCGGCACCGTCGAGGCGGTGCTGACCGTCTCCGACGGGGTCAACCCACCGGTGAGTGAGGGCGTTGACGTGACGGTCGCGAACGCCAAGCCAGTCGTCACATCGCTAACGGTCAGCGGTGGGTCCGCGACCGCGTGCCTGGAGGGCAACGCCGTGACGGCCTCGTTCACCGCGGTCGACGCCGGGACGAACGACACTCACACCGGCCACATCGACTGGGGCGACGGCGCGTCGAGTAATGGGTTCTCGGCCACGCACACCTACGCCGCCGGCACCTACACGATCGCGGTCAGTGCCACCGACGACGACGGTGGCACGAGCGACACGGTCGCCGGAACCAGTACGACACCTGTTAGCCTGCAATACGCCACCAACGGCATCGAGCAGCCGATCAACGCGGACGGGTCGAGCAACTTCAAGCTTGGCCGCACTGTCCCAGTGAAGATCAGGGTTACCGACTGCCACGGCAACCCGGTCGCGACACTCACCCCGCAGGTGGCTCTGGCCAAGGTCGGTCCCGGGGATGGCACTGTCAACGAACTGGTGTCGTCCAGCGCGGCCGATACGGGCACGACCATGCGCTACGCCGGCGACAGCCAGTACATCTTCAACCTGTCGACCAAGCTCAGCCAGTTCAACGCCGGCCAGGACCTGACGGCAGGCCGCTACCGGCTCACCATCACAGCGCCATCACTCGCCCCGGTCGTGGTCTACTTCGACCTTCGGCCCTGATCAGTCGTGAATCAGTAGAGCCCGGTCAGCGGGCGGAGCGAGCCGTTGCTCCGCCCGCTGACGGCGCTCCCCGGAACCCAGCAGCCACAGCAAAGCCCATCACCAGAACCGATCACACAACGGCGTTGACCCCCTTCCCGGTAGGTGCTACGCAGAAGGCTCATTACGGGCAAGGGTGTCGGGCCGGGAGGCTCGCCACGCCGCCGTGGAAGGGAGATCGCCGTGCGCGCCTACCCGTTCGGCTCGGCGGACCGGCTCGAGCTGGATCCGCAGTACGCCGAGATTCGCGAGCGCGAGCCGCTGTGCCCGGTGCGGATGCCCTACGGCGAGGACGCGTGGCTGGTCGTCCGCTACGACGACGTGAAGACCGTGCGCGGTGACACCCGGTTCAGCCGGGCCGCCAAGGCGACCCACGACGAGCCGCGGCTGCTCCCCGACAAGGTCGACGGCGGGATCATGGACCTGGACCCGCCGCAGCACACCCGGCTGCGCCGGCTGGTGGCCAATGCGTTCACCGTGCGCCGGGTCGAGCAGCTGCGGCCGAGCGCCCAGAAGCTGGCCGCCGGGTTGCTGGCGGACCTGATCGCGGCCGGGCCGCCCGCCGACCTGGTCGAGAGCTTCGCTGTGCCGCTGCCGGGCACGCTGATCTGCGAGCTGCTCGGGGTGCCCTACGCAGACCGTGACCGGTTCCGCGGCTGGGCCGACGCGTTCATGTCCACCACCTCGCTCGGTCCCGAGCAGCGGGCCGCCCTGCTCGGCCAGCTCGCCGGCTATTTCGCCGAGCTGGTGGCCGCTCGGCGGGCCGAGCCAGTCGACGACCTGCTGGGCGCGCTGGTGCTGGCCCGGGACGCCGACGACCGGCTGTCGGAGGCCGAGCTCATCCAACTCGCGATCACGCTGCTCGCTGCCGGCTACGAGACCACCGCGACCGAGATCACGAACTTCGTCTACGTGGTGCTCACCCAGCCCGAGCAGTGGGCGTTGCTGCGCAACCGGCCGGGGCTGGTCCCGACCGCCGTGGAGGAGTTGCTGCGGTACGTACCGCTCATCACGGCCACGATCCTGGCGCGATGGGCACTCCAGGACGTGCCGCTCAGCGGCGGCGTGGTGCCGGCCGGCGCTCCGGTCTTCGCCTCCTCCGAGGCCGCGGACAGGGATCCCGGCGTGTTCGCCGAGCCGAACCGGCTCGACCTGACCCGCTCGCCGAACCCGCACCTCGCGTTCGGCCACGGCCCGCACCACTGCCTCGGCGCGCCACTGGCCCGGATGGAGTTGCAGGTTGCGCTCGGCGCGCTGGTCGACCGGCTGCCCGGGCTCCGGCTGGCGGTCGGTGTGGACGAGCTGCGCTGGAAGACCGGCTTCGTGGTCCGCGGACCGGTCGCGCTGCCGGTCAGCTGGTAACGCTCACCGGTCGAGGGGGCGGGCGGTCGCTTGTAGACCTTGATGCGACTGGCCGGCCCCGTTTCGACCGCGCCGGAACAACGCGGTGCTATCGGGTACCGGCTCAGCCCGGGCTGGGCCGAAGCCGGTCGGCGCGACGGCTCACACGACCCGGCGACGCACCCACCAGACCGTGACGATGGCGAGGGCGGCCGCGCCGAGGAGGAACAGCGCCGCCTCGATGCCCTGGAGGGCCCAGTACTGGCTGGCTGGGTGGTAGGTGTCGACTGTCCGCAGCCCGATGGAGTTGAGGCATGCGTCGAGGGCGCCCCTGCCCGGGAACTGGTCCCGCGTGGCGGGCAGCGACGGGCACCAGGCCGCCAGTCGTTCCGGGCTGAGCTCAAGATCGTGGCCGTTGCCCACGACCGTGCCGTGCGCGTCGACGATCTGGCTGTGTACCACCCAGTCCGCGTTGGTGGTGGGCCCGGGCGCGGCGGTCGGGTAGCTGGTCGTGCGGGTGGGCAGGAAGTGCGAGCGTGCCAGGAGCGCGACGGCGGCCCGCACGCCGACGAAGGCTGCAAGGGTTGCGGCCATGGCCGGCAGGGTGCGCCGCAGGACCGCGCCGAGCGCGGCGCCGAGGGCCACCGCGAACAGGGTGTAGGCCACCGGCACCACGCCTTGGAGGTCGAACACACCCGGGGTCAGGCGGCTGCTGGCGTTGTTGAACGGGGTGGCGAACCAGGTGGCGACCGCCGCGAAGGCGGCAGCCAGCACGAGCGCCGCCGCGGCGAGGAGACCCAGTTTCGTCAGCGTCCAGCGCCGGCGGGTGATGCCCTGGGTCCAGACGAGGCGGTGGGTGCCGTGCTCGAGCTCGCGCGCCACCAGCGGCGAGCCGAGGAACAGCCCGACGAACAACGGGGCGACCAGCAGCAGCGGGACCACGAACTGGACGCCGGAGAAGCGGTTGTTGAATGCCCGAGCCAGCTCCGAGCACGATCCGTGGGCGGCGAGGCAGGCGCTCAACCCGCTGGACTGGAACACGGAATGCACCGTGCGGCCCTCGATGAACAGAAACATTGCGACGGCACCGAGCAGCGCGGCGGCGGTGGCGACGGAGACTCGGTGCTGGCGCCAGGTGAGCCAGATCATGGGGCTACCTCCACAGGATGGCGCCCCGACTGGGGCCCGGTCAGCGCGCCGACCGTCGGGTTCGCGAGGTAGCCGAGCACGATCTCTTCGAGCGTCGGCTGGCAGACCTCCAGGGCGGGATCGAGAACCTGCTCATCGGTGCGCACCAGCAGCGTCGACTGGCGCGCGCTGTGCTGGGCGTCAACGACGACCCAGCCGCCCGGAATCTGGCGCTCGTCGCGGCGGGGACCGCGCACCACCCGATGCCCGGCGACGACCTCCTCGACCTCGCCGACCACCTGCACCTGGCCGGCCGCCAGCACGATCAGGTAGTCGCACACCCGCTCGAGATCGGCCAGCAGGTGGGAGGACAGCACGACCGTCATGCCGGTCTCGGCAACCGCGGACATCAAGGTTTGCAGGAGCTGGCGGCGGGCCAGCGGATCGAGACTGGCCAGCGGCTCGTCGAGCAGGAGCAGCTGCGGTCGTTTGGCCAGGGCCAGCGTGAGGGCGACCTGGGCCCGCTGCCCGCCGGACAGCTTGCCGGCCGGGCGGTCGAGCGGGACATCGACCTCGCGAAGTCGCGCCAGCGCGCCGGTGCTGTCCCAGGACGGGTTCAGCCGGCGACCCATATTGAACAGCTCGGCCGCCGTCATCGTCGGATACAGCGGCGCGCCCTGAGCCACGAAGCCCAACCGGGCCAGCACGTCGGGGCGTTGGCGGTCGGTGGATCCCAACACCGCGATCTGACCAGCCGACGGTTCGACCAAGCCGACCGCAAGGTGCAGAAGGGTGGTCTTTCCGGCGCCGTTGGGTCCGACCAGGGCGACGACCTGGCCGGCCGGGATCCGCAGCGAACAGTTGCGCAGCGCCCAGGTGCGGCCGTAGCGCTTGCCGACACCGGTGGCTTGCAGCGGCGCGTTCACGCTACGCCCTCGGCCCGGAACGCACGAAAGGTGTCGTTGAACAACGCCATCACACTTTCCTCGTCCAGTCCCGCTCGCTGCGCCGCGGCCAGCCAGCGCAGCAGGTCACGCCGCAGCGCCGGATGACGCCCGACGTCGCCACCGGGCAGGCCGCGCTCCACGAACGTGCCCGTGCCCGGCCGGCCAGCGACCAGGCCGTCGCGCTCGAGCTCCCGGTAGGCCTTGAGCACCGTGTTCGGGTTGATGGCCAACTGGGCCACCACCTCCTTGACCGTCGGCAACTGGTCACCAGGCGCCAGGACTCCAAGTCGCAGAGCCTGCTTGACCTGCTGGACCAGCTGCAGGTAGGTCGCAACGCCCGAGCGGGGGTCGAGCCGGAACATGATCATCATCTATCTCTCTAATACTCTAGTGAAGTAGGTAAACTCTGCACCTGCCTGGGTCGCTTGTCAACGTCCGGCTGGTGGCGTCAGCCCGCGGAAGCACCCGGTGCCGCCGGTCGGTCCGGCGTCGGAGCGGCGGGTCGGTCGGCGGCAGGTCGGTGGTACCACCGCCTTCCGCACCCGCAGCCAAACGTGGCTCGGTCACATTGCCGCAGGCTCGTGACGCTCCGGAGTCCGCGGAGCGTCTCGGCTCAGGACGCGATGCCCTCGATGATCGACTGACCGGGAGTGTCGAACACCCGTGCCATCCGGAACCCGGAGGCCCGAAGCAGGCGTTCGAACTCGGCGCGGGTGCGTTCGCGACCGCCGCATTGGGTCAGCATGGCTACGTCCATCAGCGCAGGGAAAGCGACCTCGTTCTTCTCCACCACGAATTCGACGATCAGCAGCTTGTCGCCCGGCCGCATCGCGGATCGGCAGGTGTCCAGGATCCGGGCGCAGTGCTCGTCGTCCCAGTCATGCAGCACGTTCTTCAGCAGGTAGGCGTCGCAGTCGGACGGCACCGAGTCGAAGAAGTTGCCGGGAGCCAACTCCACCCGGTCCTCGACGCCGCGCTGCCGCAGCAGCGAGCGGGCGGAGTCGATGACTGCGGGGCTCTCGCAAAGGACTCCACTCAGGTGCGGGTGCCGCAGGAGCAACTCGGACAGCAGCGTCCCGCGCCCTCCGCCGACGTCGCACACCCCGGCGCACCTCCCCGAACGGGTAGGTCGCGGCGATTGTGGGGGCGGCCGGAACCGTGATGCCCATCATGGTCTGCGCGAACGTCTCGCCTTCGTCCGGATGCTGCTCGAACCAGTCCCAGACCCGTCCCAGACCCCCATGCCGTGCACGTGATCGAAAGCCGATGTCCCCGTTCGCAGCGAGTGGTCGTAGTCGGCCCAGGCGGCGCAGGCCGAGGTGCTGGCCATGTATTCGGCGAAGTCGCGGACGCGACTGGCGTTCGCGCCGGAGAGCGTCCTGGACAAGCGGTTGTTGCTGAAGCGTCCGCTCTCGTCAAGGGCGAAGACGCCGAGCAGCGCGAGCGCACGCAGGGTGCGATGCATTGCATCCGGATCGGTGCCGGTTCGCTTGGCGATCTCTTCGGCGGTGAGTGGGCCTCCGTGCAGAACATCGGTCACCCGATGCCGGGCGGCGGTGCCCACCAGGTGGGTCACGGCGACGCCGTAGAGGCGTTCTGTCATCGCCACGTCGGCCGGCGCCAGCGAATCGGCCATGCGCCGCAGCATGCGCCGCAGCCGGGTAACGGCGCCGATGACGAAGGCCGGCGGAGGGTTCGGGAACGGTTGAGCAGAGATGCCGGCGGCCTGCGCCTCGGGCTGACGTTCAAGGGGACTGACGATTGGCTCGCTCATCGTGGCCTCGCTCCCGAACCGTACTTGAGTACCTTCAGGAGCGTAGACCTACCGAGACATAATGCAACCCCAACAAACACGGGCAATCCGGCGAGCGGTCTCCGACCACAAGCGGATGCGCGGCTGCTAGGACGTGTCTTGTAGACCCACCGGCCACCGTGGCGTGCTGCCTGGGCCATCGCGTCACTGAGCACCCATGCTGCAGCCGGAGCAGCACCTCGCCGGCGCGGCACCTTGCCGGCGGCCAGCGTGCGCCAGGTGTTCTGCGCCGACGACGCCGTCGATCGCCAGCGCGTTCTGCCGCTGGAAGTCGAGCACCGCGCTTTCCGTGGCAGGGCCAAAGATGCCGTCGACAACGAGCGCATAGCCGTACTTGTTGAGCTGGCGCTGCGCCGCGCACGGCCAGGTTGCTGTTCGGCCGGCGGACGGTGACCACGAGCACCGGCCACGTCGCCGGATCGACGACGCCGTTCACCGGCAGCCCGTGGGCAAGCTGGAAGTCCCGGACCGCGGCCTCGGTGAGCGGGCCGGAAATCCCGTCGACGGTCAACGCGGCTGCCTGCCGGAAGGTTTGCCCTATCGGGCAGCCTTTCAGGCAGGTCAATGGCAGGCACAACCATCTCTTCGCCCGCTGCATCTAATGGCGAAGGGGGGTCGGGGTCGGGCGGGCGTAGCGCTCAGGGGAAGCGACCGGTGTCGGGAGGAGAGCCGGATGCGAGTTCTGCTGATCGAGGATGATGTGCGGTTCGTTGAGGTGTGGTGTGGACGAACGTGAACAATGCCTTACCGGTGGGCCGCGAAATCAGGCGGAAGTCATTGATGGAGGTGGTCGACGATACGGTGACCGCCGACCATGACGGGGATTGGTCGATCAGGCCGCAGGGAATCTGGTGTGTGGTCCAGCCTGCCAGCCGGCGACTCCCGGCGCAAGGCTGGAAGTTGCACCTGTCGGCGACACCAGCCTCGGCTGTGGAGCTGTTGGACCGGGCCCTGCCTGTGCTGGTAGCCGAACGGTGCACGTTCAAGTTCGCGGCCGGTCCCGAAAGTGTTCATTGGCTGAATTCGGCCAGGTGCCCACGCGGCATGGCCGGCAAGTTCTTGACCGTGTACCCGGCCGACGACGAACAGTTTCGTCGCCTTGCCGCGGCGTTGGACCGGGCTACCGGGGGTCTGGCCGGGCCGGAGATCCTCTCGGACCGGCGGTACCGGTCGGGCAGTGTCGTGCATTACCGGTTCGGCGGTTTCACGAATTCTTCGGTATTGGATGATGACGGCTGCTACCGGCCGGTGATCGTCGGTCCGGCCGGCGAGGCGGTGGAGGATCGGCGCGAGGCGTGGTTCGCCCCGCCGCCGTGGGCTCCGCCGGTGTTGCCGGGCCAGGAGCCGACGCCGCCGGTCGATGAGCCGAAGCCGGTGCTGGTCGGCGGCCGGTTCGTCGTATTGAGGGCGCTGCGGCACGCCAATCGGGGTGGGGTCTTCGCGGGATACGACCGGCGCACCGGCGCGACCGTGGTGGTCAAGCAGGCGCGGGCGCACGTCGAAGTCGACCCGTCCGGCCGGGACTGCCGCGATCGGCTGCGCCACGAGGCCGACCTGCTCGCCCGGCTGGCGGCGACCGGGCTGGCACCGCGGGTTGTCGACGTGGTCGAGGAGGCCGACCACGTCTTCCTGGTGCAGGAGCTGATCCCGGCGACGACGGTGCGGCGGTGGGTCACCCGGCAGGTCGATGCCGGCGGGGTGCCGCCTGGTGCGGGTCTGTCGATGGCTGCTGCACTGGTCCGGCTCGTCGACGCGGTGCACCGCCTCGGCCTGGTGCTAGTAGATGTCTCGCCGAACAATGTGCTGGTCGACGAGCGGGGCGCGCTGTGGCTGGTCGACCTGGACCACTCCGCCGAGGCCGGGCAGCTCGTGTACCCGGTCGGCACCCCCGGCTACACACCGCCTGAGCACCTCGCCGGTGACGGGAGGAGCGTGGTCGCTCGGCCGGCGGCTGATCTGTTCGGGCTTGGTGGCCTGCTGTTCCTGGTCGCGGTCGGGACGGATCCGACCCTCGCAGCGGATGAGGCGGGCGGGCGTCCCGCTCAGGACCGGGTGCGGGCCTGGCTGGACGTGATCCGGTCGGACCAGCCAATGGTGGACATGCTGGCGGCACCGGTGCTGGGACTGATGCGCCAGCAGCCGGCCGCCCGGTGGCGACCGGAGCGGGTGGCGAGGTTTCTCGACCGGCCGCACCGGCACGGGGGCCCGATGCGGCCACGGCCTCAGATGCCTAGCGTGGACCGGTTGATCCGGGATGGTGTGGCCTGGCTGCGGGCGGAGCTGACCCCGGACGGTGCGCGGTTGTGGCCGGCGGGTCGGTTCGGGGCGGACACCGACCCCTGCGCCGTCCAGCACGGCGCGGCCGGCGTGCTCGCCGCCCTGCTAGGCATCGTCCCGCACGCGACCGACTCCGACCTGGTCCGCGACATCGTGAGCCTGACCTGCCGGTGGATCGAGGAACGGCTGCCGGCCGAACCCCGGCTGCTACCGGGCCTGTACTTCGGCCGGTCCGGCACGGCGTGGGCACTGCACGACGCAGCCCGACTGCTCGGCGACCCGCGCCTGGCCGCCGTCGCGCTCGACCTGGCCGCGCGCCTCCCAGTCCGCTGGGCGAACCCGGACGTCGCACATGGTCTGGCCGGCGCGGGGATGGCCCACCTGCACCTGTGGCGGGCGAGCGGCGATCAGCGGTTCGAGTCGCGGATGCGTGCTTGCGCGGACGGGCTGGTCGAGGCCGCCCACCGGGCGGGCGGGGAAGTCGGGTGGCCTATCCCGCGGACGCTGCGGTCGACGCTGGCCGGGCGCACGCATCACGGCTACGCCCACGGCACCGCCGGTGTCGGCGAGTTCCTGCTCGCCGCCGGCGCCGCGATCCAAGACCGCGGCTACACCCAGCTGGCCTGCCGGGCCGCCGATACGCTGGCCCAGGCCGCGGTCCTGCACGATGGGGCGGCCCGCTGGCCGACCGGACCTGGAAGCGACACCCTCGCCGGAGCCGGTTGGTGCACGGGCTCGGCCGGCATCGGCATGTTTCTCCTGCGGGCCTGGCAGATCACCGGCGAGCCCCGGCAGCGGGATCTTGCCCGGGCTGCGGCGCTGGCCGTTCATCGGGCCCGAGGCCGATCCAACACGGCTGCATGTCATGGCCTGGCCGGGGGTGGCCAGTTCCTGCTCGACCTCGCTGCCACCCTCGACGAACCGATGTACCGCCGTTGGGCCGAGGACGTGGCTGCCGTCATGGCCGCCAAGGCCGTCCGGCGTGGGGGCCGGCTGCTGGTGGCGGACGAGACCGGCCTGGCGGTGGTCGCCGACTTCGGCGTCGGCCTGGCCGGAGCGCTCGCGTTCCTGGCACGGCTGCGACACGGCGGCCGGCAGCCCTGGACGGTCGAGCCCGAGAACGTCCGCGCCATCGGGGCGCGGGAGATCCCATACGGAGAGGAAGCGGGATGGCCACCACGGAGCACCACGTGACCGACGACCTCACGGCACTGCAGCAGCTGCCGGAGGCCGACCCGGAACCGGACGCATTGGACCCGACCTGCGCGACGACCGGGGCGGGCGCCGGCCCCGATTCCGCCGACACGGATTCGGGGCCCGAAGCCGGGTCCGCCGCCGATCCACCCTAGGTGGCTGACCCGACGCGACTGACCCAAATCCCCCGACCGGTGGGCACCGCTGCAGTGGCGGTGCCCACCGCACCGGTCGTGCCCGACGGCACACCCGGTTCGCCGGGGGTGATCCGGCCATCCCGACTGAACCGCCGAACGCCGAATCGACCACAGCGCGACAATGCTGACATGCGAACGATGTCCGGCCGCGGCGACGGTGGCACCACGGTGCCGCGATTGCCCGGATCGTACGTGGAACGGCCGGCACTGATCGAGGCACTCGACACGGCCGCAGCCTCCGGGCTCGCTGTGGTGACCGGCGGTCCCGGCTGGGGGAAGAGCACAGCGGTAGCCGCGTGGGCTAGCCGCAGAGCCACCTGCTGGGTCACGTTGAACAGCGGAGATTCGTCGCTGCCCCGGCTCGCCGACCGAATCCTGCAAGCCATGGGGAGCCTGCTGCCTGACCTGCCCGGCAAGCTTGTCATCGCCGCCCGGACGGCCAGCGTCGAGCGAGAACGGGTACGGGTCGACGTGGTCATCGACGCCTTGTGCCGATTGCTGGCCAGCCGGCTCCGCGACGAGCTCGTTCTCGTGCTGGACGGGCTGCGCGAGCTACCGTCGGGCAGCGACGCCGTCCGGCTCGTGGCGGGCCTACACGAACAGGGGCCCCCAGCATTGCGCCTGGTGGTTGTCAGCGAGCCGGCCGCCGATGGATCAGCCGGGTGGCCAGGGTCGGCCGGCGGCATCGGTCCAGAGCGACTCGCATTCACGCCGTCCGAGGTGGCCGCTTTCCTGAAGGCCGCCGTGGGCGCGGACGCGCAGGCGGCGACGGCCGAGGTATGGGCGTTGACCTCTGGCTGGCCCGCCGCGGTGCGCCTGGCGGCAGAAACGCTTCGCTCGAACGAGGCCGACACTCGCCGCGCCCCGACGAGACTACGGACGGCCGGCGCGCAGGTGCTCGACGAACTGGCGGCCCGCGTGTTGAAGCGAGAACCGGAGCCGGCTCGCCAGTTCCTGGCCACAGCTGCCGTCCTGGGACGGGTGGACGTGCCGATGTGCGAGGCGCTCGGTTACCGCGAGGCAGCCGCCCTCCTGCCCACGCTCGCCCAGCAGGGGCTGCTCCGGCTGGACAGCTCGGATCCGGACACCCTGTCGTGGTCCCTCATCGGACCGGTCCGACCTTCTCATCCGCGAGGAGAGCCCGACCTCGCCGCGGGTTCGGGACCTCCAGGCCCGAGCCGCCGCCTACCGCGCCAGCAGAGCAGAGTACGGCCCGGCGCTGCGCCACCTCGCGGCAGCGGG
>Ga0210378_10000379_pt1 | contig 22490 bp, 17 predicted proteins | sample PLM1_60_b1redo_FD_155465 | JGI IMG/M metagenome (GOLD analysis project Ga0210378, IMG submission 155465) | Groundwater sediment microbial communities from an aquifer in East River, Colorado, USA - PLM1_60_b1 redo | ecosystem: Environmental > Terrestrial > Soil > Riparian zone | place: USA: East...
CATGCCGCCCGTGGAGTCGATCCTGGTGGAGACGCTCGACCCGGAGGGGCCCTACGGGGCCAAGGAGTGCGGGCAGGGACCGCTGCTACCGGTGATCCCGGCGGTGGCCAACGCGCTCTTCGACGCCCTCGGCATCCGGATCGACGAGGTGCCGATCACGCCGGAAAAGGTGCTGGCGGCGCTCGAGGGCCGGCTGCGCGGACCGCGCATGCCGGAGTTCACGTACCCGGATACGGTCGTCGTGCCGCCGCTCGAGCCGGCCGCGCCCGCGACGGCCCCCCAGGAGGCGACGCCTTGAAGCGCCCGCAGGGCGGACCACATTTCCGCGCGAGCGGGATTCATTCCCGCGAACGCGGAAGATTGATGAAGGTGTCCGCCCGAGGACGCGGATTTCAGGCGCGACGCGAACCTCGTTTCGACGCGTCGCGCCGCGTTTGAATCGATGATGCGGCTGCCGCCGTTCCGATACGCGGCGCCGGGGACGGCGCAGGACGCAGCGCGCCTGCTCGCCGACCACGGTCCGGACGCCATGCCGGTGGCGGGAGGAACCGACCTCTTTCCAAACATGAAGCGAGGGCAGTTCACGCCCAAGGTCGTCGTCGCCCTGCGCGGCGTGGCCGGGGCGTCCGGCCTGCACGCCAACGGCGGCCTCGACATCGGCGCCCTCGTCACGTTGAGCGAAGTGGCCGCTTCGCCGGTCGTCAACGCGCGCTGGCCCGCGGTCGCGCGCTCGGCCGGCCTCGTCTCTTCGCCCCCGCTGCGCAACGCCGGCACCATGGGCGGGAATCTGTGCGTGGACACGCGGTGCAACTACTACAACCAGTCCGAGTTCTGGCGCGCTTCCATCGGCTACTGCATGAAGAAGGACGGGGACGTGTGCCTCGTGGCTCCCGGCTCCGACAAGTGCTGGGCGCTCTCGTCCTCCGACACCGCGCCGGTGATGATCGCCCTCGGCGCGGAGGTCACGCTGGTCGGTCCGCAGGCCGAGCGCCGGATCGCCGTGCGCGACCTCTACGGGCCCGACGGCATCGACTACCTGGCCAAGAAGCCGGAGGAAGTGCTCACGCGCATCCACGTCCCCGACCGCGACGGTTGGGCAATGACCTACCGCAAGGTGCGCCGCCGCGGCTCCATCGATTTCCCCATCCTCGGCGTGGCGGTGGCCGTGCGCGTGGGCGCGTCGCGCGAGGTGGAGGAGGCGCGCATCGTCCTCGGCGCCGTCCACACCGCGCCGGTGGAGGCCGTCGATGCCGCGGAGTTCCTCCGCGGCCGGCCCCTGGACGCGGAGACGATCGACATGGCCGCCGGGATCGCCTACAAGCCGGCCAAGCCGCTCGACAACGCCGACCTTTCCTACGCCTGGCGCAAGCGCATGGCGCGCATCGAGGTCGCCCGTGCGTTGTGCGAGGTCGCCGGGCTGCCGACGGGGGACCTGCCCGCGGTCATCGTGTAGCATCTGCGGCGGTGCAGGAAACGGTCGACCGCTTCCACGAGCTGTACTACGACTCCGACACGCGCACCTGGCGCGACACCTGGTGGATGGGGATCCGGACCTATAAGTGTCCGCTCGATCTCTGGATCTACCAGGAGATCCTTCATGAGGTCAGGCCCGACCTCGTCATCGAGTGCGGCACCGGGGAAGGCGGGAGCGCTCTCTACATTGCCCATGTGCTGGACCTCATCGGGAAAGGCGAGGTGGTCACCGTCGACCTCGCCCCCGTCGCTCGCCCGCCGTCGCATCCGAGGATTCACTACGTCCTGGGGTCCTCGACCGATCCTGCGGTCGTGCGGCAGCTGGAAGATGCCGCTCGGGGCAAAGGCACGGTGATGGTGATCCTGGATTCCACCCACACGCGCGAGCACGTGGCCGAAGAGCTGCGGCTGTACCATGGGCTCGTGACACCGGGCAGCTATCTCATCGTCGAGGACACCAACGTCAACGGCCATCCGGTCTTGCGCGATCACGGCCCCGGGCCCATGGAGGCCGTGCAGGAGTTTCTCGCCGGTCGCGACGACTTCTTTGCCGACGCCTCGAAGGAGAAGTTCTTCGTCAGCTTCAACCCTGGCGGGTACCTGAAGCGTCGAGGCCTCTAGGGCCACGAGTCCCGGGCATAGGCGTATAGAATCCGTCCCGCGATCGTGGGAGTGAGGTGCTCCGATGGCGGAGTCGACCGTCTGGGATGGCCTGCGCGTGATGGTGGGAATACCCGCCTACAACGTCGAGCAGCGACTCGAAGACACGGTCCGACGAGTGCTGCGCGAGCTCGTGACGTGCGTGGTCATCGTCGACGACGGCAGCACCGATGGAACGCCTTCGATCGTGGATCGGCTTTCGCGAGAGGATCGCGTCACCGTGATCCATCAGGCGAACCAGGGCTACGGTGCGGTGCACAAGAGGTTGCTCGACGAGTTCCTGAGGCGTGATGACGACTACTTCGTCATGGTCCACGGCGACGGTCAGCACGCGCCGGAGGAGATGGTGAACTTGGTGCGTGCCCTGCGCGGCGGCGCCGACGTCGTCCTCGGGAGTCGGGCCCTGGGTGACATGCGTGGCGGAGGAATGCCCCTCTACAAGTTCATGGGCAACCGTGTCCTGACCCGCCTTGAGAACGCGGTCTTCGGCACCCAGATCACGTCCTTCCACTGTGGGTACAAGGCGTGCAACCGTAGGTCGGTCGTCGAGGTGCGGTACCACGACATGACCGACGGCTTCCATTTCGACGGGCAGTTCCTGGTCGCCACGTGCAAGCTGGGACTGAAGCTGGCGCAGGTTCCGGTGACCACGATCTACCATCCAGACGGAGTGAGCCACCTCCGCGCCCTGCCGTACCTGTTGGAGGTCATAGAGTTCATGATCTCGGGTGGGCGGCGGGCGACGAGAGTGTGAGGCGCGCCGCGGGTTCCGGCGGCGCCGGTGGGATGCTCACCCCTGTCCCTCGGCGTCGCCGGGTCGCGGCCAGAGGGGTGGATCTTCTTGCCACGCATGGACCCGGCCGAAAAGTACCGCATCGACAAAACCCTGCCGTACGTGCGGGGGCGCCTTCTGGACGTCGGATGTGGCTTCAACAATCTCGTACGGGAATACGGCTCGGGAACGGGGGCCGACGTGCACCCGTGGCCGGGCGTTGACGTCATCATCCCCGATGCCGGACGGCTGCCCTTCCGCGAGGCGAGCTTCGACACCGTGGCCATGATCGCGATGCTCAATCATGTCCCGAAGCGCCGGGAGGCCCTCGTCGAAGCGCGCCGCGTGCTCCGCCCTGCAGGTCAGCTGCTCGTCACCATGATCGGTCCCGTCGTGGGCCGGCTGGCGCACCTGCTGTTCGTCCGCGACGAGCTAGAGCGGGGCGGCATGAAGTCAGGTGAGCTCCTGGGCATGCGCACGCACGAGGTTCGCGCCCTCCTGACCGGGATGGGTTTCAGGATCGTGGCCGAAGCGCCGTTCGAGCTAGGGCTTAACCGCCTGTACGTGGCGGCGAAGGCATCGGGGAAAGAGCCATGACCAGGGACGGAGAATCCGCCGCTAACGCTGATGGCGCGACCACCTGGGGGCAGACCACCCCCGTGAGTTGTCGCCCTTCCAGAGACCGACGAGCGCGAGCAGGACGCCCAGAGCGGTGAGAGCAATGCTGCGGCCGACGACCTCGTCGCGGTAGGTCAGGGTCACCCGGGATGCGCCGGCGGGAACCAGGATGCCGCACAGGATTCCGTTCGCGCGGAGGAGCGCGGCGGGCACTCCGTCGACCCGAGCGCGCCAGCGAGGATCGAAACGTTCGGAGACGACCAACAACCCGGGACTCTCGATGGCGAGACGGACCTCGATTTGCTCGGGTTTCCTGCGGACGACCTCAAGGGCGTCGCGTGGGAAGGCCGGTGACCCCACGCTCAGATCAACCGCTTGACCGACCACCGCCGCCTCACGGATCGGAAACGAAGCCCGGAGCCGGGCCAATGCGTCATCGCCGGAAGCGAGGACGGTTCGATGAACCACCCACGCCAGCGGCATGGCATCGAGATTCTCGATGATGGTGAGGTCGCCCTCATAGCGGCGGCTGAGGGTCGGCGGCGCCTCCGACAGCGTAACGAGCGCGCGAAAGTGTAGATCGCCGCCCACCGCTTGATCGCCGTCCTGCATCTCTCCACCGTCGTAGACGTCCTCGTTTGCCTGCCAGAGGCTGAACCGGTCGTCCGGCTGGTCACCCTGGCTCTCGACCCAGAAGCGGAAGCGCTTCCCGCCCGAGTCCGCGATGGGCGAAAAGGAGAGCGCCAACGGGTTGCCGTCGACGAGGCGGTCGAGCGCAACCTCGAGCCTGACCAGATCAGAGTTGGCCGTCTGCTCCCGGAGGTGAAAGACGAGCCGGCCCGACAGCGGGCGGCCACCCGTGCTCGGAAACACGTCGATCTCGCTGAGCCCGGGCGCCGGGCAGTAAAACGTCTGACCGACCCGCCGGTGGCCTCGAATCTCGCCAACGGTGGTGTCCGACCGGCTGACCGCCACCGCCGTCCGGCGGCGCAGCAGATCGATGTCGCGCGCGCCAGCGATATAACGGACCCGGAGGAGATCGAGGATGGGTGACTCGGGATCGACCGACGGCTGCACATGCACGTACCCCGGCGAGGGCGGCGGAGGATCATGATCTATGAGGGCAGCAGCGAGGAAGCGCTGATATTCCGCGTCCGGGAGGGGATCGTAGCCTCCGACGGAGTGCAATCCGAAGAGTGACGCGACCATCCCCGGCACCGGTCCCGGGGACGGGTCACCCACGAAAGCGATCCGCTCGTCGCCCGCGTGCTCCTGGAGCCATTGGAGTGCCGGAGTGGGCGGGTAATAGCGGATAGCGGGGAGCGTCGGGTTGAAGCGGATGCCGGCGTTCACGAGGTCCACCGCCAGAACGACGATGAGGGCGGCCGCGGGCTGCGCAGAGGGCGCCTTCGTGAAGAGCAGCGCACAGATGGCCGCTGCCACAAGGCCCATCAAGAGGGCCCCCCGGAGGCCACCGTCGAGGATCAACGCTCGCGCCTGGGACGAGAGCGCCATCCAGTCGTGGGCCGCGATGAGGCTGTAGCCACCAGCCAGGACGGCTATCAGGACGAGGACGGCGGTGGCGGTGACTGCGCGAGGGGCCGTGCGCCGAACGAGGGCGTCGATGGCGAACGCGCTCAAGACCGCGGACGCGAGCGGCAGCACGACGACCCAGCGGAAGCTAACCACCGCCTTCAGCCACGGTAGATTCCCGAGCCAGTCGGTTGGGGCAATGCCGTAGAGGTGCCCGAGAACGAGGAGGCTGGCGCCGGCGAAAAACCAGACGCGACGGTCGCGTCGGAGAATCAAGGCGAGGGGTGCCAGCAAGAGGGGCGCCAGTCCCAGGTACGTCACTGTTTCGCAGTAGTTCGACAGTGGAAGTCGCCATGTGTGGTCCAGGGGCGTGCCCCAGTAGTCGGGGAACACGAAGGTGGCCAGGTTGCGGAGGTCATAGCGCAGCGCCGCCGCGTGCCGGTGCAGGAGCGCGGACCCTTGTAGGTTCGTCAGCAACGGCAGGAGTCCCAGCGTTCCGATTAGGCCAGCGAGGACACTGCCGAGGAAGAGGCACAGAACTCGGAGGAGCGGCCGCGGGCCGCCGGCTACGCCGACCAGGGCATAGCAAACGATGAGCAGGGTACCGATGAGTGCGGTCGGGGGATAGGCCCCCAGATACTGGGGTGCAACGGCGAGCGCGAACAGGGCCACCGATCGGGGCCCTGGGCGCCGCAGGAGATTCTCTGCCGCGAGCAGACCGAGAGGAAGCCATATCGCAACCGCCGTCAGCGGCGAGGAGAGCCACACAACGAAATGCCCATTGAGCATGAAGGCGATGGCGGCCAGAAGGCTGGCGATAGGCAGGAGACCGATTCCCCGACAGTACGCGAACATGAAGGTGCCGGCGAGGGCGATCCGCAGGGCCGCTTCCACCCCGGGGGCTCTTGAGAACGGTAGAAGGTAGTACGGTAGCGAGAGCGGGCTGGCGGCGAAACCCAGGAACAACGACCGCAGGAATGCCTGAGTTCCAGAAAGCGGGAAAGGGTCGAGCTGCGGCAGTTCGCCGGCCCGGAGGCGCTTCCAGTGGCTGGCGAGCACGGGCTGGAAGATGAGGACGTCGTCTCCCCGTGTCTCATTCTGCGGGAACTCCGGCCCATAGAACTCCCGCCACGGGGGCCACGAGTAGAGGATATTGGCGGGCGAGAAGACCTCGCCCATCAAGACGGCGCGGTGGAGGAACACGACGGTGAGAGCGACGATGACCACCCCGGGACCGGCCCAGGAGGTGTAGCCGATGCGACCGATCCTGTGACCGCGGAGACGGTCAGTCACCGACATCAAAGCCGTGGCGTCTTAAACGGTCATGAAGAGAGTCCACCCTCTCCAGCGCGACGCGGTGGCCCTCCCGCCCCGCGTGCGAGAGCGTCTCCTCGTAGAGGGCGAGCAGCGCGTCCAAGTGCTGCTCGGGCGTCGTGAGGCGCGTCGTACGGGCGCCCTCGTGAAGCCGCCGCCGTAGGGACGCCTCGCGGGAAAGACGGGAGAGAAGATGACCGAGCTCGGCCGGCTCATCGGGGTCGAAGGTGAAGCCGTTCACTCCCTCCGTGACCCCCTCCGGAAGCGCGCCTCGCCGCGCCGCCACCACGGGGATGCCGCAAGCGAGCGCCTCGCGCAACGTGAAGCAGAAGGTTTCCGGCACAAGCGAGGGAACGATCACGCAATCGACGTCGCGGAGAAGGCAGTGGAGGTCGCGCGGCTCGTAGGCGCCGAAGAGGCGGAGGCGCACGCCGCCCATGCCGGCCGCCTGCTCGCGGAGCCGCCGCGCATACACGTTGTCCGGAACGCATCCGAACATGACCAGGTCGCAGCTCGGCAGACGAGCGATCCTGAGCGCCTCGACGATGACGTGGGGGCCCTTGTGCGGGACCAGGGCCCCGAGAAAGGCTGCTCTCAGCGTGCCGTCCCAAGGATGGTCGCGAGAGGCGCTCTCGCGCGAGACGAAAGCGCACGGTTCGAGGAGGTCGAACCGCATGGCTTGGGGCCGCCGTGAGCGGAAGAAGTCATGGACGTACTTCGACGGCGCGACGACACGATCGGCGAGGGACAGGACCTCCTCGAAGTAGAGGTCGCGTGTCTGCCAACGCGCCATCTGATCGCCGCCGTAACCCGCAAAACAGGTGCGCGCGCATTCTCGCCCGCGATCGGGGCCGTCGCACACGCTCCCATCGAGCCGCTGGAGGTGGACCAGCGGACAGGCGAAGTAGAAATCCCACAGCGTCACGATGACGACAACGCCGCGTCGCCGAGCGGCGGCGATGATGCGGGGCGAGTGTCCGAGGAGATGGTTGACGTGCACGAGGTCCGGGCGCTCGTCAACGAGAATCTCTTCGAACAGACGCTCGAGACACTGGCTGCGGGCGAGGAACCGATCCAACTGCAGCTCGCCGCCCACGAGGCGGTGGACCACGACGCCGTCGCCTCCAACCTCCCGACGGCGGTGAAGCTGCGCCGCCCCAGGCTCCGGCCGGCGGGTGACCACGGTGGCGGAGTGCCCCCGCCGTGCCATTTCGGTGGCCAGCGTCTGGGTATAGCGTTCGACGCCGCCCTCGCCGTCAGGGGGATACCGGTGGGTCACCAGCAGGACGTGAAGCTTCTGGAGCAACGGTTACTCGGCGGTGGTAAGCGGGGCCGGATGAGAGGACGCAAAGGCCGCGTCACGACGACCAGGGGCCTCATCGGTCAGACCAGCGCGTAGGCGCGCCGTCAGCGAGAGAAGGAGGTCGTTGGCAGCGAGGGACAGGTCCGTCTGGTTTGCGCCCAGCCACTGGCCGAGAGCCTGCGCGGTCCGCCGCATGGCGGAGCGGAGCTGCCATCCGTCGAGATCGGCCGGCCTGAGCCCGGCGGCGCGAAGGGCTCGCCAGTCGTCCCATACTCTCGCGGCGATCAGGTCCTCCAGCGCCGACAGGGGAAACCGTCGGTCGACGATCTGGCGGTTGGCCACTGCGTCGTCGTAGTTCCGCTGGAGGAGCTCGGCGAGGGAGTAGCGGTGGCTGTGCTCGACGACCGAGGCCGGTTCGTGGCGAATCTTGTAGCCTGCCTCCAGCGCCTGCTTCGCCCAGAGCAGGTCCTCGCCGATGGTGACGACGCGGGCGAAGGGAATGCGGCCGAGGACCGCCGGCCGGATTGCTGCGCTCACCGTGTGGAAGTTGATGAAGAGCCGCAGCTCGTGCGGCGACAGCGACCGGTATTCCTCGGTCGCGGCCACCACCCTGACCGCAGGCTCGGGGGAGGCGCTGGGATCCTGATGTCCGTCGCGTCGCGTGAGCAGGTCGGCGTCGCCCCTGGGCACCACGCGACTGCATACTCCGGCGATCTGCGGGTCGCCGTCGAGTGCGCGGACGAGAGGAGCGAGCCAGCGATTGGAGTCGGGAAGCGCGCCCTGGGTGAGGAAGACGAGCGGGTCGCCGCGCGCGAAGCGGGCTCCGAGATTGCGGACGGTCCCGTGATTGAAGTCAGGGGGATCGAGGTCGACGACGGTGGCGTCCACGCTCGTCAGAAGGTCGAGAGTGTCGTCCTCGGAACCGGAGTCCACCGCAACGATCTCTACGAACCCTTCCCACTCCTGACCCAGGATCCGAGGCAACAGCTCGCGGATTTGAGGGCCTCCGTTCTTCGTGGGGATGATCACGGAGACGAGCCGCTCATTGCGTGCGCCGAGGCGGCGAGGTCGGCCCTGGCGACGCAGGCGGAAGCGGCACGAACCGCCGGCGGTCGAGCGAGCCGAAACCGGCGCGCGGACACGATCGACCGCAGGGGACATCCGGGCGGCGAGGCTGTCGTTTTGGCGGAGAAGCTCGAATACCTGGTGGGATCGTGCGTTGAGAAGGCGTTCGACTTCCCGCGTGCTGCCGGGGGTGAGGGAGACGGTGGCGAGAAGCGGGGACACGGAGAGAGTGACCGGATAGGCGGTCCCGTAATCGAGCGACAAGAGTCCGTCGTCGATGTAGTAGCGGATGTCGTCAGGTTGAACCCGTTGGCTCCAGCGCTGCTGATAGAGCCGCTGGTTGGCCGAGACCTCCTGCGCACGACCCTGGCGCGAGGCGCCCTCGAGGTGGCGCAGCATGCTCCGGTGACAGTAGTGCACCTCATGGCCGTGCGCACCGAGCCGCAGGCACAGGTCGACGTCTTCGTAACCGTTTCGAAACGCGCTATCAAATCCTCCCACCTCCTGGAACAGGCTGCGCCGGACGAGCATGCAGGCTCCGGTGACGACCTGGAAGCGCCGCGAGCGGTTGACCGCGGGATGGTCCTCGGGAAAGCCGGCGTAGATGTGACGTGGGTTACGGTCCTGGCAGATGACGACGCCGGCGTGCTGGACGGTGTGGTCAGGGTAGAGCAGCTTGGCGCCGACCGCCGCGGCCGCGGGATGGCTCCGGGCATGCTCGACGATCGCATCGAGCCAACCTGAGCGGGGTACGGTGTCGCTGTTGAGAAACAGCGTGAATGGGGCGCGGGCGGCCGCCGCCCCGTCGTTGCACGCCAGCGCGAATCCCTCGTTGGTCGAGTGCCGGAGGACTCGGAGTAGCCCTCCGTAGCTTCTCAGGAGAGCGGTGGTTTCGTCGTCGGAGGCATCGTCGACGACGATGACCTCGAACGCGGCCTCATCCTCGCTGGCGACGAGCGCATCCAGACAGTCACGAGTGGCGGCGGCGGCGTTGAAGACCGGTACGACGATCGAGCATTCCGGAGTCCGCTTGCTTCGCGCGCTGGTGATCACGGATCACGCTGCGCGGGGAGGTGACTCATGCAATGCGCAACAAAGCCTTGAGCCTCGCCTCCAGCCACCAGTAACACTTGCCGATGCGCCAGACCCGGGTGGCCTGCATTCCGAGCATACGCGCTTTTGTCAGCGCCAGCTCTTCGTGCAGGGCCGTGACAGAGGCCTGGCGTTCTCGCAACTGAGGTTCGAGATCGGCGAGGTGGCCTGCGCTCGTCTGGAGCTCGGCGAGCTGGTCGTCACGTCGGAGAAGCTGGTCATGGGCATCGAGGAGGAGGTTTCGCAGATGGGTGGCATCCGTCCGGGCCGCCTCGAGATCGGCGGACAGACTGGAGATCTCGTCGTCCCGGGCCGCCAGGGCCTGGCATCGCTCCTCGAGCTGCGATCTAAGCGAGGCGAGCGCGGGAGCCTCGCTCCGGGCGCGGTCCTCCAGCTCCTGGAGCTGACGGGACTGCTGGGTGACGAGCGGGCGCAGTTGGCGCAAGTCTTCATCCACGAGCGAATGGCGGGCGGACAGCTCCTCGTTGGCCGAAGCCAATCGTGAGCGCTCGGCGGTCAGGGCATTGACCTGCTCCGACAACCGGTCGAGCCGACTCGTCAGCTCGGTGACGGTTGCCCGAAGAGCGTCACGTTCGGCCGCCCGCGTCTCCCTGGATGCCTGGAGGGTGGCGAGGACGTCATCGGGCAGCGGATGGCCGACAACGATGTATTGATAGGTAAGGGCATCGTCGTCGGCCGAGAGCTTCCGGAGGAGGTCGGCGGGGACCCTGGTGGCGTCGTAAGGTACTTCGGAGGCGCTCAGAGGCAGCGTCTGGCGTTCGACGGGTCCGAGAGCGAAGCCAGCGCTTTCGAAGAGCGCCTCCATGCTCTGGTGAGTGTAGAAGTGCAGGTGGGTCCGATCGAGAAGGCCGGTCTCGGCGGAAGGGAACCGCCCACCCAGGAGCGCGAGGCGGACGCTGCCGTGGGCGACGTTCGGAAGAGAGGCCACCACGTATCCACCGTCTCCCAGAAGTCGTTTGAGGCCACGGAGCACTTCGAGCGGGTCCTTCAGATGCTCCAGGAAGTCGGCGGCGACCACGACGTCGAATCGTTTTCTGCGCAGCACGCGGTTGAGGTCGAGCCGCTCGATGTCGCCGATGATGACGCGCTCGCAGAAGGGCCTTGCCCGATGGGCAGCCTCGGCGTCCACCTCGATGGCCACGACCCGGCACCCCTTCTCACGCAGCACGCGAGACATGTATCCAGTGGAACAGCCGAGCTCCAGCACCCGCTTGCCGGTGCCGACGAGCCGGACCACTCGGGCATGAGTGCTCTGTGAAGCGAGGTCGATCTCCTGCTCGTACCGGGAGGCCCCGGCCGGCACCGTCTCCGGCGGCGTGACCGAGGCCGCATTGTGCGGGCGGGTCGCGGTCCGGCGGTAACGCGACGCACGTCGTGTCTCGGCCACGCGGTTCACGCTGGGCGCAAGGGTAGCGACGCATGCCGGGAGGTGTCAATCATGGAGGCGCGCGTCACCACTACGGGCAGACGGAACGGAACGTCTCGCCGGCCAGGTGCAGGCCGTAGCGGCACTGGGCCATGGCCAGGCGCCGGCGCGCCGCGCGGGTGAGTCGCGGACCATAGTGAAGACGGACATGCCCGAGGATCCGAACGCATTCGGCAACCGTCCGGAGCCGGCGGTGGTTGGCGGCGCTCTGCCCGCCCGCGTGCACGCGGAAGACCCCGAGGCTCTCGTCGACGAACACCACCGGTGATCCGCGGGCCAGGCGAAGCCACAGATCCCAGTCCACGAGCTGACCGAAGCGAGGATCGAAGCCGCCGGCCCTGATGGCCGCTTCGCGCCGGAGGAGGACGAAGGACGGCTCGCCCACGACGTTGACGGCCAGATCCCAGCCGTCCTCCAGCGCCTGCCGGACGAGATCTATCCCGTCGAACGCGCCCCGAAAGGCCGCGTAGAAACGAGAAACGACGTCCGCGTACCCCGGGCCGAGCAGGGGCAGGTCGTCACGCGAGCCCTCGTGGCGCACCTCGCGGCGCGAGAAGGCCAGACTGGCGGTGGGAGCGCCTTCCAGGGCCGCCACGAGGGTGGCCACGGCGTGCGGAGCCAGGAGGTCGTCCTGAAAGAGGAACTTGACGTACCTACCCTGAGCAAGCCGTAGGCAGTGGTTCCAGTTGCCCGGAATCCCTAGCCGGTGACCGTTGCGGTGGACGCGGATTCGCGGATCCCGGAACGCGGCGGCCACGTCGAGGGTGCCGTCGGTCGAGCCGTCGTCGACGAGCAGCAGCTCGAAGTCGGAATAGGTCTGGGAGAATGCGCTCTCGAGCGACGCGCGCAGGTGGCGGGCGCCGTTCCAGGTGGGAACGCAGATGGAGACAGAAGGATCCGGCACGGCCCCCCGAGTATAGCCGCCCCGGCGGGGGTATCCTTTGGCGTGCTCCCGCCGCCCGTGTCGGTCGTCATCCCCACCCGCGGCCGGCGTGCGTCGCTGGCCGTGGCCCTCGAGGCATTGCGACGCCAGCGGGAGGCTCGGCCTTTCGAGCTGATCGTCGTCGACGACGGCAGCGCCGACGGGACCGACGACTTCCTCGCCGGCCTCGCCGCCGGCGGTGCGATCGTCCACGTTCGCGGGGCAGGCCGAGGGGCGGCGGCGGCCCGCAACGCCGGGATCGCCCGCGCCCGCGGCGAGATCATCGCGTGCACCGACGACGACTGCGAGGTGGGCGCCGACTGGGTGAGCCGGCTGCGCGGGCGGCTCCTCGAGACGGGAGCGGCGGCGGTGGGCGGGCGCGTGGTGGCCGCCCCCGGCGCGTCGCGACCCGCCCGCATCTCCCAGGCCATCAGCAACGGCTTCGCCGGTGTGCTGAACAGTGACCAGCCCGAAGCCGCGTTCCTCACGTCCAACAACGTGGCCTACCGCGCGGACGCGCTCCGGGAGGCCGGCCTGTTCGACGAGGGCTTCACGGGCGCGGGGGGGGAAGAGCGCGAGCTGCACGAGCGGCTGCGCGCGCGGGGCCTGCGCCTGGTCTACGACCCCGGCATCGTCGTCGAGCATCGTCCGCGTATGGGCTGGAGCGGATTCGTCCGCCAGCAGGCCGCCTACGGCCGGGGCGCGCGTCGCTTCTACGACCTGCCCCGCGGAGGTTCCGTGCGCCCCGGGGGGCTGCGGCTGGGCCAGTATCTGCGGGCGTTTACCGCGGTCGTCGGGGAAGCGCGTCCCGAGGACCGCGCCGCCCTCGCGCTCGGCCTGCCGCTGTCGCAGGCCGCCGTGGCCTGGGGCTACCTGCGAGCGCCGCGGCCGTGAGCACGACGGTCCTCTACCTGAACCTCTACGGCACGATCGGCGGCGCCGAGCGCGCCCTGCTCGAGCTGCTCGACGAGCTGGACCGGACGCGTTTCACGCCCGTCGTGGTCCTGGGCGAGGACGGGCCGCTCGCCGCGGAGCTGGGCGCACGCGGGATCGAGACCGTCGTCGTGTCCTTCCCGGCGCCCGCGCTTCATCGGATCGCCTGGCCCCCGACCCTCGTCCGGCTGGCGCGGGCGGCCGGGCGGATCCGCCGGCTCGCCCGGGCGCGCCACGCGCGCATCCTGCACTGCGGAGACGTTCTCGGCCTGCTGCTCCTGATCGCGGCCCGGCCGCGCGGGGCGCGCCTCGTCTACCAGCTCAACTACCTCGGGGGCGCGCCGCGGCGGTGGGCGCTCGCGTGCCTGGCCGTGCCCGCCGTGGACCGGATCCTCGCCGTCTCGGCCCGGCAGCCCCCGCGCCTCGGTCCCGCCCCTGCGCTTCTTGCCCGGCGCACGAGCGTCGTGCCGCCGGGTATCCGCGCCGCGGCGTTCGAGGGCGGCGACCCGCGCGCCTTCCGTGACATCCTCGGCGTGACCGACGCCCCTCCGCTCGTTGGCCTCGTCGCCCGCTACGACTCCTGGAAGGGCCATCACGTGTTCCTGCAGGCGGCGGAGCGGATCCGCTCCCGGCGTCCGGACGTCCGATTCGTGATGGTGGGGGGAAGCCTGAACGGCGGCCAGCTGCCTCACGTGGAGCGCTATCGCGACGCGGTCCTGTCGCGCCGGAAGGCGCTCGGTCTCGAGCAAACGGTGGCCGTGCTCGGACACCGCCCCGACGTCCCCGTGGTGCTCGCCGGCCTGAACGTGCTCGTCTGCCCCTCCGAGGACGAGCCGTTCGGGATGATCGTGCTCGAAGCGCTGGCGGCGGGCACTCCCGTCGTCGCCTCCGACAGCGGGGGTCCCCTGGAGATCCTCGAGCACGAGCGGAGCGGGCTCCTCTTCCGTACGGGAAACGCCGACGCGCTCGGCGACGCCGTCCTGCGCCTCCTCGCCGATCCGGGCCTGGCTCCGCGCCTGGCCGCCGAAGGCCGCCGCCGAGTGCGGTCGGCCTTCTCGAGCGGCCGCTACGCCCGCGACGTGGAGGCCATCTATGCCTCCCTCGTCTAGCCCGCGGTCGCTCCTGCGCTGGGAGGTGATGCGCGAGCTGGCCGTCAGCGATTTCCGGCTGAAGTACTACGACTCCGCGCTCGGGTACGCGTGGTCGATGCTCAGCCCGCTGCTCATGCTCGCCGTCTTCTATTTCGTCTTCCGGTTCGTTCTCGGCGTGGCCACGCCGGGCTACCTCGTCTACCTGCTGGTTGGCCTCGTGTGCTGGACCTTCTTCCAGGATTGCAGCTACGCGGGGCTCACCGCCCTGGGCGGGAAGGCCGGGGTGTTGAAGTCGATCCGCGTACCCGCCGGGCTGGTGGTGGCCGCCGGCGTGCTCTCCACGCTGATCACGCTCGGCATCAACGTCACCGTGCTCGTCGTCGCCCTCGCGCTGACCGGCAGGCTCTCCGGGCTGGCGCCCCTCGCCGTGCTGCCGCTCGCGTGCCTGGTCCTCTTCGCTGCGGGCACGAGCTTCCTCGTCGCCCTCGCCGCCGTGCAGTTCCGCGACGCGAGCCTCATCTGGGGCGTCCTGCTACAGGCTCTTTTCTGGCTCACGCCCGTCGTGTACGTGGCCAACACGGGACCCGTCGCCGAGCTGCTGTACCTCAACCCCCTCGCCCGATGCCTTCACCTCATCCGTTGGTTCCTGCTCTACGACTATCTACCCACCTTCCGCTTCGTCGTGGTCACGGTGGCCGTCTGCGCGGGAACGTTCATCGTGGGGTTCGCTCTCTTCCTGCGCCGGCAGGCCAGGGTCCCCGAATCCCTGTGATCGACGTCCGTGGCGTGTCGAAGGTCTTCACGATCCCGCACCAGAAGCGGAAGACCGTCTTCGATCGCGTGTTCGGCCGCGGGCACTACACCTACGAGACGTTCCCTGTCTTGAGCGACGTGAGCCTGCGCGTGGAGGCCCGCGAGTTCCTTGGCATCGTCGGACGCAACGGCTGCGGGAAGTCGACGCTGCTGCGCATCGTCTCGGGCATCTATCCACCCACGACGGGGACCGTCAAGGTCGACGGCGCGGTCGCTCCCATCCTGGAGCTCGGGGTGGGCTTCAACGGCGCGCTCACCGTGCGCGACAACATTTTTCTCTACGGAGTGCTGCTCGGGGTCCCCCGCCGGCGGCTCGAGACGGAGCTGGCCGGGGTCCTCGACCGCGCGGGCATCGGCCGCTTCGAAGACGCCCGTCTGGAGACGCTGTCCACCGGCCTGCGGGCCCGCCTCGCCTTCACGGTCGCGCTGCTGGCCCAGGCGCCCATCCTCCTCGTCGACGAGGCCCTCGCCGTGGGGGACGAGAAGTTCCAGGCCCAGTGCCTGGTGGAGCTGCACCGCCTCAAGGACGAGGGGCGGACCGCCCTGCTCGTGAGCCACGACGTCAACCTGCTGCGCGAGCTCTGCCCGCGCCTGATCCTCCTCGAAGGGGGGACGGTGCGGGCGGACGGGCCTCCCGAGAAGGTCATCGACCGCTACCGCGCGCTCTGAGACGATGCCGTCACCGGCCCTGACCGTCATCATCGTGGCGTACCGTTCGGCCGCGCATCTGCCCGCTTGCTTCGAGGCGCTCTCCGCCGCCGCGGTGGGCATAGCCTGGGAGATGGTGGTCGTCGACAACGCCTCCGGGGACGGCACACCGGCCGTGGTGGAGCGGGGAGCGCCCGGCGCGCGCCTGATCGTGAACGACGCCAACCGCGGCTTCGCCGCGGCGGTGAACCAGGCGTCGCGCACGGCCCGCGGTCGGTATCTGCTGTTCCTCAACCCCGACGCCCACCCGCTTCCGGGTTGCGTCTCCCGCCTCGTGGCCGAGCTCGACGCCGTACCGCAGGCAGCGCTGGCCGGACCCCAACTGCTCGACCCCGGCGGCACGCCCCAGCCTTCGGCCTGGCCCGCGCCCGGATTCCTCAGCCTGGCCTACGACGCCTTCCTGCTCCACAACCTGATGCCACGGAGCCGGCTGCGGCTGGTGACTCCGGCGGGGGAGGACCCCGTCGACGTCGAATGCCTCTCCGGGGCCTGTCTCCTGGTGCGGCGGTCCGCCTTCGAGACCCTCGGCGGCCTCGACGAGCGCTTCTTCATCTATTTTGAGGATACGGACCTGGCCCTGCGCGCTCGTGCGGCCGGCCACCGGGTCCGCCTGGTGCCGGCGGCGCGGGCCGTGCATCTGGTCGGGGGGAGCTCGTTCCAGGACCGTCGCGAGTTCCTGTTCCGCTTCTCGGAGAGCCGGCGCCTGTTCCTGGCCAAGCACAATCGGGGGATGAGGGGAGCCCTCCTGCGGGCCCTGCACTGGAGCGGCCTCGCCCTGCGGATGGGGGTCTATGCCGCCGCGGGGGCGTGGAGCGCGCAGCGCCGCGCGCAGGCCCGGGACCACGCCGCCGTGTTGCTCAGCCGGCGCTCATCCGCTCGGCGAGGATGAACGCTCGCGGCCCCTTCGGGAACGCCGGCATGTCTCGGAGGCAGCGCACCGTGAAGTCGTTGCTCCCCAGCGTGCGCGTCAGGTCTTCCAGGGTGAGCCAGAAGGAAGACGACGACAGTCCGCTCAGTGGGTCACGGCCCTCGGCGAACCAGGATCCGGCATGGCCCTCGACCGTCACCTCCCGCGCGCCGGCGTAGTGAGTGTCGAGGAACACGAAGCGGCTCGTGAGAGCCGGCAGGCGCTCGATGAGATCCCAGGGCCGCCTGTCTTCTCGCGGTCCCGCTCGACGGCGCCACCGAAGGACACTCCGTTGTGCTCGAACCTGAACCACCACGGGCCCAGCGCGGCGGCCGCCTGTGGCAGGGAGGACATGCGCGAGACGGCGTAGTTTGACCCCTGTCGTACGCGAATGCTAGCCTCCGGAAACCGGCGCCGCCGCCGCCGCCTCGGAGGGGCGGTCATGGCCAAGGACACCCTCACCCTCACCGACAACCGGACGGGCAAGACCTACGAGATCCCCGTCGAGGACGGGACGATCCGCGCCATCGACCTCCGACAGATCAAGACCGCGCCCGACGACTTCGGGCTCATGACCTACGACCCGGCCTTCACCAACACCGCCTCCTGCCGCAGCCGGATCACGTTCATCGACGGCGACAAGGGCATCCTTCTCTATCGCGGCTACCCGATCCAGGAGCTGGCCGAGAAGAGCAACTTCCTGGAGACGGCCTACCTCATCCTGAAGGGCGAGCTGCCCTCGCGGGCGCAATACGAGGAGTGGGTGCACAACATCACCCACCACACGATCGTCCACGAGAACATCAAGGAGCTGATGGGAAGCTTCCGCTACGACGCCCACCCCATGGGCATGCTCGTTTCCACCGTGGCCGCGCTGTCGACGTTCTACCCGGACGCGAAGAACATCCACGACGCGCAGAACCGGCGCACGCAGGTCTTCCGCCTCATCGCCAAGATGCCGACGCTGGCCGCCTTCGCCTACCGGCACTCGGTGGGCACGCCCTACGCCTACCCCGACAACGAGCTGAGCTACTGCGGGAACTTCCTGCAGATGATGTTCAAGCTGGCGGGGAAGTACAAGGTGAACCCGGTGCTGGAGCAGGCCCTGGAGGTGCTATTCATCCTCCACGCCGACCACGAGCAGAACTGCTCCACCTCCGCCATGCGCGGGGTGGGCTCCTCGGAGGTGGACCCCTACTCGGCCACGGCCGCCGCCATCGCCGCCCTCTACGGCCCCCTCCACGGGGGCGCCAACGAGGCGGTGCTGCGGATGCTCCGGAGCATCGGCAGCCAGGACAAGGTGCCGGCCTTCATCAAGGAGGTCAAGCAGAGCGGCGGCGAGGTGCGCCTCATGGGTTTCGGCCACCGGGTCTACAAAAACTACGATCCGCGGGCGAAAATCATAAAGACGATGGCCGACAAGGTGTTCGACGTGACCGGCCGCAACCCGCTCCTCGACATCGCCCTCGAGCTCGAGCGCATCGCCCTCGAGGACGAGTACTTCGTCAAGCGCAAGCTCTATCCCAACGTGGACTTCTATTCCGGCCTCATCTACCAGGCGATGGGCTTCCCGGAGGACCTGTTCCCGGTGCTCTTCGCCATCCCGCGGACGTCGGGCTGGCTCGCCCAGTGGGAGGAGATGCTGCAGGACAAGGACCAGAAGATCGCGCGCCCGCGGCAGATCTACAAGGGCTCCTCGGAGCGCCACTACGTGCCGCTCGAAGCCCGGAGCTAGGAGCGTGTCCCGGTAATCACGGAGGACACGCTCCTAATATGAACAACTCTGGAAAAATAATCACATGAACGTCTGTTCCTTGGGACGCGTGGCTGTGCTCGCTCTTCTCGCTCTTCCGGCCACCGCCGACGAGGGCATGTGGACCTTCGACAACCTGCCGGTGAAGCTGCTGCAGGAGAAATACGGCTTCACCCCCACCAGGGAGTGGCTCGACAAGGTCCGCCTGGCCTCGGTGCGCTTCAACGTCGGCGGGTCGGGCTCGTTCGTCTCCGCCGACGGCCTCCTGATCACCAACCATCACGTCGGATTGGGCTGCATCCAGAACGTCTCCACGCAGGAGCGCGACTACGTCGCCGAGGCGTTCCTCGCCCCCGCCCGCGACAAGGAGCCGGCGTGCCCCGGGTACGAGGTGAACGTGCTGGTCGCGCTCGAGGACGTGACCGCGAAGGTGCTGGGAGCGGTGAAGCCGGCGATGTCGGACAAGGAGGCGGGCGAGGCGCGCAAGGCGGCCATCGCACGCATCGAGAAGCAGTGCGCCGACCGCACTGGCAATCGCTGCGACGTGATCCCCCTCTACCAGGGCGGCGAGTACCAGCTCTATACCTACAAGAAGTACACGGACGTGCGCCTGGTCTTCGCCCCCGAGCAGCAGACCGCCTTCTTCGGCGGCGACGCCGACAACTTCACGTTCCCCCGCCACGACCTCGACGTCTGCATCATGCGGGCGTACGAGAACGGCGCTCCGGCACGGCCCGCGGCGTGGCTGCCGTGGGCGCGCAAGGGGGCGGAGGACGGCGACCTCGTGTTCGTCTCGGGCAACCCCGGCTCCACCTCGCGGCTCGAGACCTACGCCCAGCTCGAGTCGGAGCGGGACGTCATCCAGCCGCGGATCATCGATTCGTACAAGCAGCGGCTGGCGATGCTGAAGGCCTTCGCCGCGCAGTCGCCCGAGCACGAGCGCCGCGCGAAGGAGACCATCTTCAGCTACGAGAACAGCATCAAAGCCCGCGAGGGCATGCTGCGGGCGCTGAAGGACGCCGAGGCGATGGCGGCCAAGGCGGCGGCGGAGAAGGAGCTGCAAGCGCGCCTGGCCGCGGATCCCGAGCTGGCCCGGGGCGCGGACCCCTGGGCGACGATCGCGGCCGCCCAGAAGAAGTACGACGACCGACTCGACGAGCAGCGCCTCGTCGGGTTCGGGGGATCGGAGCTGCTGAATATCGCCGGCAACATCGCCCGCTACGTGGCGGAGAAGCAGAAGCCGAACGACGTGCGCCTGGAGGAGTTCCGCGACTCGAACCTGGCCTCGCTGGAGAACCTGCTCTACTCGCCGGCGCCGATCTACGACGACCTGGAAAAGGCGATGCTCGCCTACCGGCTGAAGGAGGCAACGGAGGCCCTGGGACCGGACCACCCCTTCGTGAAGACCGTCCTCGCCGGCCGTACTCCCGAGCAGGTTGCCGAGGAGGTCGTGTGGGGAACGAAGGTGAAGGACGTCGCCACCCGCAAGGCGTTGGTCGCGGGCGGGCCCTCCGCCGTGGCCGCCTCCACGGACCCGATGATCGTGCTCGCGCGGAAGATCGATGCCCTCGCCCGCCAGGCGCGCGCGTTCCGGGAAGACGAGGTGGAGGCGGTGCAGAAGCGGGCGGGGGAGCGCATCGCCCAGGCGCGGTGGAAGGCCTACGGCCGGAATCTGTCTCCCGACGCCACCTTCACGCTCCGCCTGGCGTTCGGCGTGGTGAAGCCGTTCCCGGCTGAGGGGACGATCGTGCCGGCGCGGACCACGTTCCACGGGCTCTACGATCGGGCGGCCTCGTTCCGGTACCAGCCTCCGTGGAACCTCATGCCGAGGTGGGTGGAGCACAAGAAGGACCTGGAGCTCGAGACCCCGTTCAACTTCGTCTCGACCGCCGACATCATCGGCGGCAACTCGGGCAGCCCGGTGATCAACCGCGACGGGGAGTTCGTGGGCATCATCTTCGACGGCAACATCGAAAGCCTGGCCTCGGACTACTTCTACAGCGACGAGGTGTCACGGGCCGTCTCCGTCGACGCGCGCGCCATCGTGGAGGCGCTGCGCAAGGTGTACGGGGCGGCCGGCCTCGTCGAGGAGCTGAGCAGGAGTCCGTCCCGGTAAGCGGAGGACGGACTCCTAATGTGCCGACTCCCGCATGGCCTGGAACTTCACCGGCTGAACGTAGGCCGGGCTCAGGCTGAAGTTCGCGATCGTGGCCTCCGCCACAACGGCCCCCGGGGGTCCGTCGTGCGTGAACTTCGCCGTCCCCGTCCGGTTGCGCGCCACGCCGAGCGCCACCGTGTTCGTGCTCGTCGTCTGGCCGCCGGGGATCGTGAGGGGGAAGGTCGAGAGTTCCGCCCCCGTCGTGTCGAACAGGGTGAGCGTGCCGTTGATGGCGAGACCCGTCGTGTTCTGGAACGAGTAGAAGGCGTCGAAGCCCCCGTTGGTGCTCCAGGCCGGGCTGAACATCGTCGTGTCCGACCAGGCGAAGCTGAACCCGACCGGCCCGCCGGTGGAATTGACGAGCCGGGCCCGGAAGTACGTCTGCGTGCCCGCGGCCGTGAAGCTCGCGCGCGCGATCCCGCTCGTCCCCGCGGGATCGACGGCCGACGTGTCGGTCGTCGCGAGCGTGCTCGTCGGTCCGCACCCGTCGTCGCCCGCGAACACGGTCAGGACGCCCGGAGGGGTCCCACTCCCGGTGTCGTTCTTGAACTCGACGGAGTAGGAGCTGCCCATCCTCAGGCTGGCCCCGAACCAGCCGTTCGCGCCCGCGGGAAGCGTCATGGCGGTCAGCCGCCCGTCCGGCACCGCGACGATCTCCGAGTTGCAGGCGATGAGCGCGTCGGTGTCCGTCGCGGAGTCGTTGCCCGGCACTGGGTCCGTCACCCCGGCGGGCGCCGCCACGGAGGCAGTGTTGCTGAGGACTCCGGTGGCCGAGGGGTCGATGATCCCCGTCAACGTGTAGGTCACCGTCGCCCCGGCGGGCAGGTCGACGCTGTCGGCGATGTTGCCCGTCCCGCTCGCCGTGCAGGTCCCTCCGCCAGCGCCCACGCAGGTCCAGGTGGCGCCGGTGAGGGCGGCCGGCATCGTGTCGCTCACGGTCGCCCCCGTCACCGCCGCGGGCCCCGCGTTGCCGGCCACGATCGTGTAGCCGATCGTCTCGCCCGGACGGGCGGTCGTGACGCCGTCCGTCTTGGTGATGGAGAGGTCGGCCTCCGCCGTGGCGCCCGGCTCGGCGAGCGTCCAGTCGGAGAACGTCGTCACCCCGGTGACGGCGGCCGTGTTCGCGGCGGTGTTGATCGTGCCGCCGAGATCCGTGAAGCCGGCGTCGCGGCGGTATACGTGGAGGTTGCCCTCGGTCACCGTCCCCGGGATGTCGCCGGGGTCGAGGTACGTGAAGGTCAGGTTGGCCGTCAGGCCGCTCGCCGTGAGCAGCCAGTGCCTCGTGATCGCCTTGTCCGGGGGGAAGATGCCCGGGGCCGTCGACTGGACGGCGCTCACCGCGACGTCCGCCGGAAACGTCCCGCCCGTCGCGTTGAAAAGGACCGGCGAGTATCCGTTGGCGGTCCCGACCTCGAAGGTCTTGGTGCCGGCGCCCGCGAAGCTCTTCCGGAGGTTGCCGTCCACGTAGCCGCTCGTGCGAACGACGATGGACGCCGCATTGGGTAGGAGCAATGAATTGCTTCCGGTGATGACCCGACCGTTCGTGAGGGTCAGCGCGTTGTTCGGAGAGACCGCCGTGCTCGTGAGCGTCAGGTCGCCCCCGCTCAGGGTGACGTTGTTGGGGTTGTCGACACTCATGCGGGTCAGGATCCGGGTGGGGTTGATCTCGAAGCCGGTCGTGCGGGGCGCGGCCTCGAAAGCGTAGATGACGATCTGGCCGCCCGTCCCCTGGAGATGATTGGGGCTGACGTCGAAGCTGCCACCCGCCGACGTGAGGCCGGCCGTGCCGATCTGGACGGTCGTGGTGGAAGCGCCCCCGTTGCCGAGCGTGATCTGGTTGCTGTTGACGAAGCCTCCCTGGAAGAGGTTGACGCGGTTGGTCACGATCGGCGCATTGAGCGTGACGAGGGAAGGGCTGTTGCTGCTGA